>ENA-UEPH01000148-UEPH01000148.1-human-gut-metagenome-genome-assembly--contig:-NODE-148-length-82224-cov-6.790534_pt1 | contig 82224 bp, 69 predicted proteins | sample MGYA00242891_ERZ507898 | MGnify/ENA primary metagenome ERZ507898 (study PRJEB26167, sample SAMN06115411) | human gut metagenome | host: Homo sapiens | place: China:Guizhou | collected 2014-10-15...
GGTGCTCAACCGGCAGGGAAAATATGTGGGCACCCTGACCGAGGGCGACATTCTCTGGGGGCTGAAAAAGTTCCATGGTCTGGATCTGGAAGCGGCTGAGGATATCCCCATTTCGGCCTTCCCGCACAAGCGCGACTACAAGGCTGTCACCGTGACCACCAGCATGGATCAGCTGATCGAAGCGGCCATGAACCAGAACTTTGTGCCGGTTGTGGATGACCGCGGCATCTTCATTGGCATCGTGCGCAGGCAGGCGATCATCCGTTACTGCTATGAGAAGGCCCGCACGGAGCAGCAGGCCCATGAGCAGCGCATCCCGGAATATGCCGCTGTGCATTGAACGATATAAATAGGTGGCCAGCCGTCCGGTTCCGCATCTGGAGCCGGGCGGCTTTTTGTCTGCAAAATGCGTTGAAGATCCGATTTATGGTACCTGTTGTGTGCGATAATACAGCCATGGAACAAAAACGTTCTGAAAAGCTGCAAAAAACGAGATACAGGAGGGAACACGGATGAAAGATTTTGAACTGCGTTATGTTGGAAGCCATGTGGAAGTATACACCGGCAGCGGAGTGTTCCTGTTTTCGGCCGATACGGTGCGGGAAGCAATGGAAGAACTGGCAGAGTAAGCGCCCGCAAACAGGCAGGAACTTCGGCGCAAATGTAAAATCGATGTAAAATAATTGAAAAAGAAAGAGCACGAATTCATTAAGAGACGGAAAATTGTGTAGAAAAAGTGATTTTCTTGTAAAATAAACCTTGTTGTGACAGGATAAAAAATGATATAATAGATCCAAGCGCGGTCATTGTGCGCCGTTCTGCGCAGCAGAGCGGCAGGCCGCAGCATCTGCCGGATCAAGCAGGCCCGGTGTGCGGGCAGGGCAGATGTACAAGGATCAAAAGGAAGATCATTTTTAGGAGTATCGTTATGGATATCACACACATTACCTCTCTGTTGGGTGGAATTGCGCTGTTTCTGTACGGCATGTCCATTATGGGCGCTGGTCTGGAAAAACTGGCCGGCGGCAAAATGCAGGGCGTGCTGCAAAAGCTGACCTCCTCAACGCTCAAGGGCGTTATTTTTGGCACCCTCATCACGGGTGTCATCCAGTCCTCGGCCGGCACGGTCGTTATTTGTGTCGGTCTGGTAAACTCCGGCATCATGACCCTTACGCAGTCGGTAGGTGTCATTATGGGTGCAAACATTGGTACCACTGTTACCGGCCAGCTGATCCGCATGGCGGATATCTCCGGTGACAGTCTCTGGCTGACACTGATCCAGCCCAAGACCTTTGCGCCCGTGGTGGCGTTTATTGGCTGCATTTTTTATGTGTTCCTGCGCAGCGCTAAAAAGAAGAACATCGGCCAGATCATGCTGGGCTTCGGCATCCTGTTTACCGGCATGAGCCTGATGGACACCGGTGTGGCTCCTCTGCGTGAGAGCGCAGTCTTTCAGAATCTGTTCGTAACCATGACCAACCCCATTCTGGGTGTTCTGGTGGGCGTGGTGGTCACGGTGATCATCCAGTCCTCCTCGGCATCGGTGGGTATCCTGCAGGCACTGTCCAGCACGGGTCTGGTCACCTTCAGCTCTGCCATCCCCATTATTCTGGGCGCACACATCGGCACGGCCTTTACGCCGCTGCTCACCATTGGCGGCTCCTCCAAGGACGGCAAGCGCGCTGCACTGATCCATCTGTACTTCAACATCATTGGCAGCGTGATCCTGCTGGCGCTGGTGTATGCGGTGCAGTTTACCATTGGCATCCCCATGTGGAACGATGTGATGAACAAGAGCACCATCGCAAACATCCACACCCTTTCCAGCGTGTGCGCCATGTTGCTGTTCCTGCCCTGCAGCGGCGTGCTTTCCAAGCTGGCCATGCTTACCGTGCCGGACAGTGCCGAGGAAGCACAGGAGCTGAGCATGCCGGTGCTGGATGAACGTCTGTTCAAAAGCCCGGCTGTGGCCCTGCAGCAGGCTAAGAGCGCTGTGGTCAAGATGTCCCGCCGTGCTGCCCGCAATGTGAATCTGGCTGCACCGCTGCTGCTGAAGATGGACGAGGATGCCGTCAGCGCCATCCGGGTGCGTGAAAACCTGATCGACCGCATGGAGGTGGCAATCTCCAACTATCTGATCAAGATGACCGATCAGGAGCTGGGCGACGATGAGAGCCACACTGTGACCGAACTGCTGAATTTTGTTACCGAGTTCGAGCGCATCGGCGACTATGCGGTGAACATTATGGAAAAGGCAGAAGAACTGCAGGAAAAGGAAGCATCCTTCAGTGAAAGCGCCACCAAGGAGCTGCAGCTGCTGGAGAATGCACTGAACCGCATCCTGAACCTGACCAACGATGCCTTTGAAAACAACGATATGCGTCTGGCGGCTCAGGTGGAACCGCTGGAGGAGGTGATCGATGTGATGGCGGAGCGCCTGCGCGACCAGCACATCCTGCGCCTGAAGGACGGTGTGTGCTCCATTGATACGGGTGTCGTGTTCCTGGATGTGCTGAACAATGCAGAGCGCATCTCGGATCACTGCTCCAACGTTGCTGCCCGCCTGATCGGCATGGATGCCGGCGAGGACTACGACTCCCACACCCTCAAGAGCATCATGCACCACAACCCCACCAAGGACTACATGCTGGAATACGAGGAGTGCCGCAAGGCCTACCTTGTTCCGCTGGAAGAAATGGAAGCCTGAACCTGAATGAGAAAAGGACCTCCGGAGAAGCATCCGGAGGTCCTTTTTGCATCACAGTGAAATGGAGTGCTCAGGCACTTTTGGGCAAAGAGACAATGACCCAGCGGTGCGGCCCGTGAAAGCCGTCTACCTTGGCGGCTTTGCTGCAGGTGCCGGGGCTGGGCGGACCGAGGTGGATACCGCGGTCCAGCTGCTTGCCGCAAAGACGGCACTGGTAATGGAGGGTGATCTGTTCTGACATGAGGACGCACTTCCTTTTATGATCGCTGCAGGCGGTTAAGAAACTTTACTTCTATTGTCATTATATAATTTCTATATCGTGATGTCAATAAAAATAATTTGTAAAAGTCGATAAAAATTGAGTATTCTGCACTCAACCGCCCAGATCTTCCAGCAGCAGGTCCAGTTCCCGTTCGCTGTACACGGTCACACCGCGCTTGATGCGCACGGCATCGTTCTCCGGCAGAAGATTGGTGTAGATGCCGGTGACGGTGACAAGCACATCCGGCTGGCCATTGGTGCCGCAGCGGTAAACGGCTACGCGCCCGCCTTTGTCGCACAGGCGGTAGCTTTGGGCAGCAAGCTCCGGCATGGCCTGTGCGGCAAGGTCTGCTGCGGAGGAAGGCGGCGCTTCGCTGCCGGGGTCGGGCACCGGAAGGCTGAGCTTGGGCAGGGCCATCCAGAACAGGCTGAACACGATGGTGAATACGCACAGCCCGTAGAACAGGCAGGTGCACAGTTTGCGCATGGAGAAACACGCTCCTTTCCGGCTGAAGTATGCCCCAAAACAGGGGAGAACAGTCAATTTTCACACGGGAATGCTGTACTTTGTCCGGCAGATTGTGTTATACTACAGATGATTAGACCTATCAGGGCCGAAGATTGGTCCTTGCCCGCGTTCTGTGCACGTGCTATAATATGGTATTGCGTGCAGTTCTGTGCGCTTTGATGGAAAAGTACCAGCGCATGGCGCTGAAAAAGCAGCCTGAATGTTAGGAGGCGATTTCTATCTCCGATATGAGAAAGATCAACCGTGCCGGTGAGGGGCATTCCCCGGCACCGGCGGGGCGGAAGGTAAATGTGAGCAACAGCCGCCGGGAGTCCCAGCCGGGACCCAAACGCGGCCGGGAACCCAAAGAACCAAAGGAACCCCGTGAAAAGGGCAGACATCCCATTCTGCGCTTCATTGGCCGAACCATTGCTACACTGATCTGTCTGGGCATCATGGCAGGCAGTCTGGTGGCAGTGGGTGCTGTGTATTACGTGGTGCAGGCTACCGCCAACGACGGCGACCTGCTGGATCTGGACAACATTGAGCTGAGCCAGTCCAGTGTGGTGATGGCTACCGACCCGGACACCGGTGCACAGGTGGAGTATGCCACGCTGCGCTCTTCCAACAGCCACCGCGTGTGGGCGGATCTGGAGCAGATCCCCACGAACCTGCAGTATGCGTTCATCTGCACCGAGGATAAGGACTTTTACAACGAGCCCGGCGTCAACTTCAAGCGCACCATCGGCGCAATGGTCAACGAATACCTGCTGCCCATCTACAGCTCCAAGCAGGGTGCATCCACGCTGGAGCAGCAGCTGATCAAGAACCTGACCGACGACAAGAGCGCCAGCGGCATTGAAGGCGCACTGCGCAAGCTGCGCGAGATTTACCGCGCCCTCTGCCTGAGCCGCAGCTATTCCAAGGAGACCATTCTGGAAGCGTACCTGAACACCATCAGCTTTACCGGCACCATTCAGGGCGTGCAGACTGCGGCCAACGAATACTTTAATAAGGATGTCAGCCAGCTGACCCTGTGGGAGTGTGCGACCATTGCGTCCATCACCAAAAACCCCACCAACTATAACCCCTACACCAACCCCGAAAACCTGATCAACCGCCGTAACTTCCTCATGTACAACATGTGGCAGCAGGGCGTGATCAGCGAAGAGGACTACCGCAACGCAGCGGCCCAGCCGCTGGTACTGGCCGAGGAAGAGAATACCAAGAAGAATTCTTCCGTTACCTCTTACTTTACCGATGCACTGTTCACCGAGCTGGTGCAGGACATCATGGACAAGGAAAACATTTCGGAATCCGAGGCACAGAAGCTGCTGTACACCGGCGGCTTTACCGTTGAGTCGACTGTGAACACCAAGGTGCAGTCCGCCATGGAAAACCTGATGCTCAATACGGACGATGCCTACTTCCCGGCCGGCTGGCATGAGGAAGAGGTGACCTCCATCTCGGACGACGATGTACAGGTGATGAACGAGGACGGTACGCCCAAGACCCGCACCGGCGACGACGGTACCGTTTACTATTACCGCAATGTGCGTACTCAGGCAGCCATGGTCACGCTGGACTATGACGGCAATGTGATCGCCATTGTGGGTGGTCTGGGCGAAAAGAACAAGAGCCTCTCGCTGAACCGTGCCTACAGCGTCACGCGTCAGACGGGCTCTACCATCAAGCCTATCGGTGCGTATGCACTGGGTGTAGAGTATGGTCTGGTGAACTGGTCCACCATGCTCAACAACTCGCCCTTGTATCAGAAGCAGGATATGGTGATCCGCGATGAAGATTACTGCCGCAAGAACGGCCTGATGGGCCTTTCCGACAAGCAGCTGCGCGCTTATCCCAACGCATGGCGCAGCTGGCCCCGCAACTATGGCGGCAACTACGGCGACAACAGTGATGTGCCGCTGTGGAACGGTCTGGCCCGCTCGCTGAACACCATTGCGGTGCGTGTGGGTGATCTGGTGGGCGCAAGCAACATCTTCAATTTTGTGTACAACACCCTGCAGCTGAACACGCTGGACCCGGTAAACGATGTGGGTCTGGCGCAGATGGTCATGGGCAGTCAGACCCATGGCGTTACGCCCACGGCGCTGGCAGCTGCGTTCCAGATCTTCTACGATGGCCAGTACACCACCCCGCACCTGTATACCCGCGTGCTGGACCGTGATGGCAATATCTATCTGGAGAACAACTCCACCAGCTATCAGGCCCTGACCCCGGATACCGCTTATGTGATGAACCGCCTGCTGAAGAACGTTCTGTACTCCAGCGTGGGCACCGCCGGCGGCCGCTACCCCAACTCCAACGGCATGGAAGCCTTTGGCAAGACCGGTACCGCCAGCGACGAAAAGGATCTGTGGTTCGTGGGCGGCACGCCGTACTACGTTACCGCCGTGTGGTGGGGCTACGATGCACCCTATGATATGACCAAGACGCTGGGTAAGCAGCAGGCCAAGACCCGTACCTGTGTTATGGCGTGGAAGGCGCTGATGGAACAGGTGCAGGCAGACCTGCCGTATAAGGCATTCCCGACCTCTGCCGGTGTGGTGGAGCGCCGCTACTGCACCCAGAGCGGCCTGCTGGCAGGCGGCTCCTGCCCCAGCACCGCCGTGGGCTACTACCGCGCCGATGATCTGCCTGGTACCTGCAACTACTCCCATGCAGCAGCTCCTGCAGCGGCTGCACCTGCGGAGACTGCGGCACCGGAGCAGGCTGTCATTCCTGCGGATACAGGTAATCAGGATACAGACTGATCTGTAGCCATATGAAGGACAAAAGGCGTACTATCGGCACCGGCGCGGGGTGAATCCGGCAAGGAAATACCGCGCTTGCCGCAGCAAAACTGGATAATCTGACAAAAACGCATCCGACCTCTTGCATTGCAGGGGGCCGGATGCTATTATATTCACTGCAAGAACACTTGTGTTTGTGAGGTGAACAAGTTGGAACGCCGATTTTATCTGATAGATGCGCAGGTGCTGCCTGAGGTTTTTCTCAAGGTGGTGCGTGCCAAGGAACTTCTGGCCAGTGGGGAGGCACGCAGCATTTCCGCTGCCACCCGCGCAGTCGATCTTTCGCGCAGTGCTTTTTATAAGTATAAGGACTGCATTTTTGACTCCGAGAATGGCCGTGAGGTGATCACCGTCATGGCTACTCTGCGGGACGAGACCGGTGCACTGCAGAGCCTGCTGGCCGGCATCAGCGCCGCAGGTGCAAGCATTGTGACCATCAACCAGTCCACACCGGAAAACGGTGCCGCACTGGTGGCAGTCACCATCCGCACCGATACCATGCAGATGACTCCCGAAGAGCTGACCGAAAAACTTTCGCGTCAGCGTATGGTGGTAGGCGTGCACTGCGGGTACAATCTGTAAGCAGTCTTCAGAAAACGAGGGAGAACAACAATGGCTAAAATTGCAATTCTGGGCTTTGGCACGGTGGGCAGCGGCGTGTACGAGGTACTGTGCCGCAACGCTGCGGGTGTCTCCCGCCGTGCAGGTGAGCCGGTGGAGGTCAAGTACATCCTTGACCCGAAGGATTTTTCAAACCATCCGGATGCACACCTGTTTATAAAGAACTTCGATACCATTCTGGAAGACCCGGAGATCAAGGTGGTGGTGGAGACCATCGGCGGCACCCGCTTTGCGTATCCGTATGTAAAGGCCTGCCTTGAGAGCGGCCGCAGCGTATGCACCTCCAACAAGGAGATGGTAGCCACCTACGGCGCAGAGCTGCTGGGCCTTGCCAAAGAACACGGATGTGCCTTCCTGTTCGAGGCTTCTGTGGGCGGCGGTACGCCCATCATCACCCCGATGCACCAGTGTCTGGCGGCAAACGTCATCACCGAGGTGGAGGGCATCGTGAATGGCACCACCAACTTCATGCTCACCAAGATGGTGCGCGAAAATCTGGGCTTTGACGATGCGCTGAAGATCGCGCAAGAGCTGGGCTACGCCGAGACGAAGGACCCCAGCGACGATGTGGACGGCCGTGATGCGTGCCGCAAGATCGCCATTCTGTCCTCGCTGGTGTGCGGCCATCAGATCTACCCCCAGAACATTCCCACCCGCGGCATCCGTGCCATTACCACGGCAGATGTGGAAGCGGCGGAAAAGCTGGGCTGTGTGATCAAGCTGATCGCATGGATGAAGCGCGGCAAGGACGGCAGCGTGGCTGCCGGTGTGGAGCCGTGTCTGGTGCCCAAGGCAAACCAGCTGGCCAGCGTGGACGATGTGTTCAACGCCGTGCTGGTCAAGGGCGATATGCTGGGCGACGTGGTGTTCTACGGCAAGGGCGCAGGCAAGCTGCCCACCGCCAGCGCCGTGGTGGCCGACGTTGTGGATGCCCTGAAGCATGGCTCCAAGGTGCACGACAGCCTGTTCTGGCAGCCTGCTGAGCCGGTGGAGGGAATGCTCACCGACCCGGCTCCTGCTGCATATTATGTGCGTGTAGCAGGCATTGCTCCGGCAGTGGTGGAAGCCATCTACGGCTATGGCAGGGTGGTGGACGAACGATACGAAGGCTGCGCTTACTTTGTGGAGCGCGCCGACGAAAAGGCACTGGCCGAAGCAGCCCGCAAGGTGGAAGCCGTGGGCGGCAGCGTGAAGCTGATGCTCAAGCGTCTGCCGGAAGAAAACTGATAACGGAATAAGGAAAGGTGCGGCGGCTATGAAGATCAAGGTTTCTGTCCCGGCCACCAGCGCAAACATCGGCTCCGGCTTTGATGCGCTGGGTCTGGCGGTGACGCTGTATAATACGGTCACCTTTGAAGAGAGCGAAGTGCTGGATATCTCGTCTGCGGACGGTACCCGCATCCCGCGCGGTGAATCGAACCTCGTGTACCGTTCGGCAAAGGGTCTGTTTGAGAAGGTGGGCAAGCAGATCCCGCCCCTCAAGATCACCCAGACGAATCCCATCCCCATGGCGCGCGGCCTTGGTTCTTCCTCGGCCTGCATCATTGCGGGACTGCTGGGTGCAAACCGGATGCTGGGCGATGTGCTCAACACGCAGGAGCTGCTCACGCTGGCTACCTCCATTGAGGGCCACCCGGATAACGTGGCCCCGGCTCTTCTGGGCGGCCTGACCAGCAGCGTGTTCGAGGAGGGCAAGGTGTACTCGGTCAAGCGCAATGTGGATGAAACGCTGTGCTTCGCCGCCATCGTGCCGGACTACAAGCTGCTGACGGAAGCCGCTCGTGCGGCCCTGCCCAAAGAGGTCTCCCACAAGGACGCGGTATATAACCTTTCGCGCGCTGCGCTGGTGCCTGCCGCCTTCTGCGAGGGCAGACATGATCTGCTGGCCATTGCCACTGAGGATAAGCTGCACCAGCCCTACCGTATGCCGCTGATGCCCGGCTCCAAGGAAGTGTTCGATATGGCACGCCTGTGCGGGGCAAAGGCTGTTTACGTTTCCGGTGCGGGCAGCACCGTGATGGCCGTAGCGGAAAAGGCGGAGGCCGAAAAGTTCTATTCCAAGCTGGAAAAGGGTCTGGAGCTGCTGGAAGGTCTGGACGGATGTGAAGCATTTACATTGCTGCGTTTGGATGCCGATAACACCGGCGCAACGGTGGAATGATAAATGGGTAAGGGAAGTGCAAGGCGCTGCTGACCGCTTCCGCCCGGTGTACCCCTTTTGACAAAGGGACAAAAAGAGGAGAGTGACAAGATATGGCGTTGATCGTACAGAAGTTCGGCGGTTCTTCGGTGAAGGACCGTGACCGTATCTTCAACGTGGCACGCATTGTGGCAAACACCCACAACGCGGGCAATGACGTAGTTGTGGTGGTGTCCGCTCAGGGCGATACCACCGATGACCTGATCGCCAAGGCTGGGGAGATCACCCACAACCCTTCGGCCCGTGAAATGGATATGCTGCTGGCTAGCGGCGAGCAGATCAGCATTTCGCTGCTGGCCATGGCACTGAATGAGCTGGGCTGCCATGCCATCAGCCTGACCGGCTGGCAGGCTGGCTTCCGCACCGACCGCGCCTATACCAAGGCGCGCATCACCCGCTTGGAGACAGAGCGCATCTCTTCTGAGCTGGAGCGCAACCGTGTGGTCGTTGTGGCGGGCTTCCAGGGCCTGAACAAGATGGATGACATCACCACTCTGGGCCGCGGCGGCTCCGACACCAGCGCTGTTGCCATTGCAGCAGCCTTGCACGCAGACCGCTGCCAGATCTTTACCGATGTGGAAGGCGTTTACACGGCCGACCCGCGCAAGGTGCGCAACACCCGCAAGCTGGATGAGATCACCTTTGACGAGATGCTGGAGCTGGCATCTCTGGGTGCACAGGTGCTGAACAACCGCAGCGTGGAGCTGGCCAAAAAGTATAATGTGGAGCTGGAGGTGCTCTCCAGCCTGAATCCCGTGCCCGGTACGGTGGTCAAGGAGGTTACAAAAGACATGGAAGGTATGCTGATCAAGGGTGTCGCAAAAGACACTGATGTTGCTGTTATCACGATTCTGAACGTTCCCGATGAGCCGGGCATGAGCTTCAAGATCTTCGGTCTGCTGGCCCAGAAGAACATCAACGTGGACATCATCCTGCAGTCCACCGGCCGTGACGGCAAGAAGGATATCAGCTTTACCTGCTCTGAGGGTGAAGCCGATCTGGCTATGCGCGTGCTGAAGGAGAGCGCACACTTCAACGATGTGAGCGTGGACACCACCTGCGCCAAGGTCTCCATTGTGGGTGCCGGTATGCAGAGCCACAGCGGCGTTGCTTCCAAGATGTTTGAGGCACTGTCCAACAACAACATCAACATCAAGATGATCTCCACCAGCGAGATCAAGATCTCCTGCATCATCAACCGCGACGATGCCGACAAGGCTGTTTCTGCGATCCACGATATGCTGTTTGACTGATCTGTAAAAAAAATGAATTTTGTGCGCTGTACAGTTTCTTTGGAAGCTGTACGGCGCTCTTTTTGTTGACGGCCTCGCCCTCTCAGTCGCTTACGCGACAGCTCTCCCAAAGGGAGAGCCTCTGGCGAAGAAAAAAACTTTCTGGTTCTGCCAAGGCCTCTCACTTTGGGAGAGGTGGACGCGAACAGTGTGAGCGGACGGAGAGGGCAAGGCCGCTGACGAGGACGGTCATACTTATTTTACACTTCCGGCGTTTACACAAAATGCAAAGGGGTGTATAATATACACTGTATCTGTGCGGCGCAGTGCGCTGCAAATTCTGCAAAAGGAGCTGCAACGCACCATGGAACCGACTGATAGAAATGCTGCAAAGCCCCGCCTGACCCACGCTCAGTGGAAGCGCCGCAAGCGGCTGCGTCTGGCCCGCAACTGGGCCATTCTCATTCTCGTCTGCGCCGCCATTGTGGCGCTTATGACCAAAGGCATCCTCTGGCTGCTGCCAAAGGTGAACGCCATGCTTGCAGGGCCGCAGAGCTTTGATGCGGCCAGCTACGATGGCACCGGCTACAGCTTTGATGCTGACGATGAGCGTTTTGTGCTGGTGAACACCAATCTGCCTTTTGCCGAGGAACCCTCTCCGGCCCTTGCCGATGCCGATGAAGCCAGCGGTATCCAACTGGAAGCCGAAGCAGCTGCAGCCTACCAGAAAATGGCTGCGGCTGCGGCCGAGGACGGCGTTGCACTGGTGCTGACGGCAGGCTATCAAGACGCAGATGCCCGCAGCGCGGCCTATGAGACACAGAAGCAGCAGTATCTGGAAAAGGGCAAAACCGAGGAAGAAGCCGCCAGCCTTGCGGCAGATATCCAGCCGCCTGCGGAATGCAATGATCACGGCACCGGCTATGCGGCGGATATCCTCAGTACAGACTACCCGACCCGTGATACCGGCTTTGATACGACCCGCGCCTACGAGTGGCTCACCGCCTACGCCGCCGAATACGGCTTTATCCTGCGCTATCCGCAGGACAGGCAGGCTGCTACCGGCGTGGTGTTTGAGCCGTGGCACTGGCGGTATGTGGGCGTTGAAAATGCCCTTGCCATCCGTGCCAGCGGCCTGAGTCTGGAAGAATTTCTTGCCTTGCAGAAGGCATCATAAAAATAAAAGCTCCCTGTGAAAGCAGGGCGGAGGAACAAATTGGAACGTACTCTCATTGCGCCGGGTGTGCATCTTTCCTGTGACCCGGCGGAAAAATTCAACCGCTGCCGCATCAGCGTCCACTTTGCCTTTCCGGCAAAGCGGGAAACGGCCACAGCACATGCGCTGCTGCCGCTGGTGCTGGAGCGCGGCTATGCCGACTGCCCGGATATGACCCGCCTGACCAAAAAGCTGGCCAAGCTCTACGGTGCAGACCTCACAGTGGATGCCCGGCCCATGGGCTGCAGCCACAACCTGTGTGTTAGTGTTACCGGCATCAAGGATCAGTTTGCGCTGGAAGGGGAGACCCTTACAAGGGAATATGCATCCATTGCACTGGGTGCGGCCTTTCACCCGTATTTTGTGGGCGGCACTTTTGATCCGGAAGCCGTGGGCATTGAAAAACAGATGCTGAAAAAGGCGCTGGAAGATGAGATCAACGATAAGCGCCTTTACTGCCTGCATCAGGCCAACCGGGAATTCTTTGGCGACAGCCCGGCGGGTGTGCGGCAGGAGGGCTATCTGGAAGAGGTGGAAGGCCTGACACCGGAACAGCTTACCGCAGCCTATTACGAGATGCTGCGCACCGCCAACATTGAACTGATCGTGCTGGGCTGCACGGCAGAGCAGACCGCTGCGGTAAAGGATGCGCTGCTGGCAGAGCTTGCGGCAATTGACCGCGCACCGCTGCCGCTGGCGGAAAACATTGCCATGCCCCGCCGGGAGCCGGTGCACAAAACCGAAACCTATGATATGGTGCAGGCGAAGCTCTGTATGCTGTTCACGCTGGGCAAACCCATGCGCACCGAACAGCTGGCTGCTGTGCGCCTTGCCATGGCGCTGTACGGCGGCAGTGTGACCAGCCGCCTGTTCCTGAATGTGCGCGAGCGTGACCACCTGTGCTACTACTGCTCGTCCTCGTTCCAGAGCTTTACCGGAAGCATGGCTGTGAACAGCGGCGTGGAGCACGCCGACGCAGCCCGGGCAGAGCGGGCCATCTTGAAGGAACTGGCCGACCTGTGCGATGGCCCCATCACCGACGATGAATTTGAGGACTGCCGTCGGGGTCTGCTGAGCGGGATGCAGGGGGTAGAGGATACCTTGGGCGGCATCGAGACATGGTATTACATTGAAGTGCTGCGCGGCGGCGACCCGGCCAAGGTGCAGACACCTGCCGAAGCCCGCGCCGCTCTGCAGGCCGTGACCAAGGACGATGTGCGCGCCATCCTGCGCAAACTGACCCTCTCGGTCAGCTATCTGCTCACAAAGGAGGTGGCCGCTCATGCCGCAGAATAACCAGACCCTGCTGGAAAAGACCGTGGCTGACCAGTGGCAGACCCTGCCCTCCGGACTGACCATTATCGTGCGGCCCATGCCGGGTTATTCCAGCACCCATGTCATTTTTGCTACCCGCTTTGGCTCCATTGACCGGGATTTCCGGCTGGACGGCAAAGAGGTGCATCTGCCTGCAGGCGTGGCACACTTCCTCGAGCACAAGATGTTTGAAGATCAGGACGGCGATGCCTTTGCAAAGTATGCCAAGACCGGTGCCAATGCCAACGCATTTACCAGCTTTGACCGCACCTGCTACCTGTTCACTGCGACCCAGCAGCTGGACGAAAGCTTGGATGTGCTGCTGGGCATGGTAACTCATCCGTACTTTACTGAGCAGACCATCGCCAAGGAGCAGGGCATCATCGGACAGGAGATCAAAATGTACGATGACAGCCCGGACTGGCGGCTCATCACCGGCCTGTTCGAGTGCTTGTACCACGAGCATCCCATCCGCAGCGATATCGCGGGCACGGTGGAGAGCATTGCTGAGATCACGCCGGAGATGCTTTACGACAGCTGCAAAGCCTTCTATGCACCGGGCAATATGGTGCTGGCGGCTGCCGGCGACACTACCATGGAGCAGATCCTGGCTGCCTGTGAGCGCCACGGCCTGATGAGACCGCGCAGCACCGAAAGGGTGCAGCGGCTGTGGAAGCCGGAACCCATGACGCTGGCGGCTGCCCATAAGACCCTGAAAATGCCGGTGTCCAAGCCCTGCTTCGGCGTGGGCTTCAAGGAGAAGCCGTTGCCTCCGAACGATCTGCGCACTGAAGCGCTGTATGATCTGGTCCTGAGCTGCATCACAGGCGGCATGTCGCCGCTGTACCGCCGCCTGTACGACGGAAGCCTTGTGAACCCCGGCTTTGGCGGGGAAGTGCTGCGGGTGGACGGCTGCTGCTGCATCCTGTTCACCGGCGAGAGCGATGCCCCCGATGCCGTGAAGCAGATGCTTCTGGACGAGATCGCCCGCATCCGTGCCGCGGGTGTGGACCGGGAGATCTTTACCCTGTGCAAGAACGAAAAGTACGGCCAGCTGATCGAAAATCTGGAAAATGTGGAGGACTCGGCCAGCCAGATGGCAGACTTTGCCCTCTCCGGCCAGACGGTGGCGCAGCAGATCACCATGCTGGCAGGGCTGACTGCCGAGGATGCGGACGCTGCGCTGCAGCACATCCTCAGCACCGACCGCATGGCTGTGATGGATATTCTGCCAGATGGCACTGCGCCGCTGGCCGAGAACGAGGAGGAAGCAGAATGACAAATCTGGTGCAGTTCCCGGGGCTGGGCCTGAGCTTTGAAATCAACCGCGTGGCCCTTTCCATTGGCGGGTTCAATATTTACTGGTATGGCGTGTGCATTGCCTTTGGTATCTGTCTGGCGCTGGTATTTGCGTTCCGCCACAGCATCGAGTTCGGCGTGGACCCGGACAGCATGGTGGACGTGATCTTGATTGGCATCGTGCTGGGTATTGTCAGCGCCCGCGCTTACTATGTGGCCATGGCACCCTTTAAATACGAAAGCATCTGGGAGATGATCGCCATTCGGGATGGTGGCCTTGCCATCTACGGTGGCATCATCGGCGCCTTTCTGTTCGGTGGCTTGTCCTGCAAACGGCGGGGCGTGCCGGTGCTGCCCATGTTCGACCTGACCGCTATGGGCTTTCTGCTGGGACAGGGCTGCGGCCGCTGGGGCAACTTCTTCAATCAGGAGGCCTTTGGCTGCAACACCACCCTGCCGTGGGGCATGTTCAGCGAAACGACCCGCGCTTACCTGATGGGCAGCACAGTCACGGCCCAGAGCGGCGTGACCATTGACCCGAATCTGCCGGTGCATCCCACCTTCCTGTACGAAAGCATCTGGTGCTTCGTGGGCTTTCTCCTGCTGTTCCGTTACATTAAAAGGCGCAAGTTCAACGGTGACATTGCCCTGCGGTATATGATCTGGTACGGCGCGGGCCGCTTCTGGATCGAAGCCCTGCGCACCGACAGTCTGATGCTGGTGCCCTCCATTGGTCTGCGGGCATCCCAGCTGGTGGCAGGTATCGCTGTGGTAGTCGGTATGGCTGCGGAAATTTACTTTACCTACAAGTTCAAGGACAAGCCCCTGATGGTAAAGCTGGCAATGACGGCGGACAACGAAGCTGCAGTCAATAAGCTGAGCAAAGAAAAAGCTGTTATCGGTCTGATGACGGATGCAGATACTGAACTGCTGGCCTCCAGCCCGCGTAAGCTGTTCGTGGAGCGCACCGAAGCCTACAACGCGGAAGTAAAACGCACCATCGCGGAAAGCGGGAAGGCGAAACAATAAAAAATCTTTCGGAAAGAGGAAAAATCCTCTTGCATTTCCATCGTTTTTTTGCTATACTATTCTAGCCGCGTGGTGTGGGCGCCTGAAATGGCCCAGTGTAAGGGCCTGCCTTTACGACCAGCGAGTACAACGAAAAGGAATGAACAAAATGTACGCAATCATTGTTACCGGCGGTAAGCAGTACCGCGTGGAGCAGGGCGACATCGTCTACATCGAAAAGCTGGACGTTGAGGCCGACTCCGAAGTGAAGTTTGATCAGGTTCTCGCTATTGGCGAGGAGGGTTCGGTCAAGGTTGGCGCTCCTGTTGTTGAGGGCGCTTCCGTTTCTGCCAAGGTCATCAAGAATGGCAAGGGCAAGAAGCTGAACATCATCACCTATCGCGCAAAGAAGCACAGTGCTCGCCGCATGGGCCATCGTCAGCCCTTCACCAAGGTTGAGATCACTGCGATCAACGGCTAAGTAGGAGGTATATTACAATGGCACATAAAAAGGGCGTAGGCAGCACCAAGAACGGCCGTGATTCTGCGGCTCAGCGTCTGGGCACCAAGCGTGCAGATGGTCAGTTCGTTCTGGCCGGCAACATCCTCGTTCGTCAGCGCGGCACTCACATCCAGCCGGGTGAGAATGTCGGCAAGGGCAGCGATGATACCCTGTTTGCTCTGGTCGATGGCACCGTTCGTTTCGAGCGCGTGGGCAAGAGCGGCAAGAAGTGCAGCGTCAAGCAGTAACTTCTTTCTAAAATCTGCAACACAGAGAGCCGGACCCTCGTGGCCCGGCTCTTTTTGATGAAAAAACAGGAGGGCCTGTATGGCAGCACAAACCAATTTTATCGACATCGCCACCATCTGGCTCCATGCCGGCAAGGGCGGCGACGGCGCTGTGAGCTTCCATCGTGAGAAGTTCGTGGCCGCTGGCGGCCCGGACGGCGGCGACGGCGGCCGGGGCGGCGACATCATCTTCGTCGTGGACGACCACCTCACCACTCTGATGGACTTCCGTTATAAGCGCAAGTACACCGCCGACGAGGGCGGCAAGGGCGGCGCAAGCCTCTGCCACGGCAAGAACGCCGAGAATCTCGTCATCAAGGTGCCTCTGGGTACGGTCATCAAGGACGCCGAGAGCGGCCTTGTCATCGCCGACCTGTCCGACCACACCCCCGTCACCATCGCCAGGGGCGGCCGCGGCGGCTACGGCAATGCGCATTTTGCCACCCCCACCCGCCAGATCCCCAAGTTTGCAAAGCCCGGTATGCCCGGCGAGGACATTCAGGTGACCCTCGAGCTGAAGCTCATCGCGGATGTGGGCCTCATCGGCTTCCCCAACGTGGGCAAGTCCACCCTCATCTCCACCATCAGCGCCGCAAAGCCGAAAATTGCAAACTACCACTTCACCACGCTGGTGCCGACGCTGGGCGTCGTGTCGGTGGGTGAGGGCGCAAGCTTCGTCTGCGCCGACATCCCCGGCCTCATCGAGGGTGCCAGCGAGGGCGTCGGCCTGGGCCACGATTTCCTCCGCCATGTGGAGCGCTGCCGTCTGCTGCTGCACGTCGTGGACGTCTCCGGCAGCGAGTGCCGCGACCCCATCGAGGACTTCGAGCAGATCAACGAGGAGCTGGCAAAGTTCAGCCCGGCTCTGGCCGAGCGTCCCCAGATCGTGGTGGGCAACAAGTGTGACCTCGCCACCGAGGAGCAGATCGACACCTTCCGCAAGTATGTGGAGGAAAAGGGCCTGACGTTCGTCCCCATCTCTGCCGCCACCATGCAGGGCGTCAGGGAGCTTCCGGGTCTGGTCTACAACCGCCTGAAGGACATTCCCGCCGTCCCCGTGTTTGCCCCCGAGTACAAGAAGCCCGAGGCAAAGGCCGGTGGCCGCGAGTTCACCATCAAGCGGATGGAGGCTCATGTCTGGAGCGTGGATGCACCCTGGCTGGAGTATATCCTGGCCGGCAGCAACGTGGACGACTACGAGAGCCTGCAGTATTTCCAGCGCCAGTTGGGCGAGAGCGGCATTCTGGACGCTCTGGTGCAGAAGGGCGTGCAGGAGAACGATACCATCCTCATCGGCGAGTATCAGTTCGATTATATTTTCTAAGCAAGAGCTTTTGCGGGATAAACCTCTCCGTCATTGCTTCGCAATGCCACCTCCCCTAACGAGGGGAGGCCTTGGCATTCCGTAAAGCCTCGCCTCTTCGCCAGAGGCTCCCCTCGGTAGGGGAGCTGTCGAGCGAATGCGAGACTGAGAGGTTGAGCAAAGAAGAAGCTTTAAGAGGTATCCTATGAACGAACCCGAAAAGATCGACCCCCGGGAGCTGAGCCCGCTGGCACTGGCCTTCGTGGGCGACAGTGTGCTGGAACTTCTGGTGCGGCAGCGGCTGGTGGAGCACCACCGTCTGTCGGCGGGAAAGCTCAACGCCGAAAAGGTCAAATACGTCTCGGCCCGGGCACAGTTCCGGGAAGAGCAGCTGTTGGAGCCGCTTTTCACCGAGGACGAGCTGGCTGTCTTCAAGCGGGGCCGCAACGCCAGCAAGGCCAGTGTGGCCAAACACGCCTCCCCGGAGGAGTACCGCGCGTCCACCGGCTTCGAGTGCCTGCTGGGCTGGCTGTATCTGAACGGCCGGCTGAGCCGGGTGCATGAGCTGTTCGAGACGCTGTGGCAGTCGTTCGACCCCAACGAAAAATAACCGGAACACGCGAAAGCCCACTGCTTTCCGCACTGGGAAACAGTGCAAAGAGAGCAGCGGGCTTTTTGTTGTCCCGCCGGATGGTCCGTTCAGGCGGGGCGGCGCTCAGCGCAGAGGCTCAGCGGCTGTTGCGGGCGGAGTTGCGAGCCGAGTTCTTGCCGCCCTCGTCGTCGGCACCCTTGGTGTACTGGTTGGGGTGCTTGTGCTCGTTGGCAGCAGAGTTCTGGCTGGAATTGGTGGTGCGGTTGGTGCTCTGATCGCTGGTGCGGTCCTGAGTCTGGTTCTTGCAGTTGGTGCTGCGTTTCTCACTGCGATTTTCCATCGTATCGTCGCTCCTTTCGATTTCGGGAGACGCTCTGCGCTCCCTGCCCATAGTTTGACCGGCTGCGGCGGCTTTATGCACCGCAGCTCGAAGGAGGTCTCATAAAAATGCCTGCCGAATATTTTGAAGCCCGGGAACGCGCCCTTCTGGGGGAGCGGTACGACACCCTCTACGCCGCCCCGCAGGAGACAGCGGCCCGCGGCGTGACCGTGTCCGCTCTCCGCACCACGCCGGAAGGATTTGCGGCCCGGGCAGATTTCCCGCTGCGGCCCTCGCCCTTCTGCAAGGCGGCGTTCGTGGTGGAACAGCCCGACTTCAAACCGGGACGCCACCCCTACCATCACGCAGGTGTCTTCTACTCGCAGGAGCCGTCGGCCTCGTCGGCAGCGCCGCTGCTGGGCGTCAGGCCCGGGATGCGGGTGCTGGATCTGTGTGCTGCCCCCGGCGGCAAGAGCAGCCAGCTCGCCGCCGCTCTGCAGGGGCAGGGCCTGCTGGTAAGCAACGAATATGTCGCGGCTCGTGCAGAGATCCTGAAGAGCAACCTCGAGCGGATGGGCGTGTCCAACGCCGTCGTGCTCAACGAGACGCCCGCCCGCATCGCAGCGGCACTGCCGGAGTTCTTCGACCGGGTCCTGGTGGACGCGCCCTGCTCCGGTGAGGGGATGTTCCGCAAAGAGCCTGCCGCGCTGGCCCAGCACTGCGAAGCGCTGGTGAAGCAGTGCGCAGAGCTGGGCGCGGACATCCTCGACAGCGCCGCTGCGGCCCTCGCGCCGGGCGGCGAACTGGTCTACTCCACCTGCACCTTCGCGCCGGAAGAGGACGAGGGACAGGTGGCCGCATTCCTGCAGCGCCACCCGGAGTTCACGCTGGCCGATGTGCTGGGCAATGTGGACTACACCTTCGGCAGCGAGGGCGAGGCCAACCGCACCGGTGGTCTGCCGCTGGACGTGAGCAAGGTGCGCCGCATCTGGCCCTGTCAGGGCGGTGAGGGACACTTCATGGCCCGGCTCGTCAAAGCCGGTACGCCCCGGGCTCTGCCGGCTCCCGGCGAGTACACCCCCGAAGAACAGCTCTGGCTGGCCGCTGCCGCCGAAGCAGGCAAAAAGGCCAAAGGCGGCAAGCCACAGAAAGCCGCAAAGCCTGCGGATGCCCGCAGCGCCCGGCGGGAGAACAGCCGGGCTTGCCGGGAGGCCGTGCAGGGCCGCAGCTCCCGCAGCCGGGAGGCTGGGGCAGGGGATGCATCGCCCGCCCAGAGCCTTGCTGCATGGAGGGAGTTTGCGGAGGAATGTTTCCCGGAGCTGGCAAAGCGCCCTGCCGTGGTGCATGGCGGCGGCGTCCTGCTGCCGGCGGCTTTCCCGCAGACGAATCTTCACGTTTTGCGTGCAGGCGTCTTCGTGGGCAGTGTGCAGAAGGGGCGCTTTGTGCCGGAACATCATCTGTTCACGGCTTTCGGCGCGCTCTGCCGGAACTGTGAGGAACTGACCCTCGCCGACTCCCGAACCGTGGAATATCTCTCCGGCCGGGAGATAGAAGCTCACACCGCTGCCGACGGCTGGTGCTGTGTGACGGTGGACGGCTGGCCGCTGGGAGGCGGCAAGGTATCCGGCGGCAGGGTCAAAAACCATTATCCCAAGGCACTTCGTCTGCTGTAAAACGTAGTTTTTGGCAGAATAAACCGGAAAACCATCGGTACAAGGCTTGAACGCCGGTGGCTGTTGTGATAAAATAATAGAGTTAGATTTTGTGTGCTGCCACAATGCGGGCGACCACAGCCCGTCTGCCCGCAGGCGGAGATCACTGATAAAATACAGGAGGCTCTTTCCCATGTCTGGACATAGCAAATGGAACAATATCAAGCGCAAGAAGGAGAAGACTGACGGCGCAAAGGCAAAGGTCTTTACCAAGATCGGCCGCGAGATCAGCGTTGCCGTCCGTACCGGCGGCCCCAACCCTGCTTCCAACAGCAAGCTGGCTGACCTGATCTCCAAGGCAAAGCGTATGAGCGTGCCGAACGATAACATCCAGCGTATCATCAAGAAGGCCGAGGGCGGCGATAAGACCGAGTACGAGGCGATCACCTACGAGGGTTACGGCCCCGGCGGCGTGGCTGTCATGGTCGAGACTCTGACCGACAACCGCAACCGTACCGCTGCTGACCTGCGCCACTACTTCGATAAGAACGGCGGCAATCTGGGCGCTATGGGCTGCGTGGGCTTCCTGTTCAGCCAGAAGGGCGTCATCGACATCTCTCTGGAAGACAAGGACGCCGACGAGGCCATGATGGACGCGCTGGATGCCGGTGCTGAGGACTTCGATGCAGGCGAAGAGGCCGCTGAGATCACCACCGACCCCGAGAACTACTCCGCTGTCGTCAAGGCAATGGAGGAGAAGGGCTACGAGATCCTCTCCGACGATCTGGCCATGGTCCCCATGACCACCACCCGTCTGACCGACCCCGATCAGCTCAAGCTGATGGGCAAGCTGCTGGATGCCCTCGAGGATAACGATGACGTCCAGAACGTCTGGCACAGCCTCGAGAACGAAGAGGACCTGCCGGAATAAGCTTCCGCAAATCTTGAGAATAACGTAATCAAAGCCGCTTTTTGTGCTGCAAGGCACGAAAGGCGGCTTTGTTGTTTCATGGCGGCCTGCGATAAAGGTGTGCCTGCTGGGGCATGGAAAATAAAAAGAACGGTACCATTCTCCCGTCGGCTATGTTATAATAGACAGAACAAAACATCACGGGGAGGGGCCGACATGGAGCAACGACGCATTTGTCCATATTGTATGCAGGAGCTGGAAGCGGGGGAGGAGCAGTGTCCCCACTGCGGCCGGGAGCTTGCAGGGCGCAACCCGGCGGGCAGTCTTCCGGCAGGCACTGTGCTGGCAGGCCGGTATACCGTGGGCGACATCCAGAGCGTGGACGGCGAGGGCATCCTCTACCGGGGCGTGGAGAACAACGGCCCCTTCCGGGTGACCATCAAGGAGTATATGCCCCTGACGCTGGCGGCAGAGCGGGGGAGGGACTGCATCCTCCGCCCGAAGCCGGGCAGCGAGGTGCTGTTCAAGACCACCCGGATGGACTTTGCCGACCTCTACCGCTTCATCCAGCGCATCACCCCGGCCAACGGCCTGGAGGCCGTGCTGGACGTCTTTGAAGAGAACAACACGGTCTACGCCGTCATGGAGAACCCCGGCGGCTGTCCGCTCCAGAAGTGGCTGGAGGAGCACGGCACCGTGACGCCCCAGCAGGCCTGCGCCATGCTGGAACCGGTGTTCAACGGGGTGGAGGCCATGCATCAGGTGGGCCTCGTACACCGGGGCATCTGCCCGGCCAACATCCGCATCATGGACAATGGCCGCGCCCGGCTCACCGGCTACGCGACGGTGGGTCTGCGCACGGCAGGCAGCGGCCTCCACGAGCAGCTGTACGAGGGCTATTCCGCCCCGGAGCAGTATTCCACCGCCGAGTTCGAGGGCCGCTACACCGACGAATACAGCCTCGCGGCGGTGTTCTACCGGATGGTCTGCGGGCTGAGCCCCGTCCCGGCGGCACAGCGCCTCGTCTCCGACTCCAACCCCAAGGCCCGCACGGTGACGCCGTCGGTGCCGGCTTACGTCTCCGAGACGCTGTATCTGGGCCTCCGGCTCAAGCCGGTGGAGCGCATCCAGACGGTGCAGCAGCTTTTCCGCGCCCTCTCGGAGCGGGAGTATGCGGAGGAATTGTCCCGCAGCATGGAAGCGCTGGACCCGCCCGCCCCCGCGCCGCAGGAGCCGAAAGCGCCCGCGAAGGCTGAGCTGCTGAGCGTCCGAAATCTTCTGGCGGGCATCGTCATTCTGCTCAGCGTCCTCATCCTGCTGACCCTCTGGGGTCTGCTGAGCCATCAGAGCGAGAAGCCGCCGGAGGTGATCGCTCCGGAGTCCGTCAGCGAGGCGGCAAGTGAGCCGACAAGTGAGCCGGTGAACGAAAACGTCACCCTGACGCCGGATCTCGTGGGCCGCGACTATGACGCCGAGGTGCGCAACAACCGCAGCTATATCGACGAGTATCTCTTCTACGTCACGCTGGAATACAGCGACACGGTGGAGAAGGGCCGTATCATCCGGCAGTCGCCGGAGGCGGGCGAGGTCATCCAGAAGGGGGACACCGTCAGCCTCGTGGTCAGCCGGGGCCCCCAGATGATGGAGATGCCCGACATCATCGGCCAGACACAGGACAGCGCCGTGCAGGAGCTGGCCACCAAGGGTCTGAACGCCACCTGCTTCACCGTGGTCAACGACGGCTCTGAGGCAGCGGGCTGCGTCGTCTCGGCCAGCGAGGACGCCGGGAGCATGGTGGAGGTGGGAACCACCATCGTACTCTATATCGCAGGCGATGTCCCCGCCGATGCCCCGGCGGGATCGGAAGCGCCTTCGGATACCGGGACGCCTGCCGGCGGGGATGCCGCGCAGGGCGGCGTGGAATACGATACGGATTAAACAAAAAACATCTGCAATACGGACTTCGGGAATCGAAGAAGTGTTGCAGATGTTTTTGGTTTTATGGAAAGCCTCTCCCTTTGGGAGAGGTGGCATCGCTTGCGATGACGGAGAGGGCAAGCCCGGCACGAAAGAGCCGCTGCACAGCGATAAGCAGGCTCTTTATCAGAGCGATACCATCGCAGTGCAAGAGCTGTTTGGCAGCATCCTTGCCCTCTCAGGCGCTTACGCGCCAGCTCTCCCAAAGGGAGAGCCTTTCGGGGGGCGGGGCTTCAGAAAAAGCTCTTCATGAACGCAAGATCGCTGGCGGCGCGGGCCGGGACAGCCTCTTCCCGCAGGACGGGAAGGACGGGCTGGGGCAGGGCGCGCAGCATCTCGAAGCCGCCCCTGTAGTCCACACAGGAGTCCTCGAGGCTGGTGGAGTAGAGGGTGCCGTCGGGCTTGAAGTTCTGGCCCTTGAAGTGGATGGCCACGATCTTGTCGCCGTACCAGCTGCCGACTTTGTCCCAGAGGCGGCGCTGTGCGTCCACCGAGGCGTTCTCGGGGCCGACGTAGTTCGCCAGATCGCAGATGACCCGCAGGTTGGGGCTGGCGATGGTGTCCAGCACCATCTTGACGGCCTCGGGGGTGTTCATGGCGTGGTAGTAGACGCACTCCACCGCGAAGAGCACACCCTGCTCCTCGCAGACGGGCAGGATCTCGCCCAGACTGCGAAGGAGTGCTTCCTGCGCTTCCCTGCGGCTGACGGTGGGCTGCTTTGCCATGTTGGTGGTCTCGCTGCCCATGCAGCCGGCCCGGAGAGCTTTTGCTACCGGCACCTGGCTCAGGGCTTTCGCCACCTCGGCGCGGCGCTTGTCCTCGTCCGCATAGCTCAGCTCAACGTAGGTGCCGTCTACGGCGATGGACACGCCGCTCTTCTGGACGGCGGCATTGGTGGCGGCCACCAGCTCGGGGGTCACGTCTGCATAGCTTTTGACGCCCTCCACGGCCTTGGTGTAGGCCAGCTGGGTGCAGCGGAACCCTGCGTCCCCAATGGAGCGGAGCAGTTCTTCCACGCTGTGACGGCCAAAATCGTGGCCCCGTGCGCCGACGATGAATTCAGACATCCCGCATCCTCCTTACGCTCAGCCGAACAGACGCTCGGCAAACATCCCGAACTCCTTGCCCCACCAGTACCAGTCGTGGGAGACGTCGCCGCCCCAGACTTCGAGGTGGCAGGGGAAGCCGACTTCGCTCAGGGTGTCGGCCAGAGCCTGGGTGTCGGCGAGGGCGTCGCCCTCATAGCCGCCCTGACCCACGCAGAGCAGCAGGCTGTTCTCCTCGGCCTTGGACAGAACATTCCTGTCGCAGATGCCGTTCTTGTGCAGAGCGGCGAGGGGGCTGCTGCGGAGGACGAGGTCGTCCTCTGCGCTGCCGAGGAAGCGGCCCATATCGTAGAGGCCGGAGAGGCCCATTGCACCCGCAAAGGTCCGGGGACGGCGCAGGCGGCACTGGACGGCCTGATAGGCGCCGGTGTCCACGCCCACGCACCAGATGAGGGGCTTCTCTTTGCTCTCGGGGGCATTCAGCTCCGCGATGCGTGCGGCCAGCTCGCTGGTGAGGTAGACGAAATACTTCTCCTGCATCTCGGCCCGGCGGCGGGGAGACTCGTTGCCCGCCAGCAGGCTCTCGCCGTCGATGCTGTCGGCGCAGAAGAGCTGGATTTTTCCCTCGTGCAGCAGACGGGCCGCTGCGTCGGGCATCCCGTTGTTCTCCCAGTCGTAGAAGCGGCCGCCCCGGGCGGGCAGTGCCAGCACCGGCACACCGCCGTGGCCGTAGACCTTGAACTCCATCTCGCGGTCGAGCACCGCGCTCCACTCCTTATAATAAGTGCCTTCCATCATGAAAATGCTCCTCCTGTCAGATGAATTGATTGCGTGCCGCGTCGTAGGCATAGCCCACGGCGGAAAGTGCCTTGCACAGGGCGTCCTTGTCGGCGTCCATGTCGTCGCAGAGGGCGTCGAGGCTGGGGTAAAAATCGCGCAGTTTCAGGTTGACCACGCTCAAAAGCATGATCGGGTCGCTCGGCAGAGCCATCGTTTGTTTCCTCCCATGTTCCGAGATAAAATAAAAAGCCGGCCACTCGACAAAGTGACCGGCAATACGCATCAGCTTAGACAGCGCGGGTGACTTTGCCAGCGCGCAGGCAACGGGAGCATGCGTAGATATACTTGGGAGAACCCTCCACGACCGCCTTGACACGACGGACATTCGGCTTCCAGGTACGGTTGGAACGGCGATGAGAGTGGGAGACCTTGATACCGAAGGTAACACCCTTGCCGCAGCATTCACACTTAGCCATGGTACTTGCACCTCCTACAGTGAAGTATGGAATCAAAATAATCAGCTTGACTATTTTACCAGAACTGCCGCCAAAAAGCAAGTCCCTTTTCGATTTTTTTGCGGCTTTTTTTTTCGCCTATGGCCCAAACGCTTGTCTAAAGGCGAAAAAAATAGTACAATAAACGCGTATATCTTATAGAAAACAGGAGAACACCATGACCCCAAGAATGTTTTATACCCTCGCACGGGTGCTGGCCGCCCTGACCGTCATCCCTTTCCACGAGGCGGGCCACGCGCTGGCCGCATGGCTGCTGGGCGACCCCACAGCCAAGCAGCAGGGGAGACTGTCGCTGAACCCCTTCCGCCACTTCGATCTGCTGGGAACGCTCTGCATGGTGTTCGCGGGCGTGGGCTGGGCAAAGCCTGTCTCCACCGACCCCCGCAACTTCAAAAACCCGAAGCAGGGCATGGCCCTCACGGCGCTGGCCGGCCCGGCGGCGAACCTCATCCTGGCCTACCTTGCGATGGTGGTCTGGAAGCTGCTCTATTATTGGGCGCCCGTCAACGATGCGACGATTTTTCTGGCGCTCTTCCTGCAATACTTCGTGTATCTGGATGTGAGCCTCGCGGTGTTCAACCTCATCCCGGTGCCGCCGCTGGACGGCAGCCGCGTCCTGCTGGCTGTGCTGCCCGAGCGCATCTACTTCGGCATGATGAAGTATGAGCGGGTCATCCTCATCGTCCTGCTGGCGGCGGTCTGGGGCGGCTTTCTGGACGGTCCCCTCAGCGTGATGAACAATGTGGTGTGGGACCTGCTGGACAATGGCACCCAGTACATCGACACCATCGCCTACTCGGCCTACTATGCGTCTGCAGGGGCGGTGATCTGATGACGGAGGAGCTTACCTTCCATCTGGAAGAGTTCGAAGGCCCGCTGGAACTGCTGCTGGCGCTGGTGTCAAAGCACAAGATGGACCTGCACAACATCCCCATCCTCGAGCTCATCGACCAGTACACCCGCACCGTGGAGGCCGCGCAGGCCGCAGACCCCGACATTTCCAGCTCCTTCATCGAGATGGCAGCTCACCTCGTGGAGATGAAGAGCTATCTGCTGCTGCCCCGGAGCACCGAGGGCGAGCGGATGAAGCAGGAGCTCACCGGCCAGCTCATCGAGTACGACCAGTGCCGCCGGATGGCCTCTGCCCTCCGCGCCGCTGCGGAGGCGATGCCCACCTTTGTCCGACAGCCGATGCAGCTGGAACGGGACGAGACTTACGCCCTCAACCATCTGCCTCAGGTGCTGGCCGACTGCTGGGAGAGCCTGATGGGCCGTGCGCCTGTCCGGCGGATGCCGACCCAGGCCATCTTTGAGCCGCTGGTGACAGCCCCGCAGGTGTCGGTGAGCAGCCGGGTGGTGTACATCCTGCGCCGCCTCATCGCGGGCGGTGCGGCCCGGATGAGCCAGCTTTTCGCCCGCAGCCAGAGCCGAAGCACCAACGTAGCTACCTTTCTGGCCCTGCTGGAACTGGTGCGCGGCGGACGTGTCACCCTCGGCCCCAAGGGAGAGCTGACCATGCAGCGCGGACGCCTGCCCCGTGAAAAGGCAAAGGAGGAAGAATGAACCAGAAACAGATAAAAGCCGCCGTAGAGGCGATGCTTTTTGCGGCGGGCGACCCGGTGAGCGCCGATAAGCTTGCCGCCGCCGTCCAGCTGCCCCAGACCACGGTGGAGACCGCGCTGGAAGAGCTGCGCGTCCGTTACGCCCGGGAGGACTCCGGCCTCTGCCTGCTCCATCTGGACACCCGCTGGCAGCTGGCGACCAAGACTGAGTGGGCCGACTGCATCCGCCGTCTGCTGGACGCCCGGCGCTCGGTGCCTCTCGGCCCGGCGGCCATGGAGACGCTGACGGTCATCGCCTACAACCAGCCCGTCTCCCGCGCCTTCATCGAACAGGTGCGCGGCGTGGACTCCTCGTCCAGCGTCAGCGGCCTGCTGCAGAAGGGCCTCATCGAGGAGGCGGGCCGTCTCGACCTGCCCGGCCACCCGGTGAGCTTCCGCACCACGGATGTTTTCCTGCGGTGCTTCGGCCTTTCCTCGCTGGCAGACCTGCCGCCGGTGCGCGGAGATCAGGAAGGGGAGGCGGCGACATGATGGGAGTCCTGATGGCTCTGGGCTGGCTGCTGCTGACCCTGCTGAAGATCGCAGGCGTCCTGCTCCTGATCCTGTTGGTGCTGCTGGCCCTCGTCCTGCTCTGCCCGCTGTGCGCGGATGTCTGCTGGGAGGGCGGCGTCCTGACCGTCCGGGCCGGTGCGCTTGGGCTCACCCTGCCGGTGTTCCAATGGCCTGCGCCGGAAAAGCCTGCCGGAGCCGAAGAACCGAAAGGCTTCTGGGGAAAGCTGAAAGCGAAGCTCCGCGCCCGCCGCGAAGAGCGCAAACGGAAGAAAGCCGCCGCAAAAGAGGCGAAGAAACCGAAAAAGGAGACCGCTCCGCGCGAGAAGGCGAAGCTGACGCTGAACATCCTCGTGACCATCCTGCGGGGTGCCGGGCGGCTGACGAAAGCCGTCTTCGGCTCGCTGCGCGTCACCAAGATCCGGGTCTGCCTCGGCGTCCGGGGCGAGGACCCCGCCGAAGCCGCCCGCGCCTACGGCAGGCTGAACGCATGGCTCTACCCGTCCCTCGGCGTCATCGACCGCTTCGTCTACCTCGATTTCGACGAGCTGCGCATCCTGCCGGACTTCGGCAGTGCCGAGCCGACGGTGGCCGACCGGGTGTCGTTCCGCCTCAGCGCAAGGCTGCTTTTCATCGTTGCAGCCGCTCTGCGCGTTTTGTATGAGTTCTGGCGCGAAAAAGTGCTGGACGTCTTCCTATAAAGTGTGTTACAATAATATCGTATGGTGTATACTCCTATCCAGAGGGAGTTTTCCCGGAAAATAATAGTAGGAGGCCGATTTTATGGCTGAGCATCCGATTCAAGGTTTAATGAACGTCACGATGGACAAGATCCGCCAGATGGCAGATTCCAACACCATCATCGGCAAGCCCATCAAGACCGACGACGGCACCACCATCCTGCCGGTGTCCCGCATCTCCTTCGGCTTTGCTTCCGCAGGCACCGACTTCGACGGCAAGAATGCCGCCAACAAGGACCTGTTCGGCGGCGGCTCCGGCGCGGGCGTCAACATCCAGCCGGTGGCGTTTCTGGTGGTGAAGGACGGCTGCGTGCGCACCATCCAGCTGTCCGACGGCTCCAACACCGTTGACCGCGCCCTGACCATGCTGCCCGAGCTGGTGGACAAGGTCAGCGCTCTGCTGAAGAAAGAGGAGAAGAAGGACGCCGCTGCGCCTGCGGAGCAGTAACGACTCCTTCCGTCACAGCTCACGCCGTGCCACCTCCCTCAAAGAGGGAGGCCCTGACATTCCGCAAAGCTCTCCCTCTTCGCCAGAGGCTCCCTCGCCGAGGGAGCTGTCATCGCGCAGCGATGACTGAGGGAGTGAACTTACGCCGTAACTGCGGACTTCCGACCCGCAGTTTTGATACCGCGCACCGGAACCTGAAAAGGGGAGAGGGTGTGCATTTGAGCGCCGGGAGGCGCACAAGGAGATTTTATCATGGCAGAAGAACGCATTCAGAAAATCATGAGCGAGCAGGGCCTGTGCTCCCGCCGCGCCGCCGAGCAGATCATCGCCGAGGGCCGCGTGAAGGTCAACGGCCACCCCGTGAAGGTGGGCGACAAGATGGACCCCAACCGCGACGTCCTCCATGTGGACGACGAGCGCATCTATATCCAGAAGAACCAGCAGATGTACTATCTGGCTCTGTACAAGCCCCGCGGCTATGTCACCACCGCCAGCGACGAGCTGGGCCGCAAGACGGTCATGGAGCTGGTGGCCGACATCCCGGCCCGCCTGTACCCCGTGGGCCGTCTCGACAAGGACAGCGAGGGCCTGCTGCTGATGACCAACGACGGCGCTTTCGCACAGGCCGTCACCCATCCGTCCGGCGGCATCTCCAAGCTCTACCGCGTCACCGTCCAGCCCCGGGCCGATGAGGCACAGATCCTGAAGCTCAGCTCCGGCGTCGTGCTGGACGACGGCACCAAGACCATGCCCTGCGCCATCAACGTCGTCACCGACGAGCCGGGCCGCACCGTCATGGAGATGACCCTGAAAGAGGGCAAGAACCGCGAGATCCGCCGGATGTGCGAGGCCGTGGGCCTCGAGGTCATCCGTCTGAAGCGGAACGCCGAGGGCGTCGTCAAGCTGGGAATGCTCCAGCCCGGCAAGTACCGCGAGCTGACCAAGGCAGAGGTGAACGGCCTGCGCGCCGCAGCCGCCAAGGGCCGCGCCCAGACCCGCTCGGCCGCTTTGCAGTCCAAGGCTGCTGCCCGCCGTCCCCGGGGTCCTGTGGGCGGGAACAAAGCCGCTGCGGGCAAAAAGCACAAGTGAGCATGTGTCCGAAATTTCCGCTCTTTTTGCCAAATTTGTAACATTCTCTGAAAAAAAGGAATGGAACAAGGCTTGAGAATCTTGGGAAAGTAAGGTATAATATACCTAATTTTGAAACTCACAAAGATAAGCAGGAGGTCTTACCATGGCTTCAAAGAGTACCAAAGGAGAAATCCTCGCCAAGTTTTTTGATGACGGGGAATACACCGCTCTGTTTGCGGACGGTGCGGTGAGCGCTGCCAGCGGCTATGCTGCCGGTCAGCAGGCTTACGCCGTCTTCCAGAACGGCGAGGCTGTTTCCGTCAAGGACGTTGAAAAGAACATCAAGGTCCTCGAGCTGGCTGCCCAGACGGGCTGCCCGGTCGTCACCTTCTACGACTCCGTCGGCGCAAAGCTGGCTGAGGGTCTGGACGTGCTGAATGCAGCTGCAAAGCTCAACGCCACCATTGCAAAGGTGTCCGGCGTCGTGCCTCAGGTAGCCGTCGTTCTGGGCGTCTGCGGCGGCACCAGCGCTCTGAGCGCTGCCAACGCAGATGTCTGCATCATGGCTGAGGGCGCAGAGCTGTTCTTCACCGCTCCCTTCACCGCTGCCGCGAAGGGCGACAAGGTCGCTGACGCCGGTTCTGCCGCTGCTGCCGCAAAGGCAGGCGTGGCTGCCATCGTGGCCGCTGACGCTGCCGAGGCTGCTGAGAAGGCTGCCCACATCGTGGGTCTGCTGCCTGCCAACAACCTGACCGGCCCGGCCATCTTCGAGTTCGAGCAGCCCACCGCTGTCCTGAGCGCCAACGCCGAGCCTGCAAAGGCTGCTGCTGCCCTCATCGATAAGGACAGCGCCGTGGAGATGTACGCCGGTTTCGGCAAGAACGTCTACACCGCCTTCGCTACCATCGGCGGCAACGCCGTGGGCGTCGTGGCCACCGGCAAGGAGCTGTGCCACAACTGCGTGGCCAAGGCTTCCCGCTTCGTCCGCCTGTGCGACGCATTCAGCGTCCCCGTGCTGACCATCGTGAACACCGAGGGCTTCGTTCCCAGCACTTCCGATGACATTGCCGGCGGCATCCGCGAGGCTGCCCGTCTGGCTGCTACCTATGCCGACGCTACCACCGCCAAGGTGGCTCTCATCGCCGGTAAGGCTGTCGGCCCCGTCTACACCGCACTGGCCGCTGCTGACCTGAAGATCGCTGTCAAGGGCTGCACCATCAGCGCTCTCGAGCCTTCCGCTGCCGTCTCCGTGCTGTACAAGGACGAGATCGACGCTTCCGACAACATCGTCGCCGCTACCAAGGCCAAGGCTGCTGCCTATGTCGCCGAGGTGTGCAGCGCTGACGCTGCTGTGGCCGCAGGTTCTGCCGACATGACCTGCGAGGCTGCCAACGCCCGCGCAAGCGTCGTGGCCGCCTTCGAGCTGCTGAGCACCAAGCGTGCTGCCCGTCTGCCCAAGAAGCACGGCAACATGGCTCTGTAAGAAAACGTACATCTAACGATCTAGATTGATTCAGGAGGACTCTTCCATGAAGTACTACAATATTTCCGTCAATGGCGTTGCTTACAGCGTCTCTGTCGAGGAGACCGCTGCCGGCGCTGCACCCGTGGCTCCTGCTGCTGCACCCGCACCCAAGGCCGCTCCGGCTCCCGCTGCCGCTGCTGCTCCTGCCGCACCCGCCGCTCCTGCTGCCGCAGGCGCTGTTGAGGTCAAGGCTCCGATGCCCGGCAACATCCTGGACGTGAAGGTCGCCGCCGGCGCTTCCGTCAAGGCTGGCGACGTGCTGGTCATCCTCGAGGCCATGAAGATGGAGAACGAGATCGTTGCTCCTCAGGACGGCACCGTTGCTTCCATCAATGTCCATAAGGGCGACACCGTCAACTCCGGTGACACTCTGGTTTCCATGAACTAAGAGAGAGGTGACAACAATGGCTAAAAAGCCCATCAAGATCACGGAAGTCGTCCTGCGCGATGCCCACCAGTCCCTGCTGGCCACCCGTATGACGATGGACGATATGCGTCCCATCCTGCCCGAGATGGACAAGATCCCTTACTTCTCCGTCGAGTGCTGGGGCGGTGCGACCTTCGACAGCTGCATCCGCTTCCTCGATGAGGACCCCTGGGAGCGTCTGCGCATCCTGCGCAAGGAGCTGCCCCACCAGAAGCTGCAGATGCTGTTCCGCGGCCAGAACATGCTGGGCTACCGCCCCTACGCGGACGACGCCGTCGAGTACTTCGTGAAGAAGTCCGTTGCAAACGGCATCGACGTCATCCGCATCTTCGACGCACTGAACGACCCCCGCAACCTGCAGACCGCCATCAAGTCTGCCAACAAGGAAGGCGCACACGTTCAGGGCTGCATCAGCTACACCCTGAGCCCTGTCCACAACAACGAGTACTATGTCAAGTACGCAAAGACTCTGGAAGAGATGGGTGCAAACTCCATCTGCATCAAGGACATGGCCGGTTTGCTGACTCCCTACACCTGCTACGAGCTGGTCAAGGAGCTGAAGAACACCCTGTCCATCCCTGTGGACATCCACAGCCACTACACGGCCGGTCTGGCTTCCATGTCCCTGCTGAAGGGCATCGAGGCCGGTGCTGACATCGTCGATACCGCCATGAGCCCCCTGAGCGGCGGCACCAGCCACATGGCTACCGAGAGCCTCGTGGCCGCCCTGCAGGGCACCGATTACGACACCGGCCTCGACCTCAAGCAGCTGAACGTCGTGCGTGCATACTTTGCAAAGCTGCGCGAGAAGTACATCGCCAACGGCCAGATCAGCCCCAAGTCTCTGGGCGTGGACGCCAACACCCTGCTGTATCAGGTGCCGGGCGGCATGTTCTCCAACATGCTCAAGCAGCTGAAGGATGCCGGCAAGGAAGACAAGCTGGACGAAGTGCTGGCTGAGATCCCCCGCGTTCGTGAGGACGCAGGCTATCCTCCGCTGGTCACCCCCACCAGCCAGATCGTCGGCACCCAGGCTGTCTTCAACGTCATCCTGGGCGAGCGCTACAAGATGGTCACCAAGGAGTTCAAGGGCCTGGTCCACGGCGACTACGGCAAGACTCCCGCTCCCATCAGCGCCGAGTTCACCAAGAAGATCCTGGGCGACGAGCAGCCCATCACCTGCCGCTTTGCTGACACCCTCGCTCCCGAGATGGACAAGCTGAAGGCTGAGGCTGCAAAGTGGGCTACCCAGGAAGAGGACGTCCTGACCTACGCCATGTTCCCGCAGGTCGCTCCCAAGTTCTTCGAGAAGCGCAACGCCAAGGCTCAGGGCGTGGATGCAGACCATGCAGATTTTGCAAATAAGTCTCACCCCGTCTGATAAAACAGCATAAGGCTTTTCAGGCCCCCCGCAGAGATGCGGGGGGCTTTTTGTGCTCTTTCCACCGCGTGAAAGCCTCTCCCTTTGGGAGAGGTGGCATTGCGAAGCAATGACGGAGAGGGCAAGGATGCTGACGGAGATGTAAAAGCACAGCGATAGTATCGCTCTAACAAAGAATCTGCTTATCGCCGCGCAGAAGCTCTTTTGTCCCGGGCTTGCCCTCTCAGTCTCACTTCGTTCGCCAGCTCTCCCAGAGGGAGAGCCTTTGGCATGTCGGTCAGGTCTATGCTGGACGAGCAAAGCACGATGTCTCGGGAACAGTAGTGCTCCGCTGCCAAGATTCACGGCAGCTTGACAAGGTGCGTTGTCCAGAAGCCGCTGGCCCCGTAAGCGAGGCCCGCGCTTCTGCGTCCTATCGGGCCTCCGGCGTCCAGTAGGAAGTGGCCCGGCCTGCCAAAGGCTCCCCCTTTGGGGGAGCTGTCATTGCTTTGCAATGACTGAGAGGGCTTCCTCACTTTTTTGTCTGCTTTACTTGCAAAAAAGCGGTCATCAGAGTAGAATAATAACATATGTATCGTAACATGGGCCTGTATACCCAAACGCGGATACATATACCGTAATTTGTCCGCATATCCACCCATCAACAGAGAGGAAACGTGGAGCATATGATCCTGAGCATGACCGGTTTTGGCCGGGGGACTGCTGTATTGAATGGCCGCGAGATCACGGTCGAGCTGCGCAGCGTCAACTCCCGGTATTTCGAGTATTCGTCCCGCATCCCCCGCAGCTGCAGCTACATGGACAGCCGCCTGAAAAAGCAGCTCAACGAGCGGGTCACCCGCGGCAAGGTCGAGCTGAGCATGACCATCCAGAACGTGGAGGCCGCCGACGCAGAAGTGACCGTCAACATGGAGCTGGCCCGCAGCTACCAGAAGGCCCTGCGGAACCTTTCGGAGAAGCTCTGCATCAAGAACGACGTCACCGTCTCGACGCTGACCCGCTTCCCGGACGTGCTGGCCACCCGCCACGCCGACGTGGATGAGGAACAGCTCTGGGCCGACGTCTCCGCCGTGACGGCTCAGGCGCTGGACAACTTCATCGCCATGCGCGCCGCCGAGGGTGCCAAGATGAAGGCCGACGTGGAGAGCCGCCTGTGCTTCCTCGAGGAGCGGGTGGGCAGGGTGGAGACCCTGAGCGCAGGCCGCGTCGAAGCCTACACCGCCCGCCTCTACGAGAAGCTCAAGACCATCCTCGAGGACCGCAGCATCGACGACGCCCGCGTCCTGACGGAAGCCGCCATCTTCGGCGACAAGACCGCCGTGGACGAGGAGACCGTCCGTCTGCGCAGCCACATCGCCCAGTACCGCTCCATTCTGGAGCTGGACGAGCCGGTGGGCCGCAAGCTGGACTTCCTGACCCAGGAGCTGAACCGTGAGACCAACACCATCGGCTCCAAGTGTCAGGACCTGGACATCACCCGCACGGTGGTGGACATGAAGGCGGAGATCGAGAAGATCCGCGAACAGATCCAGAACCTCGAATAAAAACAGTACGGAGGAGTTCAGATGAAGCTCATCAACATCGGCTTTGGCAATCTGGTCAGCGCAGGGCGGGTGGTGGCCGTCGTCAGCCCCGACTCTGCGCCGGTCAAGCGTCTGGTGAAGGAGGCGCGGGAGCGGGGGATGCTCATTGATGCGTCCTATGGCCGCAGCACCCGGGCCGTGCTCATCATGGACTCCGACCATGTAGTCCTTTCGGCCCTGACGCCTGAGACGGTGGCAAGCCGCGCTGCGGGCCAGCCGGAAGGAAAACCGACAGAGGAGCAGTAAAAAATGGAAAACGAAAAGTACCTGTTTGTCGTCTCCGGTGCCGCCGGTACCGGCAAGGATAGTGTGGTCAAGGCCCTGCGCGAGGCCCACCCCGAGATCGAAAAGACCGTCTCCGCCACCACCCGCGCACCCCGCCCCGGCGAGCAGGAGGGCGTGGACTACTACTACCGCACCCGGGAGCAGTTCCAGCACCTCATCGAAACCGACCAGGTGGTGGAGCACAACTTCTACAACGGCAACTACTATGGCACCCTCCGCGAAGAGGTGGATAAGCGCCTCGAGGCGGGCAAGCTGGTGGTGCTGGTCATCGACGTCCACGGCGCGGCCAATATCCGCCGGATGTTCCCGGGGGCTACCACCATCTTCCTGCTGCCGCCCTCCGTGGAGGAGCTGGAACGCCGCCTCCGGGGCCGCGGCACCGAGACGGAAGCCAGCATCCTCGAGCGCCTCGACACCGCAAAGAAGGAGCTGGCCGAGCAGGAGAAGTTCACCCTCACCCTCGTGAACGACGAGGTGAACGCCTGCGCTGAGAAGCTCTACGGCATCATCCGCCAGCGGGCCGGCCTCGACAGATAACAAGGAGCCGCGAATGCCAAAAACGGTAGGCGTTGCCGTGAGCAACGCGACCTTCCACTTCGACAAACTCTATACCTACGCCGTCATGCCCGACCAGCAGGAGGCCGTCCGCCTCGGCAGCATGGTGCTGGTGCCCTTCGGGCGGGGGAGCAAGGCCCGGATGGGCGTGGTGCTGGCCTGCGACGAAGAGCCGGAACACGCAAAGCTCAAGTACCTCTTCGACGTGGCCCCCGCCTCGGCCTGCCTGACGCCGGAGCTGCTGCGGCTGGTGCATTTCCTCAAGGAGCGCACCTTCTGCACCTACTACGAGGCCGTCAAGGCGGTCATCCCCTATGGGGCGCAGTATAAGCCCGCCCTCGCGGCGGACGGCGTGACGCCGGTGCTCCAAAAGCAGCTCACCCGCCACACCGAGAACAGCTATAAGCTGGTGGGGGCTTTGCAGCAAAAGCCCAGGCCCACGGCCAAGCAGCTGGCGGCAGTGGCCCTGCTGAGCGGGGGAGAGCGCACCCAGAACGAGATGGAGGCCCACGGCATCACCAAAGCCGTGCTGGACAACCTCTGCGCCAAGGGCGTCGTCGAATGCAGCAAGGTGAACAAATCCATCGACCTGTATTCGTCTATCCCGCTGAAAAACGAGCCCATCACCCTGACGGAAGAGCAGCAGGCGGCCTATGACGCCCTGCTGCCCGGCCTCGAAGACACCGCCCCCCACTCGGCGCTGCTCTACGGCGTCACCGGCAGCGGCAAGACGCTGGTGTTCTTAAAGCTCATCGAGCGGTGTCTGGCGCTGGGGCGGCGCGCCCTCGTGCTGGTGCCGGAGATCAGCCTGACGCCTCAGATGATCCTCCGCCTCAAGAGCCGGTTCGGGCGGCGGGTGGCCGTCCAGCACTCGGCCCTCAACCACACCGAACGCCTGCTCCAATGGCAGATGATCCAGGACGGCGGGGCCGACATCGTGGTGGGGACCCGGAGCGCCGTCTTTGCCCCGCTGGAAAACATCGGCCTCGTCATCATCGACGAGGAGCAGGAGCACACCTACCGCTCCGAGTCTGCGCCCCGGTACGCCGCCCACGAGGTGGCCCGGCAGCGGGCGGCGGAGAACGGCTCCCTGCTCCTTCTGGCCAGCGCTACCCCCAGCACCGAGAGCTTTTACGCCGCCCGGAATGGCCGCACCCAGCTCGTCCGGCTCACCCAGCGCTACGGCGGCAACCCGCTGCCCAGCGTCCAGATCGTGGATATGCGGGCAGAGCTGGCCTCGGGCAACCCGAGGGAGATCAGCCTTGCCATGGAGGACGCCATCCGGCGCAACCTCGACGCGGGGAAGCAGACAATTTTGCTGCTCAACCGCCGGGGCTACCAGACCATGGCCCAGTGCGACGACTGCCGCGAGGTGCTGAAATGCCCCAAGTGCAGCGTCCCCATGGTCTACCACAAGGCGGGCCACAAGCTGCTCTGCCACTACTGCGGCACCCAGCTCGACCCGCCTCCCAAGACCTGCCCCGCCTGCGGCGGCAAGCTGCTCTACCGGGGCTTCGGCACCCAGAAGGCCGAGGAGGAGCTGGCCCAGCTCTTCCCGGAGGCAAGAGTGCTGCGGATGGACCAGGACTCCACCGCCGCCAAAGACGCCCACGAAAAGCTGCTGGCGAAGTTCGCCCGGCATGAGTACGACATCATGGTGGGGACCCAGATGGTGGCCAAGGGCCTCGATTTCGAGGACGTGACCCTCGTGGGCGTCCTCGGCATCGACTCGCTGCTCTTTGCGCAGGGGTTTCGGGCCTACGAGACGGTGTTCAGCCTCATCACTCAGGTGGTGGGGCGCTCCGGCCGGGCGAAAGACCCGGGCTTCGCCATCATCCAGACCACCGACCCTGACAACCCCGTCCTCAACCTCGCCGCCGCGCAGGACTACGACGCCTTCTTCGAGCAGGAGATCGCCTACCGCAAGTTGGGACTCTACCCGCCCTTCTGCGGGCTCTGCGTCGTGGGCTTCTCCGGCCCGAAGGAGATCGAGGTGGCCCGGGCCGCCGCCCGGTTCTCGGCCCTCTTAGGCCGTCAGGCCGCGCAGCAGCCGGACCTGCCCCTCCGGGTGCTTGGCCCCACCCCCGGCAACATCGAAAAGATCAACGAGAACTACCGCTACAAGCTCACCATCAAGTGCCGCGCCGACAAACGCTTCCGCGACCTTGTCCGCCAGACCCTCGGCCTCTACGAGCAGGAAAAGCTGCCCAGCAAGGCCACCGTGGTGGTGGATATGCATTCTGACGGTGATATTTGAGGAGGAATCGAAAATGGCAAAGATCATGCTCAACGACCTGCTGCATTTTGATGCCGCAGAGGTGCCGAATGTCCGGGTGAAGTTCAATATTTCCAACGGCTATGACGATCCGCTGGACCTCTATAAAACGAACCCGGACGAGGTGAACGTCACATGGTTTTTATGGCATGATGACCGGCGCTATTTCAACGTCGGCCAGACGGCCATCTGTCTGCTCAAGCTCCGGGGCGACCAGTGGCTCCTCACGACCATCAAAAAGATCACCCGGCTGCTGGATGTGACCGACGGCGTGGGATATGACGCCGTCGAAGTGAAGGAGTATGAGCAGTATTTCGGACGTCTGGTCGTGGAATATCACAACCCCTGCCGGACGATGGGGCGGAAATACGAGAACGTCATGGACGAGCTGGAAGTCGTGCAGATCCTGAACGAGCAGTATACCGGAAACGAGTTCCCCGGCTACGAGAACGTCCGGCTGAGCTATCCGCTGCTGAAAAATATCGTAGACCGCCAGCTTCCCGGCTGGGTCGATGCCCTGCGGAACCAGAAGGCCGTCTACCTCATCACCGACACCAAGACCGGAAAGATGTATGTGGGGTCGGCCACATCCCAGACCGGGATGCTGCTGCAGCGGTGGTCGAGCTACGCCGCCGACGGCCACGGCGGGAACGTCGAGCTGCGGGAGCTGGTAAAGCAGCAGGGCTTCGACTATGTAAAAGAAAATTTTCAGTATTCCATCCTTGAGAATTACAACGCAAGAATGGATGATGGATATATCCTGAAGCGGGAATCGTGGTGGAAAGAGACCCTTTGCACCCGTACCCACGGCTACAACAAAAATTAACGATTTATCTGGAGGTATACTTCATGGCTATCCGCAACATTGTAAAAGAGGGCGACCCCATCCTGAACAAGGTCTGCCGCCCCGTGACCAACTTTGACGACCGTCTGGCTACCCTGCTGGACGATATGCGCGAGACGATGATCGCCGCCGACGGCGTGGGTCTCGCAGGCCCGCAGGTGGGGATGCTGCGCCGCCTCTTCGTGGTGTGGGACACCACCGACGCCCCGGAGGAAATTCCCGAAAACTACGAGTACAAGTTCATCGACTTCGTCAACCCGGAAATTCTCGCCGTGTCTGAGGACGAGGAGACCGCCTACGAGGGCTGCCTGTCCTTCCCGGGCCACAACGGCGCCGTGACCCGCCCCGTGGCCGTCAAGGTCCGCGCACAGGACCGGAACGGCGAGTGGTTCGAGCTGGAAGCCGAGGACCTGCTGGCCCGCTGCATCCAGCACGAGAACGACCATCTGGACGGCATCACCATCATGGAGTCCAGCGAGTTCTTCTATGAGGACACCGAGGAGGGCCGCGCCGCTGCCGCCAAGAAGAAGGAGAACGACTGATGCGCATTCTGTTCATGGGGACGCCGGACATTGCGGCGGACTGCCTGAAAGCCCTGTATGAGGCGGGCCACGACATCTGCGCGGTCTACACCCGGCGCGATAAGCCGGTGGGCCGCAAGCAGGTGCTCACCGCACCCCCGGTGAAGGAGGTGGCGCTGGCCCACGGCACCCCCGTCTTTCAGCCCCGCACCCTGCGGGACGGCGGCGAGGACGAGAACATCCGCACGCTGGCTCCGGAGCTCATCGTGGTGGTGGCCTACGGCTGCATCCTGCCCAGATCGGTGCTGGAAGCGCCGAAATACGGCTGCATCAACCTCCACGTCTCCCTGCTGCCGAAATACCGGGGCAGCGCCCCCGTGCAGTGGGCGGTGCTGAACGGCGACGCCGAGACGGGCGTCTCCATCATGCAGATGGACGAGGGCCTCGACACCGGCGACGTGCTGGCCTGCGAGAAGATCGCCATCGACCCCGAGGAGACCAGCGGCCAGCTGTTCGACCGGGTCACTGCCGTAGGCGCACGGGTGCTCTGTGAGACCCTGCCTGCCATCGAGGCCGGTACGCTCAAGGCAGAGCCTCAGGCCCACGAGAACGCCTCCGTCGCCCCCATGCTGAGCAAGGAGATGGCCCAGTTCCATCTGACCGACAGCGCCGACCACATCCACAACTGGGTGCGGGGCATGAACCCCTGGCCCGGGGCATGGTTCGTGACGGCGGGCGGCAGGAAGGTCAAAGTCATGGAGTGCCGCGTCGCGGAAAGCCACGGCGAAGCCGCCGGCACTGTCCTCGCCACCAAGCCCCTGACCGTGGCCTGCGGCGAGGGCGCGATCCAGCTTCTGCACGTGGTGCCGGAGGGCAAGAAGCCCATGGACGGCACCTCCTTCGCCGCCGGACTCCGCCTCAAGGCGGGGGACAGCCTGTGAGCGGCCCGAACCCCCGCGCGGCGGCGGTGGCGGCGCTGGTGCGGCAGGAGCAGGACGGGTTCTCCAACCTCATCCTGGACGCAGAGCTGCGCCGCCAGAAGCTGGAAGGCCGCGAGAAAGCATTTGCCAGCGCGATATTTTACACCGTGCTGGAACATCAGGGGACGCTGGACTATATCCTGAGCCGGTTTTTGCCCAAAGGGCTTGCAAAGCTCGACCCGCAGGTGCGGGAAATCTTGCGCGCCGCGCTGGCGCAGGCCCGCTATATGCAGGTGCCTGCTTCGGCGGCGGTCAATGAGGCCGTCAAGCTGACCCGCACCTTCCGAAAAGCCAGCGCCTCCGGCCTCGTGAACGCCGTGCTGCGCCGGGCCATCGGCTATGACCTCGGCTCTGCCGTCTTCGCCGACGAGGTGGAGCGGCTGATGGTGCTGGGCTCGGCGGGCCGGGACGTGGCAGCGTTCCTCCACGAACACTACCCCGACGAGGCGCTGGACATCCTGACCCACACCGCCGACGGCGGCCTGACCAGCCTCCGGGCCAACCCCCTGAAAGGGACGCCGGAAGCCCTCTGCGAAAAGCTGCTGGCCTCGGGCGCGAAGACCGCCGCCCCGGGCCTTGTGCCGGGCAGCGTCTTAGCCCGCTTCGAGGGGAGCCCGGCGGAGAGCGGGCTTTTCCGGGACGGCTATTTCCACGTGGAGGGGCAGGCCAGCCAGCTTGCCGCCCTCTGTGTGGAGGCAAAGCCCGGCGATACCGTCCTCGACCTCTGCGCCGCCCCCGGCGGCAAGAGCCTGCTCCTCATCGAGGAGATGGGGGACGAAGGGCGGCTGGTGAGCTGCGACGTCAGCGAGAACCGCGTCCAGCTGATCCGCAAGGCCGTGGAGCGGATGGGGTTTGCCCACGTGGAGCCCCGGGTCTCCGACGGCACAAAGCCGGACGCCGACCTGCCCATGGCGGACGCCATTTTGGTAGACGCCCCCTGCAGCGGCCTTGGCATCCTCGCCAAGAAGCCGGACATCCGGTACAAGACCCTCGAAAAAGCACGTCACGATGAATTATTGGCCACCCAGTCGGCCATTCTGGATACAGCCGCCGCCCACCTGAAAGAGGGCGGGCGTCTGGTCTACTCCACCTGCACCATCGACCCTGCCGAGAACGAAGAGCAGGTGCGGGCCTTCGTGGGCCGCCACCCGGAGTTCCGGGTGGTGACGCCGGACGTCCACTTCCCGGCCGGGATGACCGTGGGGGACTGGGGTGCGCTTTCCGTCCCCACCCGCACCGGCATGGACGGCTTTTTCCTCTGCGCGATGCAGAAATGTGATTCCTGACAAAAGGAGATTTTCATGGAGACTAAACGCTGTATATCCTCCCTGACGCTGGAACAGCTGACAGCGGAGCTGAAAGCGATGGGCCAGCCCGGCTTCCGGGCGAAGCAGATTTTCCACTGGGTCCACCAGAAGCTCGTGACCGACTTTTCGGCCATGACCGACCAGCCCAAAGCCCTGCTGGCAAAGCTCGAGGAGGCATTTTACATCGCCGCGCCCATCATCGAGCGGCGGCAGGAGGCCAAGGACGGCACCGTGAAGTACCTGCTGCGGATGGCCGACGGCAACTGCATCGAGACCGTCGTCATGCGCTACCACTACGGCAACACGGTCTGCGTGTCCACTCAGGTGGGCTGCCGGATGGGCTGCCGCTTCTGCGCCTCCACTCAGGCGGGCCGGGTGCGCAACCTGGAGGCGGGCGAGATCTGCTCCGAGATCTACACCGCCCAGAAGGACATCGGGGAGCGCATCTCCCACATCGTGCTGATGGGCATCGGGGAGCCGCTGGATAATTTCGACGAAGTCATGCGCTTTCTCGAGAACATCTCGTCCCCCGAGGGGGTGAACATCGGGATGCGGAACATCAGCCTCTCCACCTGCGGCCTCGTGCCGAAGATCGACCAGCTGGCCGAGAAGAAGCTCCAGCTCACCCTCTCCGTCTCTCTCCACGCCCCCAACAACGACATCCGCAGCGGCATGATGCCTGTGAACGACGCCTACCCCGTGGAGGTGCTGATGCAGGCCGTGCGCCGGTATCAGGAGACGACGGGCCGGAGAGTGAGCTTCGAGTACTCCATGGTGCGGGGGGTCAACGACTCCGACGCCTGCGCTAAGCAGCTGGCCGACCTCATCCGGGGGATGGGCGCTCACGTCAACCTCATCCCCATCAACCCGGTGGACGGCAGCCCGTATTCGGCCACCGACGCTGCCAACGTCCGGCGCTTCCAGCAGAAGCTGGAAAGCCTCGGCGTCAACGCCACCGTCCGCCGCCGTCTGGGCAGCGAGATCAGCGCCGCCTGCGGCCAGCTCCGCCGCGACGAGATGAACGGCAAAGTTTGAGAAGGAGAATCCTATGAAACTTGCAGGAAAAACAGACGTCGGCAGCGTCCGCCCCGAGAATCAGGACGACTACCGGGCAGGCGAGCTGAACAGCGACGCGGCCTGGGGCCTCGTGTGCGACGGCATGGGCGGTGCGCGGGGAGGCCGTGAGGCTTCCGTGAGCGCCTGCGACGTCATCGAGCACAGCTTCCACGAGCAGTACGCCCAGTGCCTGCCCGGCGACGAGGAAAAGTTCTTGAAGCGGGCGCTCACGGGCGCCAACCGCTTCGTCTTCCAGAAAGCCTCCCGGGAGGAGGAGCTGGCGGGCATGGGCACCACGGCGGTCTGCGCCCTCGTGCGGGGCGGCAACGCCTTTATCTGCCACGCAGGCGACTCCCGGGCCTACCTCGTCCGGGACGGCAGGCTCACCCAGCTCACCCACGACCACTCCTACGTGCAGGAGCTGGTGGACTGCGGCACCATCACCGCCGAGGAGGCCGAGCATCACCCCCAGAAGAACATCATCACCCGGGCGCTGGGCGTGGACTACCGCCTCGACCCCGAGTTCACCAGCGTGCCGGTGCAGAAGGGCGATATGATTTTGCTCTGCACCGACGGCCTCACCAACGTCCTGCCCAAGGAAAAGATCGAAGAGATCTTCACGAAGGGCGGGTTCTACGACATCCCCGACCGGCTGGTGGACGCCGCCAACGCGGGCGGCGGCCCCGACAACATCACCGCGCTGCTGCTGGGCGTGGAGCCGCTGGAGGTGAAGCATGGATAATCTCATCGGCAAGACGCTGGACGGGCTCTACACCATTCAGGAGCTCATCGGCGCAGGCGGCATGGCCAACGTCTACAAGGCCGTGGTCTCTGCCCCCGGCGGGCCTGTGCCGGAAGGCACGGTGGTGGCCGTCAAGGTGCTGCGTCAGGAGCTGATGCATGACGCCGACCTCGTCCGCCGCTTCAAGAACGAGTCCAAGGCCATCTCCCTGCTCAACCACCCCAACATCGTCAAGGTCTACGACGTCTCCGTGGGCGAAAACTTACAGTATATCGTCATGGAGTGCGTGGAGGGGATGACCCTCCGGGAGTACCTCAACGAGCGGGGCGGCAAGATCACCAGCCGGGAGACCGTCCACTTCATCGCCCAGATCCTCCGCGCCCTCGACCACGCCCACCGCAACGGCGTCGTCCACCGGGACATCAAGCCCCAGAACATCATGCTGCTGGACAACGGCCAGCTGCGGATGATGGACTTTGGCATCGCCCGCATCTCCCGGGCCGAGAACCAGATACAGAACGGCAAAAAGGCCATGGGCAGCGTCCACTACATCAGCCCCGAACAGGCGAAGGGGGAGGAGACCGACCCCAAGAGCGACATCTACTCCGTGGGCGTCATGATGTACGAGATGCTCTCGGGCAGGCTGCCCTTCGACGCCGACGACATGGTGGAGGTGGCCCGCAAGCAGATACGGGATACCCCGAAGCCGCTGGCCGAGCTTGCCCCGGAGGTGCCGCTGGGCCTCGTGCAGATCACGGAGCGCGCCATGGCAAAGCTGCCGGTCAACCGGTATTCCAGCGCCGCAGAGATGCTGGAAGCGCTGGACGCCTACGTGCAGGACCCCTCCGTCACGTTCCAGTATCAATATGTAAAAGAAGAACCTGAAAAGGTGGTGAATGACCCCATGCCGCAGAAACGCAGCATCCGCAGACCCCCGGAGAGACCGGCGGCAGATCCCGCCCGCCCCAAGGCTAAGGCGAAAAAGAAGAAGCGCAGCGGCTTTATGCCGGTGCTGCTGGGCATCACGACGGCCTTTGCGCTGGCCTGTGCGGCCCTGTGCTGGACCATCCTGAACGATTCCAGCAACATCATGACCAAAAGCGACGACATCGTGCTGGGCGATTTCAGCGGCATGACCCAGGACGAGGTGAACGCCTCTGAGCAGGTGGCCTCCGGTCAGGTGGTCGTCAACTGGGAAGAGGAGTACAGCAACGACTACGCCGCAGGCTATGTCTACAAGCAGTCGCCGGTGGCGGGCCGCACCGTCCGCGAGGGCCAGAGCGTGACCCTCACCGTCAGCCTCGGCATCCACTACGTCACCGTCCCCGACCTGACCAACTATGTGCAGGCCGACGGCGAACAGCAGCTGAAGGACCTGGGCGTGTCGGTGCTGGTCACCCAGGCCGTGGATGAGTCGGTGGCCGCAGGCTCCATCATCCGCACCGACCCCGCCGCAGGCAGTCAGGTGGCCGCAGGCACCACGGTGGTGATCTACGTCAGCCGCCCGCAGGTGGCCACCACCACCAAAGTCCCCAGCCTCATCGGCATGAACGTGGACGACGCCCGCACCCTGCTGGTGCAGCGGAAGCTGGGTCTGGGCAGCCAGACCGAGCAGTACAGCGACCAGCCCGTGGGCAGCATCATCAGCCAGAACCCCGGCGAGGGCGCATCGGCCAAGCTGAACACCCGGGTCAGCGTCGTGGTCAGCGCAGGCCCTGAGCCTGCACCGGAACCCGAAGCACCCAGCGAGAGCACCGGGAGCGGCGACGGCTCCGGCGGCTGGTGGGGCGGCCTCTTCGGGGGCAGCAGCTCTTCCAGCGAGAGCACCGGCGCCAGCTCGTCTTCTTCCACCACCGGCGGCGGTCTCAGCGACTGGTGGACGTCCTGGCTGGGCTAAAGGAGAAGGTATGACAGGTTATATCACAAAAGGCATCGGCGGATTTTATTACGTTAAGACGTCGGAAGGCATCGTGGAGTGCAAGCCCCGGGGCATCTTCCGCAAGCAGAAGATCACCCCCGTGGCGGGCGACGTGGTGACGCTGGAGACCGAGAACGGCGGGGCGGTCATCGCGGACATCGCGCCCCGGCGGAACATCTTCGTCCGCCCGCCCATGGCGAACCTCGACGTGCTGTTCCTCGTGGCAAGCACCACCCAGCCCACCCCCAGCACCCTCGTGCTGGATAAGCTCTCGGCCATCGCGGTGGACAAGGGCGTCCAGCCCGTCATCGTCTGCACCAAAGGCGACCTCGCCGAGGCGGAATTTCTGCGCAGCGCCTACGAGAAATCGACCCTGCCCTTCATCCGCATCGACTACGCCACCGGCGAGGGTCTGGACGACATCAAACACTGGATCAATGGCCGTCTCTGCGCCTTCTGCGGCAACTCCGGCGTGGGCAAATCCACCCTGCTGAACGCCCTCCTGCCCGACGTGGAGCGTCAGACCGCCGCCATCAGCCAGAAGCTGGGCCGTGGCCGTCACACCACCCGCGAGGTGACCATCTTTGAAGCCTTCGGGGGCCGCATCGCCGACACCCCGGGCTTCGCCAGCCTCGAGGCCAGCCGGGCGGGCTTCATCCCGAAAGAGGCTCTGGAACACGCCTTCCCGGAGTTCGGGCCTTACCTCGGCGCGTGCCGGTTCACCGGCTGCTCCCACCGCTCCGAGAAGGGCTGCGCCGTCCGCGCCGCCCTTGCGGAAGGCAAGCTCTCCCAGACCCGCTACGACAGCTACTGCGCCATGTACGATGAGGTCAAGGATGTGAAGGAGTGGCAGTACCCTCTCAGCCGCTGACGGAGAGGGCAGCCTTGTAAACTTTCTGCACAGCGCTTGACTTTTGCGGGGAATCGGGTATACTAAGGTCAGGAATGCCAAAGGTCAAGTTGACCATCCCAAGAAAGAGAAAACCCCCTCCCGGAGTGCCCGCTCCGAAAGGGGGTTCTCTTTTAGTTGGGCTTACGGTCATCGTCGTACCGGTCAAGCCACTTGCAAATGAAGTGCAACGGCGACGACCGCCGCCAGTGGCGGAAACAGGGAGGAGCTGTTGGGGCCGCGGCCAGCAGGATGCGAGGCCCGCACCAAGGGCCGAAGCAGACGCTGGGAGCCGCAACCCGGGTGCGAAGCACCTCTGGCGAGCCGGGCAGGCCCACGCTGGACGCTGAAAGTTTTTTAATTTCGGAAACAGTAGTGCCCTGCTACAGAGGGAAAGTGTCTTTGTAAACTTTCCGCGCACCGCTTGACTTTTGCGCGGGATGGCATATAATAAACTCAGGAATGTGAATACTCCATTGGTTTCACCCCAATGGAAAAGCCCCCAAGGAGCCGCGAACTCCCAGGGGGCTTTCTTTTTGAGCGCTGTTTCGTAAAAACCTCTCAGTCTGCTTCGCAGACAGCTCCCCTAGTAGGGGAGCCCTTGGCATGTCGGTCAGGTCTATGCTGGACGAGCAAAGCACGATGTCTCGGGAACGGTAGTGCTCCGCTGTCTAGACTCACGACAGCTTGACAAGGTGCGTTGTCCAGAAGCTGCTGCCCTCTGTAGCGAGGCCCACCATTTTTCGCCTCATCGGGCCTCCGGCGTCCAGCTCAGGGTGACCCGGCATGCCAAGGCCTCCCCTCGATAGGGGAGGTGGCACGCCGTAGGCGTGACGGAGAGGTTTTTCCTTCACATCACGCGGCAGGGAACATCTTTTCCCAGGTGTCCTTGCCCACGGAGCCGTCGGAGGTCAGGTTGTGGCGGGTCTGGTAGCGCTTGACGGCGGCGACGGTGCTGGCACCGAACTTGCCGTCGGTGGTGAGCCGCTCGCCCTCGGTGTTGAGCTTCTGCTGCACCAGCCGGACGCAGCCGCCTGCGCTGCCGCTCCGCAGCACGATGCCGGGGTAGGGGACGATGAGGCCGTGTTTGGCCGTGTAGCGGGCGTAGAGCACGTTCCAGGTGTTCGCGCCCACTTTGCCGTCCTCTTTGAGGCCGTACCGGAGCTGGAACTCCCGGACAGCCTTCTCGGCGTTTGCGCCGAACTTTCCGTCCACGGTGAGGGCGGCGTGCCAGGTGCAGCTGTCCCGGATGCCGTTGAGCCAGGTCTGCACGAGGGCCACGTCCGGGCCGGAGCTGCCGCGCTGGATGAGCGAGTAGTAAGCAGGAATTGCCATAGTGTTGTCACACTCCTTCCGCGCTCATCCTATGCGGCGGGCCGACGGCCTGTTCACCCGGCCAGCACCACGTCCTCCCGGGGCGCGGTGAGGCCGCCCCACCACTCCACGAACCGGAACCGAACGATATATTCCCCGCAGACAAGGTCATTTTCGGCAGGCGTGTCGTACCCGCCGCAGGCTGACCGGCAGAGACCCGGGTAGAGCACACACCACCAGTTCCGGCCTGCCCGCCGCGTCCCGATGTCCAGCCGCACCGCATCGTACCGCCCGGCGGGCAGAGCCCCGCCGTCATAGCGCCGGGTGGGAAAGTACATATTCACGAGGCAGGCTTTCACCGGTGTACGGATGCCGAGAGCGGCCAGTGTCTGGCGGGCCGTCAGCTCGAAGCGGACGAGGTTTTCCGCCGCCCACGCCCGGGCATCGGCCCGGCTGTCCGCCGGGCAGGCTTCGTCGGTGAGGGCCAGCACGGCGTCCCGGACAGCCAGCTTCGCGCTCTGGTCGCGCACGGAGTCGGTGTCGGCCCGGATGTGGAGCCGCAGGGTGTCGGCGGCAAGCTGGTCGGCGGTGGTGAGCTGGCTCTGCGCCCAGCCTGCTCCCAGCGACAGCAGAAGACAGAACAGCAGCGAGGCGCACAGCGCCCCCATTTCGCGGCGGGATAACATAAAAAACAGGCCCCCTCTTGGAAAGTTTATCCAGAGGATGGGCCTGTTTTGCGGGATTTATTCCGTCTGATTCAAAACGATTTGCGGTATCTTTTTGTCGAAAAGTATGTTATAATGACTTTGCGGCCTCGTCCGCCCATTTTTAAGTGGGAGGGAGGTGGAATGAATGCAAAGTTTAGAAGCTTTTGTGCTGTCTGTCGCAGCAAATGTAATTTCTTATTACATCTGTAAGTGGCTTGACGGATGGTTCTCGGGCCGTAAGCACTAAAAAGAAGACCCCCTTTCGGAGTTGCAGCTCCGTGAGGGGGTTTTCTTCTGCTTTGGTGAAATGTTATGCAAAGTTTGCTTTTGTACTTTTATTATATGCTATTCTACGCAAAAGTCAAGCGGTGCGCAGAAAGTTTATAAAGAGCGCTCAGTTCTTCAGCGACTGCATCGGGGCGGGGAGTCTGCCGCCGCGGTTGATGAAGACGGAGGGGTCACGCTGGTTGACCGGCATGATGGGGCCGTAGCCCAGCAGGCCGCCGAAGTCCAGCACTTCGCCCGCCTTGCGGCCGATGGCCGGGATGACGCGGACGGCGGTGGTCTTGCTGTTGACCATGCCGATGGCGGCTTCGTCGGCGATGAGGGCGCTGATGACGGCAGGGGTGGTGTCGCCGGGGATGATGACCATGTCGATGCCCACAGAGCAGACAGCCGTCATGGCCTCCAGCTTTTCAATGGTGAGGCAGCCGCACTCGGCGGCGTGGATCATGCCGTCGTCCTCGCTGACGGGGATGAAAGCGCCCGACAGGCCGCCGACGTGGTTGGAGGCCATGACGCCGCCCTTCTTGACGGCGTCGTTGAGCAGGGCGAGGCAGGCGGTGGTGCCGCAGCAGCCGCAGGTCTCAAGGCCCATCTCTTCGAGGATGTTGGCCACGCTGTCGCCCACGGCGGGGGTGGGGGCCAGCGACAGGTCGATGATGCCGGCGGGTACGCCCAGCTCTTTGGAGGCGAGGTTTGCCACCAGCTGGCCCACGCGGGTGATCTTGAAGGCGGTACGCTTCACCAGCTCGGCCACCTGGTCGATGGGGGCGTCCTTGGGCAGCCGGGCCAGCGCGGCGCGGACCGCGCCGGGGCCGGAGACGCCGACGTGGATCTCGCAGTCGGGCTCACCGGGGCCGTGGAAGGCACCCGCCATAAAGGGATTGTCCTCGGGCGCGTTGCAGAAGACCACAAGCTTTGCAGCGCCGATGCACTGACGGTCGGCGGTGAGCTCGCTGGCCTTCTTGACGGCCTCGCCCATCAGCTTGATGGCGTCCATGTTCAGGCCCGCCTTGGTGGCACCGATGTTCACCGAGCTGCAGACGATGTCCGTCTCGGCCAGTGCGCGGGGGATGGACTCGATGAGGCGCAGGTCACCCGCCGAGAAGCCCTTGTGGACGAGGGCAGTGTAGCCGCCCACGAAGTTGACGCCCACCTTCTTGCCGGCGGCGTCGAGGGTCTTGGCAAAGTCCACCGGGTCTGCGTCCGGGCAGGCGCCCAGCAGCATGGCGATGGGGGTGACGCTGATGCGCTTGTTGATGATGGGGATGCCGTACTCGGCGCTGATGTGCTCCACAGCCGGAACGAGCCGGGCGGCGCGGGTGGTGATCTTGTTATAAATTTTTTCGCAGGCTTTCCTGGGGTCCGGGTCGATGCAGTCCAGCAGACTGATGCCCATGGTGACGGTGCGCACGTCCAGATTGTCCTGCGTGAACATCTCGATGGTCTCGAGGATGTCGCCGGTGTTCATCATGCTCATAGTAGTTTGCCTTTCTCTTGTAGCAGCTGAAGGCTCTCCCTCTGGGAGAGCTGGCGCGAAGCGCCTGAGAGGGCAAGGCCGGTGAGATGGAGCAGTTATGCAGCGATAAGCAGGCTCTTTGTCAGCATCCTTGCCCTCTCCGTCATTGCTTCGCAATGCCACCTCTCCCAAGGGGAGAGGCTTTTGTCAGATGGTGTGCATCGCGTCGAAAACTTCCTGGCGGGTGAGGTTGATCTGCATCCCCATCTCAGCGGCCAGGGCGTCCATCTTCTGGTGCAGCTCCTCGTGGGAGACGCTGCACTTGGAGATGTCCACCAGCATGATCATGGCGAACATGCCCTGCAGGATGCTCTGGGTGACGTCCTCGATGTTGATGTTCAGCTCACAGCAAAGGCCCGAGACGCGGGCGACGACGCCCACGGTGTCGTGGCCGATGACGGTAATGAATGCTTTCATAATTCCTACCCCTTCTGTTATAGTGTTAGACCTCTCCGTCACGGCTGCGCCGTGAGGGCAGGCCCGCCTTCGTACAACCTCTCAGTCTGCTTCGCAGACAAGGCCGGGTTGCGGCACCCAGCATCCGCAGCGCTTCGCTTGCGTCTTGCTGGCCGCTGCCCCAACAGCGACTCCCTGCTTCCGCCACTGGCGGCGGTCGTCGTCGTTGCCCCTGGTAGGGGAGCCTCTGGCGAAGAGAAAAAGCTTTACGAAATGCCAAGGCCTCCCCTCGGTAGGGGAGGTGGCGCAGCGGCAGCTGCGACGGAGAGGTTTTCTCAAGTATAGCAGATTCCACGAAAAATGAACACTCTTTTTGGAAAAAAGAACAGGGGAAACGGGCAAAAGAATGTCTATCACCGGCAGAACTTGCAAAAACCAGATGCAAACCGCCGGGCAGTGTGCTATACTTATCTATAAATATCGCCACAGGCTGAACAAAGGAGAGACAACGATGGAACAGCTTCTGAAGATCCTTGAAGACAATGCCCGGATGTCGGTGGAGGACATCGCGGCCATGCTGAATAAATCCCCCGCCGAGGTGGCGGCTATGATAGACCTGGCCCGGGCGCAGGGCATCATCAAGGGCTACAAGACCCTCGTGGACTGGGAGAAGGCCGGCGTGAACCGGGTGGAAGCCGTCATCGAGCTGAACGTCAGCCCCAAGAAGAGCCGCGGCTTTGACGAAATTGCCGCTACCATCGCCTCCTTCGACGAGGTGGAGAGCGTGCTGCTGATGAGCGGCGGCTACGACCTGCAGCTGGTCATCAAGGGCCAGACCTTCCAGGAGATCGCCCTCTTTGTGGCAAAGCGGCTGTCGCCGCTGGACGACGTGCTGTCCACGGCCACCCATTTCGTGCTCCGCACCTACAAAAAAGAGGGCCGTCTGTATCAGGACGAAGAAATCGATGAAAGAGAGTGCACCGTGCTGTGATGGATTACGATAAACTGATCGCGCCTGCCGCTGCGGCCATGCGCCCCTCCGGCATCCGCAAATTCTTCGACCTCGCCGCCGAGATGCCCGAGTGCATCAGCCTCGGCGTCGGTGAGCCCGACTTCAAGACCCCCTGGGCCGTCCGTGAGGCGGGCATCGAAAGCCTCGAGCATGGCCGCACCCGCTATACTTCCAACGCGGGCCTGAAAGAGCTGCGGGCCGAGATCGCCCGCTACCTCGACCGCCGGATGGGCCTGAAATACGACCCGGCAAAGGAAGTCCTCGTCACCGTCGGCGGCAGCGAGGCCATCGACATGTGCATCCGCACTCTGGTGCAGCCCGGCGATGAGGTCATCATCCCGGAGCCGTGCTTCGTCTGCTACGAGCCCATCACCACCCTGTCCGGCGGCGTGCCGGTCCATGTGGCCTGCCGTCAGGAGGATGAGTTCCGCCTCCGGGCCGACGCCCTGAAAGCCGCTATCACCCCGAAGACCAAGCTCCTCATCATGCCCTTTCCCAACAACCCTACCGGCGCGGTGATGGAGCGGGAAGACCTGGAGGCCATCGCGGAAGTCCTGCGCGGCACCAACATCATGGTGCTGTCGGATGAGATCTACGCCGAGCTGAACTACGGCCTGCAGAACCACGTTTCCATCGCCACGCTGCCCGGTATGGCCGAGCGGACGGTGGTGGTCAACGGATTCTCCAAGACCTACGCTATGACGGGCTGGCGGCTGGGCTATGCCTGCGGCCCCGCGCCCATCATCAGGATCATGACCAAGATCCACCAGAGCGCTATCATGAGCGCCCCCACCACCAGCCAGTACGCCGCCATCACGGCCCTCAAGGACTGCGACGGCGAGATCGAGCGGATGCGCAACGAGTATAATATGCGCCGCCGCCTCGTGGTGAAGAGCTTCAACGATATGGGCCTGAGCTGTTTTGAGCCGCGGGGCGCATTCTATGCTTTCCCCTGCATCAAGTCCAGCGGCATGAGCAGCGAGGAGTTCTGCACAAAGCTTCTGGAGCAGAAGCATGTCGCCATCATCCCGGGCAACGCCTTCGGTGCGTCCGGCGAGGGCTACGCCCGCGTGTCCTACGCCTACAGCGTGGAGCATCTGATGGAGGCCATCCGCCGCATCCGGGAGTTTTTGAACGAGAACTGCAAGTGAGGAGGAAAAAACCATGCGCGATCGTGTGACGGTCCTGGCCCCGGCCAAGCTGAATCTGGCGCTGGACGTGGTGGGCATCCTGCCCGGCGGCTACCATGCGCTGGATATGACCATGCAGGCCATCTCGCTCTACGAGCGGGTGGTCATCCGCCGCAGTCCCTACCTCGATCTGGCCCTGCCCGGCAGCAAGGTCAAGCCCGGCCCGGGCAACACCGCCATCAAGGCGGCGCTGGCTTTCTTCCACTATACGGGCCTGCTGGCGGGTGCAGACATCACCATCTATAAGAGCGTCCCCGTCCGGGCCGGTATGGCTGGCGGCAGCGCCGACGCTGCGGCTGTTCTGGTGGGTCTGAACGAGCTGTACGGCGCCCGCCTGTCCATGAGCGAGCTTTGCGCTCTGGGTGTCAGCATCGGCGCAGACGTACCCTTCGCCCTCATGGGCGGCACCTGCCGGGTGCAGGGCCTCGGCGACCTCATCAAGGCACTGCCGCCCCTGCCCGAGTGCTGGTTCACGGTGGTGATGCCCGGCTACGGCATCTCGACGCCGGAGGCTTTTGCGGCCTACGACAAAGTCGGCAGCAGTGTCCACCCCGACTGCGCCGCCCAGGAAGCCGCCATCCGGGCGGGCGACCTGGACGCTGTCTGCGCCGCTGCCGGAAACGCCCTCGAGGAGTGCAGCGGGGCTAAGGACAACGAGGCCATCAAGGCCGCCCTCCGGGAGAACGGAGCCGTCACCGCCCTCATGACCGGCAGCGGCGCGGCGGTCTTCGGCGTGTTCCGCACCGAAGCCGAAGCCAAAGCCGCCGCCGACGCCCTCCGCGCCCGCTGGCCGCAGGTCTATACGGCCCAGCCTGTCAGGGGAGGGGCTTGCGTAGTAAGAAGGTAAAAGGCTCTCCCATAGGGAGAGGCTTTCGAGCAGCGCTGACCCTATAAAATGCATAACCCTCCTTCCCGTCGGGCATACTGCCCAAAGGAAGGAGGGTCTTTTTGTGCAGACCTTTTATAAAATCTGTCTCATCCTCATGATCGTCGGCGGCATCAACTGGGGTCTTGTGGGCCTGTTCCAGTTCGACTTCGTCGGCTGGCTGCTGGGCGGCAGCGCGTCCATCTGGTCACGCATCGTGTTCACGCTGGTGGGTGTGGCCGCTGTCTGCGGCATCCCGGGCCTGTTCACGGACGAGACCGGGGAATAGAGACAAAAGAAAAAGGCTCTCATGCCGGCAGGAAATACGGCACGAGAGCCTTTTTGAATACCTATAAAGAATCCCGCCCGGTCGTCTGCGGCAATCAAACCTACCCTTGCGGACAGGTGGGTGCTCTGTCTCCGGTTTCGCGCTTCCTCATCGAGCCTTCATGGTCGACCCATGACGGGGAGGTCTGCAATCCACCGACGAACTCCAAGCTCCCGTTGAATGATTAGTAGGATCATATAAACCGCAACAAATCGCGCCGGGCAGGAAGTCTTTGCTGAAAGATCACTCGATCTCGAACTGGTCGCTCAGACGCTTCTCGAACAGCTTGCTGACTTCCAGCAGGGTCTCATCGTCCTCGACCACGTCGAGATACTCGCCCTCGTCGTCCTCGCCGACGCTCAGGATGACCAGCTGGGCGTCCTCGTCCAGGTCTTCCTCATTCTCGGCGTATTCGACAACGGCCAGGTAATGCACGCCCTTATGGTCCAGAGCGTCGATCACTTCAAACGTGACCTCATTGCCGTCCTCGTCCTCGAGGGTCATCAGGTCGGGCTGATATTCCTCTTCGGTCTCAGCGGCGGACTTGTTCATATCTTCTGCCATAAGTCACGTTCTCCTGTCAAATATCTAAAAAATGGAATAACTGTCACACCCTGCCCGCTCTGCTCCTTCTGAGCTGTGGGTTCCGGGTACGCCTATAGTGTAGCGTTTTTTTGCCCGCTCGTCAAGATGTTTTTCGCATAGAAATCCAATAACAAATTTTCACGCTTTTCCCTCTCGCTTCCCGGGCCGGAATGTGATATACTATAGCGATAGCTTTTGAAAAGCCATCTTTGCTATAATATATGGACAGGGAGGCCCGATCATGAGAGCCTTGAAAAAAATAATGGCGGCACTGGCCCTGACGGCAGTTCTGGCCGGGTGCAGTGCGGACAATATCCTCTCCAGCATCCAGGGCGGGAAGGCCGACACGGTGCAGAAGGTCAGCCGCCCGGCTGTGGAGTCGGCAGAGCTGCAGTTCACCCACCCGGCGGCGGGGGACACCATCGCGGTGTTCGATACCTCGGCAGGCGTGTTCAAAGCAGTGCTCTTTTCCACCGAGGCCCCGCAGGCCGTGCAGAACTTCACGACATTGGCCCAGCAGGGCTTTTACAACGGACTGACCGTCACCCGGGTGGAGAAGGACTTCGTGGTGGAGGCCGGGCAGGGCGCGGACGGCAAAGGCACCACCATCTGGAACGGGAACCGTTTCTCCGCCGAGACCACCGATAAGCTCCACCACTATTCCGGCGCACTCTGTGCGGCAGCGGACGCCTCCGGCGACTGCGCCAGCGTCTTCTATGTCATGGAGACCCTGCCGGGCAGCAGTTCGGTGACGCAGGAGCTCATCGACCAGATGAACGCCGCCGGCTGGCGGGCCGACGTGGTGAGCGCCTACCAGACGGCGGGCGGCGCACCCTACCTCGACTACACCGACACTGTTTTCGGGCAGGTGTACGAAGGGATGGAAGTAGTAGACACCATCGCCCAGACCGGCGTGGACGAAACTCAGCGCCCCACCGAACCCATCACCATCAACAGTGTGACCATCACGAAATACGAATAAGAAGCTGGTTTTCCGCCCTCCGGGCGGTGGACGGCTGCAAAAAAATCACCCGCCAACTGGCGGGTGATCTGCGTTTATGGGGAAATCAGACGAGATGCGGGGAAAATCGGGAAGAGATCAGAGATTCCTGCCCACCCGCAGGGAGATGGCAACATAAGTCTGGCCGCGAATGATCCGGGCCGCTACGCCTGCCTTGGTATAGTTGCCGTTCAGGGCAAAATCCAAGGCTTCGTTTTGATCGCTACCTTTGATTTGATCGATGATCTTCTGCAGCGTGGTATCGTTGTAGTCGTATTTAGCGACCAGAGTGAGGGTGGCGTTCTGGTTGTCAGCATCCCACTTGGCATCCACCTTGTTGAACACTGTGTACCCAAAGGCATCGAACTTCAACTTGGCCTCTAGGTCATTCAGATGGGCGTTTGCAACAGTACGCATCCCATCGTCATTGGCCAGAGCCACGGTGCGGCCTTTGTTGATGGCCCGCATCACATGGGCCTCCGGGCCGGAAGAACCGCCGCCACCGCTGCAGGCGGTCAGGAGCAGAAGGGTCAGTGCACCGGCCAGAAGCAGGGCAGTCAGCTTTCTCAGTTTTGTCATGTGGATCGCCTCCAATCGTTTTTATTTTGGTGAGTCCAGTTGTTTTTTCTCATGAAGAAGCATCCTCTCCGGCCATCTGGACAGGGGGTTCTTCTACCCTCATTTTATCGGAGAAGAGCCGGTGCTGTCAAGCCGGAAAACTATACAAATTCGGCTCAGGAAAATTGTGAAAACGAACCGGAAATCGACGATTTTCTGCGGACTTTGCAACAAACTGTCCGGACTTCGCAAAGAAACTTTGCCGCGGGGGAAGCGGGGGCGTTCAGACCTCTCCCGGATGCTCTTTCCGCCACTGGATGTAGTCGTCCAGGATGACTGTCGCGCTCACCGAGTCGAGGATGCTTTTCCGCTTTGCGCCGAAGGTGCCGCTCTCGTCGAGGAGGTCAGCGGCGGCGCAGGTAGTCTGGCGTTCGTCCCACATCCGGACGGGCAGGCCGCTCCAGATCTCAACGGTTTTGGCCAGCTTGCGGCTCTTGCGGGCGCGCTCGCCCTCGGTGCCGTCCATGTTCAGCGGCAGGCCGATGACGATGAGCTCGGCTTCGATCTCCTTTGCCACCTCGCAGACCCTGGCGGCAACTTTGTCCCGGGCCTTGACGGTGATCTGGGGCGTGATGGGGGAAGTCAGGAACTCGGTGCGGTCGCAGGTGGCGAGGCCGGTGCGGCTGTCGCCGTAATCTACTGCTAAAATTTTCATGCAGGTGTCCTCTTTCTGAGATGATTTTTTCTTCATTGTACCACAGAATAGATGTCGCTGCAATTTTGTGGTACAATGATAGAAAAATGAGGGCAAGCCGCCCACGATAGAAAACTGACCCAACGGAGAGATTCACCATGTTAAAACTACTTTTAGGCGGTTCCGGCAGCGGAAAGACCACCCTGCTGTACCAGCGCATCCGGGCGCGGGCCGAGGCGGGGGAGAAGAGCATCCTGCTGGTGCCGGAGCAGTTCACCTCGTCCACCGAGGGCCGCATCCACCGGGAGCTGGGCGACGCGCTGAGCGGACTGGTGGAGAGCTTTTCCTTCACCAGCCTCGCCGAGCATATCCTGTCGGCGGAGGGCGGCTCTGCCGTCCAGACCCTCAGCGACGCGGGCCGTGCCGTGCTGGTGCGCCGCGCCCTCGAGGAACTGCAGGACAATGTCCACTACTATTACCGCCACCGCCGCTCGGCTGCCTTCTGCCAGATGGCCGCCGAGACCATCGACGAGCTCAAGAGCGCGGGCCTCTCGGGCCGGCAGCTCTATGAGCTGGCGCAGGACTGCGGCACCGACAGCGCCAAGCTCAGCGAACTGGCCCTCATCTTTCAGGGCTACGAGACCCTTCTGACCGGGACCGGCATGGACCCCTCCGACCGGCTGGAGCTGGCCGCATCCCGCCTCGAGGCCGCGCTGGCCCGGGGCGAACTGCCGGAGTTCCTGCGGGACAGGGCCGTCTTTATCGACGAGTTCGACACCTTCAACGCCCCGAAAAAGCGGCTGATGGGCGCCCTGCTGGCCTCGCTGCCCACCGTGACGGTGGCCCTCTGCGACGACGGCACCCCTCTCGTGCCGGGGGACATGAGCCTTTTCTCCGGCGCGAAGCAGGTGGCGGCGCAGCTGCGCCAGCTGGCCCGCCGGAACGGCACTGAAGTGGCCGTGCCGGAACTGCTGCGCCGGGACGTGCGCCACGCCGACGCCCCCGGCCTCGCCGCTGCGGCCCAGCTGCTGGCCGCGGGCCGGTGTGACCCGCCCACGGCCTGCCCGGAGATAAAGCTTTTCGCCGCCCCCAGCCGGGAGGAAGAAGCCCGCGCCGCCGCTGCCGCTATCCGCCGCCTCATGCGGCAGGGCGTCCGCTGCGGGAAGGTGGCGGTGGTCTGCCGCGACATCTCGAAATACCGCGCCGCCGTCAAGTACGAGTTCCGGATGGCGGACATCCCCCTCTACTGCGACGAGCCGACGACGCCCGAGTTCAGCGCCCCGGCCACGGCGGTGCGGTGTCTGCTGGCTCTCGCCCGGGGTGCAGAGCTGACGGAACAGCTCACCACCCTGGCCAAGACCGGCCTCTGCGCCCTCACCGAGGAAGAGGTCTGCGCCCTTGAGAACTACGCCTACACCTGGTCGCCGAATGCGGCGGCGTGGCGCGCGCCTTTCGAGAAGAACCCCCGGGGCTTCGGCGATGTGGAGCCCACCGACGAGGACAGAGAAAACCTCGCCCGGGCCGAAAAGGCCCGCGCCCTTCTCATCACCGCCGCCGACGGCCTGCGCGCGAAGCTCCGCTCTGCCAACGCCGAGCAGATGAGCCGCGCCCTCTACTTCTGCCTGAAGGAGCTGGGTGCGGAGGATGCTCAGGCCGCGCAGGTGGAGGCCATCCGGGCCGAGCGGGGCATCCCCGCCGCCGAGGAAGCCGCCCGGGAGTGGAATGTGGTCATGGGCCTGCTGGACGAGATGGCGAGCCTGCTGGGCGGCCAGAGCGTCACCATCCCCGAGTACGAAGAGCTGTTCGGGCTGCTGCTGCGCTCGTCCGACCTCGGCCACATCCCCCAGACGCTGGACGCCGTGGTGCTGGCCAGCGCAGGCAAGATGCGCCTTGACGCACCGGACTATGTCTTTGTGCTGGGCCTTTCCGAGGGCGAATTTCCCGCCGCGCCCGGCGAGACGGGCCTGCTGACCCACGCCGACCGCGACGCCCTGATGGCGCAGGAGATCGAGCTTCCGGACTGCTTCGAGAACCGGGTGGTGCGGGAACAGGTCTGCTTTTATAAGGCCCTCACCGCCCCGGCAAAGGGGCTCTGGCTCAGCTGGCCGAAGGGGCAGGGCCAGACCCTCTGCGCCGCCCTCGAGCCCATCGTGGACGTGCTGAGACCGGGTGCGCCGGAACTCGACCTGACCGACCTTGCCGCCACTGCTGCCGACGGCCTCGACGTGCTGGGCGGCGGCTGGCCCCTGACGGAGATCGAGCGCGCCAGCCTCACCGAGGCTCTTCATGCCCCCGGCGGGGCAGAACCCGAGGGCCTCGCCCTCCTGCGCCGGATGGCGGGCCGCAGCCCCCGTCAGGTCAGCGACCTCGAGGCGCTGGAAACGCTGCTGGGCCGGCGGCTCCGCATTTCGCCCAGTCAGCTCGAAAAATACTACACCTGCCGCTACGGCTATTTCCTGCAGTACGTGCTGGGTCTGCGGCCCCGGAAGCGGGCCGAGCTCTCCGCCGACCAGAGCGGCACCCTCATGCACTGGGTGCTCCAGATGGCCCTCGACCCCCACCCCGGCCCTGACAACCCCTGCGCTGGCTTACAGCCCTTCCTCGACCTCGACGACGAGGCCATGGCGGCGCTGGCCGGGCTTCTCGTAGATGAGTACGCAAAGCGCTACCTCCCCGAGGACACGGCCCGCTTCGCCTATCTGCTCTCCCGCCTCAAAAAGAGCATGACGGGCCTGCTGTGCTACCTGCGGGACGAGCAGCGCCAGTCCAGCTTCAAACCAGTGGCCTGTGAGCTGAAGATCGGCCCCGGCGAGGACGCCGTGCGGGGCCAGACCTACCGCCTCTCCGATGGCCGGACGGTGCAGCTCATCGGCACTGTGGACCGCGCCGACGAGTGGATCGAGGACGACGGCACCCGCTGGGTGCGGGTGGTGGACTATAAGACCGGCACGAAAAAGCTCGACCTGCGGGAAGTCTACTGCGGCCTCGACTGTCAGATGCTGCTCTACCTGTTCAGCCTGACCCGGGACGCCGACGGACGCTTTACCGGGGCAGAGCCTGCGGGTGTGCTGTACCTGCTGGCCGACCCGGCCCCCGAGACGACCACCCGGGGCAAGGCCGCCCGGAGCATGGAATACAAGCTGGACGGCCTCGTCCGGGACGAGCAGAAGGTCTTTGACGCCATGGACGCCGAGGAGACTGGGCGGTATCTGCCCTTCAGCTTCCGGGGCGGTGTACCCAGCCCCTACCAGAAAGAGAAACGCGCCGACAAGGCCAAGCTCTCCCGCATCCAGCTCCATCTGGACGACCTTGTGACCCGGATGGGCGAACAGCTCTACAGCGGCTGCATCGCCGCCGAGCCGCTGGTCACGGGCCGCAGCCCCTGCCGGTGGTGTGACTACGGTTTCATCTGCTGCCATGAGGACGGCATCGGAGAGCGGGCGCTGGACGCCCCTGCAAAGCCTTTTGAACCGGAAGAGAAAAAGGAGGAAGACCAGTGAGCGAGACAAAATGGACCCCGGCCCAGCGTGCCGCCATCGACGACCGGGGCGGTGCGCTGCTGGTGAGCGCCGCCGCCGGCAGCGGCAAGACCGCTGTCCTGACGGAGCGGGCTGTCCGGCTCATCACCGACCCGGAACATCCCGTGGACGCCGACCGGCTCCTCATCGTCACCTTCACCAACGCCGCCGCCGCAGAGCTCCGCGCCCGCATCGGGCAGGCGCTGCTCCGCCGCAGTCAGGCAGAGCCGGGCAACACGGCCCTCCGCCGCCAGCGGATGCTGCTGCAGAGAGCCCCCATCTGCACCATCGATGCCTTCTGCCTCGACCTGCTCCACAAGCACTTTCAGGCGCTGGACATCCCGCCGGACTTCACCCCTGCCGACCCCGGCAGCGTGGAGATGCTGCGGAACGCGGCCCTCTCCGAGACGCTGGAAGCGGCCTATCGGGACGCGGACTTCTGCGCCTTTGCCGACCTCTACGGCAAGGGCCGCACCGACAAGGCGGCGGGGGAGGCTGTTTTGCAGGTCTATGACTTCCTCCGCGCCCTGCCGGACTACGATAAAAAGCTGGACGAGATGCTGGCCCCGTGGCAGGACGAGAACGGCTTTGCCCGCACCTGCTGGCATGATATTCTGATGCAGGAGGCCGCCCGCTCTGCCCGGGCTGCGAAGGAGCTGCTCTGCGCCGCGCTGAACGACTGCAGGGAGGACTTCGTGACCGCGCAGGCCGACGCCGAGGCCAGCAAAAAGACCACTGCCGCCAAAGAAAAGGCCGTGGCGGCAGTGAACGAGAAGTTCGCCGAACCCCTCGAGCGGCTGGAAAACTCCGCCGCCCTGCTGGGCGAGGTGGAGCGTCTGGCCGGGGCGGGGGAATGGACGCCCCTCTACGACAGGCTGACGCCCTACGTCCTCGGCATGGAACAGGCCCCCGGCCTCAAAAATATGAAAAAGCGGCTCACCGGTGAGCACAAGGACGCCGTCAAGACCCGGGCCGACGAGGCCGCAAAGCTCTTTGAGAAGATCGAAGACCTCATCAGTTGCAGCCTCGACGAAGCCGAGCTTGACCGGAAAGCCGCCGAACCCTGCCTCCGCGCCCTCTTTGCCGCCGTGCGGGACTTTGACGCCCGCTTTGCGGCCCGGAAGCGGGAGAGAAGATTGCTGGAATTCAGCGACTTTGAGCATCTGGCCCTGCGGCTCCTGCGGGACGCCGACGGCCAGCCCACCGAGCTGTGTCAGGGCATCCGGCAGGGCTACGCCGCCGTCATGGTGGATGAGTATCAGGACACGAATGCCCTGCAGGACGCCCTTTACCGCTGTCTGGCCAGCCCGGCAGGGGATGACCTCTTCCTCGTGGGCGACTTAAAGCAGAGCATCTACCGCTTCCGTCAGGCGGACCCCAGCATCTTCCGGGAAAAGCTGGAGAGCTGGCCCCTCCTGCCCGGCGGCGAGGCCCGCCCCCGGCCCGAAGACGGCAGGCCCGGCGAAAACGCCATGCTGGCGCTGGACGCCAACTTCCGCTCTGCCCCGCAGGTGGTGGCGGGCATCAACTTTATCTTCGAACAGCTCATGACGCCCGCTCTGGGCGACACGGCCTACGGCGACGGCCAGCGCCTCGTCTGCGGCGCACCCGGCGGGTACGAGGGCAGTGTGGAGGCCCACTTCCTGCCCGACGATGCCGCCGAGACGGACGCAAAATATATCGCCGACCGCATCGAGGCGATGGTGACTTCCGGCGAGCCGGTGCGGGACGGCGGCACCACCCGCCCGGTGCAGTACGAGGACTGCTGTGTCCTGCTGGCGGCGAGAGGCGACTTTCCGGCCTACGCCGAGGCCCTGACGGCCCGGGGCATCCCGGTCTACGCCGACGCCCGGGAGAACCTGCTGGACGCGCCCCACATCCGCCCCCTCATCGCCCTGCTGCGGGTCATCGACAATCCTGCGCAGGACATCTACCTCGCTGCCGCCATGCTGGGGCCGATGTTCGGCTTTACGGACGACGACCTCGTCCGTCTCCGGGCCGGAGCGCAGACACCCGATCAGCACACCCGCATCAGCCTCTACGGCGCAGTTTTACAGGCCGTCCAGAGCGGGGCGGAGGATGATTTCACCCGCCGGGTGCAGGCGTTCTACCAGCGTCTGACGGCCCTGCGCCGGATGGCCCGGAGCGTGCCGGTGGAGGAACTGCTGGAAGAAATTTTTGTCTCAACCGGCTACCTCGCCGCCCTCGGTGCCATGGAGAACGGCCAGCGCCGCCGGGAGGACGCGCGGCGTTTCGCCTCCTTCTGCGCCGGGGCGGGCGCGGGCGGCATCTCGGCCCTCGTCCGTGCCATCGACGCGGCCACGCTGGCGGGCTCCACCGGGCAGGAGACTGCCCCCGGCGGGGCGCGGCCCGGCTGCGTCACCATCATGACCATCCACCGCTCCAAGGGCTTGCAGTTCCCGGTGGTGTTCGTGGCTGACACGGCCCGGCAGTTCAACGCCGCCGACACCCGCCAGCCCGTCCTGCTCCACCGTGTCTGCGGCGCGGGCCTCCGTCTCCGTCCCGAGGGCGGCGAGGGGGCCTATAAGACGGCGGCCTACACCGCCCTCTCCACGGTCCATGCCGCCGAGATGCGGAGCGAGCAGATGCGGCTTTTGTATGTGGCCCTCACCCGGGCGCAGGATAAGCTGATCTTGACGGTCCCGCTGGGCATTGGCCGGACGTCCAACCCCTTCGCCAAAGCTGCCGCCTTCCTCGCCGCCGGGGCGGGGGAGACCCTGAACGCTCAGGCAGGCAGCTTCGCCGACTGGCTGCGGGCGGCGCTCCTCGTCCACCCCAACGGCGGGCCTCTCCGCCGTCTGGCGGGGAACCTCGAGCTGCCCTTTGCGGACACCGGGAGCACCATCGCCCTCACAGTGCAGGCCGATGTCCTCCCGCCCGAAGAAGCCCCCGCCGAGGCGGAAGAGTCGCCCCGGCCCGAGGCCGACCCGGCCCTTGTGGAGACGCTGCGGCAGGGCTTCGGCTGGCGGTATCCGGCGGCAGCGCTGGCGGACATCCCGGCCAAGGTCAGCGTGACCAGCCTCGTCCACGCCGCGGAGCAGACCACCCTCGAGCGCCCGGGCTTCCTCTCGAAGGACGGCCTCACCGCCGCCGAGATGGGTACGGCTCTCCATGCCTTCCTCGAGCACGCCGACTTCGGGGCGCTGGCCGCTGTGCGGGACGCAGAGGACGACGCCGTCTTGGATGCCGTCCGCGCCGAACGGGAGCGTCAGGCGGCGGCGCAGCTCACGCCCCCCGCTATTGCCGGGAAGCTGGATGTCTATAAGATACTCCGCTTTGTGCGCAGCGAGGCGTTCCGCCGCATCTGCGGGGCAGAGGATGTGCTGCGGGAGCTGGCTTTTATCACGTCGCTGCCCGCCGCTGAGGTCATGGCTGCCCAGGGCCGCGCCCTGCCCGACGGCCCTGCCGCCGACGCCGGGGTGCTGGTGCAGGGCATCGCGGACATCGTCCTCGTCTACCCCGACCACCTCGAGCTTCTGGACTACAAGACGGACCGCCGCAAGGCCCCTGCCGATTTCGTCCGCGCCTACCGCGCTCAGCTGGAACTCTACGCCAGGGCCATTGAGAAGCGCTTCGCCCCCCGGCGGGTGACTTATAAAGGGATATATTCGCTGGAGCTGGGGGAGTTGATTGAAGTATAAAATGACAGGAGCACAGAAAAATGGGAACACTGCTTTTAGGCGAAATTGAATCGGCGCTCCTGCAAGGATACTTCGGTGAACTGCGGACGAAAGAAGTTGTGGTCACAGAAGAACGGATGGAGCACATCCGGGAGCGCCACCCGCAGGATGTGGAGCTGTTCATACTTTATGGAAAAGAGACCGTCGTGAAGCCGGATATTCTGCTGGTCGATGAAAAACATACCGGAACAGTCTTTGCAATAAAGCGCCTGCCCGAAACGAATCTGAATGTAGTCGTCCGGCTCGTGATGGAAACAGACCGGGAAGACCGCAAAAATTCTGTGATGACGTTTTACCGTATCCGGGAACGCAATCTGAAAAAGCTGATGGAGAAAAACCGGCTGCTTTACAGCCGGGAATAATCGTGGTATAATAAGCATAGGATAAGAGTGCATTTGAAGTAGAGAATGTGCTGCTACACACCCACTGGGTCAAAAGAAATGCGGGAACGGGCACACCCGCCAGATGCAATCAACGGGGGAACGGCAGAAATGCTGCTCCCCCATTCCCTTGTCCGGGTATCTTTTTTTGAAAAAGCGCATAAAAATGCTTGACAGCCTCCCCGGGGTGTGGTAGAATACCCGAGTAAAGAAAGCAGCTACGGCCTGTGCCGCGCTCGCCTTGAGGGGTAAAAATCCCCGGGCTATACCCTGAACCGATTCGTCTTGAAGACCGAATCGCGCTTTTGAGTGAATTTCGCGCGGCTGTCCCGAAACTGGGGCGGCCGCGTTTTCTATGCCAAAAAACGCAACACTATGGACTATTGTTTGGAGGTGCATTCATTATCGCTACCGCTGGAAAGTCGAAGGAACTGGAGATCAACGGTCAGATCCGTGACCGTGAGGTTCGCCTGATCGGAGCCGACGGCGAGCAGAAGGGCGTGGTCAGCATTCAGGTGGCCATGCGCGCTGCTGAGGACGCCGGACTTGATCTGGTCAAGATCGCCCCGCAGGCTGTCCCGCCTGTGTGCAAGGTGCTGGATTACGGCAAGTACCGCTTTGAACAGCAGAAGAAGGAGAAGGAAGCCAAGAAGAACCAGAAGGTGGTCGAAGTCAAAGAGACCCGCCTCTCGCTCAATATTGACACCAACGACTTCAACACCAAGCTGAACCAGACGGCCAAGTTCCTGGCCGCTGGCCACAAGGTAAAGGCCTCGATCCGTTTCCGCGGCCGTGAGATGGCGCACAGCGCACTCGGTGCTGACGTGCTGAAGCGCTTTGCTGAGGCCCTGCCTCAGGCAAGCATGGATAAGCCGCCGGTCCTCGAGGGCCGCACGATGTCCATTCTGCTGATCCCGAAACCCAATAAGGACTAATTTTAGGAGGATACTAAAATGGCTAAGATGAAACTGAAGACGCACTCCGGCGCTAAGAAGCGCTTTAAGCTGACCAAGAACGGCAAGATCAAGCGCGGCCATGCATTCCGCAGCCACATCCTGACCAAGAAGACCACCAAGCTGACCCGTGGTTACCGTCAGCCCAGCTACGTTGATAAGACCAACGCAGCTACCATCAAGAGCATGCTGCCCTACGCCTAAGAGCGAGCCGCAGGCAAACACATTCTACTGAGATAACTAAAGGAGATATAAAAAATGGCACGTATTAAGGGCGCAACCATGACTCACAAACGTCGCAAGAAGATGCTGAAGCTGGCCAAGGGCTTCTACGGCTGCAAGAGCAAGCACTTTAAGATGGCCAAGCAGCAGGTCATGAAGAGCGGCAACTACGCTCTGGCTGGCCGCCGCATGAAGAAGCGTCAGTTCCGCAACCTGTGGATCTGCCGCATCAACAACGCAGTTCGTCCTCTGGGCATGAACTACTCCACCTTCATGGCTGGTCTGAAGAAGGCTGGCATCGAGCTGAACCGCAAGATGCTGTCTGAGATGGCTATTAACGATCCCAAGAGCTTTGCAGCTCTGGTCGAGACCGTCAAGAACGCCTGATTAGGAACTTGAATCGTGACGCCCGCGCGTATACGCGGGCGTCCGTTTTGTATCCGGGGTTCTTACGGCAGGGAAACATGTTTTTCAGGGCAGCGCCCTGCCGCAGGAACGCTTTGTGGCAGACGCTGCCCTTTTTGCATTTTTTGAACAAGACGGCAGATTACTTTTTGAACGACAGTACAGCGAAAGGTTGAATACACACGATGGACGAAAAAATCACCAGCCGGGAAAACGCAAAGATCAAATACGCCTGCCGCCTTTCTTCCAGCGCGGCATTCCGCCGCAGCGAGGGCCGCTTTCTGGCCGAGGGCCGCAAGCTCTGCCCGGAGCTTGCTCGCAGTGCGCAGCTGGAGACCTTATTTTATACGGAAAGCGCTATGGCAAAGTGCCCGGAGCTTGCCGGGCTGCCCGGTGAACACTACCTTGTGGAAGACCATGTGGCCGATAAGCTGGCCGATGTGGGCACCCATCAGGGGGTGTTCGGCGTGTTCCGTACCCCGGTGCACACACTGGACGAAGTGAAGGCCGGCGGGCGGTATCTGGCGCTGGAACGGGTGCAGGACCCCGGCAATGTGGGCACCCTGCTGCGCTCTGCTGCGGCCTTTGGCTTTGACGGTGTGATCCTGAGCGACGGCTGTGCCAATGTGTATGCCCCCAAGACCCTGCGCGCTTCCATGGGTGCGGCAGTACGCATCCCGGTGATCGAAGCCGGTGCCATGCCCGATGCCATCACCCAGCTGCGCGCAAAGGGTATCACCTGCCTTGCTGCCGCGCTGTACAAGTCTCAGCCGCTGAGCGCGGCGCAGGCAAGCTGCCCCGGCGGCATCTGCGTCGTCATTGGCAGCGAGGGTCAGGGCCTGACCGATGAGACCATTGCTGCCTGCAGCAGCACGGTGCGCATCCCCATGACCGACCGGGTGGAAAGCCTGAACGCCGGCATTGCGGGCAGCATCCTGCTGTGGCATTTCCGGGAGGAAAGCCTGTGAGCGGCCTTGCAGGGCAGACCAGCCTTTTCCCGCCGGAGCCTGCCCCGGATCCGCTGCTGTGCTGGCTGTGGCTGGCCCATGTGCTTGGCCCGGCCAGCGTTCACGCGGGCCGTGTACTGGATGCCTTTGGCGGTGCACAGGAAGCATGGGAAGCCCGCGATACGGCAGAATTTCGTCTTGCGGCGGGGGAGGCAGCAGCTCTGCGGGCGCAGCAGCTGGTCCCGGAACAGTACCACCCGCTGGTGATGCGGTGCGATGATCTGGGTGTGCGCATCCTGCCGTTTGACGACCCGGACTATCCGCTGGCGTTTTCCCGCATCCCGGATATGCCGCTGGTGCTCTACTGCACCGGCGATCCGCTCTGGCTCAACGAGCCGGGCGCGGTGGGCATTGTGGGCAGCCGCAAGCCTACCGAATACGGCCTAAACGCAGCGGCGGACATTGGCGGGGAACTGGCCCAAAGCGGTGCTTTGATCGTCAGCGGCCTTGCGGACGGGCTGGACAGCGCCGGGCACCGCGCTGCTGTCAAAAACAACTGCCCTACCATTGCTGTGATGGGCGTGCCCATCGACCGCACCTATCCTGCGGCCAATGTGGTGCTGCGGCACAAGATCGAGCAGAAGGGCTGCGTGATCAGTGAGTACCCGCCCCGCAGTGAGGGCGTTGGCCCAAATGGATTTTTGCAGCGCAACCGGCTCATTGCGGCGCTCAGCTCTGCATTGCTGGTGGTGGAAGCGCAGGAAAAAAGCGGCACCATGTCCACCGTGTCTCACGCCGAACGCTATGGCAAGCCGGTGTTCGCGGTGCCGGGCAGCATCTACTCGCCCAATTCCGCAGGCACAAACGGCCTTTTGCGGGACGGCAGAGCGCGTGCCGTGTGTTCTGCTGCTGACCTGCTTGGCCCGCTGGGCCTGCGCCGGCAGAGCGCAGCGGCGGTGACGGCAAAGCAGCCGGAGCCTCTGAGCGAGAACGAGCGGAAGGTGCTTTCCTGCATTGGGCCGCAGCCCCTTGGCATTGAGGAGCTTTGCGTGCGCAGCGGCCTGCCCACAGCGGTGCTGCTGGGCACCCTGATGAAGCTGGAGCTTTCCGGCCGGGTGCTGTGCATGCCGGGCAAGCGGTATGTGATAAAATAGTATAATTTCTGCTGGCGCAGCACACAACAGCTGTGGTATGATATAAAAATAGAGAATCCCGTACTGTGCAGTTGCACGGTGCGTTCCTGATAGAGAAGAAAGAAAATTTGAAATGGGAGTAAACTCGAATGGCGAAACTGGTTATCGTGGAGTCGCCTGCTAAGGCGAAAACCATTGGCAAGTATCTGGGCGATGATTACGAGGTCACCGCAAGCATGGGCCATATCCGTGACCTGCCCGCTTCCCAGCTGGGCATCGATGTGGAGCACGGCTATGCCCCACAGTACATCAGCATCAAAGGCAAGGAAAAGCTCATCAAGGAATTGAAGAGCAAGGCCAAACACGCAGACGGCGTGCTGCTGGCAACCGACCCGGACCGTGAGGGCGAAGCCATCAGCTGGCATCTGGCAAACATTCTGGGGCTGGACCCCCACGAGCCGAACCGCGTGACCTTTGACGAGATCACCAAAAAGGGCGTGAAGGAGGGCATGGCCCATCCCCGCGCCATCGACGAAGATCTGTTCAACGCACAGCAGGCCCGCCGTGTGCTGGACCGTCTGGTGGGCTACAAGCTCAGCCCGTTCCTCTGGCGTAAGGTGCGCCGGGGCCTTTCCGCAGGCCGCGTGCAGAGCGTGGCCGTGCGGCTGATCCGGGACCGCGAGCTGGAAATTGAAAACTTCAAGCCCGACGAATACTGGAACATCGACGCGCTGCTGAACCCGCAGGGCGAGAAGGGCGAGTTCACGGCCCGCCTGGCCGCCACCGCCGACGGCAAAAAGCTGACCGTCACCAATAAGCAGCAGGCCGACGGCATCCTGGCCGCGCTGGACGGCAAGGACTATACCATCACGAAGATCGAAAAGGGCAAGCGCCGCCGCCAGCCCTCGCCGCCCTTCATCACGTCCACCTTGCAGCAGGACGCGAGCCGCGCGTTCGGCTTCTCGGCCACCCGCACGATGCGCGCCGCCCAGACGCTGTATGAAGGCGTGGACATTGCGGGCCACGGCACGGTGGGCCTTATCACCTATATGCGTACCGACTCGCTGCGCATTGCCGCCGAGGCTCAGGCCGCGGCCAAGACCTTTATTGCGGAGCGCTGGGGCGACAACTACGTCTGCAAGACCGCCCGCAAGTGGAAAAGCCGCTCCGCCACCGCCGCGCAGGACGCCCACGAGGCCATCCGCCCGTCTATGCCCGAGCTGACCCCCGACGAGGTCGAGCAGAGCATCAGCGGCGACACCGCAAAGCTCTACCGCCTGATCTGGAGCCGCTTTATGGCCAGCCAGATGGCCGACTGCATTCAGGACACCGTCTCCGCGTCCATCACGGCAGGGGACTACCTGTTCCGTGCGTCGGGCTTCCGCGTCTAGATACTGCTTGGTATCGGTCAGATACAGGAGCACCGGCATGTCCCCATCAAAAATGCCAAGCAGATTGACCACCTTTGCATATTCCCTGCTGCTGCGGGAAGGCACACGGATATACAGCTTCTTTGCTGCCGTTTTCATCGGGTCCGGCCTGCCGTTATCCAGTCGGGCCGGATCGTAATTTTCGATCGGGACGATGCTCTCTGCCAGCAGCTTGGAAGCTTCATCCTCCCGTACCGACAGTCTGCCATCGATCACGACGACTGCATTTTCGTGCAGTGAATCCCGGAAAGCATCCAACACCTTTGGGAATACGATCACTTCCATGGTGCCGGTCAGGTCTTCTACGCTGGTAAAAGCCATCATGCTGTTGGACTTTGTGGTCATCATGCGGCTTTTTACCACCGCGCACACAATGCGCACTTTTTCTCCATCCTTCACATGGGCATCTTCCCCTGTAAGATCCTTGATGGTGTGGGATGCAATGCGTGCCGATTGTTCCCGGTAAGCATCCAGCGGATGACCGGACAGATACAGGCCGCTGACTTCCTTTTCCTGCTGGAGCAGTTCCTTATGGCTGTATTCCGGCAGCTGCTTTATTTCATAGTTATCCTCGGAAGCACCGCTCTGTGCTTCCCCGCTCATCACCGAGAACAGATCCAGCTGTCCATCCAGATTGCGCCGAGAGTCGGTCTCAATGCTCTTCAGAATGCCCTCTACGGCCTCCACATGGCTGTGGCGGTTGTTGCCCAGATGATCGAATGCGCCGGCCTTGATGAGGCACTCCACTGCCCGGCGGTTCAGTTCATTGCCATGCATCCGCTTGCAGAAATCGTACAGGCCGGTGTAAGGTTTATTCTGCCGCCCCTTCACCACATTCTCGATCAGGTTGCGGCCCACATTTTTGACCGCATTCAGGCCAAAGCGGATCTGACCGCTTCCATCCGCCGTGAAGCCGCCGTTGGAAACATTCACATCCGGCGGCAGCACCTTGATGCCAAGGCGGGCACACTCGCCGGAATATTCAATGACCTTATCCGTGTTATCCAGCACACTGGTCAGCAAAGCCGCCATGAACTCACTGGGATAATGGCACTTGAGGTAGGCCGTCTGGAATGCCACATAGGCATAGCAGGCCGCATGGCTCTTATTGAACGCATATGAAGCGAAACTGGACATTTCATCGTAGATCTCATTGGCCACTTTCTCAGAGATGCCGTTTGCCACACAGCCGGGGCATTCGTTGCCGGGATCGGTGCAGCCGTACACAAAGTGCTCCCGCTCGGCCTCCATGACGGCATGTTTCTTTTTGCTCATGGCACGGCGGACATTGTCTGCCTGACCAAAAGAAAAACCTGCCAGCTCCCGGAAGATCTGCATGACCTGCTCCTGATAGACGATGCAGCCATTGGTCACATCCAGAATGTGAGCCAGCTGTGGGGTCTTATAGCTGATTTTGTCTGGCTCGTGGCGGTTGCGCAGGTAGGTGGGGATCGAATCCATGGGGCCGGGCCGGTACAGGCTGATCAGAGCGATAATGTCTTCTAGGTTCTGCGGCTGCAGGCCCACAAGCACCTGCTTCATGCCGGAAGATTCCAGCTGGAACACACCCTCGGTGTCTCCCTGCCCCAGCATCCTGTAGGTGTCCGGGTCGTCGTAATCCAGCTTCTGGATGGAGAACTCCGGGTGGTGCTTCTGCACAGCAGTTTCCGCGTCATGAATGACGGTCAGCGTGCGCAGGCCCAGAAAGTCCATCTTCAAAAGGCCAAGTTCTTCGATCTCGGTCATGTTGAACTGGGTCACAGGCAGGCCGTCGTTGGTGGCCAGCGGCAGATAGTAGTCCGTAGGCTCCGGGGTAATGACGACACCCGCCGCATGGGTGGAAGCATGGCGGGGCATGCCCTCCACCTTCAAGGCCGTGTCGATCAGCTCTGTGACCTGCGGGTCGGTATCGTACATCCGCTTAAGTTCCGGCGATACCTCCAACGCACGCTTCAGCGTCATTTTCAGCTCCATGGGCACCTGCTTTGCCACAGCATCCACCTGCTGATACGGAATGCCCATCACGCGGCCCACATCGCGGATGGCGTTGCGGGCGGCCATGGTGCCAAAGGTAACGATCTGAGCCACATGGTCGGCACCATATTTCCGGTTGACGTAATCGATCACTTCCTGACGGCGCTCGTAGCAGAAGTCCACATCAAAATCCGGCATACTGACGCGCTCCGGGTTCAGGAAGCGCTCAAAGATCAGGTTATAACGGATGGGGTCGATATCCGTGATGCCCACGCTGTAAGCCGCAATGCTGCCTGCGCCGGAGCCACGGCCCGGGCCTACCGGGATACCCTGACTCTTGGCGTAGTTCACGTAGTCCCACACGATAAGATAGTAGTTCGTGTAGCCCATCTTTTTGACCACGCCGATCTCGTATTCCAGACGGTCTTTGTTGGCCTGCGGAACATTGGGGCCGTAGCGGCGCTCCAAACCTTCCCAGCAGAGCTTTTCAAAAAACGCCTGATTATCCATACCGTTCGGCGCTTTGTAATATGGAATTTTAGTGTGTCCAAAATCAAAATCAAAGTTACACTGTTCGGCAATTTTGGCGGTATTCTCGCAGGCTTCCGGCACCATGGAGAACAGCTCGTACATTTCGTCTGTCGTTTTGACATAGAACTCGTCGGTCTGGAACTCCATTTTATCCGCATCCTGAATGGTCTTGCCGGTCTGGATGCAGAGCAGGATGCCCTGCATTTTGGCATCCTCCTTGCGCAGATAGTGGGAGTCGTTGGTGGCCGCCATGGGAATGCCGGTCTCCCGTGCAAGCTTGATGAGCTGCGGCAGCACAGTATTATCCTCTTCCAGACCATGGTCCTGAAGCTCGATATAATAGTTTTCCTCGCCGAAGAGGTCTCGATACCACAGCGCTGCTGCTTTGGCGCGCTCATAATCGCCCGCCAGAATGGCCTGCGGAACTTCGCCTGCCAAACAGGCCGACAGGCAGATCAGACCTTCGTGATATTTTTCCAGCAGTTCCTTATCAATGCGGGGCTTGGAATAAAAGCCCTCCACAAAGGCGGCCGACACCATTTTGATCAGATTTTTGTAGCCGGTCTCATTTTTGCACAGCAGGATCAGGTGGTTGTTGCCGTCGATCTTATTTACCTTGTCAAAGCGGGTGCGGGTGGCCACATACACCTCACAGCCGATGATGGGCTTGATGCCAGCCTTTTTTGCAGCCTTATAAAACTGCACGCAGCCGTACATCACGCCGTGGTCGGTGCAGGCAATGGCGGTCTGTCCGCACTCTTTTACGCGATCCATCAGCTGGTCAATGCGGCAGGCACCATCCAGCAGGCTGTACTCTGTGTGGATGTGCAGATGGACAAAAGGCCGGGTATTGGCTAATGCTTCGCTCATGCTTTTGCCTCCTGTTCCAGATTCTGCCGCAGATTTTCGGCCAATGCCTCCAGCTTTTTCATCCGGTGCGACAGGCCGGATTTACTCACGGGCGGCTCAAAGCAGCCGCACAGCGCTGTGAGCGAAAGATCCGGGTACTGCATCCGCTTGGCAGCGGCCTCCTGCAATACCTCCGGCAGAGTGCTAAGGGCATTCTGCTCTTCCAGAAAGCGGATGGCCTTCAGCGTCTGCGCATTGGCACGGGCCGTTTTGCCAAGGTTTGCCGTATCACAGTTGGTCTGTCGGTTGGTCTGGTTGCGCACCTGTTTGAAGGCTTTTTGTGCATGCATTTCCTCTGCAGCGTTTCCAGCGCCCATAAAGCTGAGCAGCCGTTCCACATTGGCCCCGGTCTTGACGTAGATCAAGTTCACACCGTTGCGGCGGGTGCGGTGCGGTGCAAACTCATGCTCTGCCAGCAGCGCTTCAAAGTCCCGTGCCAGATTGGTGCGGGAGGTAAGAAATTCCAGATTATATTCTTTCTGCGGATCAATGACCGTTCCACTGCACAAAAAAGCTGCGCCAATGTACGCACTGACGCAGGTCTGACAGCGGATAAGGCGGGGGTCGATCTGCAGGCTGGTCTCGCTGCCCGTGGTGCCGAACAGCTCGTGCATCCGGGCCACCTGCTCCGGCGCGCGGATGTTGAACTCATACAGCATGCCGCTGGGCCGCTGCTTGTGCAGGATCTCGCCCTGCACGCCGCAGCGTGCGAACAGCTGCTGGGCAGCCTGCACCGTCTCCTTCTGCTCGGTCTGCACCACCAGACCCTTTGCATCAAAATATTTGGCAAAGCACGCAATGCCATAGGCCGCCGCACGCACACAGCAATCCTTCTGGATGCTGCGCTGCGCGATTTCCTCCCGCGCGCGGGATGCAAAACTACTCATACTTCCTCGAATTCTGTCAGCGTTTGGCATCGCGGTGCTGCACGCCCGGCTCATAGCCGAGCGAGGTACAGTATTCCGCGATCTTGCGCGCAAATGTAATAGAGCGGTGCTTGCCGCCGGTACATCCCACCGCAATGGTCAGCTGGCTTTTGCCCTCCTTGACGTACAGCGGCAGTGCATACTGCAAAAATTTCTCATACCGTTTGAGCAGTTCCTGCGCTTCCGGGTGGCTCATGACAAAATCCACCACATCCTGATCAAGGCTGGTCTTATGCTTGAGTTCCGGCACGTAGAAGGGGTTGGGCAGGCAGCGCACATCCAGCACAAGGTCTGCCTCCGGCGGGATGCCGAATTTGAATCCAAAGGACATCACGGTCAGGCGCATGGCGCCCTTGGCTCCGCCATTTTTTGCAAAAAGATCGCAGATGCGTTCTTTGTTTTGTGCTGTAGAAAGCAGGGCGGTATTGATGACGTAATCTGCACGCTCCTGCAAAGGCTTCAATATTTTGCGTTCCTTTGCAAAGGCCTCCCGGGTGGAAATGCCCTCGGCAATGCTGATGGGGTGGCGGCGGCGGGTCTCGCTGTAGCGGCGCATGAGTACATCGTCCGGGGCATCCAGAAATAGAATTTTATAATCCACACCCTGCTCATCCAGCTTGTCGAGCGCACGCTCGATCTCTTCGCTGGTGCGGCAGCCGCGCACATCCATGGAAAGAGCCACCCGCTCCAGCTGGCTGTCGCCCGCTTCCGAAAATGCAGTGATGCTGGGCAGCAGTCCGGCCGGAACATTATCTATACAGAAAAAACCGATATCTTCCAGCGCATTCATAGCCACCGACTTGCCTGCACCGGAAAGTCCGCTGACGATCAACAGCTCCATAATCTGATCTACCGCTCCTTTTTTGCTTTTTCCGTTATCGGACGACCCGGATCTCTTTTTCAAGGTCGTAGCCCGTCTTTTCCTTTACGATGGCGCGCACCTCGTCACAGAGTGCCAGCACATCAGCACAGGTAGCGCCGCCAAGGTTTACCACAAAGCCGCAGTGCTTATCGCTGACGGCTGCGCCGCCGTGGCGATAGCCGCGCAGGCCGCACTGGTCGATCAGCGCAGCCGCAAAAGCACCCGCCGGGCGCTTGAAGGTGCTGCCGGCGCTGGGCTTATCCAGCGGCTGTTTTTCCACACGCTTGGCCATCAATTCATCCATTTTTGCACGGATGTCCGCTGCGTTTCCGGGCTGCAGATGGAACTGTGCCGAAAGGATGCAGCCGCCGTTTTCTTCAAAAATGCTGTGGCGGTAGCTCAGATCCAGCTCTGCCGCCGATGCCTGCACGACCTCTCCTTCTGCGGTCAGATACCGCACCACGGTGAGGACATCCTTCATTTCGCCGCCGTAGGCACCCGCATTCATATACACTGCACCGCCCACCGTGCCGGGGATGCCGTAGGCAAATTCCAGCCCGGACAGGCCATGCTTCAGTGCCGCCTTACACAGTGCCGCAAGGCGGACACCTGCGCCTGCGGTCAGGACTGTATCTTCCACCGCGATCTCTGCGTCCAGTGCCGAAACATCAATCACCACGTCGGAAAAGCCTTCATCCGCAAACAGGATGTTGCTGCCGTTTCCCAGCAGGTAATAGCGGACAGCCTGCTCTTTGCAAAGCGCAACTGCACTGCAGAGCTGCTGCTCGTTTTCCGGCATGACAAACAGCTTTGCCGGGCCTCCGATTTTAAAGGTACAGTGCGCCGCAAGCGGTTCGTTCTCCCTGAACGGGATCGCTGCTGCCTGCAGTTTCTGCTTGAATCGTTCCATGATAACTTGCTCCTTTTGCGGTGTGGGATCAATCCATTTTATCGTCCAGACCCAGACGGATCAGCAGTTCACGCGCTGCGTTGTAACCCATCTTCTTCTGGCGGTTGTTGATGGCTGCAGTTTCCAGCACGACAGCCAGATTGCGGCCCGGTGAGACCGGAATGCTGGTGCTGGGAATGCTGACACCCAGAATGTCGTAGTATTCGTTTTCCAGACCGGTGCGCTGGTAGTTCTTAGTGGGGTCCCATGCTTCCAGCTGAACCACAAGGTCAAGGCTTTCGCTCAGCTTGACCGCGCCCACGCCGTACACACGGGCCACATTGACGATGCCAATGCCGCGCAGCTCAATGAAGTGGCGGATATTCTCCGGGGCAGTACCCATGATCTGGCGGTTGGACACCTTGCGCAGCTCCACCGCATCATCTGCCACAAGGCGGTGGCCGCGCTTGACCAGCTCGATGGCAAGCTCGCTTTTGCCAATGCCGCTGTCGCCCAGGATCAGGATGCCTTCGCCGTACACTTCCACCAGCACACCATGGCGGGTGATACGCGGTGCCAGTTCCAGATTCAGCACACTGATCAGGCTGCCCATCAGAGTGCAGGTGGTCTCGTTGGAGCGCAGCAGTGCAACACCATGCTTCTGGGCCAGCTCCTGCATCTCCGGGAAGGGAGTCAATTCCTCGCTGCGGCAGACGATAACAGCCGGCGGCTGCTGACGGAACAGTTGATCCAGCGCTTCATAGCGTTTTTCTGCCGAAAGGCCGGACAGAAAATTCATCTCTGCCAGACCCATGATCTGCAGGCGCAGCTTATCAAAATAATCGTAATAGCCCGCCAGGAACAGACCCGGGCGGTTCACTTCGGCGATCTCCACACAGATCTGATCCAGTTCCTTCGGTGTATAAACAACTTCCATGCTGACACGGTCGGTCAGCGTTTTGAGCGAGACATTGAATGTGCCCATTCTTGTTCCTCCTGTGCTCCCCTTTTGCTGCACAGCCCTGCCTGCTGTCAGGTACCGTACAGGATTCCTCCTTATTATTATAATAGAACGATCGGTAAAAAACAATATTGTGCGGGCGGCTTTTTCGCAGCCCGGCAAGAATGCACGCAGCAGCGCAGCCATGTACTGATTTTTTACATTTTTCTTACCTTTACACGGATTTTACATTCCCTCGATTTTGGATTTTACATTGCATCTGTATACTCAAAATCAGGAGAAACACATCAAAAACACGTCAAACAAAAGTGAGGAAATCTTTATGACCATCTTCAATGTCTTTTCCCTGCTTGGAGGTCTTGCCCTGTTCCTGTTCGGCATGACGCTCATGGGCGACGGGCTGAAGAAAGTGGCCGGCAACAAGCTCGAGATCATACTCTATAAACTCACGAGCACCCCGCTCAAGGGCGTCCTGCTCGGCACGGGCGTCACCGCCGTGATCCAGTCGTCCTCGGCCACGTCCGTCATGGTCGTCGGCTTCGTCAACTCCGGCATCATGCGGCTCTCGCAGGCGGCGGGCGTCATCATGGGCGCGAACATCGGCACGACGGTCACCAGCTGGATTCTTTCGCTGACGGGCTTGCAGGGCGACAGCCTGCTGCTGACGTTGTGCAAACCGGCGACATTCACGCCCGTTCTGGCGTTTATCGGCGTCTGTCTGCTGCTCTTTGCCAAGGGCGACAAGAAGCACGACGCGGGCAGCATCATGATCGGCTTTGCCGTGCTGATGACCGGCATGGAGATGATGAGCGGCGCGGTCAAGCCGCTGGCGGATGTGCCGGAGTTTACGAACATCCTGTTGATGTTCACCAACCCGATTCTGGGCGTGATTGCGGGCGCGGTGCTGACGGCGATCATCCAGTCTTCGTCCGCTTCGGTCGGTATTTTGCAGGCGCTCTGCGTGACGGGCGCGGTGAAATACAGCGCGGCCCTGCCGATTATCATGGGCCAGAACATCGGCACGTGCGTCACGGCGCTGATTTCTTCCATCGGCGCAAGCAAAAACGCCAGGCGCGCGGCGCTGATTCACCTGTATTTCAACATCATCGGCACGGTGCTGTTCATGGCGGTGTTTTACGCCATCGACGCGGTTTTCCCGTTTGCGTTTATGGAGGATGCGGCGAACGCGGCTGGCATCGCCGTGATTCATACGACGTTCAACATCATTGCGACGGCGGTGCTGCTTCCGTTCTCCGGTACGCTGGAAAAGCTGGCGACGCTCACCATCCGCGACAACGATACGGTGGAGCGCATCGACGATTTCCAGCTGCTGGATGAGCGCTTCCTCTCCAACCCGGCGTTCGCAGTGGAACAGTGCAAGGTGGTCACCGACCGGATGGCCGAGCTGACCCGCGAGGCGATTTTTGATGCGATCGGTCTTCTCGACGGCGGCGCGTATACGCCGGAGATGGCGGATCGCATCGAGGCGCTGGAAACGAAGATCGACCACTATGAGGATAAGCTGGGCACGTACATGGTCAAGCTCTCCCGCGCAAAACTCTCCCAGAAGGACGGCCACACGCTCTCCCTGCTGCTGCACAGCATCAGCGATTTTGAACGCATCAGCGACCACGCGGTGAACCTGCTGGATTCCGCGCGCGAGATGAACGAAAAAAAGATGGTTTTTTCCAAGGCGGCGGCGAGTGAGCTGCACGTTTTTGCGGGCGCGGTGCGCGATATTATCAATCGTTCATTTGACAGCTTCCTGCAAGATGATGTAGAATTGGCTAAGACGGTGGAACCGCTGGAGGCGTGCATCGACGACATCAACGTGAACGTCAAATCCCGTCACATCGAGCGGCTGACCACCGGTCAGTGCACCATCGAGCTGGGCTTCGTGCTGACCGATATTTCCACCAACTTCGAGCGCGTATCCGACCACTGCTCCAACATTGCGGTGTATCAGATTCAAGTGCCGAAGGACGAATACGACGCGCACGAATACCTGCAAAACGTCAAGCATCAGGAACATGCGGAATTTGACCGCGAAGAGATGGCTTACGAAAAGCAGTACCGACTGCCGGACGTGGCCAGAGTGCAGACGGCCAAGGCCGGGGAATAAAAAGCATGATTTACATTGTCGAGGATGACCGCAACATTCAGGAAATCGAGATTTTTGCGCTCAAAAACAGCGGCTATCAGGCCGTCGGATTTGAGACGGCGAAGGAGTTTTACGGTGCGCTTTCCGAAAAACTGCCGGAACTGATTCTGCTGGATATCATGCTGCCGGATGAGGACGGACTTTCCATCCTCAAGCGGCTGCGCACGCGCGCGGACACGCAGAAGATTCCCGTTATTCTGGTGACGGCGAAATCCACCGAAATCGATAAGGTGAAAGGGCTTGACGGCGGCGCGGACGACTATATCGCCAAACCGTTCGGCGTGATGGAGATGATCGCGCGGGTAAAGGCGCTTCTGCGCCGTTCCGGCGGGGCGGAGGAAAGCCTGATGACCTGCGGCAATGTGACCCTCGACAGCGAAAAGCGCATGGTCTATGTGGACGGAAAGGCCATCGAGCTGACCTATAAGGAGTTTGAACTGCTCAAGCTGCTGATGAAGAACCACGGCATTGTGATTTCCAGAGATGTGATCATGGAGCGCGTGTGGGATTCCAGTTTCGAGGGCGAGAGCCGCACCATCGACGTGCATGTGCGCACCCTCCGCCAAAAGCTTGGCGACGGCGGCGCGCTGATTAAGACCATCCGCAACGTCGGCTACATGGCCGAGGCGAAATAAACGAGCGAAGGGGGCCGACGCAGACTGCGACGGCCCCCTTTTGTAAACGTGTAAACGGCGCTGCGGCGGGCGGCCGCGCAAGCGTTTTCCACTGGATGGAATGAGGAAAGCCATGAAGAAAAAGATTTTCAAATATTTCGCCTGCATGATTACCGTGGCGATTCTGGCGACGACGCTGCTGCTGTCATGGGTGAATTATGAAATGTTCAAGGGGCGCGTCATGAGCGATCTGGAAGCTTACGGACGCGTGTTTGCCGTCGTGCTGTCCGGCAGCGGCGGAGAGAGAGACGCGCTGGAAAGCTTGACGCGGGAAAAGATCCGCGTAACGCTTGTGCGCGCGGATGGCGAAGTGGATTACGATAACTTTGCCGATCCGCAGACGATGGAAAACCATGCCGACCGTCCGGAAATCCGGCAGGCGCTTGAAACCGGAGAGGGAACCGATATCCGCAATTCCAGCACCGTTGACCAGAGCGCATTCTATTATGCGGTCAAACTGGAAAACGGCGACGTGCTGCGGCTGGCTCAGGAGGCTTCCAACATATGGAGCGTTTATTTCCGTTCTGTGCCGCTGATTCTGCTGCTTGCGGCGGGCATGGCGGGGGTCAGCCTGTATTTGGCGCATCTGCTGACGGCGAGGCTGGTGCAGCCCATCGAGCAGATGACCGCGCACCTGAACAATGTGAGCGGCGTAGCGCGCTATCCCGAACTTGAGCCGTTCATGGATATGATCGAGCAGCAGCACGAGGAAATTCTGCGCAGCGCCAATATGCGCGTGGAATTTACGGCAAATGTCTCCCATGAATTGAAAACGCCGCTCACGAGCATTTCGGGTTATGCGGAATTGATTGAAAGCGGAATGGCGCAGGGCGAGCAGGCGAAGACCTTTGCGGGGGAAATCCACAAGAGCGCCAATCGGTTGCTGACGCTGATCAACGATATCATTCGGCTTTCGCAGATGGATGCGCCGATGCCGGATCTCAAGTTTGAACCGGTGGATTTGGCGCAGATTGCGACCAACACCTTTGAGCAGCTGGAGATGAGCGCGCGCAAGGTCGATGTGACGCTCCAGCTGGATGCGAAGCAGGCCGTTGTGGAAGCCGACAGACAAATGATGGACGAGTTGCTTTATAACCTGTGCGACAATGCGATTCGCTACAACGTGCGCGGCGGCAGCGTGAAGCTGGAAGTGCGGCCGGTTCGGGACAAGGTGATTGTCTGCGTGCAGGACACGGGTATCGGTATTTCGCCGGAGAACCAGGAGCATGTCTTTGAGCGTTTTTATCGCGTAGACAAGAGCCGCTCGAAGGCGACGGGCGGAACGGGTCTTGGACTGGCGATCGTCAAACATATTGCGGTGAAGCACAACGCGCAGATTGAGCTGGAAAGCGAACTGGGACGCGGCACGAAGATCTCGGTGATTTTTGATCGATGCTTTAAGGCATGATCGGGGAGAAAAACGGCGTGGTTACATTTGAGGATATCCGAAACAACGCGGAAATTCGTACATATATCGAGAAAGGCAATGAAAATCTGGGCGTTCTCGGCTTTACCAAACACTCTGTCGGACACGCGACGAAAGTATCCGACACGGCGGCGAAGATTCTGGAAGAATTGGATTATGACGCGAGAACGGTGGAGTTGGCGCGCATTGCGGGCTATATGCACGATATCGGCAACTGCGTCAACCGCACCGACCACGCGCACAGCGGCGCGATCATGGCGATGACGATTCTTCGGGATTTGGGTATGGAACCGAAAGAGATCGCGACCGTGATTGCGGCGATCGGCAATCACGATGAGAAGACGGGAACGGCGGTGGATGCGGTTTCGGCCGCGCTGATTCTGGCAGACAAGACGGATGTGCGCCGCAACCGCGTGCGCGGACGCGATCAAACCAAATTCGACATTCATGACCGCGTGAACTTTGCGGCCATCAGCTCAGTTTTACATATGGACAGAGATAAACGGCAGATCACGCTGGATATTCAGCTGGACGACGAAATCTGTTCCGTGCTGGATTACTTCGAGATTTTTCTGGAACGCATGCTGATGTGCCGCCGTGCGGCGGAGATGCTGGGGTGCAGCTTTAAGCTCAAGGCAAACGGATCAAAGGTGCTGTGAGACGGAAAAAGCAGGAAATACCAGGGAAAATGCACTTTTCAGACACAAAGATTCAAAAACTGTCAAAAAAAGTTCAGAAAAGGTATTGACAGGGAGCCGGAACTGCGATATAATAACTGAGCTGTCAGCGCGAGCTGCTAAAGCGAGCGGACGGCGATGATCCTTGAAAACGATACAGAATCAAGAAGAACGCGAACCGTGATTTTCACGAGTCACGGTAAGAAAAAGACAGTCAATTCGAGAATGAGTTTTGAGCTTGGGAGTGAGGAACTTCTAAGATTCAAAAGGATTAAACGCGAGAGTTTGATCCTGGCTCAGGACGAACGCTGGCGGCGTGCCTAACACATGCAAGTCGAGCGGGGAACGGATGGTAGCTTGCTACTGTTTGTTTCTAGCGGCGGACGGGTGAGTAACGCGTGAGCAACCTGCCTTTATCAGGGGGATAACGCATCGAAAGATGTGCTAATACCGCGTAAGACCACAGCTTCACATGGAGCGGGGGTCAAAGGAGCAATCCGGATAAAGATGGGCTCGCGTCCGATTAGCTAGTTGGTGAGATAACAGCCCACCAAGGCGACGATCGGTAGCCGACCTGAGAGGGTGATCGGCCACATTGGAACTGAGAGACGGTCCAGACTCCTACGGGAGGCAGCAGTGGGGAATATTGGGCAATGGGCGAAAGCCTGACCCAGCAACGCCGCGTGAGGGAAGAAGGGTTTCGGCTCGTAAACCTCTGTCCTATGGGACGAAGGAAGTGACGGTACCATAGGAGGAAGCCCCGGCTAACTACGTGCCAGCAGCCGCGGTAATACGTAGGGGGCGAGCGTTGTCCGGAATGATTGGGCGTAAAGGGCGCGTAGGCGGCCTGCTAAGTCTGGAGTGAAAGTCCTGCTTTCAAGGTGGGAATTGCTTTGGATACTGGTGGGCTGGAGTGCAGGAGAGGAAAGCGGAATTACCGGTGTAGCGGTGAAATGCGTAGAGATCGGTAGGAACACCAGTGGCGAAGGCGGCTTTCTGGACTGAAACTGACGCTGAGGCGCGAAAGCGTGGGGAGCAAACAGGATTAGATACCCTGGTAGTCCACGCGGTAAACGATGAATGCTAGGTGTAGGAGGTATCGACCCCTTCTGTGCCGCAGTAAACACAATAAGCATTCCGCCTGGGGAGTACGGCCGCAAGGTTGAAACTCAAAGGAATTGACGGGGGCCCGCACAAGCAGCGGAGCATGTGGTTTAATTCGAAGCAACGCGAAGAACCTTACCAGGTCTTGACATCCGTGTAAAGCCGCAGAGATGCGGTGTGAGCTTGCTCAATACGAGACAGGTGGTGCATGGTTGTCGTCAGCTCGTGTCGTGAGATGTTGGGTTAAGTCCCGCAACGAGCGCAACCCTTA
>ENA-UEPH01000155-UEPH01000155.1-human-gut-metagenome-genome-assembly--contig:-NODE-155-length-81119-cov-6.909541_pt1 | contig 81119 bp, 73 predicted proteins | sample MGYA00242891_ERZ507898 | MGnify/ENA primary metagenome ERZ507898 (study PRJEB26167, sample SAMN06115411) | human gut metagenome | host: Homo sapiens | place: China:Guizhou | collected 2014-10-15...
GATTCGAACCGCTGACCTAACGGGTATGAACCGTTTGCTCTAGCCAACTGAGCTACGTCGCCATTTCTTATAACAGATATTATTATAAAGGGAAAAGAGCATTTTGTCAAGCAAAAATATAAAAAATGCATACAATTTTTTGCCTGTGAATTATAACACAATATTTTTAATTTTTAAAACAATTTTTAATAAATATCTGCATGCATTTTTATAAATACTCTTATTAAATTTCAATAAATATATAAATTTTTTATGCTTAGAATATTACATTTCACGTTCGTCATCGTCTACAATTTTTACTGTTGGTTCTTTTCTAGTAGTAGCTCTTGTTGTATGCTTTACAGCAGATGCTTCGCGTGTTTGTATTTTTTCGCGATTTTGAGTTCTAGCTTTAGTTTTAGCTTGTACCGGTTCTTCTACAGATTTAACAGAAGCTTCATATTCTTTTAAAGCTTCCATAGGATCTTTTGCAAGTTCGCCAGTTAATTCCACATCATCAACTTCGCCATCATTTACTAATTTGCTAATTGCAAGACCAAAATTTTTAAATAAATCTATTACTGAGTTTCTAGTTTTTTCCATTATAATTTGCTCTTAACTATAGTGTTAAGAGGCACACCTCCGATTCGTTAATTAAAATTATTCCACGTACATTATACCATATAATTTGGCTTAAATCAATAATTATTCTACTTTTCTTCCAGAATCTCGCGAAAAATCAGATTTAGATGTTAATTTTTCATATTCCTTGCATTTTATTTTGTATTCCATTTGCATACTCAAATAACGATAATACATGTAGGCTTGCTCGTATTGCATAAGTGGATTAAACATAGCATTTGAGTCCATTGTTGGGTCTGCGTTCATGTCGTACATGTTTGGCCCAGAAAATGGAGGCATTCCGTAATAATTATAGTCAACATTCTTATCCATAGAATTAATTCCTTATAATGTATTTAGGTTTTTAAAGGTTTTACCCATAAACCAATAAAAAAAGATATACTCAAGTTAATATTAAAATAGATGTATTTTTTACCAAACGAAGGTTGTAATTAGGTATTTTTTAGTGACTAAGTAATAATGTAGAGTAATAGCCATAATAAGCAATAAAGTAATTACAAGTTTAAGAAAAACATTGGTATTAGGTTTATTAAAATATATGTGTAAATTGCTGCAATAATTCCTTGCAAAAGTTTTCCGTAAATGTATTTTTTTATAGATAAATCTGATTTTGATGTTATGCTTAAAACCTGAAGTAATACTGATATTCCGCCAAACCCTAGTAAAAATGCACAAATGATGATATTGAAAGAAAGGGCTTTACTTGTAACTGAGCTTACAAGCAATACTCCATTAGTTAGTTCTATAATTCCGGAGATGATTGGTTTTGCAAAAGATAAATCTATATTTAAGAGTTTTAATGGTATGTATAATAAGTATGAAAATATTTCTAAAATTTTGCTGTTTCCTAAAATAGAAATTATTACAGAAAAGATTACAACAAACCCGCCAATCATTATAATTGTTTTGCTAGATTCTAGTATTGCATTAGAAAGTATGCTTCCTAAATTGTTAAATGTACACAGTTCATTAGTTGATGAATTATACGAGTGTTCAAAAATATTATTTTTAAATTTATGCTGTAAACGTGCTAATTGTCCTAATAAAATTCCAACAGTTATAGCTGAGAGTGTATGTGTAATAAATAAAAGCAAGCCAATATTAGAATTGGAAAACATAGAAATTCCGTACTGTTCCAATTATAAAGAGAGGACCAGAATTATTTGTAAAACAAAGCATTCGTTCGCCTTCATCTTTAGTGCAATTATTGTTGGTGCGCAAATCTGTAACAATTTTAGCACCCATAGGGTAGCCACTAATAAGCCCTAAAACAAAAGCATATGCAGATTCTCCGGGCACATTGAAAATAGGTCGCATAAATTTGTTACATTTCTTGCTAATATAATTTATTATATTAGTGTGAGATAAAAGATTAGTTGCAATAAAAAAAGGGAAGAGGCTTGGTACAACATTATTAGCCCACAGCTTTAAACCAGATTTTGCTGCAGTTAGATTACTGCTAGAAAAGGTAACAAGGCCAATAACAAACAAAACAAATGTAGCAGGCAGAATATATTTTTTTATAGAAAAAACAGCAAAACGTGTTTTAACATTTTTAGAAGAAGTACTTACGCTAACCAAAACAACACCCCTAAATAAAATCTAGTAATAAATATATTATAAAAAGGAAAAAATAGACCAAGAAAGAAAACAAAAAAATAATGGTATTCGACAAAAAATGACAAATTTGAAAAAATAAGAAAAAACTATTGCACTGGTGTGAAAACAATGATATTATTTTAATGAAGTATTTATATCTATAACGTATATAGAAATAAATACGATTAATGCAATAGAAATATATACGTGGTAGATGTATGTACGAAAAGAAAATTTTATAGAAAAAAACACTTAATTGAATTAATAGAAATACAATTAAGAAAAAAATTAAAAATTAAATTCAACTAAAAACAAAATTCTTAAAATAAGAAATTTAAAAAGAAAAATAAAACAAAAATATGAAGTATATGAATAAAAACATAAGAAATAGTTGAAAATAATAAAAAGTACATAAGTAATAAAAATAATAAGTTTATAATTTATGAAAATAAATTTTATAAAACTATTATATAAGGAGGAAAACGATATGAAAAAGAATAAGGGTATAACCCTAGTTGCGTTAGTCGTTACCATAGTAGTTTTGTTAATTCTTGCAGGAGTAAGTATTAATTTAGTACTAGGAAATAACGGAATAATAGCAAAAGCAAAAGAAGCAGAAACAAAATCTGCAGAAGCAAGCCAAAATGATTTAAAAGGAATGAATGGTTTGGTAAGTGAAATGGAAGGTGCATTAGCTGGAAATGGTAGCGGAAATGGTGGAGCTGGAGGAAGTGGAACAGATACAAAAGTACCAGCAGAAGCAACAAAAGAAACAGCCCCACAAACAGTACCTGCGGATGGAGCTAAATCCTCCATCTGATGCCATTGGTCTTTTTTGTGATTATATTTCCATACTGTTTGGATAGCAGTTCCCCCATACCCGGTTGCAATATAAGCATAGTAATCAGCATCTTTCCCTTTATTAGAAACAAAAGAAACAGCAAAAGCTCTTGGGATTCGACCATAATCCTTATCCTGTTTCACTCCAGGCTTATCAGTTAGAGCTTGCATTTCCTCCCAAGCAACCTTACCTCCACCAAGTGGGGTACACTTTATATTATCGTAGGCATATCCAGACCCCTTTGCTCCCAAACATACATAAGCAGCACCACCAACAACAAAAGCTGATGCACCATATTTTTGATCTCCTTTAAATCCTAAATCTCCTGACCAAGAATCATTTTCAGGATCATAGCAGTAAAAATCTTTAAAAAGTAATGCCTTATCAGCACGCCCTGTTCCCACGTATCCATAATTATCTAATGTGAAAGCGACTGCATCTCGACGAGCTTCACCAGGGAAATCGGCTACTTTTTCCCAAGTTTCAGTTTCAGGATCAAAGCGATAAAAATCATCCAAATACTCCTTAGGACGATTACCTTCCGTTGTATTCATTGAAGAGATATAACCTAATCCTACATAAGCATAGGTCTTCCCTCCCTTTTGTGCAACAAATGCAACTGCACCATGACGCCCTTTACCTGGGAAGTTATCAGGAACATCACTCCAAGTACCTTCTTTTAAATTATACTTTTTAAAGTCCTTATATTCAGCTAAATCGACTCCAAACCCCAATCCTACGTAAGCGTAATCACCTATCGTAAACGATACCGCCTGATTTCGCAATCTACCACTAAATTCAGGAGCTTTTGCCCAGTCACCCAAATGATCATCATCATCACAAGCGACAAAAGCAAACCCTAAAATGGCTAGTACTAATAAACTAAATGTTCTCATACTTTTTCCTACTTGATTATTTTATATTTGCAATATTCTAATAATGCTTTTTCTGATTCGAAAGGCAAAACTACATATTTTATTATGAAATCCAACAAAACAATGACAGAAATGTCACGCATTCTTTTTTTTTAACCTCTCATTAGATAAAATACAAGTCCAAATATCGATTTTTTAGAAAATAGTTATACCTTCGCATCTTGTTATAAAACAAAATCAAGAAACATGAGAGTATTCTTTATCGCTATTTTTTTGTTATCATTATATGCGTGTGACAATGATCTTACAACGATTGGAGATAATTTAATTCCCAATGATCGTTATGTAGAAGTTAAACGTTTTATACTGGATGAAACTTCAACAATCAAGTTAGATTCGTTTCCGACGTCCGCCCTGTCATCCACAAGTGCATTCTTGCTTACAATGGGAAATATTCAAGATTATTATACAGGGGAAACCAAAGCAACACCTTATTTTCAAGTAACTCCTACTGGTTTTGCGACAAGTGTTACGTGGGAATCGAACTGTATGTTTGACTCTCTAACGTTAAAGATTCCCAATCCCGTAACACTAGCAGGTGATACAACCAGTTACCAGACTTTTGATTTATATCAATTGGCTGAACACATGGTTTATGACATAGATAACCCCATATTTTGTAATATAGATTCCTTACCGTGGTACAAGAAACTATCGACCCTAACCATCTATCCCCAACAAGATAGTTATACAAGAGAATTGTATTTCAAAATAAATGACACGATCGGTCAAAATTTATTTGATCGTATGCGATCCCGTGACCCTATGTTTGAAGACGGTTACAAATTTATGGACTATCTTAAAGGATTAGCCATTGTTCCGAGAGACGACAATTCATTACTTACATCTCTTACAGCTTCAGGGATAGAACTCAGATGTTATTACCACATCGGTGCAAAAGAAGGATTGTATTTCAGCTTTCCAACATCCTCAGGATCTAGTTATGCCTATACAAATATAAAATATAAACATACAGAATCTGCAAAATTCAAAGCGATCAAAGATGCAACATTCAGAGACTCTATACCTTTCCAAAAAGAAAACATGGCCGTTATAGAGGGAATGAATGGATTCATGTTAAAAATGAAAGTACCATCTATCATAGAGTCTATCAAGTATCAAACAATCGTGAAAGCCGAGATCGAATTGAAGCCGAACACGGATATATGGGAAAATATTCCAGAACCACAACTATTAAGTGTATATGTTGTCAGCAGTGATAACTATGTAAAACAAGTATTGTCAGACTATTCTAACAATACTATATATGGAATTCTTTCTCAAAACATATTAGATCGTGATAGCAAGAAATATACTATTGACCTCACGGATTTTTACATGCAACAAGTGGAAGGACTCCAACCTTTAGATCGAGATATTTATTTATTGATCGGTTTGCCAGGATATATTTATTCTCCATGGAACGGTTATCAAATATTTGCCGGAGATGTCTATAATAAATTCCAACGGGTTATCTTCGAAGAGTTACCAGTATTCAGTATATATTATAGCAATTACAAGTAAACGAATTATTACGTAGGGTCAAAAATGAAACTTATGAGAAAGTTATTAGCATGTATCATTATTTTATTGATAACAATCAGTTCTTTTGGACAAAATAATTCAGGAACTCCCTATTCAAAAGAGGGATTCGGATTATTACCAGACAATTACGGAGCGTTTACGGGTATGGGAGGAGTATCTGCCGCAATGCGGGATAATTACAATATCAACTTTTTAAATCCGGCTTCTTATACGGCATTGGATTCTGTTCGGTTTTATTTTCAAACCGGAGCCACAGGAGAATACGTTGACATCTCGTCAAACAAAACACATTCAACTTATAAAGTTGCCCAAAATGGAGAAGTTACGATGGCTTTTCGCGTATACAAAAAACTATTTATGTCACTAGGTATTCTTCAACGATCCAACCGAGGATTTGACGTATTATATAATAACAATGTACGAGGAGATTATTCCATGCGTTACATACAACATATCGAAGGAGAGGGTGGATTGAATGAAGTATATCTGGGATTAGCTTATCAATTAGGTCGACTATCAGTGGGAGTAAATGCTTCTTATTTATTTGGACGAATCGATGATCGACTAACATTAGTCTTACAGCCTGCAACTAGTGGATATTACATGAAGACGCAAACGGTCACCCAGATGGGAAGTGCTCTATTTACCCTAGGCGCCCAATTACCATTCACTATTGGTAAGAAACATGATTTTGTAATCGGTACAAGCTTTAATTTTGGCACGCCATTACATGCAAATCAAACTTTTGTTTCTTACAAAATAAGTAATACAACTTCTACCATGATTCCCGTAGATAATGATGCAACAGAAAATAGTAGTGTATTTTATCCTTTCAGAATAACGACAGGGATCTCTTATCAGTTTAATAAAAAATGGCTCTTTTCAGGAGATTATACATTCCAAAACATGTCTCAATACGAAGAGTTCCATACAAACAAAGAATATCAAAATTATCACAAAGTAGCTCTTGGAGGATTTTTGCAACCTAACGTAAGTGGACGTTACTGGTGGCAAAGAAATAAATATATGGCAGGAACCTATTTCACAAGATCACATCTTAGATTCAATTCGACGGATATTAATACCTATGGAGTGGCCATCGGAACACAAATCCCAATTCGTCTTCAACGTCAGGAATTGATGTTGGGAGTGGCGGTAGATCTTGGAATGAGAGGAACGCACCGGAATAACCAGATTCTGGAAAAATACGCGAAATTAAGAATAAACATTGCCTTTAAAGAGATCTGGTTTATGAAAGCCAAGATTTATTAAAGACATCATATTTCATATTTAGAAAACTAAAACACATGAGAAAACTTTTTTTATCAATCGTTGCAGCAGGTATGACGCTTGCAGCATGTAACGCCCAAAACGGCTACAAGGTAACCGGAACTATCGAGGGTATGCCCGACGGTAAAGCTATTCTTGCCACTTATGACGGCAGCAAACTTGATACGTTGGCAAAATCAAACATTGTTAACGGAGCATTTGAATTTACCGGAAATGTAAGCGAACCTGTTGGTGCCCTTATGTTGGTTGAAGGACAACGTTTCCAACTTCCGATCATGCTGGAAAACGCAAACATAACTGTTAGTGCAAGCCAAAGCGGATTGAATATCACCGGTAGCGAAGGTCAAAAAATATATGACCAGATTTCGGCTCTCAATATGACAATTCAACAAGAACAACAAAAATTGATGCCGGAATTCCAAGCTGCCAATCAAGCTGGAGATCAAGCAAAAATGCAATCTATTCAAGAAGCATTCCAAAAAGTTGTAGAGGAAGTTCAAGCAAAACAAAATGAATTGCTGAAAGCTAATGCAGACTCTTACGTTGCCGCTTTCGTTATCGTATCCGGCATGGGTCAGATGGAAGTTGAGCAATTGAAAGAACAATACGCTTTACTTGGTGAAAAAGTGAAAGCAAGCGCTCAAGGAAAAGCTATTGCCGCTCAAATCGCTAAATTAGAAAGCACCGCTATCGGTCAAATCGCACCGAATTTCACGATCACTACCCCGGAAGGAGAATCTATCTCTTTGTATGATATCAAGGGTAAAGTGAAATTGATCGATTTCTGGGCTTCATGGTGTGGTCCTTGCCGTGGCGAGAATCCTCATGTAGTGGAAATCTACAAAGAATACCACCCGAAAGGATTGGAAATCTTCGGTGTTTCTTTGGATAACAACAAAGAGGCTTGGGTTAAAGCTATCGCTGATGACGGTTTAGTATGGAAACACGGTTCTGACCTGCAAGGTTGGAAATCAGCTCCCGCGAAATTGTACAGCGTTAGTGGAATTCCTCACACGGTTTTGTTGGACGAGAACAACAAAATCATCGCCAAGAACCTGAGAGGTGAAGAATTAAAACAAAAGATTGCTGAGATTTTGAAATAATTTCACAACAAATAAAAAAGTGCGGCAATCTATACAGTTTGCCGCACTTTTCTTTAGAGAAGACCAACCAACCTGTAACCGACAACATCTAAACTTGTAACCAAAATGTATAAGCTCCTTCTATTACTCGGATTATCGTGTTTTCTCATGGCACCATTTACCGGCAGGGCACAATCCTCATGGGTAGATTCTACACTGAACACCATGAGCCTGGATGAAAAAATCGGGCAATTGATCATGGTGGCCGCTTATAGTAACAAAGACAGTCTTTACGAGAAACAACTGGGTACATCAATAGAAAAATACCATATCGGGGGAATCATTTTTTTCCAAGGCGGCCCGAAAAGTCAGGCCCTGATGACGAACAAGTATCAACAAAAATCCCGAATTCCCCTCATGATCGGCATGGACGCGGAAAACGGGGTTGGCTGGCGCATCAAACCTGCTATGGAATTCCCCAATCAAACCTTGCTAGGAGCAATCCGGGACACGAATCTCATATACCGCCTAGGAGAAGCCATCGGTCAACAATGCAGGGCCTTGGGTATCCACGTGAATTTCGCACCCGTGGCCGATATCAACGTGAATCCTAAAAATCCGGTTATCGGTATCCGATCTTTCGGGGAGAAAAAGGAAGAGGTCGGGAACCGCACGCTTCAATACATGCGAGGACTGCAATCCCAACACGTTATGGCTGTTGCCAAACATTTCCCGGGACACGGGGACACGGACACGGATTCACATTTTGCCTTACCCCTGATACGACATTCCGTGGCACGTATTGATACTGTCGAATTATACCCGTTCAAACAACTCTTCGAAGCCGGAATACCGGGAGTAATGATCGCTCACCTGAATGTTCCCTCGTATGACACGACAAATATACCCGCATCCTTATCAAAACGTATTGTCACCGGCTTATTACGTGAAAAATTGCATTTCGACGGACTTTGTTTCACCGACGCTATGAACATGAAAGGAGTTACCAAGGGAAGGCCTCCGGGAGAAGCTGATGTTGAAGCTCTTGTCGCCGGGAATGACATTCTGTTATTCCCGGAAAATGTAGAGGCCACCGTGAAAAAGATAAAATCAGCCATCCGGAAAGAAATTCTCACGGAAGAAATGATAAACGAAAAATGTAGAAAAGTCCTCGAAGCGAAAGTGAAATACGTGCTCCCGTATTCCACTCTCGTGGATACGGCCCAGCTCACGGAACGCCTGAGTTCTCCCTCGGCAAAAGCATTATTACAAGAAACTTACGCGAAAGCGATCACGTTGGTAAAAAACGATGATCTTCTACTCCCGCTAACCCATTTAGATACTCTACGCATCGCATCCTTGAATTTCGGAGACAGAAAAGCAAAAGAATTCGAAAACATGCTGGAAAAATATGCCCCATGCGCCCATTTCTCCATATCCCCGGAAGCTTCAAAAGAAAAGATGCAAAAATTAGTCAAGGAGCTATCAGATTACAATTGCATTATCCTATACAACAGTGCCGCCCGTAACTCGGCTGCCCGCCAATTCGGGGCAACACTGGAATTGACAAAGCTGGTCAAAGAGCTGAAAGGCAAACACGTCATTTTCTGTCATCCCGCAACTCCTTACGGGATGGATATGTACAGTTATCTCCCGATGGACGCTATCATCGTGAGCTACTCGCATGATATTCCGGCACAACAATGTACCGCACAAGCCATATTCGGGGGAATTACTGTCAATGGTAAACTCCCGGTTAGTATCAATTACTTTTTCCCCGCCGGGACCGGATTATCAACCCCGAAAATCCGTTTGGGATATTCCCAACCTGAAAGTCGCGGGATGGATTCTCAAACATTACTCAAAATTGACAGCATTTGCCAAGCCGCAATCAAGGAAAAAGCGACTCCCGGCTGCCAGGTCCTAGTGGCAAAAGACGGTTACGTTATTTATGATAAGGCGTTCGGATTTAACACGTTCGACAAAAAAAAGAAGAACACGACCGATGACATATACGACATCGCCTCGATCACGAAGATCGCGGCCACTCTCCCTTCCGTTATGATGCTTTATGATCAGCAATATATCACTCTGGACTCGCCGATCGCTCAATATTCATACGCACTCAAAAACACGAACAAGCAAAATCTCACGATCCGGGAGTTACTCCTGCATACGGCCGGATTAAAAGCATCTTTTTCCTATTTTCAGCACGCCATTGACTGGGAAAAGATGCAAGGACGTTTGTTTACCACGAAATACACGAAAACAAATACCCGTAAACTCCGGGACAGGCTCTATCTCAACCCGAATTTCAAGTACCGGGACAGCACCTTCAACTTTTCCGGGGGTGAAAATTATTTGCTGGTTTCACCCCATTTCTATATCCACAAGCATTTTCAGGATTCCATACACGACCTTCTGTTAAATACCGACTTGTTGCCACATAAAAAATACACGTACAGCGACCTCGGATTCGTGTTATTAAAAGATATCGTGGAGGAACAATCTGCCACCCCGCTCGACATTTATTGCCGGAAACATTTCTTTAAAAAGCTGGGGGCTTATAACACGGCTTTCAACGCCCATTTCAATCTCGACATGAACAGGGTAATTCCCGCCAACGAGGATAATATTTTCAGAAAATCCCAACTACACGGCTACGTGCATGACCCCATCGCCGCACTCATGGGAGGAATTTCGGGAAATGCCGGATTATTCACCACGGCCAACGATCTGGCCAAAATCATGAGCGTCTATTTGAACAATGGGACATACGGGGGAGAACGTTTTATCGACTCCGCCACAATCGACCTTTTCACACAAACACAACTCCCCCTTGAACAAAACAGACGAGGACTCGGATTCGACAAACCGGAAACCCTCCCCAATAAATCCGGCCCTACCTGCAAAGAAGCTCCCTGTACCAGCTACGGACACACGGGCTTCACGGGTACCATCGCCTGGAACGACCCGGACAACCAGCTAATTTATATATTCTTATCCAATCGCACTTACCCCAACGAGTTCAACGACAAACTTATCAAAGATAATATCCGTACAAAAATTCAAGAAATAATTTACAGGGCGATGAATAAATGAGTCCATAAAGTCTGTAAAGTCTATAAGGTCTATAAAGTCTATAGACCCCTGCAGGGCGCTTTGTCTACGGCAGCACAAGCTGCCGATTAACACTGTCCGAAGGACACCCGTGACCTTATAGACTTTATGGACCTTATAGACCTTATGGACTAACTTTCATTACGGAAAAAATTCTTTATATTTAGAATGAATTTAAAATAGATAAAGCCGTTTAAAATGACAGAAAAATAGATACTTTTGTTGCCGGAAAAGAATTTAAATAGTTATCAATAAATAGACCTAATTATGAGTAATTTCTTAACATCGTCGATTGGGAAAAAGTTCATTCTGAGTTTATCAGGACTTTTTCTTATTGCGTTTTTGTGCGTCCACTTGGCACTTAATCTACTTTTAATTGTAGATAATAGTGGAGAGTTATTTAACATCGGGGCCCATTTCATGGCTACGAATCCTATCATTAAAATCGTTGAGCCGATTCTTGCCATAGGATTCATTATCCATATTTTGCTGGCTTCTATCCTGACTCTTCAAAACAGAGGTGCACGTCCCATCAAGTACGATCGTCGCAGTCAATCAGGCAATTGCACTTGGTCATCCAGAAACATGTACATCCTGGGAGGTTTGGTTCTGATCTTCTTGTTAGTTCACCTTTGGAACTTCTGGTGGAAAATCAAGTTTGCCGGAGACCCTCTTTTAGCAGAGATTCACGTGGACGGTACGGCCATGGAAAACACCTATGCTTTGGTTGCCGGACTATTTAAATCAAGTATCATCTACTGTTTACTCTACATCTTGGGAGGTATTTTCTTGGGATTACACTTAACTCACGGTTTCTGGTCTGCATTCCAATCTATCGGTTTCTGCAACCAAATCTGGAGAAAGAGACTGGAATGTGTTGCTAAAATCTTCGCATTTATCATCGCGGCAGGATTCAGTATCATCCCGCTTTATTTCATGCTTGGACTGGCAAACTAACAACAATTTTAAATTTATAGATTGTAGATTTTAAATTGCATAAATCAACGATCTAAATTTAAAATTTAAAATTCAAAATCTAAAATTAAAAAGGTTATGACAGAATTAAATGCTAAAATACCAGCAGGCCCGTTAGCCGAGAAGTGGTCGAATCACAAAGCACATATCGGAGTTGTTAGTCCTGCTAATAAAAGAAAACTTGATGTTATCATCGTGGGTACCGGACTTGCCGGAGGATCAGCCGCAGCCAGTTTAGCGGAATTGGGATATAACGTAACCACGTTCTGTTACCAGGATTCTCCCCGTCGTGCGCACTCTATCGCCGCACAAGGAGGTATCAACGCCGCCAAGAACTACACGAACGATAATGACTCTGTATACAGGCTATTTTATGAAACTATTAAAGGTGGTGACTACCGTGCCCGGGAAGCTAACGTTTACCGTTTGGCCGAAGTAAGTAACGCCATTATCGACCAATGTGTCGCTCAAGGTGTTCCGTTTGCCCGCGATTACGGCGGTCTCCTGGATAACCGTTCTTTCGGAGGAGCATTGGTAAGTCGTACGTTCTATGCCCGCGGTCAGACCGGACAACAGTTGTTGTTAGGATGCTACGGGGCAATGAACCGTCAGATTGAAAAGGGAAAAATCAAATCATATACCCGCCACGAAGTGCTAGATGTAGTCATCGTGGATGGTAAAGCAAGAGGCGTTATCGCCCGTAACTTGGTTACCGGAAAGATCGAACGCTTCGGGGCGCATGCCGTTGTGCTGGCTACCGGAGGATACGGAAACGTGTTCTTCTTGTCAACCAACGCTATGGGATGTAACGGAAGTGCCGCTTGGCAAGCATATAAACGCGGAGCCATGTTCGGTAATCCTTGTTTCGTGCAAATCCACCCGACTTGTATCCCGGTACACGGAGACCAACAAAGTAAGTTGACTTTGATGTCCGAGTCATTACGTAATGACGGACGTGTTTGGGTTCCCAAAAAACTTGAGGATGCGAAGAAATTACAGGCAGGTACATTGAACCCCAATGACATCCCGGATGAAGATCGTGACTTCTACTTGGAGCGCCGTTACCCGGCATTCGGAAACTTGGTTCCCCGTGACGTGGCTTCTCGTGCTGCTAAAGAAAGATGCGATGCCGGATTCGGTGTGAACAACACGGGTAAAGCCGTATTCCTGGATTTCAAATACGCTATCGACCGTTTGGGAAGACACACGATCGAAGAACGCTACGGAAACTTGTTCCAGATGTACGAAAAGATCACTGCTGTTGACCCGTACAACAATCCGATGATGATTTACCCGGCTATCCACTACTCTATGGGAGGTCTTTGGGTTGACTACAACTTGATGACCACGATCCCGGGATTGTACGCTATCGGAGAGTGTAACTTCTCTGATCACGGAGCTAACCGCTTGGGTGCTTCCGCCTTGATGCAAGGTTTGGCTGACGGATATTTTATCTTACCGTACACGATCGGAGATTATCTCGCACACGATATTCAAACCCCGAAAATCAAAACCAACACACCGGAGTTCGACGCTGCTGAAAAGAACGTTACCGATCACTTGCGTAGATTGTACGACATCAAAGGAACGAAATCTCCGGATCACTTCCACAAAATGTTGGGACACATCATGTGGGATTATATCGGAATGGCACGTGAGGCCGAGGGCTTGAAGAAAGCTATCAAGATGATCGCCGAGTTGAAAGAAGAATTTTACAAGGATTTGCGCGTGACCGGAGAGTTTACCGCCATGAACAACGAGCTTGAAAAAGCCGGACGTGTGGCTGACTTTATCGATATCGCACACCTGATGGCATTGGATGCCCTTGATCGTAACGAGTCTTGCGGAGGTCACTTCCGCTTGGAATCTGTTACCGAAGAAGGTGAAGCAAAACGTGATGACGAGCATTATCAGTATGTTTCCGTATGGGAATACAAGGGAGACAATAAAGAGCCTGAATTACACAAGGAACCGCTTGTATTTGAAAACATTCAGGTCGCTCAACGTTCTTATAAATAATCTTTAAATGAAAAATCGTTATGGCAGATAAAATATTAAAAGAACTAACCCTAAAGATCTGGCGTCAAAAAGATGCAAAATCAAAAGGTGGGTTTGAGACTTACAAAATTCATGATATTTCAACTGGTAGCTCATTCCTTGAAATGCTCGACATTCTGAATGAACAACTAGTAAGCGAGAACAAAGAACCGGTGGCTTTCGATCACGACTGCCGCGAAGGTATCTGCGGAACCTGTAGTTTATTCATTGACGGACGTGCACACGGGCCGGACGATGATGTAACCACTTGCCAATTACACATGCGTCGTTTCGAAGATGGAGCAACCATCACGATCGAACCGTGGCGTTGTGGTGCCTTCCCCGTAATCAAAGACTTGATCGTGGATCGTGGGGCTTACGAGAAGATTCTTCAAGCCGGTGGATATGTTTCAGTAAACACGGGTGGAGTACCTGACGGTAACGCAATTCCAATCGCTAAACCGGCTGCTGACGAGGCGATGGATGCCGCTGCTTGTATCGGCTGCGGTGCTTGTGCCGCTACTTGTAAGAACTCTTCAGCCATGCTTTTCGTGGCTGCCAAGGTTTCCCAACTGGCTCTTCTTCCGCAAGGAAAAATCGAAGCTGCCCGTCGTGCAAAAGCCATGGTTGCTAAAATGGATGAACTCGGATTCGGTAACTGTACCAACACGGGAGCCTGCGAATCAGAATGTCCCAAAAGTATCTCTATCGAGCACATCGCTCGCTTGAACAGAGAGTTCTTGTTAGCTAAATTGAAAGACTAGTACATTAGCCTTAAATAAAGAAAAGACCGCCCGATCGGGCGGTCTTTTTTGTTTATTCATTTCCTCTTTGTAAATTTGCACAAACAAATTGCTAACCATGAAATTATTCTTTCGCACAATCGGAGAGGGGACACCCCTGATCATACTTCACGGACTATGGGGAGCTTCTGAAAACTGGCTCCCGATCGCTCATATTCTGGAAAACAAATTCCGGGTAATACTGCCCGATGCTCGTAATCACGGGCAATCCCCCCATGACGAGGAGATGAACTACGAGGTCATGAGCAACGATATCATCGAATTGATTGAAGATTTACACCTCCCCGTCCGGCCTCATATCGTGGGACATTCCATGGGAGGCAAAACCGTCATGGCCCTATTACTCAAAAAACCGGAACTCGTGAACAAAGCCATCATCGTGGACATCGCTCCCGTATCTTACTCCCAACGGGACGGGGGAAGTCACAACCGGATCATTGATTTCATGGCAAACTTCGATCTTTCCCGCTTTAGTAGTCGGGAAGAAGTCAAAGAAGCCATCCGACAACATTTTAAAACAGAACGCTCTCAACAATTATTCCTGAAAAATATCAAGAAAACGCCCTCCGGGTTCGAATGGAAAATCAATCACCGGGTAGTCAGTAAACATTTTGATGAAATCAGCGGTTGCCCGGATAACCTACCGTTCGCAACCTACGGCAAAGAAATATTATTCATCAAAGGAGAGCAATCCAATCTTATAACTGGGCTCGACACCCTACAAAAACAATTTCCGGCCGCCCGCTTAATCGAACTCCCACGTTGTGGTCATTGGATCCATAGCGAACAGCCGGAAAAACTGGCACAAGCGATTAAAGACTTTATCTTCGATTAGCTTGCTTACAGCCAGATATCGTCAGTTACATAAATAACCGCTTGCAAATTGTTCGGAGCATAGGTGTTATTAAAAGCAATCCCATCTTCCAACATGGCAACGGTCAAACGCAATTTATATTTCTTATCCGGATTCAAGTCATTCAATCGATTAATAACACCCGCTGAATTCCGGGAAAGCTCGAAACCATTCTTCGGGTAAGCAATCAATTGACTGACATAATAAGGATTACCCTCTTCTTTCTCATCATACACTTCCAGACGATAACATATTTCCTTATCATCCACCTGAATATCTTTCCATGCAATAGTCCATATATTTTCAGTTTTAGCCATGGTCATACCGATCTCGTTCTTATTTACTACCGGAAAATTATCAGCGGACAAATACTCGTCAAATTTCACGTAATTTCCTCCGATTCGACAAGAGAAACGTACCCGCTTCGCTTTTTTATCATACCCGACATTTTGTTGGGTATTTTCTCCCCAGGTAGAACTCCCCAATCTCTGCAATTTTATACGTCCGGAAGTCTCGTCTGACAATAAAGCATAAGCATATCCTTCACGAATACTCTTATTTCCTTCCAAACGAACACCTAATCTTGTCTTAAGAACGTCACTATCAAACTCATTTACCCAAAAAGCATCTCCCGTCAAATTCTCCAGATAAGAAAGATCATTACGATATTCCCGATCACCCCAACCATTATTCACTTTTAAAGCTTTACCCGAACAGTCCATAACTGTCCAAGTCTCGGCCGTCTTAAAATTCCAATCCATTCGAAGCGTATTCACGCCAATCTCTTCCCACGAACCGGCAACCGAATCACGTCGCCCACTGAATTCGATACCAATAATCTGTTTATTGTTTTCAAAACGCATCACTTCAAGCACGTCAGGACTAGCATACGAAAATTGATCACCCTTGTAGCCATTATAATACCAATCCACCCCGGACAACCGCTCCGTGTTTAATACAAAATCTTTATCATCATCGCTACAACCTCCCAGCAACACTCCTCCCACGATGAGACTCAACATACTTAATTTCTTCATTTTACTCCGTTTTTATATCATTAACCCTTATTTTATCCCACAAAATTAATTCATAAATCTATAATCCCTCAATCACAAAATTCCTATCTTTGTTCTTTGTACAATAATTATGCCTAATAAAGAAATAAATCATGTTATACCCGTTAAAATTCCATCCAATACTCAAAAAAAAGATATGGGGAGGAGAAAAATTAGCTTACAAAAGTAACGAACACGAGGAAGCGATAGGTGAAAGCTGGGAAATATCTGCCGTGGAAGACAACATTTCGGTTGTTTCAAACGGAATCCTCGCGGACAATGATTTACAGGAATTAATTGAAGTTTACATGGGAGAGCTTGTCGGTGATCATGTCTATGAAAAATTCGGGATCGAATTTCCATTACTGATAAAATACATTGACGCCAACGATGACCTGTCCATTCAGGTACATCCCGATGATGAAACGGCAAAAGAACGCCATAATGCCTACGGGAAAACCGAAATGTGGTACATGGTCGACGCCGAGAAAGATGCTTCTCTCGTACTGGGATTCAATCAGGAAATCGACAAAAACACGTACCTGCAAGCCTTGCATCAAAACAAACTCATGGACTTACTGAACGTGCAGAAAGTAAAAAAGGGAGAAAGTTTTTTCATTCCTGCCGGACTCGTTCATGCTATCGGGAAAGGATGTTTCATTGCCGAAATACAACAAACCTCCGATATCACGTACCGGATCTACGATTACAACCGGAAAGATGCCAACGGGAACACTCGCGAATTGCACACGGACTTGGCAACTGATGTTATTGATTACAGCTATCACCCCCAACACAAGGTGAACTACACACCTCATGACAACCAATCCGTGCAACTGGTGAAATGTCCCTACTTCACGACCAACCTACTAGTATTTGATCGGGATATAGAAAAAGAATACGTACGTCTCGATTCATTCGTGATCTACATGTGCTTGCAAGGGAAATTCACGATCACCACCGGCGAATGTGACCCCGTTCTTGTCAACAAGGGAGAGACCGTCCTCGTTCCCGCTTGTTTCAAAAACCTCACATTATACCCGGATGATGTAACACAAGTACTGGAAATATACGTAGAAGAGTAAGCGACATTAAAAACAATCTTAAACAAAAGATTATGGCACTTACAAATTTTCTAATAAAAGCAATCCTTGTCACCACGGTTACTTTAGGAGGAGCCAAAATAACATTGGATGGCACCTTCCCTAAAGTGGGTGACACCGCCCCGAACTTCACGCTTGTGAACGGGGAATTAAAAGATATCTCTTTAAGCGATTTCAAAGGGAAACGGGTGTTACTAAACATTTTTCCCAGTCTCGACACCAAAACATGCGCCATGTCCGTAAGAGAATTCAACGAGAAAGCAGCAGATATGAAAAATACGGTAGTTCTGGCAATATCAAAAGATCTCCCGTTCGCCCAATCCAGATTCTGCTCAACCGAGGGAATAAAAAATCTAATTCCCCTATCGGCTTTCCGGAATGAATCTTTCGGGCAAGACTACGGTGTTGCCATCAAAGACAGTCCCATGGCCGGATTACTGGCCAGAGCCGTCATCATCATCGACGAGAATGGGAAAATTATCTACACGGAACTCGTCCCCGAACTCCGGCACGAACCGAATTATAAAGCCGCTCTAGCTGTCTTGAAATAAAAAAGAATATCTCAGGTAGCTTACCAACTACCACCTCTTTCCCCTCCTGTGTAAGGAGGGAAAATTGTTTGGTGATCAGCTTCTCCCCTGTATAAGGAAGCTTCACTTACTAGCTCTCCCCCTGTGTAAGGGGGAGTCGAAGGGGGTAGTCATTTCAGAAGAAAAATACTTTTTAGCGTCCCCCTTTATAATGCCTTTCTTATTCGGACTAACCTCTCCAACAACCCATCAATCAAATCCAACTGCAACATATTCGCCCCGTCCGATTTCGCACAGCGAGGATCAGCATGCGTCTCGATAAAAATACCGTCTGCACCCACGGCTATACCCGCTTTAGCAATCGTCTCAATCAATGCAGGTTGTCCCCCAGTCACCCCGGAAGCTTGATTCGGCTGCTGCAATGAATGAGTTACATCCACAACAACCGGACACTGGCAAGCCTGTTGCATAATACGAATTCCCCGGTAATCCACGACCAAATCCTGATATCCGAAAGTTGTACCCCGTTCTGTCACCATCACCTGCTCGTTCCCGGATTCCCTTACCTTATCCACGGCAAACTTCATCGATTCGGGAGAAAGGAATTGTCCTTTTTTGATATTCACGATCTTCCCGGTCTTTGCCGCGGCTACCAACAAATCGGTCTGCCGACACAAGAAAGCCGGAATCTGCAATACATCCACGTATTCTGCCGCCATTTCCGCATCGCTTTCCGTGTGGATATCCGTGACCACCGGTATATTAAACTCTTCTCTTACCTTAGCCAATATTTTCAACGCCTTCTCATCACCGATACCCGTGAAAGAATCCAACCGCGAGCGATTAGCCTTTTTAAACGACCCCTTAAACACGTAGGGAATCCCCAACCGATCGGTAACCTTTTTCACGTGTTCGGCAATATTCAACGCCATCTCCTCCCCCTCAATCACGCAAGGTCCCGCCAACAAAAAAAACATCTCTTGATTTATCAACTTATCCATCTTACATTTAAATTTTAGATTTTAGATCCCAACCACACAAGGCCGGATTCTTTCTGTGATTTAAGATTTCAGATTAGGTGATTCCTGTCGCGCAAGAATAACGTTTTCAATAATCACTAAATCATTAAATCGGCAATCACCGAATCTTTCCATCTTTATCTTTTATCTTTTATCTTATCTATACTTTCTCCACCAAGCCCTCAACCGTTCCAGAATCTTCACCTCTTGGGCATTCTGCTGTGGCAGATAAAACTTCTTCTCCTTCAACTCTTCCGGCAAATAAGGCTGTTCCACGAAATTTCCCGGATAATCATGCGGGTACTTGTAATCCTGCCCGTAATTCAAATCCTTCATCAACTTGGTCGGGGCATTCCGCAAATGCAATGGTACCGGAGAATTTCCAGTATGTCTCACCGTATCCATGGCCGCATCAATTGCGAGATAAGCCGAATTACTCTTGGGCGAAGTCGCCAGATAGATCACGCATTCGGACAAAGGAATCCGAGCCTCCGGCATCCCAATCTTGTGAACCACCTCGAAACACGTGTTCGCAATCAAAAGTGCATTCGGATTAGCCAACCCGATATCCTCCGATGCGGAAATAATCAAGCGACGGGCAATAAACTTCGGGTCTTCTCCCCCCAACAACATACGGGCCATCCAGTAAACCGCCGCATTCGGATCACCGCCACGGATCGACTTGATCATGGCTGAAACAATATCATAATGCTGCTCCCCGTCCTTGTCATACATCAACGGATTTTCATGCAATTCCCGATGTACCGCCTCGTTATCAATCACGATATCACCCTCACCCAATCCATTCACCACCAGCTCCAAAATATTCAGTAACTTCCGTGCATCTCCCCCACTATAAGAAATCATGGCATCCTTCTCCTTCACCGTGATATTCCGCTTACTCAGGTAATAATCCTTCGAGACAGCACGATCAATTAAATCCTCCAAATCCTTCTTCTCCTGCGACTTCAACACGTACACCTGACAACGGGACAAAAGAGGAGAAATCACCTCAAACGAGGGATTTTCAGTCGTGGCCCCAATCAGCGTCACCGTCCCTTTCTCTACAGCCGCTAACAACGAATCCTGCTGGGCTTTTGAAAAACGATGAATTTCATCGATAAAGAGAAGCGGGTTCGGGGTATTAAAAAAACGCTGTCCCTCGGCTTTCTGGATCACCTCCCGCACATCCTTCACCCCGGAATTTACCGCACTCAACGCGTAAAACGGACGCTTCAACTGCTCCGCGATAATCATCGCCAATGTCGTCTTTCCCACACCCGGAGGTCCCCATAAAATAAAAGAGGATACCACCCCGGAATCAATCATTTTCCGAAGCACCTTTCCCGGTCCGACTAGATGTTGCTGCCCGATATAGTCTTCTAAAGACTTCGGCCTCATTCGCTCTGCCAACGGCTTATTTTCCATTTTTCTCTTCTTTCTATCCGTACAAAGATACTACAAAATTCAGAGACGAAAAAGCGGAACACCTTTACCGGCATTCCGCTTTTATATCTAATTACAGTACTATTTACAGGTCTAAGTCTTTCTCGGGAAGTTCGCCATTGATTGCAGCTTTTACCACTCCAATAGCCTCTTCTAAGCCCTCGACAAACTTATCAAAATCTTCTTTATACAAGAACACCTTATGCTTCTCGTAGCTTGGATTTCCATTATTATCAAATTTTTTCTTGCTTTCGGTGATCGTCAAATAGTAATCATTATTACGGGTCGCCTTCACATCAAAAAAATAAGTTCTTTTCCCTGCTTTCACTGCATTGGAATAGATTTCATCTCTATCGTTCGTATCCATTCCGTCGTTTTGTTCGTATCCTTCCATTGTTTCTCAATTTTATTTGACTTCGCACCCCAAAGGTAAAAAAAACAAAGCAATAAATAGACTTTTTTAATCTTTTTTTTCGCTCATGGCCCATTCTACTGCCATATAGAAAAAAGAGGTCGCCTAAATTCGACCTTTAGACACCTCTCTTTTCTTTTTACTTCTCTCGAATCTTATTATCTTTCACCTAAAATTATCACGGAACGATTATACACATCCTCCTTGAAAGGCTGTTCTTGATCTCCGAGACCAATATAGGTCAAACGTTCAGCGGGAACCCTGAATTTCTTAACCAACAAATCGTAAACAGCTTTCGCTCTTTTTTCACTGATTTTCAAATTATAACTTGCTTTCCCGCTCTTTCGATCCGCATAACCTACAACTTTCATTTTCACGTTGGGATTAGCCGACATATAATTTGCAACCGCCTGTAAAACGACCATTTGCTCTGCTGTAACAGCATTCTTGTTGATCGTGAAACCCACGTACTGCCTGAAATCTTTTCTAGCGGCCTCTGCCGTTGCTTTTGTTATCGCTTCAGCTTTCTCCGTTTCTGTCCGGGCTAACTCTTTTTTAGCCACGGCCTCCGCAACTTTAGCTGCATCCAACTGGGATTGAGTATTCTTCAACTCTTTTTCGAGAGAATTAATCTTATCATTCAACTGTTGACGTTCCGAGGCAGTACTTCTTTCATAAGCAACAAATTTCTTCCCCCCGAAGGTATAAGTAGCTCCCAAGGCCACGGAAAGCAACCCGTCCTGATAAGAACGTCCTGCAATCTCTTCGGATCCGGAATATTTCGTCGTATAGAAAAAAGTCGGCATAATATGCGTACGAGCTTCCAAATCAATAGCCCAGTATTTATTAATATTATACTTTCCTCCCAATCCGATAGACCCGTTTATGGCAACATCCACATCCTTGTTATGAAACTTTCCAAAACTCAGACCCGAACCGAGAAACAATGTCATATCCCACTTATTATCAAGACTATATTGACGCCACAAATTTGTCAGGTTCAACATGAAATCCACGTTAAAATTGACATACTTATGCTGGAATTTGTTGTAAACGTTACCATTATTCAAACGATCAATATCCGTGTACAACTTTGCTTGCCAACCGGACAATTGTGCCCGAAGTCCCCAACAGGGATCCACCCACTTACCCACAGACAAATTAACTAATGGCTCCATCACTTTACCAAAGCCATAATCAAAATTATCCGTATTCAAATAGCCTTGCACACCGACACCGATACTAATAAAAATATTGTCTCTAAATTTTTCAGACGAATATTTCACTTTGGGAGTCGATGTTTGGGCACTCACGGAACAGGATGCCCCCACAACCAAGGATAGAAATAATAAAGTCTTTATTTTCATTTCATTTCTTTTTACGTTCTATAAATTTCATCGTCATCTCTATTTACCTTTCAAATAAATCTTGTATGCCAATCCCCCGCTAAAATATTTACCATCCTGCAAAAGAACTTGCATAAACAGATGTCTCAAAAGCAAATAATTGGCCCCGACACAAAAACTACGCGAATCATATTGAGCGATCAGGTTCAAATCCGGGGCAAATGACGGCCTATAACTAATTCCTCCCGCAAAACCGTTTAAATGGTTAGAAGTTCGCCGATTATACATATATGACACATGCAACCCCACTTTCTCCAGCTTGCTCACGCTCACGTATTTCGAAGCACTCGCATAAAACCGGCTGAAATATTGATTACCACTTCCTTCTGAAAGAATCTTTCCCCCGCCACTTTGCGTGTAAAGGTCGTTAGACCCTACCACGATCGCCGGAAGATACTTTCTTTCTCGAAGCAACCGTAAACGCACCGAGAAAGACCGATCCTGATTCACGAACCTCCCTTTCTTTTCCGGGACAAAAGTATCTGTCGCTTTAAACAAGGTACAGGTATACGCCACTTCCAAAAAAGGCAAAAACGTGATATTCAAGAAATAATTATACGTGTCATACGGGAAACCGCCAGGTGTGATATGATCATTCAAAAAATTCCCGCCTATCATCACGGTCTTATCCGGCTGCATATCTGCCGACGGACTGTTTAACAAACCACTAGTGCCCAATGTTAGCTGAGCCGAAAGCAATAACGAGCTAAACAAAAATAAACAAATAAATAGTAGTTTCTTTATCATGTTGAATTTCATTACGTTATTACTTTCGACCCATTTTATAATTTCATATATTTCAAGTTTTTATCTTATTCGCCGGCTCCACCACCAGTTCCGCCTTCTGTGATATGTCCTCCATGAGTGTGATGTTGGTCATATAGCTCAGACCGACCGCTTATCACAACAGCTTTTGCCTCGCGAACAACCACTTTCACCTCTTTTCCATCAATACCGAAGGTATACGTCTTGGTCACGAATTGTTGTTTTCCGGTAGCGATATAAATCCAACCCGGGATTATTTCAATATCATTCGTTCCGGTCATATTAACCGAATCAATACCAGCTATTTGCTTCATCTCTACCGCTTTCTTAAGCATAATCGTAATCTTGGCATCAGAGATTCCCGCGGCAGCCAAAGCGTCTTCCACTGAAATCACGTATTCAGAACCCTTGTAAGCTTTATACGAGAACTTGCCTTCACCTTTGGCAATCGGTTTAGCCCCCTCGTTCAAGATAGTGCCCATTGTCAAAGCTTGTGATGCAGTTGCAGTATCAACCTTAGAAGTTACAACCATACGATAACTGGAGAAGTGATGAATTTCTGTCGAATACACCCCATTCTTATAAGTCACCTCATTCTCAACATCACTCCAAACTTTACCATCTACACTGTATTGCATTTGCAATTCATCAAAAACGTGGCCGGATTCTTTAAAAGGATTAACAACATTCCAGACAATCGGTTTCTCGAAAGTAAGACCGTTCGGTAAAAATTCGCCAGTAACAAAGGCTGCATTGGCGGGAGTCTCGTCCGTGATAGGAGTTGTTTCATCAGCAATAACCGCATTTTCAATCACACCTCTCACAATTGCCGTAATTAACGTTTCTTCTTTCAATGCTCCAGCTGGAATATTTAAATCTGTTTTCACGGCAATCGAAGTTTCAACTTCCGGATCAGCCACAACCTCTGGCACATCTATCATTGTCGGCTCGTCAGGAAGCACCACTTCTGAAACATTCCCTTCTTCAGCCAAAGTCAAGTACACGGGTAAATTAATTATTGTCCCTATATTAAATGCACTCAAGTCATACGTCATAGCATAACCATTATATTTAGAATCAGCAACTTTAACAAAAATAGTAACAGTCCCGGTTTTCAAACCAGATATCATACAAGAACCAGAGCTAACCGGCATCTTAACAGCCTCCTCGTCATTGTTCCGGTACACGAGAGTCACATTCTTATTATAAGGAGTTCCATCCGTATCTATAATATTGCAACTAAGCGCGTAAGTCTTACCCTCAACCGTTCCTTTCTCGTACATCGGCACTTCCAAGTTAAAATTATACACTTGTCCAGCAGACACTTGCTGTAATGTTGCGGCATAACGAACATCGTTCATACCTTCTTTCGTGATCACGATATCATAAATTCCCACTTCAGCAACTTCGGTGTAAGCGAAAGTTCCATCCGCATCCGTCGTCTTCTCTGCCAGCGTAACATCCGAACCTCTCAACGTTCCGTTTACCTTTGCACCCGCAATCGGCTCGTTCGTTATTCCGTCAAAAACTTTACCCAATATATTATAAACAGCCGGTTCTTCAACCTTCACCGCTTTCATAAAGAATATGGCTGGTACAGTAACTTTCTCGCCATTTGCAGCTTTCGGCAAAGAGACCGTGTAGGAAACATTTTCGTATCCTTCTTTCACTAACGAAAACACTACATTTCCCGAACCCGTTTGTGTATAAGTACTCTTACCACTCGCATTGGTCGTCAGGTTCATCGGGTAGATACTTACCCCCTCAAGTGCCCCTTTGTCACTAATAACGGTAATATCCACCGTGTACGTGGCCGGGTCTGTTGATACCGTTGGTGGAACCACGGGAACATCATCTTTCGTGTAACAACTACTAAACAGTGATCCGAAAAACACTGTTATTAACAGCATTAAATTAATACCAATTCCTGAATGTTTTACTTCTTTCTTCATTTTCATGTTATTTAAGTTCGAAACTTTGCGTACCGCACTCTAATTTTTTAACTGCGATTTTATATATTTAGGGTTAAAATTATTGATTGCCTTATTTTCTCCGGGCCTTGTCTCGTAGGACTTTCCGTTAAAGAATAATCCTGCCGCCTTGTATTCCAAATCAAAATACCGGGCGGGCATTACCCGAAAATATTTCCCTCGCTTTTGCCTCATGGGTGGCAGGGCTATTGCGAAATGAAATCCGCCATCCACGTTCCCCCGGTTATTCTTCATGATATAAAACCCGACCGATGCTCTCTTGAAATGGCGTGTCATATCAGCCCTCACCCCGTAATCTCCCGCCAGAAACTTTATGGCTTTGACCTCACACAACACGTTAAACATCGGGTTGAAATAACTTCCCCCGACATTCCATGTTATCAACTTCGCCGGCCCGTAATGCCAGTTCCAATGATAAAAATAAGAGGAGCCGGTTAGACCGATTCGTCCCTCCACGGCAAAATTACTTAGCCATCCTTCGGTCATAACCGGACGAGACAGGCGCAAATCCAACCCCCAACGGTCTTGGTTAAAAATCCCTGCAGTCAGGTCGACAAAATTATTCAGTACGCGAAAATGTTGTTCGAGCGTAAAGAAACCTGGACGTATTTGCTCGTATTTGGCACCGTACTGATTAAATACAGGGATAATCACCTGTCCCGTGATCTTCATTCCTCTCATCGGTGCAATTTCCAGCGCGGGAGACAAATTCAACAAAACATCATATATTCTTCGATATTTCTGATTTCTAAACGCAAATTGCGGGTAAAAGACAAGGTCAACCTTCCACCTTGAACGATTGATCCGGGGAGTGTTTTTTACCGCTTTCCACACGTCGCCCAACCCATACGTTGACAACCAGCCGGAGTTTGTGGTACCCGGAACGGCAACAGGAGCAGATGGCGGTAGAACTAATGAGATTTGAGGAAGCCCCAGTTGCAAAACAATCACCCTCCTTGTCTTTCCCGCAATAAAAGGATATTTCTCGATAACATTAATAGCTTCACGGATTCCTTCTCCGTCGGCTTTCCAAACAGAATTTTCAAAAGTGATAATTTCTTCCGTATCCGATACGACCCGGCTGACATTCTCAAAGCCTGCATTTACCAATGCCTTGACAATTTCATCATCTTTCTGGGCATATAGCCCGGCAGAACAAAAGATGGTTAAAATCAATCCAAGCATCCATAAACGACAAACACGTACACATCCCTGTACTATTTTCTTCTTTGCAACCATTAAGAATCTGTTTACATTATATTCAGCAACACGTCTATAAATTCTGTTTTAACCATTTTCTAATCGAATCAAAGAAGAATTCATTATTTCCAATAAATCTTCTAGTTATCGAAACACGAAAATAATCTATCAGTAATCCAACGATTAATGGTATTCATATTTTTTACACAATTCCATTTTACGCAATAGGATAACTCTCTGATTACGAAAATGGACAATTTTCAATAAATTATTTTTCAATTAACAAAATTGTCGTATATTTGTATCGCATTAATCGTTCGATTAATAACACTTTTTCACAAGACATTTATAACACCTGCAGTAGGTAAATGAACTAACATAGTAATCCTAACAACTATTTTCCGCAAGCATTCAATCTTAAAAATAGACAAAACTCGACTCGCTACTTGGGAAACCGGAGGATTGTTAGTATATTTGTATAAACATGAACCGAATAATTATGATAGGTATTTATTTTACAATCATAGCCGTGTTGGTAGGAATCGCTTTTTTAGGCCTAGGTATTTCTACCTTCTTCAGCAAAAAAAAGAAATTCCCGGATACACATATCGGGAAAAATAAAGCGATGAAAGAACGAGGCATCAGTTGTGCTGCCACGACGGATCGCAAGGAAAGAGAAAATTACAAACCGATCGAAATAGATCAAAAATAGGAATAAAAAAAACCGCCTCGAAACGAGGCGGTTTTCATATTATCTTTCTCCCAGGATCATCACCAAACGGTTATACATATTATCCTTGAAAGGTTGATCTTGGTCTCCTAGACCAACATAAGTCAACCGATCAGCAGGAACCCCGAATTTCTTCACCAACAAATCGTAAACGGTCTTCGCCCGTTTCTCGCTAAGTTTCAGATTGTAATTCTTCGTTCCGGTCTGCCGATCAGCGTAACCGACAACTTTCATCTTCACGCTAGGATTAGCCGACATGTAATTGGCCACAGCTTGCAAAACAACCATTTGCTCAGCCTTCACCGCACTCTTGTTGATCGTGAAACCAACGTACTGCGTGAAATCTTTCCTAGCTGCTTCTGCCATCGCCGCAGCTTTCTCGGCCTCGGTTAGAGCCAATTCTTTCTTGGCCACAGCCTCTGCAACTTTAGCCGCATCCAACTGAGATTGAGTATTTTTCAATTCATTCTCAAGCGAATTAATCTTATCGTTCAACTGTTGACGCTCCAAAGCGGTACTTCTTTCATAAGGAACAAACTTCTTGCCCCCGAAAGTATAAGTAGCTCCCAACGACACGGAAAGCAACCCGTCCTGATAAGAACGTCCCGCGATCTCTTCAGACCCGGTATATTTAGACGTGTAAAAGAACGTGGGCATCATGTGCGTACGAGCCTCCAGGTCGATTGCCCAATACTTGTTGATATTGTACTTTCCACCCAAACCGATAGAACCGTTAATAGCAACATCCATGTTCTTGTTATGGAATTTACCGAAACTCAACCCCGGTCCCACGAACAACGTCATATCCCACTTGTTATCCGGGCTATATTGACGCCACAAATTCGTCAGGTTCAACATGAAATCCAGATTCAAGTTGATATACTTATGTTGGAATTTATCATACACGCCGCCATTATTCAAACGGTCTACATCCGTATACAACTTAGATTGCCAGCCGGAAACCTGTCCGCGAAGTCCCCAGGTGGGATCCATCCATTTACCGATAGATAAATTGACTAGCGGCTCGATTACCTTACCGAAACCATAATCAAAATTATCTTGATTCAGGTAGCCTTGAATACCGACACCAACACTGATAAAGATATTATCCTTGAACCTCTCGGATACATACTTTACATTCGTGTCTGTCTTCTGGGCGCTTACAGAGTAAGAGGCTCCCAAAACCAATGCCGAAAGTAATAAAGTTTTTATTTTCATCGTATTCTTGTTTATATTTTCATTAAATCCCCTCTCACTTGCCCTTCAAATAAATCTTGTACGCAATCCCGCCGGAAAAATAACGGCCGTCCTGCAAAAGCACTTGCATAAAAAGATGTTTCAAAAGCAGGTAATTCGCACCCACGAAAAAATCCTTCGAATCATGTTGCACGATCAAATTCAGATTCGGCACGAATGAGGGTTTATAACTAATTCCGCCGGAAAAACCATTCAAATGGTTCGATGCCCGCCGATTATACTGATATGCCAAATGCAACCCGACCTGTTCCCGTTTCGTCACGTTCACGTGTTTCGTTGCCGCCACGTAAAACCGGCTGAAATACTGGTTTCCACTCCCCTCGGAGAGAACGCTCCCGCCACCGCTCTGCGTGTACGCGTCATTTGACCCGATCACGACAGCCGGACGGTATTTCCTCTCTTTAAAAGGACGTAAACGAACTGAAAAAGAACGATCCTGATTGACAAACCGCCCTTTCTTTTCCGGGACAAACGTGTCTGTCGCCTTGAACAAGGTACAGACATAAGCCACTTCCAGGAAAGGCAGGAACGTGATATTCAGAAAATAATTGTACGTGTCATACGGAAACCCGTCCGGGGTTATCTTGTCGTGCAAAAAATTCCCACCCAACATCACCGTTCCATCCGGTTGCATTTCAGCCGACGGACTATTCAATAATCCGGTTGTACCTAACGTCAGCTGGGCCGAAAGCAACAATGTGCTAAAGACAAATATACAGGTCAGTATTATTCTCTTCATATCCGATACTATTTATCACTTCCGGCTTTCACTTTAACGTTCGATTCTCTCTTAAATTAGTCTCCGATTACCATACCACCACCGGCACCACCATTATAGATGTGTCCGCAGTGTCCGTGTGTATGATGCGCCCCGCAGAACTCGTTCTGCACGGATATGGATACTTTACCAGCCACCTTAGCGTTCACGGTCAAAGTAACCTCAGTCTTGGTATTTTTATCGTACACCTTAAAAGTAAAGGTATAATAATTGATATCCTGCGTACCTTTCGATAGTAAATGATAATCATATAATAACGATATCGGATCTCTTAACTGGAAAACAGCAGCAACAGGTCCGTTAAAACCACTCAAATCAACTTGTACTTTAGCTTTCACAGCCTCGGTTACCAAGTTCTTGATCTGATCCAAGTCAGCACCCAACGTTGTCCATTCCGTTCCGGCAAACTCCAATTCTCCTCCCTCGTATTTCTCGTAAGGAATTTCAGTAATTTGCACGGTTCCGGCAGTCTCGTTCGTAATCGGTGCGATTGCCGGTAAATTCTCGACCACATCGTTCGAGTTCATGCTGCTAGCCCGATACACCATTCTATATTGAGAGAAATGAGTCAAGTTAACATTATATTTACCATTTTCGAAGATAACCCCAGTCTCAAGGATTGTCCAATCACCGGCTCCGTTATTAGCCCGGTACTGTAATTGAGTATTCGCTAAATAATAATTTGCCAAACTCGGGTAAGCCACGCTCCATGCAACCGGAGAAGAGAAGATCGTACCGCTGGGACCAAACTCTCCCAACAAGAATTGAGCGGCAGCCTCTTGCGTTCCATTCACTTCGATCGCCTGTTGAACATCGCTATTAATGTTCATCGTGATATTCGTATTTGCAGCCAAAGCTCCGGCAGGGATCTCCAAAGTTGCGTTACCTTGTGTTACCGTTCCTCCAGAAGTTCCAACCTGTCCCTCGCCGGGATTAGACGTGTTCTTAAGATACATCGTCAACTGAACATTCACTGAAATCAATTGTCCTGTAATCTGATCACCGGGACTCGGAACAACCACTTTATACGTGATATTATCATATCCATCTTTCGTTAACGTCAAGGTATAAATATCCGGACTCGGTACTGTTACGATAAAGTTGGCATCACCCGACGTAACCACCCCGTTTTTGTCGGAAGTCACGGTCACCCCTTTCAAGGTTTCTTGCTGCCCGTTATTATTTGTCACGATTGTCCCCTCGATCACATACTTGTTAGGAACAACTTCCGGTTTCTGCACAACTGGAATATCATCTTTCGTATAACAACTACTGAAAAGTGTTCCGAAGACAACCATTACCATTAGTATAGCTTTCGCGCTTATACCTAAATGTTTTACTTCTTTTCTCATCATTCTTAATTTATAAAGGTTTACACTTGTTTTAATATTCTCTTTTTGATTCAATCTTTTGCTTTTTTGACTACTTGGTTTTAAATGTTAATTATTCGGTAATTGTGATTTTATATAATTTGGATTAAAATTATCTTCTGCCCGATTCTGTCCGGGCAGCGTCTTGTACGATCGCCCGTTGTAGAACAATCCTGCCGCCTTGTATTCCAGATTAAAATACTTGGCTGGAGCCACCCGTATGTGACGTCCTCGCTTCAATTTCATCGGCGGGATCAAAATTGAAAAATGGAATCCTCCATCCACGTTATCCCGGTCATTCTTCATCACGTAAAAACCAATCGACGTTCTCTTAAAATGCCGGGTCATATCGGCACGTACACCAATATCCCCGGCCAAAAATTTCTCAACCCGCAAATCACACTGAACATTGTATTGCGGGTTATAGTAACTTCCCCCGACATTCCACGTGAAGAGTTTCGTCGGTCCGTAATGCCACTCCCAATCATAAAAATAGGAGGAACCCGTCAGACCGACCTCTCCTCGAAGTGCAAAATACTGCAACCAGCCCCTCGTGAAAGGACGAAATAACGTCAAATCCATTCCCCAACGATTTTGGTTAAAATTACCCACGGACGCCTGTACGAAAAGATTCTCGACACGAAACGTCTGCTGCACCACGAGATACCCCGGACGAACTTCCTCGTACAGGGGCCCGTACTCGTTAAACACGGGAATAACAATCTGCCCTACCACTTTCATTCCCCGAAATGGAGCAATTTCCAAAGTCGGGGCTATATTAAATAACACATCATATATCTTGTGAAATTTCTGATTTCTCAAAGAGAGTTGCGGGTAAAGCACAATATCCGCCTTCCAACGGGAATTGTTCATGAACTTCTTTTCTGGCACCGGTTCATAACTGACAATCCAATCCGAACCGAACTCCCCGGCAGGCAACAACAGCGAAACTTGAGGAACTTTATTCCTCAGAATAATCACACGGCGACTCTTTCCAGGAATCATGGGAAACTTATCCACAAGCTTCACGATCTCACGAACCCCGTCACCATTTCCCCTCCACAAAGAATTTTCCAACAGGATAATTTCTTCGGTCTCCCCCACACTTCGACTGACATTTTCATAACCGGCTCCCGTCAACGCCTTCACAAGGTCATTCCCGTCTTGCGCGTACAAAAAATCTATCGTACAGAAAAGTATAAAAAATACCCCTGACGTTTTAAAAAAAACATTATAAATAGACTTTTTTATCGCATTCATATAATCACAACTCGTTAACTTTGCCCTTCTAGAGCCTATTTTAGAAGATTTAATACATTCTAAATCAACTACTTACGAGAACAAAGATAGTGTTTTAATTATATATATATAAAAAACATTGCTTTTTTTTTGTAAAGAAAATATGGGATCAAACGTGTAAAAATAACGAGAGGGATGATTCGAAAATCATCCCTCTCGCGATATGGTTAACTGTAGGTAAGTACTATTTTTTATACATACCCAAATCTTTCAACTCAAAATCGTTAATAAAGGCAGCATATCCGGCCACTTTCGATTGTCCATATTTCACGAAAATCTCGGCAGACTTGGCGAACCGATCACAACGTTGAGAATCTATCAGCAACAAGTACCCAAGAATAATGTATCCTGCCATTTCCACTAGACGACGAGCATGGAAATCCACGTACTCCGTTTCCCCGGCAGCCGTCACTTTCATCACGGCAGCCTCGTAAGCCCCGGTCATACCTTTCAATGTCTCGCGTACAAATTCCTGCTCCGGACAAATAGGAGCCTTCTCGTATTCCTCACGGATTTGTTTCAGGAACTGCCCGGTAGTAACACCACGGATTGCGGCAACCACCTGCAACTGGGAAGTACCCTCATATATATTAGTAATACGTGCATCACGAACCAGACGCTCGATCGGATAATCTTTCATAAAACCGGATCCCCCGTGAATCTGCAACGCATCGTAAGCGATCTCGTTAGCATACTCGCTGGAGAACAATTTCAACAGTGGGGTGAAGATATCGGCCAGCTTCTGGTATTTCTTCATCTCCTCGCGCTCCTCCTTGTTCAACGTGCGCTCGTTAGCGATATGCGTGTAAGCCTTGTACATATCCACGAAACGGCTGGTCTCGTAAAGAATAGAACGAGCCCCATGTAACTTGGCCTCCATATTGGTCAACAACTCGTACACTGCTGGGAATTCTATGATCGCCTTACCAAACTGACGTCTTTCCTGTGCGTATTTCAAACCTTCACGGTAAGCAGCCTCGGCAATACCCACTGATTGAGCGCCCACACCCAAACGTGCACCGTTCATCAACGACATCACGTACTTGATCAACCCAAGTTTACGCTCGCCAACCAATTCAGCGGGAGCATCCTTGAACACCAACTCGCAAGTCGGCGATCCCTTGATACCCAATTTATTTTCGATACGGCGAACAGTCATCCCGCCGTTAGCCTTGTCATAAATAAACATGGACAACCCGCGTCCGTCATGTGTACCCTCTTCCGAGCGAGCCAATACCAATGAAATATGAGCGTCACCGTTCGTGATAAAACGTTTCACGCCATTCAGATACCATTTACCACTCTTCTCGCAATAAGTAGCTTTTAATTGAACGGATTGCAAATCCGACCCGGCATCCGGCTCGGTCAAGTCCATCGCGTAAGTATCGCCTTTAGCAGCACGGGGCAGATATTGACGTTTTTGCTCTTCGCTAGCGAACTCGTGAATCGTCTCTGCGCAATCCTGCAATCCCCAGATATTAGCGAAACCACCATCCCCACGGGATACCAACTCGGCAGCCATCACGTAAGGAACCATCGGGAAGTTCAACCCGTCATACTCGCGAGGCAAAGACATCCCGTACAATCCGGCTTGGGTCAACATATCATGATTCTGTTGAGTTCCGGGAGCGTATTTCACCCGACCGTCAATCACTTCCGGCCCCTCATGATCCACACCCTCTGCATTCTCGGCCAAAACGTTACCACAAATATCACCCACAATCTCCAACACTCTATCATAATTATCCATTGCATCCTCGAAATCACGGGGTGCTATATCATATTTCCCTGCCTCCTCGAAATTGCGCTCCTTCAAAGCTACAATCTTCTGCATCAAAGGATGTCCCAGGTGGAACTTCAAATCCTCGTTATCTGTATAGAAATTTGCCATACCTTTTAAATTTTAGATTTAATGATTCTGTGATTTAATGATTTCCGATTCCGTGATAATCACCCAATCGGCAATCTTCTAATCACTTAATTACTTGCTATTCTTCTTATAATACTGGATCATCTTGGGAATAACCACGTTCAGATCCCCCGTAATCACGTAATCGGCAAATTTATTAATCGGAGCGTTAGGATCCGAGTTAATAGCAATGACCATAGAAGATTCTTCCATCCCGGCAGTATGCTGAATCTGGCCGGAAATACCACAAGCAATATATAATTTAGGACGAACCGTCGTACCCGTTTGCCCGATCTGACGCTCGTGTTCACAGAACCCGGCATCAACGGCTGCACGTGAAGCTCCGACCTCACCACCCAACACGGAAGCCAGCTCGTATAACAAATTAAAGTTCTCCTTGGATCCCACACCATAACCTCCGGAAACGATGATCGGGGCACCCTTGATATTCACCTTGGATTTCTCCATGTGACGCTCGATCACTTTTACCACCAGATCCGTGTCATCCAAGTACTCGTCCACGTTCAACTTCTTCACTTCACCCTTGTGCTGCAAGTCGAAGATTTCTTTTTTCATCACGCCCTCACGAACGGTAGCCATCTGCGGACGACATTCCGGATTCACGATAGTTGCCACGATATTTCCCCCGAATGCCGGACGAATCTGGTACAACAAATTCTCGTATTTCTTCCCGCTCTTGGCATCGGTATACTCCCCGATTTCAAGACTCGTACAGTCAGCCGTCAAACCACTATGCAACGCAGAAGACACGCGGGGTCCCAAATCACGCCCTACGCTAGTCGCTCCCATCAAAGCCACCTGAGGCTTCTCTGCATCAAATAAACGCACGAGAATCTTCGTGTGAGGCAACGTGGTATAAGGAGCCAAACGGGCATCATCTCCTACCCAAAGCACGTCAACACCATAAGGGAATACTTGTTTTTCAACATCCTTCATTCCTTTACCCAACGCGATAGCCTCCAGCTTCACGCCAAGTTTTGATGCGAGAGCACGTCCTTTTGTCAACAGTTCTAGACTCACGTCGGCAACCGTACCCTCTTCTATTTCGCAATATACAAATACACTATTCATATCATTTTAAATTTTAGATTTTAGATTTTAGATTTCATGAATTCAAATTATCCTGTCACAATGAACACTCAATTTAAAATTTACAATTTAAAATCTAAAATTACCCGATTGTATGGTTTGTTATCAACTCTTTCATCATGGCATCCAATTCGGCATCCGTACCGGAAAGCACCTTTGCCTCTTTTGCCTGAAATACCACGCTCTCGATATTCTTTACCTTGGTCGGTGATCCGCTCAAACCGAGATCTTCTGCATTACTCTTGATATCGTTCACGCTCCACTCGGTCAATTTCAAGTAAGGACGTTCGTTTACCAGTGTGAAATAATCTTCGTTGGCATCTTGAGCCTCCTGTGTACCTTTCGCGTTCTTGTATTTCATCACGAAACGAGCATTTCTGGGACGACAAGCCGCAGCCGAACCGTTCACGGTCACCACGCAAGGCATCGGACAGGTTACCACCTCGACTCCTCTTTCCAGACGACGTTTGATCGTCACGATCTTCCCGTCACATTTCTGTATCTCTTCCGCGTAAGTCACTTGCGGTAAAGCCAGTTTCTCCGCTACCTGCGGACCTACCTGAGCGGTATCCCCGTCAATAGCCTGACGACCGCAAATAATCAGGTCATATTCCAAATTGCGTAATGCACAAGACAAAGCATAAGAAGTTGCTAAAGTATCCGAACCTGCAAAAGCACGGTCTGACAACAAATAACCACCATCTGCACCCCGGTACATGGCTTCACGAATAATCTCGGCGGCACGTCCCGGTCCCATCGTTAAGACATGAACGGTTGTCCCTTCAATTGTATCTTTTAATCTTAAAGCTTGCTCTAAAGCATTTAAATCCTCAGGATTGAAGATGGCAGGTAAAGCTGCCCTGTTTACAGTTCCGTCTGCTTTCATCGCATCTTTTCCCACGTTTCTCGTATCGGGAACCTGCTTAGCAAGAACAACAATTTTTAGTCCTTTCATATTAATATCCAATTTTATGTTTCAAGCGACATGAAATACTCTATTGATTTACAACCAGCGGCATGAATTCACAACACAGAATACTCCATATACCAAATATTTTCAACACTAATAAAAATTTAAGCGTGTAAAGATACTATTTCAACTTAGAAAAGCAAAATTTTAACATCAAGTCTTATCCTCCCGGTCAACTAAAAGCATGTAAAACAACTGTCAAGCACCTTTCCAGTACAACAGAGGGGAACAAGCCATTCCACGTATAACAACAAAGAAGAAGAACAAGGGGACAAAAGATCCGAAAGGGATTATTCCTTGAGATTTACACTTAAATTAATCCGAAATCAATATAAATACACGCCAATCAAAAAAATCAACAGTCAACACCATCATACCTGATCCGACACAAAATTCAAGGAATTATTTCTTATTCTAAACAAATCCCCTAATTTTGTGTCCCGATGATTCTATAGAAAAATTATTCACATTATAAAAAATATAAAAAATGAAATACGACTTAATCGTGATTGGTAGTGGCCCTGGCGGATACGTGGCCGCAATACGTGCTTCTCAACTAGGAATGAACGTGGCTGTGGTTGAACGTGCAGAACTGGGAGGTATCTGTTTGAACTGGGGATGTATACCCACGAAATCCTTACTCAAATCGGCACAAGTATTGGAGTATTCCAAACATGCCGCTGATTACGGGGTAAAAATCGAGAATGCCGAAGCGGATTTCAACGCCATCATAGCCCGCAGCCGGGGTGTTGCAGACAAGATGAGTAAAGGTATTCAATACCTGTTCAAAAAGAACAATATCACCGTGATCGAAGGACACGGTAAACTTACCGCCGAGAAAACCGTTGAGGTAACCAATGCGGCCGGGGAGAAAACCATCTTCGAGGCTCAACATATCCTGTTGGCAACGGGAGCCCGCTCTCGTCAACTTCCGAATATTCCCCAGGATGGGAAACGGATTATCGGTTATCGTCAGGCCCTGACGCTCGACCATAAACCGGAATCCATGATCGTGGTAGGTTCGGGAGCCATCGGTTCCGAATTAGCATTCTTCTACAATGCCATGGGGACCAAAGTACTATTGGTTGAATTCATGCCGAACATTCTCCCCCTGGAAGACGAAGAGGTTTCCAAGCAAGTGGGACGTTCCTTCAAGAAAGCAGGTATCGACGTGATGGTGAAATCTTCCGTGGAGAGCGTGGAAAGCGGCGAAGGTCTGCTGAAAGTAAACATTAAAAACAAGAAAGGCGAGATTGAAGTACACGAGGCGGAAATCGTGCTGTCAGCCGTGGGCATCTCCCCGAACGTGGAGAACATCGGACTAGAAGAATTGAATATCGAGATGGAAAAAGGCCGTGTGAAAGTGGACGACTACTACCGTACCAACGTGGAAGGAGTTTACGCGATCGGCGATATCGTGCATGGTCCGGCGTTGGCTCATGTGGCTTCGGCAGAGGCTATCTGCTGCGTGGAACACATCGCGGGGGTTCACACGGAACCGATCGATTACACGAACATCCCCGGTTGTACTTACACGACTCCCGAAGTGGCATCCGTCGGGTTGAACGAGGCAAAAGCCCTGGAAGCCGGGTATGAAATCAAAGTTGGAAAATTTCCGTTCTCAGCATCGGGTAAAGCAAGCGCCGCCGGGGCTAATGAAGGTTTTATCAAGTTAATTTTCAACGCTGCCGACAACACGCTACTCGGAGCACACATGGTGGGAATGAACGTGACCGAAATGATCGCCGAAATGGTATTGGCGCGCAAAATGAAAACGACCGGACACGACATCATCAAAACGGTACACCCGCACCCGACCATGAGCGAGGCTATCATGGAAGCTGCCGCCGCCGCTTATGACGAAGTTATACATCTGTAATGTCGCTTCGCGACGTTGCAGGTTGGCAGGTTACAAGTTACAGGTTACAGGTTAGAACAAAAAAAATAACTAATATTATCAATAACATGATGAAAATACAAGCTACGCTTATTTCTCTATTCTTGCTCGGGGGGTCGCTTTGCGCCCAAACGATCACGGATAAAGAATTACAAGACATCAAGGGAAGCTTCAAGAAGGACGCTTCCACGAAAGCCATCCAGAATGTGCTGACGAACGATAAAAATATCCGGGATAACGCCTTGAACCGGGATATTCAGGGAAAAATCGATCACTATTTCAAATACAAAGTAAAAGTACAAGGAATTACTGATCAGAAAAGCTCAGGCCGTTGCTGGATGTTCACCTCCATGAACGTGTTGCGTCCGGGAATTATCCAGAAATACAATCTCTCGGATTTCGATTTCTCCCACAACTACCTTTACTTCTGGGATATGTTCGAGAAATCCAACCTTTTCCTTGAAAACATGATCTCCACGGCCAACAAACCCATGGACGACCGGGACGTGACCTTCATGTTCCAAGCTCCTGTCGGGGATGGTGGCGTGTGGAACTTATACTATAATCTTGGAGAGAAATACGGGGTTGTACCGAAGTCCGTTATGCCCGAAACCGCTCACTCTAACAACACGAGCGCCATGGGAGCCTTGATCAACGAGCGTCTCCGCAAAGGAGGATACACCATCCGCGAAATGGCAGCCCAAGGTAAAAAGGTAAAAGAACTACGTGCAGAGAAGATGAACGTGTTGAAAGACGTTTACCGGATTCTGGCCCTTTGTCTCGGTGAACCTCCTACCACTTTCACTTGGAGATACAAGGACAGAAACGGGGAAATCAAGGAATTGGCTAATTACACCCCGCAACAATTCTACAAAGAAATCACTCCGGCAGACTTCAACCCGAAGAACTATATCATGATCATGAACGACCCGACACGGGAATATTACAAGTTATATGATATACAGAACTACCGGAACACGATCGAAGGCATCAACTGGGTATACCTGAACCTGCCGAACGAGGACATCAAAGAAGCCGCTATCGCTTCCATCAAGGGTAATGAAGCCATGTATACTTCCAGCGACGTGGGGAAATATTTCAACCGGGAAACGGGAATCCTTGACCCGGAAATGTATGACTACAATTCACTCCTGGGCGTAGACTTCTCCATGGACAAGAAAACCCGTATCCTAACCCGTCAGAGCGGTTCGGCTCACGCCATGGCACTGGTAGCCGTTGACGTTGACGAGAACGGCAAACCCACGAAATGGGAATTCGAGAACAGCTGGGGAGCACAAGCCGGACACAACGGTTACCTCACCTTCACCGACAAATGGTTTGACGAATATATCTTCCGGGTGGTTATCCACAAAAAATATCTGGGAGAAAAAGCACTGAAAGCACTAGATCAGAAACCGATCCAGCTGCCAATGTGGGATTATATGTTCTAAATTATAAAAGAAAAGGGAGATTTAAAATCTCCCTTTTCTTTTATAATTTAATAACCAACACCGTGACGTAAGCGGACACCCCCTCTTCCCGTCCCTCGAAACCGAGTTTTTCAGTAGTGGTAGCCTTTATGGTTAAATCCTCCAGATCTATCCCCATAATCTCAGCCAGACACTCCCGCATCTCCAACGTTCGCATCTTGATTTTCGGGCGTTGCAAGCAGATAACACAATCAACATTCCCGATAGCGAAACCTTTCCGCTCAATCATGTCGATCACCTTCTTCAACAAAATCTTGCTATCAATCCCCTTGTAAGCGGGATCGGTATCCGGGAAGTAAACACCGATGTCATCCAACCCGGCAGCACCCAGCAACGCATCACAAATAGCGTGAATCAACACATCCCCGTCCGAGTGAGCCACGCATCCTTTTTCATGCTCTAACTTGATCCCTCCTAACCAAAAATCCAGTCCCGGTTCCAGCCGATGGACGTCGATCCCTATACCTGTCTTTATTTTCATGGTCTTTATATTAATTACCCTGCAATATTAATGAAAAAAGTTTTATAAATTTGTCACTCTGATCGAATGTTACGAAAAGATGAAAGAACTAGAATCAATATATAAATCTTTCCAAGCAGGAAGCCGGATAATCACCGACTCCAGGGAAGTTAAAGAAGGGGATATTTTTATCGCTTTAAAAGGTGAAAATCATAATGGTAACACGTTTGCCGAAAAAGCGGTTGCCCGGGGAGCCAAACACGTCGTTATCGACGAGGCCGCCTACAACGTAGCTCCCCAATGCGTGCTTGTGCCCGACACGTTGCAATTCCTGCAACAACTGGCAAACCACCATCGCCACCAACTGCACATCCCGATTCTGGGCATCACCGGAACAAACGGTAAAACGACAACCAAAGAATTATGCCATGCCGTCCTTTCTCGAAAATACAACACGGTGGCCACGAAAGGCAATCTAAACAATCATATCGGGGTCCCTTTAACCCTGTTGAGCATGGACAAAACCACAGAATTCGGAATCGTGGAAATGGGAGCCAATCACCCCGGTGAGATCAAAGAATTATGCAAGATCGTGGAACCGGATTACGGTATCATCACGAACATCGGCTACGCACATCTGGAAGGATTCGGGAGTTACGAGAATATTATCAAAACGAAGAACGCCTTGTACGAGGCCGTGAAAGAAAAACAAGGAATGCTCTTCGTGAATGGCGAAGACGAATTATTATGCCGCCTCTCGGCCGATCAGAAAAGATATACTTACGGTGTCGAAGGACACGATGTAAACGGAGAAATCGTCCAGACAACTCCTTATCTCGTGTACACGTTGAAAACCCGCCACGGCCACCTGTACGTCCGTACAAAACTAATCGGGGGATACAACTTCGATAATGCCATGGCTGCCTCCGCGCTGGGAATCTATTTTGACATAGATCCCTTGCAGATACAGTCCGCCCTCGAAACCTACATGCCCTCTAACATGCGATCCCAGTTAGTGAAAACCGAACACAACACGATTATTCTGGATGCCTATAATGCCAACCCGAGCAGTATGCAGGTCGCCATCTCTAATTTTGCCGAAATGACAGCCGACAACAAGTTGCCGGTCATCGGGGAAATGCGGGAACTAGGAGCAATCTCGGAGGAAGCCCACCGGAAAATCGTGGACTTGATGGCCCAAAATCACTTTACCCAAGCATTCTTAGTGGGTCACAATTTTGAATCATTCGCAAATAACTATACCTTTACAACATACTTTCCCGACACGGAAGCATTAATAGAGTATCTTAAAACAAACAAGATCACGAATGCTTTCATCCTAGTAAAAGGTTCGCGGGGAAATAAGCTGGAAAGGATTACAGAATATTTATAAAACATACATTATGAACGACAGAGTTGTCATCATACCGACCTATAACGAAAAAGAGAATATTGAAAATATTCTTCGCTATGTTTTTAAACTGGAACCGACGTTTGATGTGCTCGTTATCGAGGACAACTCTCCCGACGGGACAGCGCAAATCGTGAAACGCCTGCAAACCGAATTCCCGCAACTCCACATGATCGAACGGAAAGGGAAACTAGGACTGGGAACCGCGTACATCACGGGATTCAAATGGTCACTGGAACACGGTTACAATTACATTTTCGAAATGGATGCAGACTTTTCCCATAATCCCGACGATCTTGTAAAACTTTATCACGCCTGCGAGAGCGGGGAAGGCGACATGGCGATAGGTTCCCGTTACGTGACAGGCGTCAACGTGGTCAACTGGCCGATGGGACGGGTACTCATGTCCTATTTCGCCTCCAAATACGTGCGATTCATCACGGGAATGCAAGTACACGACGCGACTGCCGGATTCGTTTGTTACACCCGGAAAGTCCTCGAAGCCATTGATCTCGACAACATCCGTTTCAAAGGATACGCATTCCAGATCGAGATGAAATTTACCGCCTGGACTTTAGGATTCAAGTTAAAAGAAGTACCCATCATTTTCACCGACCGTACCTTAGGTACCTCGAAAATGAGCGGGGGCATCTTCAACGAGGCCTTTTGGGGTGTCATCACGATGAAACTCCGCAGTCTGGGAAAAAAAAGGAGTTCATAAAATCTATAAAGTCCATAAAGTTTATAAAGTCTATAAAGTCTATGGACCCCTGCGGGGCGCTTGATTCACGGCAGCTTTATGCTGCCGAATCACAGAAGAACTGAATTCTTCAATCTAAAATCTAAAATTTAAAATCTAAAATTGCTATGTTTTTATACATCCACGGGGGAACAATCATAAATGAAGGAAAAAGTTTTAGAGGAAACATTTTAATCCACAATGATCGGATCGAAAGAATCTCGGAAAACGACAGGGAAGACATTCCGCAAGAAGCGAAAATCATCGACGCCACGGGTAAATACATCATTCCCGGAGTCATTGACGACCAGGTGCATTTCCGCGAACCCGGACTAACCCACAAAGGAGATATCCGGGAAGGAAGCCGGGCAGCCGCCGCCGGGGGGGTCACCTCTTTCATGGATATGCCCAACGTGAAACCTCCTACCGTCACGAATGAACTACTTCGGGAGAAACAACAAATCGCCCGGGAAAACGCGGCAGTAAACTACTCGTTCTACCTCGGGGCAACCACCGATAATATCGAAGAAATCAGAAAAGTTGATCCGCACACGACTTGCGGGATCAAAATCTTCATGGGCTCCTCCACGGGGAATATGCTGGTAGACAACCGGGAAAGTCTGGAAAAGATATTCGCAGAGTCGCCTATTCTTATCGCCACCCATTGCGAGGATAACGCCACGATCAACCGGAACCTGGAACTCTACAAACAACAATACGGGGAAGACATCCCGCCTTTCTGCCACCCACTGATCCGGAGCCGGGAATGTTGTTACCTCAGCTCTTCCATGGCGGCAGAACTTGCCCGGAAACACAACAGCCGTTTACACATTCTCCACCTGAGTACAAAAGAAGAATTGGACTTGCTGGATCAAGGTCCCCGGACACAAAAACACGTCACGGGAGAAGTATGCGTGCATCACCTCTGGTTCAACGATCAGGCTTACCACACGAAAGGTAATCTCGTGAAATGGAATCCCGCGATCAAGACCGAAGAAGACCGGAAAGCTTTGTTGCAAGCATTAAGCGAGAACCGTCTGGACATCATTGCCACGGATCACGCCCCCCACTTGCCGGAAGAAAAAGCCGGAGTTTACACGAAATCTGCCAGCGGTGGCCCCATGGTACAACACTCGCTAGTCGTGATGTTGGAACTCATGGAAAAAGGTGAAATCACGTTCGAGAATATCGTTGATAAAATGTGTCACGCCCCCGCCGACATCTTCCGGGTGGAAGAGAGAGGATATCTCCGGGAAGGCTACAAGGCAGACATCGCCATCATCGAAAAACACCCTTGGACTGTAGCAAAAGATAATTTGCTCTACAAATGCGGGTGGTCCCCGTTGGAAGGCCAGAAATTAACTTACAAAGTGGAAACAACCATCGTGAACGGGCAAATCGTCTACGACCAAGGCAAGATCAATGATACTGTTCGCGGAGAAATGTTGACGTTCTATTAACTACAACACCATCCACGCACAAGCAGCCAAAAACAACAGGAACAACACGTTCCCGATCCATTTCGTGCGATGTGAGATAAAATACTGCGTGAACAGGTAGGACAAGGGTACCGCTATCACCAACATCACCCCGTGACAATTAAACGGGATAAAGAACAGCGCACTCCCTAAAAAAAGTAACATCGACAACATGGATAACATCCCCCGGCGTTGCGCGACAATCGCCGTGGGGTAATTCACGACTACATTATGCAAAGAAACAACAACCAGTATCCCGAACACGACAAATGCAGCTAACTTTTCAGGCATAATCATCCAAAATCCTTGCCCCACAACTAACGCGTCTACAAAAATATCGGGAAGTTCCACAAGCTGATCGGTCAAAAAATAATAGCCACATGTAAAAAACAGGGTTGTAAAAATCCCGATAAACAAAGCCACCAGATCTTTAAATGCAGCTCTTCCGGAGAAAGGCAGCACCACGATAGCCCAAACAAGCAACATCACCAGTTTCGGGCAGAAAAGCACTGCCAATGTCGAAAACAACCCGAAACCAAACACGGGTGCATTGGACTGCGTGTTCACGATAGCAGCTTGCAAACGAGCCACAGCCAGTGCCGCACACAACGCTGCCATGAGATAATTATTCATCCCGTAACGACAGATGATCCCCACGCCCAACAAGCCATAAATCACCGCCGGCAACACCGTAATATGCGACAAAAACTTGTATCTATCCGCGACGAAAAAAACAATGAAAGACAAACACAACAATGCCAGAACACCGACTTCTTTCAGCCACGGATTCTCCTGCATGCTAAAAAAAGGAATAGATATAACGCCGGAATCCGCACAGACGACAAAATCATCCGGCCCGAAAGTAAAGCGCAAGAACGCGATTACTGCCAATACAAATGGCAGCAAATACAGCATATAAACATTCTTCGTCCTCAGGACGGCGTTAAATCTCATTTTCCGCTATTTATTCTTACAAATCAAAACCTATATCTCTTCTGAAATTCACCCCGTCAAAATGAATTTTAGCCACGTTCTCGTAAGACCGGTTCAAAGCTTCCTGCATGGTCTTCCCGAACGAACTCACGGCAAGTACCCGTCCCCCGTTCGTCAAAACCTTACCGTCCGCCAGTTTGGTTCCCGCGTGGAAAACAATACTTCCGTCCACCTCCGACAACCCCGTGATCTCTTTCCCTTTCTCGTAATCACCGGGATATCCCTGAGAAACAAGCATCACGGTCGTGCAGAAACGATCGTCCAGATGAAAAGCAGCATGCTCCAACTCTCCTTTCGCCATGGCCTCGAAAAGAGACAGGATATCCGTCTTCAATCTTGGCAGAACGACCTCGGTCTCCGGGTCGCCCATGCGCACGTTATACTCGATCACGTAAGGATCACCCCCCACGTTCATCAATCCGAAGAACACGAAACCTTTATAATCAATCCCGTCTTTTCGCAATCCCTCAATCGTGGGACGCACCACTCGCTCTTCCACCTTACGATTAAACTCGTCATTGGCAAACGGGACCGGAGAAACCGCCCCCATTCCGCCTGTGTTCAATCCCGTATCCCCTTCTCCGATACGCTTGTAATCCTTGGCAGAACCTAATATTTTGTAACTTTTCCCATCAGTCAAGGCAAACACGGAAAGCTCGATTCCCTTCAGGAACTCTTCAATCACCACCTGATTCCCGGCCTTTCCGAACTTTCCTCCCAACATCAAATTCAACTCCTTTTTCGCCTCTTCCAAGTCTTCCAGTATAAGCACCCCTTTCCCGGCAGCCAATCCGTCCGCTTTCAACACGTAAGGAGGTTTCAAGGTTTTCAGGAAAGCAACACCCTCTTCCAGATTATCTTTTGTCACCGTCAGGTAAGCCGCCGTCGGGATATCATGACGAGACATAAACTCTTTAGCAAAATCCTTGCTTCCTTCCAGAATAGCACCAGCCTTTCCGGGACCGACGATCATCAATCGGGCAAAACGGGCATCCGCTTCGAAATAATCCCGAATACCCTCAACCAGCGGGTCCTCGGGTCCGACAACCAGCATTTCGATTCCGTTATCCTCCACGAAAGCAGCCAACGCTTCGAAATCCGTTACTTTAATATTCACGTTCTCTGCAATTCCGGCTGTTCCGGCATTCCCCGGAGCCACGTAAAGTTTCGTTAATCTCTCACTCTGATTTATTTTCCACGCCAACGCATGCTCGCGTCCACCGCTACCCAATAATAATACTTTCATCCTTTTTATAGTTACAAGTTACAAGTTTACAAGTTACAAGTTGAATGCTTACATCTCCGGTTGCAAGAAAGTTACAAATCCAATAACCTGTAACTTGCAACCTGCCAACCTGTAACTCGGCTTTGCCGAACGACAAAGATAAGGGTTAATCATAAATCATAAATCATAAATCACAAATAAATTTGGTGTTATTGAGGGATTTCTATAACTTTGTTACAAATCAAAAGCCATGAACAGATACTCGACCAATGGCGAAGAGGGAGAACTTCTCCCCAACTTACTCGGACTCACGAACGAAGAGGCTATACACAATGCAGAGTTCGAAGGTTTTTTAATGGCTGAAATTCTGTTCACGGAAAACTTGACCGCCAAGACTAAATTCACGGTAAAATACATTTGCGACATCCACCGTACAGCCCTGAAAGAACTCTACTCTTTCGCCGGACACTTTCGTTCGGTAAATATTTCCAAGGGTGGTTTCGTCTTCCCCGCCGGAAGGTTCATTCCGGACAACATGCGTATATTCGAGGATGAAATCCTCTCTCAATTACCGGATTACTACCCGAATCAGCAAGCCTTGATAAAAGATATCGCGAAAGTACACGGGGAATTGCTTTTCATTCACCCGTTCCGGGAAGGCAATGGTCGCACCTCCCGCATCTTGGCCAATCTAATGGCCCGTAAACAAGGATATCCCGGGTTGAATTTCAGAAGAATAAACTTTGATGAATATATTATCGCCGTTCAGCAAGTAGCGCGAAAAGACTACTCCAAAATGGAGAAGATTATCGCTTACACGTTTTAAGCTTCAAATCTACCCGTTCTAAAATAGTATAAGCAGTCTCTTGGGAAATCTTTATTCCTTCCAACTGAAATGAAGAAATCATTCCTTGCAAAATCTCTTCCCGAACCGTGGCATTTTTTACGAGCGGCGGCATCTTTTCTTTTATTTTTTCCATAATACAAATATACGAATTTTGCTCTTATTATCAAAGAAAAAGAGGGCAAAAAACATAACGTTCCTGCTGAAAACAAGAAGGAAATAGGCTGAAGAGAGGAACAAGACAGGCTACAACTCCAGTACCGCTCCCGAACACCTCCGGAGTACCACCGGACGGTACGGTCGCGGAACGATTGTTGTCAGGATCATGTACCCCCCGAGAAGTTTCACCTCTTCTCGTTCGCCTCCCTCTCAGAGGGAAAAATCTTGCGAAACCTGTAACTCGCCGCAGGCGCCCTATCTCCATGTCTCCTCCACCGTGTAATTCAAGAAACGATGAAACGGCTGCATCACCAAAAGGCGTTTCACGATTCGTTCAATAGCATCCTCCCCCTCGAAAAAAGAATCCGGAACTTTATTCTCGATCGTGTAAGATTTGTATTTCAACAACTCTCCCTCCGGGAAATCCTTCGGGAAAGGCGCCGGTACGGTTTTCAATTTCTCCCCGTCCAAAACGTAATATTTCTGGAACTCCTTATCCCGGATGATTCCCGTGAACTCGTCGATATTATCATACACATCCTTCCGCAAAGCCTTTAACAACGAAGGCTCCGGGCACCAGATACCTCCCGCCAACAAAGAATTTCCCGGCTCTACATGCACGTAATACCCCGAACGAGGACTCTTTTTTCCTCCTTTCACCATGTAAGCCCCGATATGAGTCTTGTAAGGCTCTTTATTGGGAGAAAAACGGACATCCCGGTAAATCCTGAAAATACAATCCTTCGCCGTCAACCCGTCAACTTCCGGGTCGACCTTGGCCAATGCCGGTATTAAACGATTAATAAAAGCCTCATGCTCCGCTTTCACGGCCAAATACCACTCTTTATTCGCGTTAAACCACTCCCGGTTATTATTCTGCCTCAATTCTTCCAAAAAACGATATACTTCTCGCATTTCAATTTTAGATTTTCAATCCTATTGATTCTGTGATTTCTTGATTTCGGATTAAGTGATTCCATCCGCACAAGGCTAACGTTTTTAATAATCACTGAATCATTCAATCGGCAATCACAGAATCTTAGAATCTTTTTTCATTTTCAATTCTCCATTTTCAATTACTCCTCGGAATCCACTTCGCTTCTTCCAACCCGCAATCCTTCGCCAGCTTCCGCCCCAGAACAAACAGATAATCGGAAAGTCGGTTAACATACCGCACGATAATATCCTCCACCTCGATCTCCTCGCTCATGTCGATAATCCGGCGTTCCACCCGACGACAAACCGTACGGGCTATATGACAAGCCGAAACTTCCGGCCGTCCGCCCGGCAAAACGAAATATTGTAACGGTGGCAATTCCTCGTCCATCTTATCAATCGCCTGTTCCAAGAACAATACATCCTCTTCCGTACAAGGCAATTTCTTTTGCATATTGCTCACGGTCGTATCCGTCGCCAGATTTGCCCCCACCACGAACAACACGTTCTGAATCTCGATCAACTGCTTCTCGCTATTCTCGTCTATCGGGTACGAACGAATCATCCCCAAATGGCTATTCAACTCATCCACACTCCCGTAGGCCTCCAGCCTCACGTTATTCTTCGCCACCCGGGTTCCCCCGATCAACGACGTTGTTCCCTTATCTCCCGTCTTCGTGTATACTTTCATATTCTTAATTTAAAATTTTTAATCCTGGATTCCAGACGCCCAAGGCTAACGCTTTTATCCTAACTTTTAGCTTTTAGTTTTTAACTTTTAGCTTATATAATCATATTATACCTTCCCCTCTGCAACCGCGCGTCAAAAAAGACGATCCCATACCACATCATATCAATCGACACCGTCCCGTGTTGCCTCAATTGCCGCCATACCAAGGAATTAAAACGTCCCTTGTAAATATCTTTAATCACGATACACAGGGGTCCTTCCCTGCGTTCCCGTAGAACTTCTTCCCATGCCTCCTCCCAATCCGCCTCGAAAGCCTTTCCTAAAAAGATCAAGTCGATCTTTCGCCCCTTCAAATCTTCCGGTTTCACCTCCTCGTCATATTCCGCTCCCGGACATTGACCTCCCCCGTTCATAAGATGCATCTGTTTCGACACGGACGAAAGATAGCGAGAAACCCACGGTCCTTGCACCCCGACACACAACACATCTCTATAAGAAAAATACTCTGCAAGCCGGAAAAGCAAACGATACAATTTCTTCTCTTTCTCCCGCATCTCGCCCATCGCCTCTATTCGCCCGAAGTCATAATAAACCGCTTTCTCTTTTATTACATTCGTGATCAGATCAAAAACGAAAGGGGAATGTACCCCGTATCCTCTTTTGTGTCGAAAACGAATGGCATGTTTAAGTCGTTGTTTCAAATAATTATACATCTTCCGGTAAACTATCTGTCAAAATTATTTATTCTACGAAATTAAAATTTATTCCCGATATGCTCAACTAAAGTCACCGATTTTTTTTACTTTCGTTCGAGAAATCAATAATCGAAAATTTGTATTTTGGAACTGGCAGGACTGAACATAAAATTCATACCGGGTGTTGGAGAGAAACGGGCCTCGTTGCTGGAGCAGGAAATGGGCATCCAAAGCTACGAGGACATGCTCTACTACATCCCGTATAAATACATCGACCGAACCCGTATCTACACGATCGGGGAACTTACTTCCGAACTGCCCTACATCCAGATAAAAGCCAAGATCACCAACCTCACCACCGTGGGGGGCGGCAAGCAAACGCGCATGGTCGCCACGGCTTACGACGGAACCGGGGAACTGGAACTCGTCTGGTTCACGGGCTACAAATACCTAACCAGCCAGATCAGCCCCAACACCGAATACCTGATCTTCGGCAAACCCTCGATCTTCAATCACAAGATGAACATCGTTCACCCGGAGATCGACCCGTACGAGGCAAACGCCAAACAACTGGTAGGTTTTCAGGCAGTCTACCCGACCACCGAGAAGATGAAAAAAAGCTACCTGACTTCCCGGATAATCAGCAAGATACAAGCGAATATTTTCAAAGCGATCAACGGACGGATTCAAGAAACCCTTCCCGCCTGGTTTATCAAGAAACACAACTTGACATACCTGCACGAAGCCCTCTATAACATTCACTTCCCGGAGAACCCGGATATGCTTCGTAACGCACAATACCGGCTCAAATTTGAAGAATTATTCTATATCCAGCTCAATATCCTGAAGCTCAAATTCAACCGGAAAGCTGCCTTTCAAGGACATCCTTTCACCACCGTGGGAAATTACTTCAACGATTTCTACCACAATTACCTCCCTTTTCCCTTGACGGATGCCCAAAAAAGGGTGATTAAAGAGATTCGTTCCGACTGCGGTTCCGGAAAACAAATGAACCGGTTATTACAAGGGGATGTCGGGAGTGGCAAAACCCTCGTTGCCGTCATGTGCATGCTCATAGCGCTGGATAACGGTTTCCAAGCTGCCATCATGGCCCCGACCGAGATCCTCGCGACACAACATTACGAGACTATATCCGATTTGCTCAAAAATACCCCGATCAGCGTGGGATTACTAACAGGTTCCACCAAAAAGAAGGAACGGGAAGTCCTTCATGAAGCCCTCGCCGACGGTCGCCTGCAAATCCTGATCGGCACCCACGCCCTGCTGGAAGACGTGGTGAATTTCAAAAATGTGGGGCTTGTCGTTATTGACGAACAACATCGCTTCGGCGTGGCACAACGGGCCAAATTATGGCAAAAGAACACGATTCCCCCACACATGCTGGTCATGACGGCCACCCCCATCCCCCGCACGTTAGCCATGACACTATACGGGGACCTGGACGTGTCGGTCATCGACCAACTTCCTCCCGGACGCAAGCCGATCACCACGCACCACGCCTTCGAGGCTCGACGCCTGCAAGTCTACAAGTTCATCCACAAGGAACTGGAACTCGGACGACAGGCTTACATCGTCTACCCGATGATATCCGAATCAGAGAAAATGGACTATCGCAACCTCGAAGAAGGCTATGAACACGTGATGAGTTATTTCGCTCCCCTCGGCTACACGGCCGATATCGTGCATGGCAAGCTTAAGCCCGCGGAAAAGGAAGAACACATGAGGCGTTTCGTGTCGGGAGAAACCCGTATACTCGTGGCAACCACGGTCATCGAGGTCGGTGTGAACGTCCCCAACGCCTCGATCATGGTGATCGAGAGCGCCGAGCGTTTCGGGCTATCACAACTCCACCAGTTACGCGGACGCGTGGGCCGAGGAGCCGAGCAATCCTACTGCATCCTCATGACCTCTTACAAACTATCCAACGAATCCCGAAAGAGGATCGAAACCATGACCTCCACAAATGACGGTTTTGAAATTGCCGAGGTCGATCTCAAATTACGCGGACCGGGAGATATCGAGGGCACGCAGCAAAGCGGTCTTACCTGCAACCTGAGAGTAGCCAACCTCGGAAAAGACGGTCGTATCCTCAACGAAGCCGCCCAAGCCGCCACCCTTATCTTGGAAGACGATCCTCTCCTGCAAAAAGAAGAGAATCAAACCTTCGCCTCCCAGGTTAAACGCCTGTTCAAGACAAAAATCAACTGGAGATACATCAGTTAATGCAAAATTTAGAATGTAGAATTTAGAAAGAACAAACGAGGGATTAATATTTCCAATGTTTGCTCTTTCATTCACATTGACGAACTATTACCCTGCAATTTCACCGGGGTCTCATCAGTTTTTTGACTATACCTCAACAGTATATCAAGAATAAATTAACGCTTCCGATCAATCAACTTTCAATCAAGTTTCAATTAACTTTCAATCAACTTACGTCCGGAACTCCGGCACAAGTAGAGCGGGATACCCCGACAAACATAAAAAAAGGACGTCCGAAAACGTCCTTTTTTTTATCTCGATATAATCCGAAAAAACTAGTTTACAGCCACAACAGCCTTCATCATTTTTTTCGTGTTTTTCATCAACTTCGCCTTGTTCTGGCCATCCATCAAATACCATGATTCTTCTTCCGGGAAATATTGGAATTCAGCAACAGCATCAGACTCTTCGCTGGCAACAACCATCTTATTCAATGATTTTGTCACGTGATAAGAATGTCCGGCGTACATTACCTGTCCTTCCTCAACGTCACCGGCTTTCATGGCAACAGGATTTGAACCGCCCCAGAATTCAATGGAGTTAAAGATTAACGCATCACCCAAGCAGCACAATTCGTATGCCGGAAGGATACACAAACCTAAAAATACCAACTCGTTCACGAATTTCGCATTAGATACCTGCCCGTTCCAGTTGTGCAACTTGGAAGTCAAAGCGAAGGAACCATAACACCCCGTGAAGGCTACGGATGATATTGCAATCATCGCAACCGCGATCATTTGATTAAAACTTTTTTTCATAACCTATATTAATTAAATTTAGTTTTACTAAGATATAGATTTTAGTACGAAACTAAATAACCTTTGGTTATTTTTTCTTATAGAATTTTTTCGGAGCAATCATTAATTCGGGGCGAAGCACGTTATCTAGCTCTTCTTTCGTCAATAATTTCTCTTCCAGAACCAAATCATAAACACTTCTGTTTTCAGTCAAAGCTCTCTTGGCAATACGAGATGAATTTTCGTATCCCAAGGTCGGGTTCAAAGCAGTAACGATACCGATACTGTTCATCACCATATCCTTACAACGTTGAGCGTTAGCCGTGATTCCGTCAACGCACAACACGCGCAAACGATCCATCACCTTAGTCAACATCTGCATGGAGTTGAAGATAGCGTAAACGATCACCGGCTCCATCACGTTCAATTCCAACTGACCGGCCTCGGCAGCCATCATCACGGTCGTGTCGTTACCGATCACACGGAAGCAAACTTGGTTAACCACTTCAGGAATAACCGGATTCACTTTACCCGGCATGATTGAAGATCCCGGTTGCATCGGGGGCAAGTTGATCTCGTTCAAACCGCATCTCGGACCGCTAGACAACAAACGCAAGTCGTTACATATCTTAGACAATTGAACGCAGAAACGTTTCAATTCTGAAGAGTAAGACACGCAAGCTCCGGTATCGGGAGTAGCGGCAATCAGGTTCGGTGCTAACACGAACTCCTCGCCACTGATAATACGCAATTCACGAGCACAGATTTCAGCGTATTCCGGTTCCGAGTTAATACCCGTACCGATAGCCGTGGCACCCATGTTCTCTACCAAGAACAATTTGGCAGCCGCGTTCAAACGCTCGATATTTTCCTCCAAGGTATAAGCATAAGCCTCGAACTCCTGACCTAAAGTCATCGGCACGGCATCCTGCAACTGGGTACGTCCCATTTTCAGCACGTTTTCGAACTCTTTTGCTTTTCTTCTGAAAGAATCAACCAACAGTTTAATTTCAGCAACCACTTCCTTATTGGTCAAAATGATAGCCAAGTGGAAAGAAGTCGGGTAAGCGTCATTCGTTGATTGAGATAGATTCACATGATTATTCGGGTGACAATATTGATATTCACCTTTCTGGTGTCCCAGCAATTCCAAGGCACGGTTAGCAACCACCTCGTTAATATTCATATTCGTGGAAGTTCCGGCACCACCTTGAACCATGTCTACCGGGAATTGATCGGCCAGTTTACCGTCAATAATCTCCTCACAAGCGGCAGTAATGGCGTTCGTAATATCGGCGGGAATCAAACCCAATTCAAAATTAGCTTTCGCGGCAGCCCATTTTACCATAGCCAAAGCTTTCACGTAGTTAGGGAACATCCCGATCGTGTAGTGACTGATTCCTGCAAAGTTTTCGATAGCTCTCAAAGTTTGAACGCCATAATACGCATCCATTGGCACTTCTTTGTTGCCGAGTAAATCATGTTCTATTCTTGTTTTCATAACTCTTATAATTAATTATTTCCAAATACGTTTGAATTTCTTTCAAGTTTCACTTCTTCGTTAAAAACGATAACTAAATGTCTCTCGCTCATAATAAACGACCTGAAGAAAATTAATCCGGCAAAGGTATAAAAGTTAATAGTACAAAGCTAATTTTAGACAAAAAATTAAGGCCTTGCACGGAAAGAATTATACGTCTGTATATCAACCATATATATTAATTATTAACAAAATAAAGCTTGACAAAAGGCTTTTTCACAAACGTTTCCGATCAGAGATATCCCCCGAAATTTCCTTACCCCCCTCTAACTCCCCCGTCAGTTTCCTCTATAAACAGAGGAGGAACTGGTGATTCTTCCCAAAGACAGAGAGCAACTCATCTATCCCGCTGTTTATCGAGGGTTTTGAAAAGTCCTTTTTGAGAGGAACAACTACCCCCTCCGGCTCCCCCTTACACAGGGGGGGGAGGACTGATTACCAAGCGGTTTCCCTGCCTGAGCAAGGAGGGACTAGGGGTGATAGTTCAAGATAACAGGACTTTTTCATCTCTCCCTCTGTTTATAGAGGGAGTTCGGCAAAGCCGAGAGGGAGTTAGAAAGATAAAAGTTAAAAACACTAAGGTTGATTATCCGCTATGTTTATAACAATCCTTGCCAATGAAGAACGGTAATTCTCATCATTATAAGGAGCGTATTTCCCCTTGATGTCATACATGATTGATGCCTCGCCCGTGAACCCCTTGATCGGGAAAAACATCACTTCTTCCAATCCCGGATCATATACCCACGTACCCTGCCCCGTTACTTCGTGCCTGAACACCGAGGCTCCAAGACAATTCTTTTCGCTCGTCCAGAATCGAAGGCTCTCCGGGTCCAGGTTATCCTTGTCGGCGGAGGGTTTACCGCTACCATCCTGGTATGCCTTGTCGTTTTCCAAGGGTCGCACGGTAACGGGGCCCCGTCGGTGATCGTAAATATCATCTTCAGAACGAGCCCCGTACAAAGGAGTAATTCGCAAATTTTTGATGACATTCGTATGCGCCGTGAGCTGTCCCGTCGATGCCATAAACCCGACGAGCAATTTTTGCGGGGTATTAAGCGAAAGATCTGTTACCGGAGGATTCTGGTACCATATCGGGGTAGGGGGATCACCCGAAGCCACCCGGATCGGGATACCGTTCTCCGTGTAGGACAACGAAGAAGGATAAACATATTCCTCTATCACAACCGTTTTCTCTTTCCCGTGTTGTATTGTCACGGTTATAATAAAACCGCCCTCCACAAGGTTAGGTTCCAAGGCAATAATAGCCTTTCGGTACGCGGGATCATCAGCATTGGAAAAGACTTTCCCTCCCGATATATTGAACGGTTTATCAATCCTCGGACTAACATACTGTTCAAACTTACCGCTCGTGGTGTTCAACATAAACCCAGCTTCATTTCTCAACCCGTTCGTGTTCTCGTCCTCAAGTCCCTTGTCAATATCCCATCCCGTGTGCCGGGTTATCAACACCGGGAATCCCCAACTGCCTTCCGGAATCGTATGGGTCTTTTTATCTATTGTTATTACTTTTGTTCCTCGCCCGGCCGCACCCCGGATCGTAACATTACTCCGGGTGCTGTATTTTTCAAGCTGCACGTTATCTATTTTTGTCGGATTTTTATCATAGGGAATTCCATTTCTCATCTCGTAATCTTCGAAACGCCAGCTTTTGAAATGCCCCTGATCCAGCGCCACCGCGAGATACCCGCCTTTCATCCCGACAATAGGGGTTACCCCGGTACTCGTGCTCGAATGAACCGAAGACCTGTGCGTGTAACCGAATCCCGCACCCTCGGCCCCGTATTTCAGGTTAGTCCCGATGTAATTATTCGAGGTGGCATCCACCAGAAACATACAGATCCCGTCCGTCAATCCCGTCGCCGAGGAGCTGGTGTACATCATGATATATTCGAACTCGATCAGAAGACCGTCCCGTGTCGTAAACGTGTAATCCGGCAGGTAAAAAGCCCCCACCTCTTCTTTCCCGGTCGTGAGTTGTAAGCCCAACCCGTCAACCAATTTAGCCTGATTCTTTCTTTTACTGGTTCCGTTACTTGTCGTTCCCGAAGCATAGGGATTATTGGGTTCGTGAAAGTCCACGTTACTCAGATTCTTGTCCAGAAAGGACCTGAAGAAAGGGAATGGCCCCTTTTCCTGGGCCACAACCTCGGTACACGTTACCGCCAGCAAGAACACCGGCAAGAAAAAAAATAGTTTCTTCATCATACATTTTCGAGTTTCCATGTTTTCTAAATAGGGTCAATAATCCTTTATACAACGTATCGGGAATGCATACGAACGGTCGGCATCGTAAAACACTACTCCATCCTTTTGAATAAAGAGATAGTTAACCGTGTATTCACTATTCACCGTGTAAGGTGTCGCAGACCAGTAATACCCGTAAGCCCCGACATGTACCACGTTCCCATCCCCGTTCGGATAACGATGTCCCGCGGCAGGCAGGAATACCGTCCCGGCAGGAGGAGTTTTCCTATTCTCCGGCGACGGGATCGAGGCGGTTACATTCGCCCCCACAAACCACCCGCTCTCCGGGTCGAACATTCCACCCGCGTGATTCTCCGGGTTCGTGTTAAGATCAGACATCTTGTTGCCGAAATCCCCCATTTTCACCGTTTTCACGGCTGTCTCTTCATACAACAACTGCAATTCGGCATACGTGGGCAAACGCCATTTGCCTTCCACCCAACCTTTTCCACCCTTCCCGCTCGACACGTAACGGCAGATATCACCGATACCCGCTCCCGCGTTGAAACCCGTGTTATCGGAATATTCCTTGAAAACATCCGCGTCATCTCCCGACGGGGAAGGTGTCGTGAAACTAAAATTCGGGTGAGCGTACGGGATTCGATCCCACCCCGCAAGACCTATCCCCCAAGAGGACGGGTCCAACCCGGCGGGACTATACACGACACACGATTCCGGATCATAAGGATTCCCGGCAGGAGCCAGCGCAACGAGTGACCCCCATTTGAAGAATACCCCCTGCGACCAGGCCGGAATAGTCCGATTATCCTCTGCAGTAACGGCAAAAATTAGATTCCCGCCATGCCGGACGATATTACTACGCGCAAACATTTCGGCAATCGGAACCCTTCGAACGGTTAGTGTATCCCGAAGTCGTCCGGCTGTAAACACAATCTGCCCCGTCACGTAATCTTTCCCGCTACCCGGGGAGGGAATTGTTGTCACGACAAGATCTACCCCCGTCTGGTTTATATCAGTTCCGCTGCTCGCCGTCTGATCCCCGGTAAGCCGGAGCCAGCTACTTTCGTTCGGTTTAAGCACCTCCGCTTTCCACTCGCCATGATAGTCGGAGCTTACCCGGTGCTTCAATTGTCTGCCCACACCATACGGCATATCCAGCACCCGACTCTCCACACCCATGAAAAATTGCCCGTCATAGACGATATTATTTATCCCATTCATATCCACCACAAGAATCGTGGTCTTCAAGTTCGACAACACGGTCGACGAATTAAGAGCCTGTTCAAATGTGTCGTACCCACCTCCCTCGGCCGCGATAATATTCACGCAATACTTATGATTCCGGTACAAGGGCATGTATTCCGTGGTGGCGGAAGCAGACGTTTTCACCGTGAAATCAACACGATAATAACACTCCGCCCCCCGATACATTCCCTTGATAATTAAACACGTCCCGTTTTTAGCATCATTTTTCGTGGTTTTAGCGGCCTCGTAAGCATATATTTTCCCGTCGAGCAACAGAACCTCGACATGATCATCCTGCTTGTATTCATACCCCATCGCCGCATCCAACGTACCCTCTTGTTTACCTGCCGGATTCGGGATCATCGGGTTGTCGTTGCCCGAATAAGGGTCCCGGATCATGCTGCCGTCAGACGTGTTCCACGGCGGAGCGATATATCCCGAAGTGTTGTAACTCACCAGATAAATCATTTCGAGCTTGAATATATCCCCTTTCACTTCATTCTTCACGTCAACACGTGCCAGCATACGGGTTAACGGCACATTCACCGTCGCATCCGCGGCAATTCCCTCTACCGAAGTCTCCCCGTACATGGGTATCGGGGTATACCCCGGAATCGACACGTTCCAATGGTAAGCACCGTTCTCGTCCGCTTCCGTCCTGAATTTCAACGCTTCCAGCACGACTTGCTTTTCAGTTCCGGTAGCCTGTTTCGACAAAACCAGATCGACCTCGTCCGACGCGTTGGCAATGGCCACGACAGTACCGACATTCTCGTCCTTCGTGAATTTCAAACGATACTTCACTTTGTAATCCGTACCCGACACGTCCTGAGTAAAATCGCTCACTTTAAGCCCCCGAATCAATTTAGCCGCAGGCGTCGATTGGTCGAAAAGCAGGAGGTCAATACTCCTCACGGCAGCTTCTCCCTTCTCTCCCGCAATCGAGCGGGTCACCGGAATCTCGAAGCCCGGAATGATCATCTCTAAGGTTATCGACTCTCCCTGTACATCAAACCCATCCAATTTATCAGACACGCACCCGATAACACCTGACATGAACACGACAACAGCCGTGTAAAACAGTTTCGATAATATCCTGGATCGTTTCATCATATACCACTCATTTATTATATATTACGAACGGGTAACCCTGATCTTTTTAATCATGTTCCCGGCTTTCACCTCCACAAGAGCATAATACCCAATAGCCATATCACTCAGATCCCGGATAGTCGTGAACACCACGTCCCGGGACAAATCACCGTCGGCCCCCGACATCGAAACCTCCAGCCAGCCACTCTCCCCGTGAGAAGCATCCAACAATCGACCGTCCAGATCGTAATAATCAATCTTTCCCGTCAGAATCCCCTTGGGAAACCCGCGATCGGTCCTATCATAATTGGTTTCGGCCGTGATCATGGCGGAATTGTTCGTGTTGTTGACGTAAAGAATATCACGACCCACCCGCAGAAAATACTGGGGATCAATAATAATTTCTTGCCCGGCCTCCGTCCACGGCACCACAACATGCTCGAACTGTACTGTTTTCTCTTTCACCACCCCCGTGATCCGGTAGATATGATTACGCCGTAGCTCGGTAATCGCTTGAGGACTCCCTCCTCCTTCCGGGGAAAAAGCGGATAAAACAGCCTGCCCTCCCCGATCCCCGTCCGAAGAACTTATTCCCGACATATTCAACATCAACTTATCCGCATCCCCGGGAGCAGAACACGTGCGTTCCGGGGTGTAGAACACGCAGACCAACCGGGGTGTTTCGTCCAACTCCAAAGCGGCTGATTCCCCGTAATTCCAACCGACAAACGTATAATTATTATCGGGAACCAGCATACGCCCGAAATTATTCTCCACGTCAGTCCCAGTCTGGAAACGGGTCCCGTCAAGTTCCGTTCCCGTCACGAGAAATCCTTCCGCATAAGAATTTTCCAACGTCACCCGCGTGGCGGTCGTTACCCGAGCCTGAGGAACCGCAGTTTCCTTCTTCAACCACAACTCAACCCGTGCCACCCCGCGCTCGATACTAATTTTTTCCTCACTGGTAACCTCCTTGACAACTTCAATTTTTCGTTTTACCCCGCTCATAGGAATCCCTGATGAGGAAGGAACCGTATGATTGGGGGTAAACGATTCATCCATAAGGAATATCATCTCTTCCAAATCAACCGGGGACATCACGGCCCCCAATACCCCGTTCATTGTCGGAGGTTCATTCAGAACCACGACAAGCATCTTGTCCGGGTTACAACTGACTTCCAAAATAGTCTTGAATTTTTTAGAATCCTGATCTTTTGCCTCCAAAGTGATCAACTCGTTGATATCGACCGTGGGAACAACCGAAGCGTTATCGAACACCACAAAACGGGCCGTGCGAACATAATCATGTTCATCAGCCCCGTCAACAAGCACTTCCACCGTCATCAGACTCCGGGATCCCCGCGGCGTGTCGGCATCCTCCCCCGAACGTTCCGAAGTACAGGAAACAAGAAAGACGATTCCGAAGATTATATGTAAGATATTATTTTTCATAAACTCTTGATTCTAAAAAATCAGACACCAATATCATTGAGCCAGATGATCCAACCGTTAACCTTGACTGATATAGCCACGAAACCATTGACTACCTTACACCGCACTTCCAACTCCCACTCGCTTTGGCGGTCCAGGAATTCCTGCATGGGCAACGGACTGCCATCCGGACGCATCCCCGGCTTGATCCGTTTCAGAAATTCCATCAAGTCGTACACCCACAAGGGATTCCCGGTCCGCACATCACGCACGATAAGTTGATAGTCATAGCCCTCCCCGTGTATCAACCGGGTCGTGTTGAGAGTTCCCTCGGACAATTCTCCCGGTTCACTTCCCGCCCTCAAGCGATAGGGCTTGAACGTCACCGATTCCTTGACTTTCGGGGTGTTGTCATGACCATATACCGCTCCCTCGGGAGTTATGATTTCAAAGGTGTATTCAACATTTCCCGCCCGCCCCCCGGTGTTATCATCCACTTGGACTAATGATATATCGAAACGATTGGTATTCTGCACAAGCTTCACCGGCCATACGGATAAATCAGCCTTATAATCAACGTCGATCGTGGTCCCCACCCACAAAGGCGAGAATTCGTGAGACACCGTTCCGTCTTCTCGGCTTAACGCCACCCGCACGTCATCCAACATCGTCAAACCCGGTGAAAGAGCATTCCCGTCAACATCGGATACGTTAAAATGGTCTGTCAACCCGCCCACGGTCAATATCTTGTAGTGTCCGAAACGGATATCTCCACCCAGAAACATTCGATGCCCGTTGATTAGTTCCTCCTGCCGGGCGTGTTTCGAGAAAAGATATTTCCCCTCCGCATCGAACACGAACAAGTCGACCGTCGCGATACGCGCATCAAAAAGGTCCTTGTAATCCATGTTATGATCATAAACGAACTCCAAGTATATCCCACAATCGTCCATATCGTCCCTGATTCGCTCGCACGATAACAGAAAACTCGAAATGACAGCCGTCAAAACCAGATTGATCAAATTCCGATATATATTCTTAATGTTCATATTCCCGCGTTTTAGGCACACCCGATTTTGATTTCAGATTTTAAATTTTAAATTCTAACCGCACAAAAGATCGCCTTTGGCGAGTTACAAGTTACAGATCACATTTACCTTCGGCAAGTTACAGGTTATTACTCCACGCTCCGACCAAGGCTTTTAACTTTAAATTAAATTCAACTTTTATCTTTTAAACTCCCTCCCGGCTCCGCCGTACTCCCTCTATAAACAGAGAGAGCTGAGTTACTCACCGTCTTCGGGAAAGATCATCAGCTCCTCCCCTGTTTATAGAGGGAACCGCCGGGTTAGCGAGGACAGATCGGGAGCTTGCTCGTTGTCTGTCGAGCGGGAGGCGGTTCGAGACCGCTTCGGGCTCACTTGGCAGCGAAGCTGACGGAGGAGTTTATTTGTCACTAAATCATTCCATATTTTTTATCATATTCCGATCTCGTTCTCCCAGATAATCCACCGGGCAACGTCCACCGTAATACCCAGATAACCTGTCGTTCCGTCAATCGGGTCAGTCGGATCAGGATCACCGGGTCCCGGATTATCAATATCGGGATACCAAGGAGTACCCGCTCCGTTCACGGAACCAAGCGTCAACTGGTACCAGTTATTCCGCACGACACCATATTTACCAAAATCCATATCCTTGGTCGTCTCATTATCATGACGAATCTCGTAATAGTAGTAACAAAGCCCGGCCTGATACCAACGGATAACAGGATTCTTGCCATCCTTGATTACCTCCCCGCCGTTCTTGATCTGCAATAAATCAGACACTTCGAGCGTTTCAAACGACGTACCGATCAAAGTAACTTCCGTATGTGCGTCCGCGTAATCCTTAATCTTAACGTACATTTTCTCGCAAGCCGCTTTAAAATTAGGCCCGGCCTCCGTACCCTCGTAATAAGCTTTCAATGCCGCAAAGTCCGCGTAATCTCTACCGGCAAAACTGAACCAATCCCCCTGGCCGGAATGATTTGCGGGATAAAAAGTTCCCTTGATTACAACCCGGGTCGCATTCCCGAAATCCTGTTCAGCCGCACTCATCGTATTTTCAAGACAGTAAACCATCTTTTTCGCATCCATCCAAGTATAAGGTTCTGCCAATTGCGGTTCAAAACTAACCTTGTGAACCGTGGCCTTCACCAACCCCACGTCATCCGTAAAGTTCGGATCACGAGTATAGAAACTCTTGGCATAACTTCCGCTGGACGAATGAGTCACTCCAAGCAACGTTTTCTCGGCGAAAGGGAAAAACGTACCGTTCACCGCATCGAGCGTCCACTGCCCGAAAGCGAAAGTCGCACCGCTAGGTTCCACCTTAATATCATCATTACTGTCACCTTTAAGTTCAAATTCCACCTTAGAAGCCAACCGTTCGACCCGGATCAGCACCCGGTTATCATCTTTTTCCGCAGCTTTCTTGGCTTCCTCCTCGCTCACGTCATCCGTGATTTTCTGAATCTTGTCGCTAATACCAATAAGCGGGTCGGCAATCTTATCCCCCGCAGCCTTCCCTTCCTCATCGCCACTATTAATCATGGTAAATCCCCGTTCCACGGGAACAACCTCATCCACGATCTCGCCTTTATCCACTCCTTTAATCGCCAAGTTGACCGTACCAAATGTCGTCGTCGCATTGATATCGGTGATCACGCCTTCCAACTTCATCCCCGGGTTGGCAATTACCAGAAGTTTCGTCGCGGCTGCCGACACCTTGACCGCCGTCGGTTTCAACGAAGAACCTTCAACCTTCGTGAAGTAAGCCGTCGCCCCCGGCTCACCCACGACATTCCCCGCGTCGTCAAAGAAAATCAGGTAGAGCGTTTTCAAATCACTCTCATTGGCCCCTTCGTTTTCTCCTGAAGAACGAGCCGCACTATTCCGCGCATCAATTTTAATGGAGATATAAGCCACGTCCGCACTGCCGGAATTTATCGGCTTGTCGCGTTCATCATTCTTGTCACTACAACCGGCCAATACTGCAACCGCTAGCATCGACACGAGAATCATTTTCATTTTCATGTGTTTGTGTTTTAATGGACAATTAATCATATTTTCTATAAAACGGGGAGTTATTCAATCCCGTACGTTTTCCATTCTTCCAGTTTCTCCCGGTACAAATTCTCATCGACCTTGTACCGTTCTATCAACCGGAGATGCACCACGGCCTCCGGGTTACCCGCATCCGCGGCTTTTTTCGCATATTCCTCGGCCTTATCCAGTTCGCTATTCCGGGCATGAAACGACGAGAAATAAATCCACACTTCCGGATCATCCTCCAATCCCTGCAGGTACTCCAGGGCGACCGTCACGTCACCGGAGAGGTAACTGAACATCGCCATCGAGATACGACTGATTTTCTCCTCGGGAAAAACCGTCGCTGCCTTCTTGATCACATCCAAGAATCGCGGGCTACCCGGCTCGTATTCATTCGCCAACAGGTAAAATTCATACAGGGATAACATACCCGGACGAGAAGTAAACACCTCCTTTATGGTTTCAAGAGAATACTCCGGCACGGTAAAATCAATCCGGTAAGCACTCCGGCGAAGCTCTGGGAAAAGATTCGTCAACATATAACGATACGTCCGCCCGCCATCCAGTTGCATCAACTGTTTTTCACGCCCGTCATGAACTCCCGTCCCCCCGATAATTTGAAGTACACGTTCCCGCTCCATTTCCGTCATTTTTAAATCCGCCCGCACAAGTCGTTCCAGCCCTTCCCAGTCCTCGCCATTTCCCCGGGACGAGAGTTTGATTCCTGCAATATCGTAATTCCGACGAATCCACCCCGACAAGGAAGCCGCCCGCCGTTCGGACAAATCCAGATTATAATTCCAACTTCCCTCGGGCGAAGCATAAGAAGATATCGCGATAGAGTTAATTTTCACCCCCTGTACACCCCGCACCTCCTCCAGACTACGACGAATCTTATCCAACTCCACCTGGTTATTGGACAGCGCAGGTTTGATCTCCGCATTACCCACCGTGTAAATAATCTGAGCCTCGCCCGATTCCGTCCGGTACTTTATCTCCTCCCTCGGGGGTACGGGAATTTTCACCGGAAGATCGTAGGCTACACGCACAGGTTTTTCCACGAACCTAATCCCCTCGGCGATCACCTCCATCGAGAGGTGATGAAACTCGCCCCGGCAATTACGCCGCTCCTGTGCGATAGCCACATTCGCGTCTCTCATCCAGTCTTCTACGGGAACAGTCGCACTATAAGCAATCCTTTGATGAAAAAGCTTCTGCCCCTTCGTGCAGAAAGAAGCATATACAGGTTCTACATGCCCGGAGAGCCTTTCCGCCCGGCCCACAACCGCTTCCTGAATCCTGCCACTGATAACGACAGGAGCCATTTTCCGCTCGTTCATCCTGTAACGGATCACAGGATATAAATACATCTGTTCGCGGGGAGCCACCGACACCCCGATCACTTCAATTTCCAGCAGGGCGCGTATACTGTCCCGTTCCTGACGGACATCCCGCACCACCACCCGCACGTCAGAAACTTTCTGCTGGGCTCCCACGAAAACGGGTGCTATCATAAGCAACACGCCCCCGATCAAGGCAACAATTTTACATTTTATCTGATCATTCATTCTCATATTCTACATCATTTTAGCAGGAACACTAACGTTAATCCCAGTTTCGTTAACCCGAAATAGTTCACATGCTCGCGACCGATCTTGGGCTGACACTTCCCGCACGCGTATTTATCGTGGGCCATGTGCGCATAACCGACTCCCACCGTCGTTTCCAGCGACCAGCGGGGTGCAAGTATCCAGTTGTAACCGTAACTCACCCCGGCCCCGATCAGCCACCCCTCGTATCTATTATTCTTTATCGTCTTGAAAGGCCCGATTCCCCCCACATTATAAGAAGCGTAGTGAGCGTGAACACCCAGAAAATGTCCCGTGAAAGGTTGACATTTCCACCAGCGAAACTCCGGTTGCACGGCGACATGTTTAAATTTCTTGTCATCACTAAAACTCCATAAATTCAGACTGGCCGGGATATTCAGCGTGGTGCGCCCCCCCGTCTTGAACTCCATCCCGAAATTGACGGACGCCATGGCATCCATTAGCAAGTTATTCTTCAACGCCACCTTCTGGGCGCTGGCAAACATACAGAACGGCATTACCACGATTAATAATATGAACCTTCTACTTCGCATAATATTAAATTTTCTAAAAACAAAGGTAGACTATTAGGTGGACCAGAAAAAGACAACTTCGTCCTATCCCCCACGTGACAATTGTATGTTTGGGAGAAGTTTCAAACGACAATCGGCATTATCCCGCACGACCAGCAGGAACAAGATATCATTTTCCTCTATTTAAGAGACAACAAAGGAGGACACATCTACAAAAAAGAGGAAAAGACTCCCCCTACAATCATTTTTTACACTTCCGAATAATTTAACTTAATATTCGACAAACTACGCTACATTTATCATTATTTTTGATCATCGGTTAACAGCTAACTTTAACCATGTATATAATTATAAACAAAACAGCTATGAAAAAAAGGGATCTTCATGACGAATTCATAGATGAACTAGGTAACAGAATACCCAAGAGAGCAGACCTCATCAGCCGCGCATCGGATATTTTAAGACTGGAAAAGGAATCAATTTACAGACGAATGGCCGGAAAAGTGAATTTTTCCATCCGGGAAATGGGCATACTGGCCAAGGAACTGCACATTTCCCTCGATAGCCTGTTATACAGAGAGGAAGATACTCAATGGTTCCCGTTCATACTGGGAATACCCCTGAAATTTCACTCCATAAACGCACTATGCGACATGGTAGACCTTAACCTGAAACGAATAGGAAACATCAGCCGGGCTGGTCCTTGTGAAACAGGGAAAGTTTATCATACCCTCCCCCTAGAACTCTTCATCCATTTTCCTCTCATCATGAAATTCATGTTTTTCAAATGGGGCAACTACTTCGTGAACTCTGAAGAGTTCAATAACTTTTCCCGTTGGGAACTTCCCGACAGGTTATCCACAATTACCGAAAAATATCACGACATCAATAACTTCCAAAAAGCTTTTTATATTTGGGATAACTCACTGATCTGGGCTCTATCTAAAGAGATTGATAATTTTTACCGGATGCACATCATCACGCCACAAGAGAAGGAGGAGATTAAAAATGACCTCAAAAGCCTTTTATTAAAACTAGAGAAAACACTGAACGGGACTTTTATCCCTAACATACCCTTGGTTCCTCAAATAGCCTTCTACGTATCTTCCATTCCCATGGGATTCACTAGCTGCTATTATCAATCCGAAACCCAACGTCTCGCCACGTTACAAACGAACTTCAGCTTTTCTTTGTTAGAAAACTCGAAAGAAAACCTTGACAAGGTAAAAGAATGGATCAAATCTTTCCGCAACATCTCCACTCTCCTCTCTGAAAGCGGCCGCATCGAAAGACGATTATTTTTCGAAGCTCAGTATAAAATAATAGACAATATTTAATATCACCCGTCAACCCTGATATTAGGGTAAAACCATAATAATAATACCTCTTCTCCGTTACAACCCGCTAAAACACTTATCCCACACCCCACGGGGCAACAAGATAACCGTTAGCCAGATGAAACATAGAAGAGGTTTTATAAGATCGGATTACGATTAGATAACCCCCTAATCTACTCCTAGTTGAATTCTTCCGTGTTAGCCTCCATATCATCAAGAGGTTTCAGGTTAGAAGGGATCTTTTGCTCGGCATCATCCGAGAAATAAGGAAACACGTCCATGATATTCGTGTCGGTTATCGAGGCAATTTCACAAGGAACCACGTAAGTCGACAAGCTCTTGTGCAAATTAGCCAAAGCGCTGTCAATGTCCGCCCCGGCCACGAGATAATACTGATTTGACTTCTTCTCCTTCCCGCTGATCTGGTCGGCATCAATAATATTCACTTTCGCCTTGAACCATTTATCATCATTCCCGTCATTCGACTCCACCAGCTCCGTGATATTCGACTTTTTCAATCCCACAATATAAAAATCACCCTGAATCATCTCTCTCAAACTCTCCGTGATCCGGCTCTCGGCCTCGGTATAGGACATGGCATCCAACAGATACAACTCGGACATTTTCTTCTCTTTCCCATCCTCACCCATTTTCACGTATTTCACTTTCGCTTCAAACCAATTTGCTATCATATCTTTTCTTTTTTATTTCTTTAAAATGAACAGCAAAAATACACAAACTTCTCAAAAATGATTTCCGATTCGGAAAATTAAAAATAAGGAGGGGATTCCCAACACTTGTTTGACCTTTTCGATTAAAAAGAAAGCCCTCGAAAACTTTTTTACAAAAGTCTCTCGGGGGAAATCTCACAAACAACTATCGAGCTTTACCACGATTATTTATACCACACACCTGTACTACATTTTTGCAATCTATTTTTAATCATCATCTGCCTTCTTTGCACCATATTTTTATTGTCTATTTCACCGCTTTCCAGAAATGCCTGATTCAAACATTGTTTAGCCTCATTCGTTTTCCCGATTCCTTGATAACATTCAGCGGTGATCATCAACAATTGAACACGCGTCATCGTATCCATATCTTTTTTCAATGCACATGTTGTCCAGTCAATACATTTAAGTTGCAAAGTCTCGGACATTGTTTTTCCATACTCGGCATGCACCTCTTCCAAAACTCACGTGTAATCGTTCACACTTATTTTTTCTGCGCTGGTAAATATCCATATTCTTAATATCGACATTTTCATCATGACGATACAAACTGTGGAAAAACACCTGCAAGTCGGCCTAAAAAAACTACGTCAGGAACTCGTTGACTACCTACCCGCCGGGCTACTTCTGTGGTTCCTGTATCCATAAAAAAAGAGGCTTGGAAACCAAGCCTCTTTTTTAAACCATATAGATAGATTAATATCTTCTGTTTGAATTATAACCACCTCCGCGATTACCACCGCCTCTGTTATAACCACCGCGGTTACCACCACCGTTTGATCTTTCTTCTCTCGGTCTTGCAACGTTCACGGTAATTACTTTACCATCATATTCAGCACCGTTCAATTCGTCGATCGCTTTTTGTCCTAAAGCATCATCAGCAATTTCCACGAAACCGAATCCTCTGGATCTTCCTGATTCTCTGTCCATAATAACTTTAGCAGAAACCACTTCTCCGTATTCTGCAAACAATGTGTTTAAATCAGCGTCATCAACGCCATAACTTAAATTTGAAATGTAAATGTTCATCAAGTACAATTTTAATTGATTAATAAATAATGATTGAGAATGGTCTCATTGAAAAAAGTCTACTTAACGATACAAATACATTGATAGGAAAGTGATTTAAATACAAATAATTCAACTCAATCTGGGACAAAGGTACACTTAAAATCGGATATACAAGCATTTTCCAAATTTATTTTCAATTTATTTTCTGTCAAGTCATTCTTTTTTCCAACCTAAACCACCTCAATCGACACCAATTTCCCGTGATTTTTCAGCGATTAAACACTTGATAATATTCATTGTATTCATTAATTTCGTGAAAATTTAATTGAAACCTCACCATGAAAAACACATTCATTATTACACTCTTATTATTCACGACCTTATTTTGCTCTGCCCAAGAGAAATACATTCCCTCGAAAGAAAACCTTGAGAACCGGGAATGGTTCCGGGACGCCAAGTTCGGGATGTTCATTCACTGGGGAATATACAGCATGCTCGCCGACGGCGAATGGGTGCTGACAAACAAAAGCCTGAACGAGGCGGAATACCAAAAACTCGCTGACGGGTTCTATCCTTCAAAATTCAACGCCGACGAATGGGTACGTATCGCCAAAGAAGCCGGGATGAAATATATCTGTTTCACCTCTCGTCATCACGACGGTTTTTCCATGTTCGACACCCGACAATCGGATTACAACGTGGTCAAAGCTACCCCTTTCAAACGGGACATCATCAAGGAACTTGCCGAAGCCTGCCGGAAACACGGGCTCAAACTATTTCTCTATTATTCCCATATCGACTGGCACCGTCCGGATTATTACCCATGGGGACGCACGGGACAAAAAACGGGACGTACCCCCTCCGGCACGTGGGAGGATTATTTGAAATTTATGGATGCCCAGTTAACCGAACTACTTACCAATTACGGCCCCATCGGTGGTATCTGGTTCGACGGTTGGTGGGACAAACCCAATGCCGATTGGCAACTGGAAAGACAATATCGCCTGGTACACCGCCTACAACCCGGATGCCTGATCGGGAATAACCACCACAAAGCACCTTTTGACGGGGAAGACTTTCAAATGTTCGAACGAGACTTGCCCGGCCAAAACAAAGCCGGATACTCCGCTGAAGCCGAAATCAGCACCCTCCCCTTGGAAAGCTGCGAAACCATGAACAACACGTGGGGGTACAACATCAACGACCGGAATTTCAAGTCCACGAAAAAACTCATCCACACGTTAGTCGGCGCGGCTGGCAACAACGCCAACCTCTTACTAAACGTGGGTCCCCGTCCGGGAGGTGATTTCCCCGAAGGCTCGGTAACCCACCTGAAAGAAATCGGCGAATGGATGCAAATTTACGGGGAGACCATTCAAGGAACCCGTGCCGGGATCATCCCTCATCAGGATTGGGGTGTTACCACTCAAAAAGGAAACAAACTCTACGTTCACATCCTGAACTTGAACAAAACGGAACTTTTACTTCCCATCACGGACAAAAAAGTAAAGAGTGTCACGCATTTCAAGGATAAGACCCCGGTAAAATACAAGAAAACCAAAGAAGGCATCTTGCTCCAATTAAACCAAGTTCCCACGGACATCGACCACGTCGTGGAAATCACTTGGAGATAAATCGCTCGCACGTAGCATGAAACCGGACATTCAAAGCTTTTCTAAAAATTGTCATTTTATTTTTAGAAAAGCTTTGTTATATAGGATATTTTCTGCACCTTGCCTCGTAAGTTTAACAACCACTAAAAAAAGAAATGATGAAGAACGGTAAATATTTATTTATGATGCTTATCCTGTTAATTTTCGGGATAACGGCTTCTGCCCAAAACAAAAAGAGTGACCGGGAAATGTTCAAAGAAGGTTACGTTTTACAGACTAAGGACATTCATTTCGCCCCGCCCAGTGAAAAATACGAACCCATCATGCCACGCCTATACAGTATCGAGAAACGTCGTCGTGAAACCGTAGTCACCTTTGTACAGCCTATCTATTTTGACTCGCAATGGGTAACTTACGGTCACGGTTATCAACTCGTAGACAAGAAAAGTGGGGACATTTATATGGTTCGCAGATATGATGGCGACCTCCCCATGGATCGACTATTAATCGTCAGGGGATGCAACAGAAAAAATATTCTTATCTCCCTCGTCTTCCCCAAGCTAAAAAGAAAAGCGAAAATTATAGATATCGTGGAAACCAGTCACGAAAAAGACCTCACGCCCTCAAACGCCGACTCTAAAAAGACGGAGATATACAACGTACCAGTTAAAAAATATCTTGTGAAAAAACAAAAAAAGGGAAAAATATACTACTAATAGACAGGGGGACTACAAAAAGCTTTATTTTCCCCTCCTTTTTTCGTAACTTAGCACCCGTATAACCAAAATACATATATAATTATGTTTTCACAAGACGAATTTAAAAAATATGCAATCAAGCATAAAGGGATCAGCAGCTTGAATCTTCACCGTTTCGAGTCGGCTACCTCCAGCTATATAAACCCCACGATCATAGAGGAACGCCAACTAAACGTGGCAAGCATGGACGTATTTTCCCGGTTAATGATGGACCGGATTATTTTCCTCGGAGTCCCCATAGATGACGATGTTGCCAACATCATCATGGCGCAGTTGCTTTTCCTGGAATCAACAGACCCGACCAAGGATATTCAAATCTATTTCAATACCCCAGGAGGTTCTGTATATGCCGGATTAGGAATCTACGACACGATGCAATACATCCAGTGCGACGTGGCCACCATTTGTACCGGAATGGCCGCATCCATGGGTGCCGTGTTGATGACAGCCGGAACTAAAGGCAAACGTTCCGCCCTCCAACACTCCCGTATCATGATCCACCAACCGATGGGTGGAGCGCAAGGACAAGCCTCCGACATCGAGATCACGGCTCGGGAAATCATGAAATTGAAAAAAGAACTTTACCAAATCATCGCCGACCACTCCGGTAATCCCATTAAAAAGGTGGAGAAAGACTCCGACCGCGACTACTGGATGACAGCCGCCGAAGCGAAAGAGTACGGAATGATTGACACAGTATTAACTCGGGAACACAAATAATGCAAGATAAATGTTCATTTTGCGGAAGATCTCGCGATGAAGTAGATCTTCTGATTTCCGGTGTGGATGGTTTCATCTGTGATATGTGCGCACAACAAGCGTATGATATCGTGCAGGAAGAACAAAGAGGCCACTCCACGCCCCTTGACATGGATCATATCGAGGTAAAAAAACCGATAGAGATCAAACAATTCATAGATCAATACGTGATCGGACAGGACGATGCAAAAAAGCATCTCGCCGTGGCCGTTTACAATCACTACAAACGACTGACACAAAAGCATTCCAATGATGACGTGGAAATCGAGAAATCGAACATCATCATGGTTGGGCGCACGGGTACAGGAAAAACCCTGTTGGCCCGCACGATTGCCAAGATGCTTCACGTGCCTTTCACGATTGTCGATGCCACCGTCTTGACGGAAGCCGGGTACGTCGGAGAAGATATCGAATCAATCCTGACCCGCCTGTTGCAAGCCGCCGACTACGACGTGGATGCCGCCGAGAAAGGGATCGTTTTCATTGATGAGATCGACAAAATCGCCCGTAAGGGTGACAACCCTTCTATCACGCGTGACGTGAGCGGTGAAGGCGTGCAACAAGGATTATTGAAACTTCTGGAAGGCTCCATCGTGAACGTTCCCCCACAAGGCGGACGTAAACATCCCGACCAGAAAATGATCCCGGTAAACACGAAAAACATCCTGTTCATCTGCGGAGGTGCATTCGATGGAATCGAAAAGAAGATCGCCCAACGCATGAACACGCAAGTCGTGGGATTCACGGCAAGCAAGGAAACGGCCATTCTTGACCGGGATAACATGCTGCAATACATCGCCCCGCAAGACTTGAAATCATTCGGGTTAATCCCCGAAATCATCGGTCGTCTCCCGGTATTAACTTATCTGGAACCCCTCGACCGTCAAGCCCTACGAAACATCCTCACGGAACCCAAGAACGCGATCATACGCCAATACGTGAAATTGTTCGAACTGGACAATATCACGTTAAATTTCAATGAAGATGTCTTCGAATACATCGTTGACAAAGCTGTTGAATTCAAACTGGGAGCCCGCGGCTTACGCTCCATCTGCGAGGCGATCATGACCGACCTCATGTTCGAGATTCCCTCTCAGAACTGCGAATCAATCACGATCACCAAAGAATATGCCGAAACCAAACTCGACAAACTAATGGTTCAGAAATTACGAGCATAAAAACAAATAGCGTGGAGCAAACTCCACGCTATTTATTTTATCTTACACTTCGAAATATCTTTACTTCCCCGTCAAATCCCGGATCACCACCGAGGCACAAAAACACCCGAACAAGGGAGGCATATATGAAATCGTCCCGACATTCGATTTCTTATTCTCGCTCTCGCTCAACACCACCGTCTCGGGATCAACTTCCTCGGGCGAAAACACCACTTTTACCCCTTTATAGACACCCAGTTTATGCAACCTTTTCCGTAGCATCCGGGCCAGATTACAATTATAAGATTTGGAAATATCCGCGATACGAATTTGCTCCGGGTCCATCTTCCCGCCGGCTCCCATGGAACTAACGATACGATACCCTTTTTGCAAGCTATGATAAATCAGGAAGATCTTGGGAGCCAACGTGTCGATCGCGTCCACCACGTAATCATACTTCGCCATGTCAAGAATTTCAATCATCCGGTCGTCCTTGATAAAATCATTAATGACATGTAATCGAATATCAGGATTTATATCCCGGAAACGGGCGGCCATGATCTCGGCCTTAGCCTTCCCCATATTACTATCCAACGCGGGAAGCTGCCGGTTCTTATTGGTCACGTCCACGCAATCCCCGTCAATAATCGTCATCTCCCCGATCCCAGCACGACACAACTGTTCGGCAGCATAAGCGCCGACTCCCCCCAACCCGGCTACCAGTACGTGTGCTTTTTTCAACATTCCCAGCCGCTCTTCTCCTAAAAGCAACTCCGTTCTACTTAACCAATCCATATTACTTATTAAAAATCTTTTTATAATTTTCCCATAACCTCTCCTTCAATCGCTCTTCCTCCAACCCGACTAGACAAGAAGCGGCCTCGTATATCACCGGGATTTCAATCTCCCGGTCATCATTTTCCAAGAAAAGCCTCTCCAACGGGATATCGCGAATCAAGTGAAAAACATTCGATCGAGGATTCAACAAAGCCGCCCCGATAGAAATATAAAAACCATGATCCAGTAATTGCGCCAATATCTGCTCGTTATTATTAAAACCGTGAATAATCCACGGCACCGACGTCCCTGATTTTTTCCGGATAGAAATCAGCTCGGAATATGCCTTCACGCAGTGAATAATTAAAGGTTTATGGTATTTCTCCGCCAATTGCACCTGTTCGAGCAACACTCGTTCCTGCTTCTCCATTGTAGCCGCAGAACGGCGATCCAATCCACATTCCCCCACGGCAATCACCCGCTCGTCAAGAATGGTCTCCCGGATAACGGTCAACGCTTCATCAGCCGCCTGTCCCACTTTCATCGGGTGTAAACCCACGGAATAAAAAACATCCTGTCCTTCCGCCAAAACACGCACATTCTCGTCCTCCAACCACGCTCCTCCCTCACCAACATCCAAAACATTGATACCCTCGCCGACATGATGCGTGTGCGTGTTTACATACGGAGACATGACCTGATTATATTAAACATTAAATTTTAGATTTTAGATTACGCCCCGAAAGGCTAAACCCGATCCTCCGACAAAGTTACGGAAAAACAGCATAACCGTGACCGGCTTCCCAATCTAAAATCTAAAATCTAAAATTATTTCATGTTCTTATTACACATGATATTCAGTATCGTCTTATCGGTCTCTTCCATCCCCTTCGTCCCGATCAAGCCCACATTACGGATTGTCCGTTCGATATCCTCTTCCACGATACCATCGTTATTCGTCTTGATTCCCCGCATAGACAACAAGGCAGCCTGCACGGCGGCAGATACCCCGGAATATACCTTCAAGGCACATCCCTGTTTTGCCCCATCGCACATCATACCCGTCAGGTTGGAACACATCGTCTTGATCGTGTTCACCATATTCTCGTAAGTACCACCCATCAAGTAAGTAATAGCGGATGCGGCGCCTGTCCCGGCAATCAAAATACCGCAGAGAGCGGAAAGGTGTCCCATGTAATGATGAATATGCACGGCAATCAAGTTACTCAACGCCAGAGCTCGAATCATCTGCTCGCGGGAAGCTCCGAACGTCTCGGCAGCCACGACCACGGGCAGATACACCGTGATTCCCTGGTTACCGCTACCGGAATTCGTCATCACCGGTTTCGGGCACCCGTCCATACGGGCATCCGATGCAGCCGTGGCACGGATCAACGTGCGGTTTAACAAGTCATCTTCCAACAATCCCTTATCAATATTCTCTTTTAAAGTCTTACCAATCTGTAAACCATACTCGGATCGCAACCCCTCGGCAGAAATAGCCTTATTCATCTCGGCCCCGACCAACACGAACTCGACGTCCTTCACGTCCACATCATGCACGAAATCCCAGATACGCTTCACGCTTAATTCCGGTCCTTTCGTCTCTGGCTTCGTCACGTCCAGTTGAAACTCCCTGCGGAACAACTCTTCCCCGTTCTTCTCGACCAGAATGATATTCGTGTGCGTGTGAGCGATAATCACCTTCACCCGGTCATTCCCTCTCGTTGCCAAAGCCTCGGCGTACAACTTATCGGGGGCATTCTCTTTCAAAGAAACCGTAACATGCTCTAACAAATCTTTGGCACGTTGCAGGTTATCACCCTCGGCTACATCCTTCAACACCTCCAATCCGTACTCGGATTTCCCGCAAACAGCACCCAAAGCGGCAGCGATAGGCAACCCGACCATTCCGGTCCCCGGGATACCGACACCCATACCATTCTTGTAAATATTGCCACTAACCAATACATCCAAATGCTCGGGCACGCCTCCTAAAACTTCTTTACACTTTGCACACGCCAGAGCACAGGCTACTGGCTCAGTACACCCCAAGGCCGGAACGGCCTCTTTTCTCAATATTTCAATGATTTGTTGATCTGTTACTTGATTCATCTTTTCTTCCTTTATCATGTAGAACGCTAAAATTTTTGCGAGTACAAAAATAGTGTTATTTCTCTATTTTTCTACCACAAAAAGACAAATTATACTATCTTTGTCGATTGAAGTCGAATTAGTTGAACTCACGATAGACATTTACCCATGAAATTAACACTCGTAATACTATCTTTTTTCGTTACCACGCTGGTTTACGCCCAAACAGATACAATCCCTTCGGATTCCATCGTTCCGGTAAAAAAAGAAATTGACTTTCTGAAACAGCTCTCGGAAACGGATTCCATAACCGGGGGAAAAGTGGTCGTTCATGGCGACCCGAAAATCGAGCAATTGCTAAAATTGAACATCTCCGTGAACCGGAAAGAACATGCCTTTCAAGGGTATCGTATCCAAATCCTGTCCGCGAGCTCGTACAACACTAACATCGACACGTTAAAGAATTACACCAAGCGATTCGAGGAAGAGTTCCCGGAAATCCCGGCCTATCTTCAATACACCGATCCCGACTTTAAAATCCGGGTGGGTAACTTCCGCACCCGTATTGAAGCGATCCCGACACTCAAACGAATCCGTAAAAAATACACCGGAGCTTACCCGGTCAAAACGATCATTTACCTGAATGAACTCACCCCCGTTCAGGAACAAGACACGATCACGTCTCCCGCGAACACGGGCAATTTTAATTTTTAGATTCACAATTTCAGACCATTTACCCGCATCCGGGAAGCACTCGAAACAGGACTTCCTACCCCAAATCATACCCAAAAAATGGGCAACACAGCCACAAAAGAACCCAATAGCCTGAAAATAAACAGCTAAAAAGTCGGAATAAACAACAATTACCCATTCTTAAAAAGAAACTTCACCTGTTAAAATGGCGGCTAAATGGCGGTTAAGTGGCGGCCAACTGGCGGCTAAGTCGCCTAAAAACCTGTAAATAATCAGGCAATAGACAAACAAGTGGCATATTTGCCCATAGCATAAGCCATGCGAATCCCCCTCTTCAAAGATTCACGAACCGCTTAATTGATCAAGTTTCTCCTTCTCCTCGCTAAAATCAATCATCGGGAAAGAACGAGATATCATGGCAATCTCCGCCTGCATCTTTTTCACCAAACGCTGGTAATCCCCTGACTTCGGGTCGAAAGGCCGATGCGCCACGCCTTTATTAATCCGACCGATCCGGTTCATCAAACCCAACACGTCGGGACTGATAAAACTATACAGGAAACGTTCCCAAATATAATCAACCGTGAAGCCGGACACGTGCAGCATATCATCAGCATAAAAACGATAATCTCTCAATTCATCCAAAACGATCTCGTAAGCCGGAAAATAGTACAAATAATCCAGTTTCTCCCGCAACTGATCTATTGCCAACAACAACGTGGCCTTACTCAACTGGTTCCCGTGCGCCCCGTCCTTCCAATGACGAATCGGGCTTACCGTGAACAATACCCGTAAACCGGGATTAATTTCCCGCAGACGTCCGATCAATTGCACGTATTCCGTCACGATATCTTCCAAGCTTAAACGATAACGCTCGAACTCCCGCGAAGGAATTTTGTGACAATTGGAAACCACCATGTTCTCCCGCACATGCTTGTACACCCATGCCGTTCCCCACGTGATCACCAGTAAATCCAAAGAACGAAGTTCCCCGGTTGCCTTTTCCAACCGCTCGTTGATACGATGCAAGCACTCGTCCGGATCGCTGGAAGAAAACGCCCCGTGATGATACAAACTCACCCATTTCCCCGCATTTTCCCGGAGGTCTTCCTTCTCAAAACGCTTCCCGTCAATGATCAGGCGCAGCACGTTCGCCACGGAAAGGGGATTATAAATAATCCCGCACGGATTCACATCCACGTCGAACTTGTAATACGAGAACTTACTTCCCATGTTCTCGGCAAAACAGGATCCCAACATCATCAGTTTGGAGTTGTAATCTATCGAAAAATCCGGAGCGGCAATCGTAATCTTCGTCTGTAAATTCATATTTATTCTTTATATAAATAATCACTCGTTCTCTACAAAGTTACATTTTTTACGCTTATTTTCTCCATCATTTTTATACTTTTGCCAAAAATTTTAATCATGGGAATTATCACCGTATTCATGATCGCCATAGGATTAGCCATGGACAGTCTTGCCGTCAGTATCAGTGGAGGTATTGTCATGCGTCCTTTCTGTATGCGACAATCTTTACGGTTAGCCCTGACCATGGGAATCTTTCAAGGGGGAATGACGTTACTAGGCTGGGGGCTGGGTGTTAGTTTCAGTTCGTATATCACCGCTTTCGACCACTGGATCGCTTTCGTACTTCTGGGTTTCCTCGGCGGGAAAATGATTTACGAGTCTTTCGAGGAAGAAGAGACCACGATCTCCTCCTTCTCCACGAAAACCCTGATCACCCTAGGGGTTGCCACCAGCATTGACGCTCTCGCCGTGGGAGTCAGCATGGCATTTCTCAAAACAAGCATCTATATCCCGGCCTTCATTATCGGATTCGTGACCTTTTCCCTCTCCCTGATCGGTGTTATCAGCGGCTATCGCTTCGGGAAAATTAAAGGTGTGAACGTCGAGTTACTCGGGGGTGTTATCCTCATCGCTATCGGTATTAAAATCCTTGTCGAGCATTTGATGGAATAATTTTCAATTCACCATTCTCCATTTTCAATTATATTCGTATCTTTGCATCACATATCTATGGGGTAGACGTGGATTTGACAGCATGATGAATAGGTATGTAAGCATGTCGGGCGTAGTGAAGCCGGCCCGTTAATCCCGGACGCAAAATTTTAATTGGCGAAAGAAATTACGCTCTTGCTGCCTAATCGAATCATAGTAGATTGAGGCTTAATCTCCGCTCAAGGTAGTGGAGACAAGACATCCCGCTGGCGGTCCCACCTTGTGCCAACCAGCATTCGGGGTGCAGGCAATACGAGGTTAGTCAACGTTTTGCTTCGTGACGTTGATGAAATAACAGAAGCTAAGGTATAGTTTGGGTGCTTTTTTCCGGGCCATACTCGAAAACCAATAAAAAGCTAAGCATGTAGAAAGCATATGGATTCCGTGTTTGGACCAGGGTTCGATTCCCTGCTACTCCACCCACACAAGAAAAAGTCACTGATTCTCGGTGACTTTTTACTTTCCTCAGACCTTACAGGATAAATTTAAAATCCCTCGCTTTCAATATCCGGTTTTCCGGGGCTATAACCATTTCAACATGAAAGCGATAAATATACTCTAAAATCTCTTCTCCCCGCATCGAAACACCTATTGCGATACCCCCTGCTAAAGTAGTCCAGAGAATCACGTCTGTTATATCCTCATTTTCTCACAAGTACACGAATCTATGAAAAATATAGAAAACTCACGAAAATTCCTATCTTTGTCAAATCATAATAACAACACGTATGGATATTGTAGAGCTTAGAGAATTTTGTCTTTCCTTCCCGCACACGACCGAGGAATTCCCCTTTGACGAAACCACGCTGGTCTTCAAAGTCTTCAATAAAATGTTCTGTTGCACGGATATCATGCCGTTCGAATGGATTGCCGTAAAGTGCGACCCGGAACGAGCCCTTGAACTACGTGAGAAATATTCGGAAATCACACCCGCTTACCATTTCAACAAAAAGTACTGGAACGGGATAAACATGCACGGGAACCTTCCCGATAAATTCATCGAGGAACTCATCGAACACTCTTACCGGGAAGTCATAAAGAAACTCCCCAAGAGCTTCGTGAAAGAGAACTTCCCCGAATTCTCCCTGACCGAATCCAACCGACTGAAATAAAGACTAACAGTTGGAGTATTCTATCACCAGATATCCCGGAACACACAACGTTTCCTCCAACCATTAGTCAATACAAATCTATTTATCTTCTTGCTGCTGGCGTTTCACCTCGGCAAGTACATCTTTCATATTCAAACCCGCGGCCTCGGCGATCCCCTTACCACAACGTTCATCCGCCTGGTAAAAACGAGCGGCTACCCGTACCTTGATTTCCACGGGTACGCCAGTCATCGCAGCTGCCACGTTCGTGTGAATCCGTTGTTTCTCGTCCTCGGGAACCAAACGGTACAAATCACCGGGTTGCGTGTAGTAATCCTTATCCTGCTGATAATGATTGCCCATACCCTTTATATCAAAAACAGGCTGGTTATAAGCGTGATTATCTACCGGACCACCAAAACTGTTCGGCTCGTAATTCACGGCTCCCCCGCTATTACCATCCACCCGCATGAACCCGTCCCGATGATAATTGTGGACCGGACAACGCGGCGCGTTCACCGGGATCGAATCGGCGTTAATCCCCAGGCGATAACGATGCGCGTCACCGTAAGCGAACAACCGTCCCTGCAACATCTTATCCGGCGAGAAATGGATACCCGGAACCACGTTGGCCGGGTTAAAGGCAGCTTGCTCCACGTCGGCGAAATAATTCTCCGGATTCCGGTTCAACTCGATCACCCCGACCTCGATCAACGGGTAATCCTTGTGACTCCACACTTTCGTCAGGTCAAAAGGATTAAAGCGATACGTCTCCGCATCTTTCTCCGGCATGATCTGAACACACATTTTCCATTTCGGGAAATCACCCTTCTCGATGCTCTCGAACAAATCCCGCTGGGAATGTTCCCGGTCGACAGCCACGATCTTCTCCGCCTCCTCGTTCGTGAAGTTGGCAATTCCCTGCATGCAACGCAAATGGAACTTCACCCAACAACGCTCCTCGTACTCGTTATAGAAGCTGAACGTGTGACTCCCGAACCCGTGCATGTGGCGAAAATCCTGAGGTATCCCCCGGTCGCTCATCAGGATCATCACCTGATGCAACGTCTCCGGCGACAAGCTCCAAAAATCCCACATGGCGGTATTACTTCGCAGATTCGTCTTCGGATCCCGCTTCTGCGTGTGAATAAAATCAGGGAACTTCAACGGATCCCGGATAAAGAAAACGGGCGTATTATTCCCGACCAGATCCCAGTTTCCCTCGTCGGTATAAAATTTCATGGCAAACCCGCGAACATCCCGTTCCGTGTCAGCCGCTCCCCGCTCACCCGCAACCGTGGAGAACCGCATAAACACGTCGGTTTTCTTTCCCACCTTGGCGAAAATACTCGCTTTCGTGTAACGGGTGATGTCATTCGTCACGGTAAATGTCCCGAACGCCCCGCTCCCTTTGGCGTGGACGATTCGTTCCGGGATTCTCTCCCGGTTAAAATGAGCTAGTTTTTCAAGCAACCAAACATTTTGAAGAAGAGCCGGACCGTGAGGGCCTGCCGTCTGGATGTTCTGGTTATCACCAACCGGGGCCCCGGCTTCGGTAGTAAGTCTTTGTTTCTTTTCCATGGTTAATCAGGTATTATCATTATAATGTCTATGATGATTATACCTCATTAACCATTAAAAAGTTTTATAAACAGATCAAAATTTTATTCCGTTTTCGGTTTCCGTACATAGTGCGGCATCTCAAAAGGAATCTCCAGAGAAAATTCCACCAATCCCATAAACTCGCCGTTCTCGTACCACGGGGTCTGGTAAATCAATTTCTTCACACCGTTCTTTTCAATCGTATAAGCATTCGTTGCATGTTGTTCCATCAACTCCACCAGTTTCGTACGGGCCGGTTCCGGGTGACAATCCAACACGTTTTGCCCTACCAGATCACCATGATTCGTTTTCTGGGATTTATCGTTCATCTGAAGGATTTTCCCCTCTTTATCACATACCGTGATCGCCACGTTCAGTTCTTTCATGTAATCCATAGTTGTCATTTTTTTATTACTCCTGCAAAGCTATAATTTTTCATGATGTAGTATGCTCATTATCCCGAATTTATAAATGAAAAATAATTATCACTACAATTTTTCTCTCAAATATTTTGCAAATTCCCTAAAAGGCTCTATATTTGCATCGCTTTTGAGAAAATTCCTTAGTAGCTCAGTTGGTTAGAGCGGCGGACTGTTAATCCGTAGGTCGTAGGTTCAAGTCCTACCTGAGGAGC
>ENA-UEPH01000159-UEPH01000159.1-human-gut-metagenome-genome-assembly--contig:-NODE-159-length-80728-cov-6.645051_pt1 | contig 80728 bp, 79 predicted proteins | sample MGYA00242891_ERZ507898 | MGnify/ENA primary metagenome ERZ507898 (study PRJEB26167, sample SAMN06115411) | human gut metagenome | host: Homo sapiens | place: China:Guizhou | collected 2014-10-15...
ATCAAAGATGAAGGGCAAAACACAATGACAACTCTTTTAATTGAGTAATATCTGTCCATAAGATCGTTTTTCTAAAAATTGTTTTTTGATGACGGATCAGGAGTGTTCGTTTTGAATAGGAGAACATGGCATGTTAGCAATTCCATTTGTATAGAAAAAGATTCTATATAGTAAACAGAGCACACAAATGTAGATGGTATAGTTGCAGTAAAAAATTCTTAATATTACAGATTTATTGTTATATGTTAAGCAATAAAAAATTTGCTTTTGAATAATTCTTCTATTTTATAGATAATAATGTTAAATTTAAATCATAAAATCTAATAATAGTATTTAGTATGCTAAAAATAGTATTGTTTATTTTTAAAAAATCATATTTAGCCTATTTACGTTGTAAATAAAAAATCATATTATATTTCACCATGAAAAAAATGTAATGAATAGGAAAAAGTGTTGGACAGAGATGCAAATTGGGGATGCGTGAGAGGAATGATAAATGTAACGCCACGCGGCGCCGGTTCATGCGCAAAGAAGCATCACAGCCCTTTGGTGGGAGCCCGAGGAAATCACAAGAGCGGCCTGACAAGAAGGAGACAGGAGAAGATCTGATTCTGGGGGGCTAAAACGGAGCGAGTCACATTGTTTTTTATGTAATTATTTCACTGTTCAAGAAAAAACATACGGCAATGCTTGCCCCGTTAGCACAGTGATCTCATGCCTGGAGTGCTTCATTTTATTCGGGCAACGTGCAGTAGGTCCTCTCCAATTCCTTTCAGTGTTGTGTTTTTGTATTAATATATTGATATTACAAGTAAAACAGATACTGTTGACGGAAGAACAGGATATGATATCCTCTTAAAAATAAGCGAACTTTAGGGAAACGTTTCGTCACCGGTGTGGCGCCCAGTCTTCAAAACTGGTGGACGGTCGAAAGGTCGTTGGTAGGTTCGACTCCTATACGTTTCCGCCAAAAAGAATCTCAAAAAGCCCCGCAAAGCCTCAAAAGCCTTGCGGGGCTTTTTATCCAAGTTTCATACTCTCCAAGAGTCTCACTTGGTATATGGATATACCGTTATTTTGTCGGTAGTTCTGACAGTATTCTTATATGCTGGGTGCCGTTCGCCATACGGAACACGGGGAGCCGTTGAGATGGCCTACCGGCTTGGTCAGCTTGCCGGGCAGGTGTGTCGGTAGCCCATCCGTGGGATATACGAGATATGACGCAGCCGCGGTTTTAAATGAAGCGTTGCTTCCCTTGAATCCGGCCGGGAACCGCCGCGCCGGGGGGCCGTCCTTGTTTGTGAGGCCGCTGCGGCTGGCAGTTTCGGTGCACTCATCATGATGAGCGGCCCAATGTGAACTGTCGGGGACAGAAAAGAGGAAGCCCCCAACCGTGAGGAAGGGGGCTTTGTTGTGTGGGAGGTCGGAAAATTCTAGAACTTCCATTCCACAGCGAGGTTTCCGTAAACGGATGTTGCATCACGGCGGAAAAGTTCGCTCCCGGCGTTTAAGGAGAAAGAGACGTGCTTGTCCGTGTTGAAACGTACGCCCGCGCCGAGGCCAAGGCTGTCGCGGCCCGGGACCTTCACAGTGTTGGAGAAGCCCGCGTTGGCCGCTTCCACGAATGAGGCGTGCATCGTGCCCGCCTTGTCGAGCAGTTCGTGGTTCCACGCGGCGGAGGCGTGAGCCTTCCAGGTGGCGTGTTCGCCGAGTTGCCTTTCATTCGTGCTCATGCGGACACCGAGGCTGGAGCGCAGCGAGTGGAAGGTTTCGGAATCCAGATGGAGTCGGCTGCCCATGCCGTTGTCTTCCGTCAGGGACGGGCGTGACGAGAAGGCGTAGTCCAGCGCGGCGAAGGGCCCGGCCTTGATTGTACCCCAGTCGGCCTCATAGCCGCCGCCCGCACGGACCGAGCCCGAGAACCCGGTCCAGTCCTTGTTGTTTTCGCGGTTGTAGCCGTTGAAGGAAACGGCCCGCTTCATGCGCCAGTTCTCCACGCCCAGACGTCCGATGCCGAAGACGTTCCAACCATCCCAGCCCGCCGGGGCGTACAGGCCCTGCGCGCCGAGATACAGTCCTTCGCCGCGCAGCTTTCCATTGGCATCGCCGGTCATGGATTGGTGGTTGAACACGACGTGCCCGCCGACGGTCAGCCCGCCGGGCGTGCTCCGTTCCGCACCTCCGATCAGGCCGACGTTCGTGGCGTCGTAGCCGCCCATGCCGCTGCGTCCCGGCTGGTCGAACGTCCCTGCGTAGGGCTGTGCGAAAACATGCCATTCCCCGTCCTTTTGCGGAGCGCGGGAGAATGTGCCGGGAAGAATCAAATCGGAAAGCATACGGTGCATATCGAAACTCGCCAGCGCCGCATTGCCGTAGGCGTCGGGCGAAAGCTGGGAAAGGGCGTCGCGGACGGTGCTCCCGTCAGCCGCGGAGAAGTCCAGCGCCGCGTAGAGGTTCCGCATGTCGTCCCGTACCCCTTCAGCAGAGGAGAGCGCCCGGCCTACGTTGGCGGCGTTGCCGTTCGCGGCGTATCGGCTGTAGGCGTCGGCGGCGCGGGAGGAGAGGATTGTGGCCGTGCCGCCTTGAGGTGTGGCGGCCATTTCCAGCGTGGGCGAGTCCAAAAGAAGGTTTGTGGCATAAGCTTCCGTCAGGTTTCCGGAAGCTGTGATCGGCGTGAGGGAGAGGCTTCCCGCGTAATAGCCGGGCAGGGGAGCGAGATACAGGGTGCCGTTTACAACGGCGTTCCCGTTGACGGCGAGTCTGTCGGACGTGCCCGAAGCGTCGAATTCTGTGAACAGGCGCCCGGTCGCGGTCTGGTGATAGTCGCCGTTGATCGTAATGGTACCGATGCTATTGCCGGGGGCGACGGTACCCGCGTTGGTGAAGGTGCCGTCTACGGAGACGTAGCCGTTGTCGAGGGCGTTCAGGGTGTACTCGGCATTGCCGCTCAGGGTCGCGCCCTCCCTTACGTTCACATCCAGCACCTCGGCCCGCCCGTTGAAGGACAGCGCGCCGCCGCCTACGGACATCCTGATGCTGTGCCTGCCGAGTATGTTGCCGTCGTAGCGCAGGCGGAAGTCCGGATCGGGCGCGTCCGTCGCCGATCCGTCGCCCGCCGCCAGACGGCCGAAACTCAGGCTGGTGAGCAGATCGTCGCCGTTGGCGGCCGCTTGATCTTGCTGCACGTCCGAGTTGCCGGGGTTCCAGTCCGAAATGATGTCCCCGCTCAGCGCCGCCCCGTTTACGATGTTGATGTTTTTTACCCAGGCGTTGCGGGAAATGTATATGGCGGCCGCATTCCCGGACAGGGGGCCGCTTACGTCGAAACGCTCCGCAAGCGGGCCTTTCAGTTCGTCGAGCAGATCGTACCGTTCATAAAGCTGGGTGACGATGTTGCCGGACTCATCCTCTGCGGCTTCCGTCCGGCTTCGGATGTATGAGCCGCGGTATTCGGCGGTCAGGCCGGAGTCCAGGCCGAGCAGGCTGCCGCCGAAGTCGAAGCGCGCACCCGCGCCGCCGGTCCCTGTAGCCCGGATTTCTCCCCGGCTGACGACGTTCTGGCCTTTGCCGTAAGCTAGAAGCAGCCCCGTGCCATAGGCTCCGTCGGCGGACACGCGCACTCCGGGGGCGATGCGCAGGGTGTTGGCCTCGCCGTCCACGCGGATTCCGGTTCCGGCTGTGCCGCAGGCCAGCAGATCCGCGGTCTGGGTGATGTCGTTGCCGCTGCCGTAGATATGCAGACCCACGCCGTAGGCCGCGGTGTTGGGCTGCCCGGGCAGATACGCCGTGCCGTCGGCGTTGCGGGCAAAATATCCCTGTCCGTTGCTGAGCGTCAGGTTGTCCCCGTAAACGGAAAAACCGTAAAAATTTTTGCGGTCAATCGTGTACCCGATATCCTGAAGCGCTGCGAGTTCGGCTTCCATGAAAACCTGATAGTTGCGGTAGTCCTGATGGCTCATGAGGCTGCGGTCCAGCTCGATGTGCGACAGATCCAGGCTATCCCCTTCAAAGCCTTCTATCGGCAGCCCGCCGTTCAGCGCGCCCGCCAGCACCTCGCTCACATGTGTTCCTTTGAAGAGGACGCCGCTTTCCGTCATCTCGCCGACCGTGAACACGGGGTCGGCCCCCGGCGCTGTTTCTGGTTCTGACCGGACGACTTCCATGTCGGTTGTGGGGGTGACGCCGTATCGATCGACCAAGTGGCGATCCCAGGGAGAGATCTCCGTATCGAATCCATACACGGGGTTACCGTCATCGTCTTCCCCCACGAGGGCCAAGGAGGAAATGCCCAGGGCATGGCCCATTTCATGGTACAGGGTTCCGACCAGATTTATGCCGTTGCCCGTGGGCAGGGGCGACGGGATGTCCGGAATGCTGAAATTCATTTTGCCGATCCGTATCTGGGCCGGAGGATTCATGCTTTGATCGCCGATGAGTGCTCCCGCCAACCCGCTGGCTCCCTCCCAGGGAGTCCCCTGCCACGTCGGATTCGCAACGCTTATCGCATCGGCGTTTACCTCGTTCATGGTGCCCACGTTGATGGCGGCGGGCACGGCGTTGTTCGCTCCGGGACCGAGAATGTCCGCCCAGAGTTCCACGGCCTGGGTAACGGCGTCTTTTTGCGCGGCGCTCAACTGCCAGGTGGAGACTTCTCCTTCCGTCTCAGAAAGGGCGTTGCCGTACTCTTCCCCCTGATCAAAAAAGCGCAGTTGGAACAGGGGGGTGTTTGCATGGTCGGTTACGACGCGCGTTTCATAGGCCGACGCCTGCGTTTCCCAGAGCAGGAAAAACGCGGCGGCCAGCGTCAGGCAGTGGAAAAAACGGTTCCGGGGCATACATCTCTCCTTTTTACGAGGCCTTCTTGTTTGTACGTAGACCATATTCCTCTAGCATTCAATGGAGGCTCTTCATTATGTCGAAACATGTTCGGAGTGCGCTTTTTTATGTCTTGCGCCGTTGTGGGGACATATGTGTGAAGAGGGGGAAGAAAGGATGGATGGAGGGAGGGGGGCTGAAACCCCCTTTACGGCCTGCCCCGTCGAAATGGCGGCGGTGATTCCATTGACAGAAACAGTTTTGTGTTAGAGCTTGAAAAGCGCTTTTCAGAGAGCCGGTTTTTCATGGAGACTAGACCGAACTATATGGGCGGAGGCTCCGGTCTGTTCACCTTTTTCTCTGCCTGATAGGGGTTGTTGCCCTGTTTGATGCCTGCGAAGAGAGGCATGTTCCGAGCGTTTCAGCTGAAAAAGACTGGGAGGGGATTATGTCGGGTCATCCTCGCACTCATCAGAATGCGATCTTGAGAACCTATGCCGGGCTTCTGTTGATTTCCATTTGCGTCTATACGCTGATGTATGCTCCGCAACCCATGTTCAACTCGGTGAGCAGGGATTTCGGTGTGGACAAAGGCTCCACGGGGCTGCTCGTCAGCGTGTTCATGCTGTCGCTCGCCGTCTCGCCTCTCTGCGTGGGGATGCTGCTCAGCCGTATCGGCGTGCGGCGTGCCATTCTGGGGGCTTCCCTCCTGCTCGGTATAAGCGGCGTGGGGATTTGGTTTGCCCCGTCCTTTCTTGTCCTTCTCGGCATCCGTGCATTACAGGCATTGCTGGTTCCGGTGGTGCTCACAGCCGTCATGTCCGGCATTGCCGTCATGTTCCGCCACCTGGATCTCAACCGTGCGCTTGCGGGCTATGTGACCTCCAATCTTGTCGGTTCGCTGTGCGGTCGAATTATCGGAGGCTGGGCTGCGCAGATGTTCGGGTGGCGTGCCACGCTCGCCGTTATCTGTTTTTTCTTTTTCCTTGTCCTCCTCTTCATCCGAAGCATTCCGGAAATGCGCAACGCCAGTGCGCGCCTCCACAGCCCACGTGAATACCTCGCCGTTTTCAAGGGCAGGGGGGTTCCCAGTCTCTTTTTCGCCGAAGCCTGCGGTATCTTTGTCTTCGCCGCCATCGGCAACCTTATCCCTTTCCGTATGGCGGAACTCGGGCAGGGCCACTCCGAGGGGCTCATCGGACTCATGTATTTCGGGTATTCCGTCGGCCTTGTCGCTTCGTTGTCCCTTGCGCCGCTCATGCGCGTGTTTAAGACGCCAACAAGGCTTATTCTTTTCGCGTCCGCCGTCTATGTCGCCTCCTGTCTCACGCTTGCGGTCCCTTCCCTTTGGGCCTTGTTCGGCGGGCTATGGCTCATAGCCTTTGGGGAGTTTGTCGTCCATTCCATCAGCCCCGGCCTTATCAACCATCAGGCCATGCTCTCCGGTCATGGCGACCGCGGTATGGTCAATGGGCTTTTTCTTTCCTGTTATTATTTCGGCGGGCTTCTCGGCTCCTACATCCCCGGAGCTCTCTATTCGGGGTTCGGCTGGTTTGCCTGCTACCTCTGTATTCAACTCGTCCAGGTTGCCGCGTTTTTCGTTCTGTTCAGACTGCACCGGACGGCACCTGACTTGCGGTAGAACGGCCTGCCCGGCTTGCGTTTCGGCTTTGGGATGTCATGCCCCGTCCGCCTTCACAGGCTTTTGGGGTTCCTGCGGGGCTGTTGACATGCCCGGGGGCTTGGGCTTCCCTCCCCAATAGGACCGCCTTTTTGCGGGAACGGGGCTTCTGTCCTGCGGAAGAGGAGAGAAACGATGAGCAGCGTGTATCGTATCGAAAATGAAGAAGGAATGGGCCCGTTGGGCCGGCGCGGTATCGAATTGACCCACGAGATCATGTATCGGCATTATCGGCGTGACGAGGACTTCGTTTACGCGCAGATGGCAGAAGGCGTCACGTGGATCGGGCCTTCACGCGCCCAGTACACCACCGGCGTGGACAAGCTCAGGGAACTCTTGCAGATCGAGCAGCTTGTCACCTTCACGATGGAGCAGGAAACCTATCAGGTCGCCTATGAGGATGAGCACTCCTGTCTCATCTTCGGTTGCTGTACGGTTACTTCCGATGAGGAAACCGGCCTGTTCATACGGACTCTGCAACGGGTATCCTTCTTTTATCGGTTGATTGGCGACCGACTCCATGTCGTGCACATGCATCTGTCCCACCCTTACGAAGTCGTGGATTCGGACGAAGTGTTCCCGTTCCGGTATGGAAAGGATGCCTTCGACTATATCCAGCAGACGCACCAGATGGCCTTTACGGACAGCCTGACCGAACTCGGCAACCGCAACGCCTACGAGACGAGCTGCGTGAGGATGGCCCATGATTTCGACTCTGTGCGTTCCCTGTGCCTCATCCTGTTCGATCTCAACGGCATGAAACGGGTCAACGACACATGGGGGCACCTCGCCGGGGATCGGCTCCTTAGGGATTTCGCCTCGCTCCTACGGGAAACCATGCCTCCCACCGCCAAATTGTACCGCTACGGCGGGGACGAATTCATTGCCGCCTTGCACGAGGTTTCGCTTTCCGATGTGAAAAAGTGCCAGCAAAAGTTGGAACAACGTATCGCGCGCTACAACGAGGAAAACGAAATACATCTGAGTGCCGCTTGGGGACATGCCTTTTTCAATCCGGAAACGGATCACGGCCTTTCGGAAATCGTCAAGCGGGCGGATGGCATGCTCTACGCCATGAAGCGGGCCATGAAACAGGCCGCCGAGAACGCAAGCTGACGGGCCCTTGGTCCCCGTCCTTACGGGGTCGTGTTCCTCTTGGGCCGCGTGATGGAGTTTCAGGCCGACATCAAGAGGGCTTCCATAAAAGGGACAAGGGAAAACCTTCAAAATTGAGGCATGACGCCAGAAGCCCCGGCAGGAGAAAGTCCGCCGGGGCTTTTCGTTTATGTGGTGCGGCGGGCGGTTTCGTCCATCCGGTGGAGTTCGTGTTTTGTGGCCTGCCCCATGAAGAGGAAGGGCAGGATGTCACGGGTGAGGACGGAGGAGCGCTGCCGGTTCCCGGCGGCATCGGTACGGGCGTCCGGGGAAGGCCGTAGCCGCAGCCCGGTGGGAGGATAGGGCGGGGCTATGCATCTCAGGCGAGGTCCAGTCTGTGGCGAAGGGGCGGGGCCTCTCTCAGTTTTTCTTTTTAAAAGACTTAAATACTGAAAGATAAACCACAAAGAGAAACATGAGTATCGTGCAAAAGTTTTGCGAAGTACAGAATATGTTCATCCATATGCTCTCTTCAGGTATTATGGCCTCTGTCGGTTGTGATAGGTAGTAGCTGTATTGGCCGTGTGTAAACGGTAGGAAAACGAGCATGCCGTACGTAATGAACAGGATATTGATAACATACTTTAACGTTATCCATTTGAATTTAAAGAATCCCCAATTCCCATATAAAGAGTAGATGAGCCCTGTGGCTAGACATCCGCCGGCTCCGGGGCCGACTATGATAAAATCTATATAAAACAAAATTTTGCTGAATGTGATCTGTTCATGTGCGGTGCTGGGATGAAAGAGGCAAAACAAGAGTACCATCGTTGTTGCCCCGCCACCCCAGAGGGCGGCAAAAAACAGATGGGCAAATTTTAAATATCTTTTTTGTTGGATAGTCAGCTGTCTTTCTGGCATGTTTTATCCTTATAAATGGTATTTTGATTCCCCCTTGGGTATAGTTTACTTTCCGTGTTTGTACAATTTACAATAATATATTGATATAGTTGTTTTTTAAAAGTGGGTGAGATGGCACGCGTTCCCTTTCTTGTCTCCTTGAACGAATGCCGCTTCTTCCCTTCCCGCCGTAGCTAGGCACCGCTGACGCCGGGGCCATCGCCACTGGCGGATGCTACCTACCGGGGCGAGACACTTACCGAGCGGGAGGCCCTGCCCGCAGGCAAGGCCGGGAGCCCCCTTGCGGAGCAAGGGATGGAGACGGCACAGTGAAGTGGCGGGGGCATCCAGCTTGCCCGCGAGGAAGACGCCTTTTCCGTATGTCCGGCCCGGCTAGCTTCCCACACTGCGTGTTCGGTAATCATAACTATCGGCGTAAAAGATGGAAAAAGGGAAAAGCCCCACACCCGCAGGAGGCCGAGGGGCTTTCCTTGCCCGGCATCTTGACTTTGCAGGCATGGTATGGTCTGGGAGGCAACAAGGAGTGGCTATGAGACTATTAGGTAATATCCTTTGGCATTTTCCGTGCTTTGGTTTTGTGACGTCTTTGTTTTCTTTTTTGGCGGGGATCCTTTTAACCGTTACCGTTGTCGGTGCCCCCATCGGGCTTGGTTTGATTCAATATGCCAAGTTCGCTCTCGCTCCGTACAGCTATTCCATGATAGACAAGCGGGAATTGCATCCCAATAAGAGCGGAAACATCCTGTACGCCATTCTTTGCCTCATTGTCCGGATCCTGTACTTTCCCTTGGGCGTGCTTTTTTTCTTGTGGGGCATTGCCCAGGTCGTTGTCATGTGCTGCACGATTGTCCTGTTGCCGATGGCGATTCCCTATGCAAAGTCGCTGTCCACGTTCTTCAACCCGGTGGGCAAGGTCTGCGTTCCCGTTGCGGTCATGGATGAGCTTGAACGGCGCAAGGCTGAAAAGGAAGTGGATGCCTACCTGAACAAGTAACCGCTTTTTTGACGTTAAGACACATGGTTACATCAAATCGCAGAGCATGTTGCAGGATAGTTGCAATGAAAAAATTCTTTTTGGTTTTGCTGTTCTGCGTATTCCCTTTTCACGTGTTGGCGGGAGATGTCTCGTACTGGGCTGACGGGCAGATCAAATCGATAGACGGTCAGGACGCTTCGTATTGGTCGGATGGGCAAATGAAATCCATCGGAAAGGAGTTTCCGGAAAGGTAGTTGCCATAGGGATGGCTTGGAATGGTTCTGGCTGTCTTGTAAAGAAAGCCCCCAACCGTGAGGAAGGGGGCTTTTCCGTAAGAATCCTGAGGGATGGGGCGGTTCTCGTCTGGACCGTTTCACGCTTTGGAGGGGCGTATAGGGGGGGAGGCCCCCTCCAAAGCGCAGCGCAACGCTTCGGGGAGGAAGGGCAGCAGTTCCGCGATCTGCGTCGCGGGGGTCGGGTTCGCAAGCAGCCCGGTAATCCGGCTGGCCCGCGCGGCGGTCAGGCAGGCTTGGGGCATCTCCATGCCGCCGGCGAGCAGGCCCGTCACAAGGCCGGTGACGAGATCGCCCGTGCCTCCGATGGGCTCCAGAGCGGCAACCTGCGGTTCGGATACGTCGCCGAGGAACCGCCCGCCTTCCACAAGGTGATCGACCTTCCCTTTGATGAGCAAGAAGCGCGCGGCGTTTCCGTGCTGATAGGCGCGTTCGACGAGGCTTGGGATATCCTCATCCGCGGCCAGCAGGAACCCCCTGGTGTAAAAAGGGTGCGGTGCCTTTTCATCGGCAAGGAAGGCCAGTTCCCCGGCATCGGGGGTGAACAGATCGTAGGCGTCGGCGTAGCCGCTCATCTTGGCGACATACATGAAACCGGCATCGGCGACGAGCACGGGCTTCGGGTCCGTTTCTTCCAGAGCCATCAGGACGCGGTTGTGCCCATCAAGGTCGGGGAACAGGTAATGAAACGTGATGCCCCGAACCCCGGACAGGCTGGGGGAGGCCGCAAGGCGGCTGTAGAGCTTCCTGCTCCCGTCGCCGTTCCCGGTGTCCCCGGCGAGCAGTGCCGTGGGAGGCTCCACCCCAAGCGTTTCGCACGTCAGCAATGCGGTTCCGAGCAGGGCGGGTGTCCCGCGCTGTACGGAAAGCGGGGCGATGCCCCCGCCCTCCGCATGGAGGAAGCCGCCATCCAGACGCCAGCGTCCCCCCGTCAGGGGAAAAGACGCATCCGGCACCGTACCGCAGATCATCCACGCCATAGCCGCCTCGCCTCCTCAAACGCGCGTTGCAGCGAATAGGAACACAGCGTCTGCCCCTTGACCCGCGGCTCCTCGGCCTCGCCGATGCATTGCCCCGTCAGCAGCGCCGCCAGATACGGCACATCGGGGCATCCGCCTCCGGACACGTTGACGATTTTCCCCGTGGCGCGTTCCACGGTGATTTTCATGTTCGCGGCCCGCACCATGAACCAGTCGCCGTAATCCTGGACATGGAACAGCGATACGGGTTCGAGCAGGGTATCGCGCATGGGGACGGACTGGATCGGCTCAAGGCGGGCGGCTCCCAGCGCGTTGCGGATAAGCGGCTCCTGCATCAGGTCAAAGACGATGATCATGTCGCATCCCGTACGCAGTTCGGGGGGAGGCCCTTTGACCTCCACGGCAAACCCCGCTTCCCGCAGTATCCGTTCGGCCCGGATGACCTCGCCCGTATGCTGGAAAACGAGAAAGCCGTATTCCGTGGATGTGCGGGAAGGCGGGGAAGCCCCTTTCCGGGGCTTCCCTTGAAACACTTCGGCTAAACGGGAAAAGAAGTTCCTCACTTGCGGAGTTCCAGCCGGAAGACGCCCTCGCCCTCATCTTTCGGGGTGACGTTCCAGCCCTTTTTTTCAGCGGCGCGGGTGACGTTTTCGAGGCTGGCCTCGTTGTCCACCAGCACATCCAGAGGGGTATCGGCGTTTTCCGCTATGGCCTGATGGAAGAGGACCAACGGCTGGGGGCAGGAAAGTCCCCGGGTATCAATGGTACGCATGGCAATACTCCTTTACGCCTTCTTGGAATGGACGAAGCCGATGATCAGGCAGACGGCGAAACCGATGATCGTCGCCTGCATACCGTATACGCCGATGCCCGTACCGGAACTGGCCGTGCCCAGATTGTGGGCCATAGCCGCGCCGACCAACATGCCGAGGGCAAAAATGCCGGCGTCGCTGTCGCCTTCCCCCGCCATGAACAGCTGGCGGCCGGGGCATCCTCCGGCGAGTGCGAAGGCAAGGCCGGCGGTAACCATCCCAAGATAGTTCCACAGAAAGTCGCTGTGGGCCACGGGCTGGCCTTCAAAGCCGAACTTGAGGCCGCCCGTCAGGGCGTTCGCAATGAATGCGGCGGCGAACATGGCCGCCAGCCCGAGGAACAGGTGGGTGTAGCGGAAGAGGAAGAGGTCGCGGAACGCGCCCATCGTGCAGAAACGGCTGCGCTGCGCGAAGATGCCGATTATGAAGGCCAGCCCCAGCGAAGCGATGAAGGGGGCGTGCTGTGAGCCGGGGCCCTTCACGGAGTAGAACAGGGGGCCGCTTTGCGGCTGATCCGGGATTTGCGGGAAAATGAGGTAAAGAAGGAGCAGGCAGACGGCGATGACGGGGAAGAGTGCCCCGGAGACGACGCTCTGGCTGTTGCTGCGGCCAAGGGAATAGCCTTTTTTGAAAAAGAGCGTCCCGAACCAGATCCCCGTGGCCAGGCCGGCAAGGCCGAGGATGGCGTTTCCGTCGCCGCCGGCGAGGCGGAGTATCGCGCGCCACGGGCATCCGAGGAACACCAATGCGCCCATGGCGGCTATCATGCCGAGGACAAAACGGACGATGGGTGCGGAACCCCCGCGCGGTTTGAATTCCCGCGTGGAGATGGCGGCGGCCAGCGAGCCGAGCACCAGCCCCATGATTTCAGGGCGCAGGTACTGGACGATGGCCGCGCGGTGCAGGCCAAGCCCTCCGGCCACATCGCGTTCGAAGCACGCTACGCAGATCCCCATGTTTGCCGGGTTGCCGAGCTTTTGCAGCCATACGGCGATCAGGCCGATGACGGCGCCCACAATGATGATGCCCGGCGTTGTCGCAAAAAGATTTTTCCTCATCTCCTACTCCTTCCCAAACGTTTTGGCGGATACACCATGCGTACGATGGCTCCATCCTGAACGGGGAAAGAGAAGGAACGCCTTTACGGCCTCCCCTCGGCTGCACACTCAGAAGGGCGGCGAAAGGCTTGCTCTTTCCGCGTCCGAACAGACAATGAGAACCTCACACCGTGGGTTCTGTTTGTCCTCAATCAGTTGCGCGTATACAGCATTGGTACACCACCCTTAGAAATGTCGCCCATGAGCATTTCTCATGGACTGTTTCCTGTTACACCGCCGGGAAGTCCGGGTCAACCCATCCTGCAAGCGCGGCGGGACGTATTCGGGGCACGCTTTTCCGCATGAAAAAACCTCCCGCCAGGCGGGAGGTTCCAAAACGCGTAATGCTTTTCCTTGCCTGCCGGGAGAGGGCAGGGCGGCGTTCCGTCAATATCTGGGGCGGATGACGGATACGGAGCAGTGGGCCTTTTTCACGACTTCCGTGGCCACGGACCCGGCGAACAGCTGCCGGAACCCGATCCGGCCATGCGCGCCGACGACGATGCAGTCGATGTCGCTCTTGTGGGCGTATTTGACGACTTCTTCCGAAATCTTCCCCATGAGGAACGCACAGTCGTCGACGCCTTCCGGGAAGTTCGTGTTCAGGAAGTGTTCCATCTTTTCCAGCAGGGCTTGGGTGGGCGCGATTCTGTTGGGCTGGCCCTCGCCGGAGAGGTAGTTGGATTCATAGACCGTTTCGGAAGGGAGCACGTACACGATCGAAACGGAAGCGCCCGTCAGGGACGCCACCATCTTCACGTGTTCGATAGCCGGATGGGGGGCGTCTTCCAAGTCAACGGCATAAAGAAGCTTTTTCAGTTCCATAGCATGGCCTCCTGTGGTGCCCAAAACGGTTTTTATTGGGGGTACGATGCCCAAGGAGGAAGGCGTCTGTCAAGAACAATCCTCACGTATAAGGGAAGCAATGATGATAGTTTGTTGAATCTCAAGCTATTCCCTTCATAAGGGCGCCCCGTGAATGCCGACAGCAAAGCGCCCGGGGGCGCCCCCGCCGCCGCGATAGGCCCTCGCCGCGTCATAGGCCGCTCCGGAAGCCCGGCGGTATCTGGGGGAATGCTTTGAAGAGTCCCGGCTGATCGGGAGGAAGGTGGATGCCACAGGAGCCGTCGCTGGGCATCCTGATCGCCATGCGCCGGGACGTTCCCCAGCATGGACGTCGTAGCCAGCGAAGGCTGCCCCCTGATCGCCTCGCGCGTGGAACTCCCAGGAAACCGTCTATAAGGGGGGCGACCGTGGATACCCTGATCGCCACACGCCGGGGCGTTCCCTTCCGATCCGCCGCCGCTTGCCGGGCGGCCTTGTCCTTGCGGGCCGTGTCACGTATGATGGGGCGGAGACGGGTGACGGAGGCGGGCCGTGGGGAACGGCAGGGCCTCCGGCCTGTTTTTGGCATGGCGTTCTGCGGCCCCCCGAGGAGAAGGCGGGCCGCCCCGAGGAGGCCGGGACCCTTCCCGGCATGTTTGATGAAGAGAGAAGGAGTGGGCGATGTCCGCCAAGAAAAGCGATTTCGGATTGATCATCAAATTGTTGGTGGCACTGGCCATCGGCGCCTTTCTGGGGCGCATGGCCAACGTGGAGGTCATGGATGCCGTGGCGTCGGTCAAGTACGCCTTGGGCCAGATCATTTTCTACGCGGTGCCCCTCGTCATCGTGGGCTTCATCACGCCGGCCATCGCCCGCTTGGGACAGAACGCCAGCAAGATGCTGCTGACGGCCGTGGCCATCGCCTACCTTTCGTCCGTCGGCGCGGCGGCGTTCTCGGCGGCTTCCGGCTACGCCATCATCCCGCACCTGTCCGTGCCCACGGAGGTGAGCGGGCTCGTCGATCTTCCGAAGCCGTCCTTTGTGCTGGACATCCCGCCGCTCATGTCCGTCATGAGCGCGCTGGTCACGGCGCTGCTGCTCGGGCTCGCCGTGAGCTGGACCAAGGCCGAGATCATCAACAAGGCGTTGGCCGAGCTTGAAGCCATCATGACCAGCGTCGTGACCCGGGTCATCATCCCCATCCTGCCGTTTTTCGTGGGCGCGACGTTCTGCGAGCTTTCCTATGAAGGCCGCTTGACCGTGCAGTTCCCCATTTTCCTCAAGGTCATCGGCATCGTCATCGTGGGCCATTTTATCTGGCTCGCCGTGCTCTATAGCATCGGCGGCATCCTGTCGGGCCGTAACCCGTGGCGGGTGCTGCGCTATTACCTGCCCGCGTACCTCACCGCCGTGGGGACCATGTCCAGCGCCGCCACGCTGCCCGTGGCCCTGTCCTGCGCGCGGCGCTCCCCGGCCCTGAGCAAGACCGTCACGGAATTCATGATCCCCTTGGGCGCGACCGTGCACCTGTGCGGCTCCGTGCTGACCGAAACCTTTTTCGTCATGACCATCAGCCTGATGCTGTACGGCACGCTGCCGTCCGTGGGTACGATGGCCTTCTTCATCGTGCTGTTCGGCATCTTCGCCGTGGGTGCCCCCGGCGTGCCCGGCGGGACGGTCATGGCCTCGCTCGGCCTCGTGACGAGCGTGCTCCATTTCGATCCGGCGGGCGTGGCCCTGCTGCTGGCCATCTTCGCTTTGCAGGACAGTTTCGGCACGGCCTGCAACGTGACCGGGGACGGGGCGCTGGCCATGATGATGGAAGGGATTTTCAACCGTAACCGTCAGCTCGACGACCGCTTCGGCACGGGCGAGTAGTGCCGTCAACATATCCCCCCGCCGCGCTTGGCCCCGGCGGAAAGGAGGTGCCAGTATGCCGTGGGTGATCCTCGCCGCCGCGCTGTGTGTCCTGGTCTGGTTTTGGCCCCGGAACACGCTGATAGGCTTGGCCGTCGTCGGGACGGCCGGGGTGCTTGCCGGCATCGCCTTCTGGGGATACGGCGTTTACGATGAGCGCCAGCGGGAACTTGTCGCCATCACCGTGGAGCCCGCCGCGGAAGCGGCTTCGCGGACGTCGCCCGGCATCGCGTGCGGGGAGGGCGAACTGCTCGTCTCCATCACGAACGGGAGCGGGAAGACGGTGACGGGCGTGCGGTTCAATGTGGGCGCCTACCGTGAAGGCCGGAGCACCAACATTGCCAAGGGGAACTGGTTCGACGACGATCACATCATCAATCCACGGGGGACGGTGTCGGCCTGCTGGAAGGCCCCCGGCCTGACCCGCGATCCCGAAGGGGACAGGGTGATCTGGAAGGCCAGCATCATCAAGCTGGAGTTCGCTGAATAGAATACGGGCCGGGGCAGACGCTCCGGCCCGTTTTGTCTGGGCGGGCCTTGGGCGGCAGACACAAAAAAGCCCCGGAGGGCCGGGGCATCGGGGTTACTTCGCGGTCGTGGGCGCGGGGGCGCTTTCGAGATCCTTTTGCAGGTCTTCCTGGAAGGGGAGCTGCTTGTGGTGCTTCAGGTATTCGCGCTGGGCCTTTTCGCGTTTCTTCGCGTAGTCCTCCTGGGCGTCGCGGACTTCCTTCTGATACTTCTTCAGATCCTTGTCCCGGCGTTCCTGGAATTTCTGGGTATCGGTCTTGTCGTCGCCGGTAAGCTCGTCGACGGTTTCCTTCACCTCTTTCTTGATGTCCTGGTAGCCGTCCTTGACGGACTGGGTGAACGAGTTTTCCGCGAGAAAATGGTTGCTCAGGCCGGTGGCGTGGGCGGCGAACGGAAGGAGCGTCAGACCGGCGGCGAGGAGGCAGCCGTGCAGCAGCGCGTTATTGTGTTTCATGATAATCCCCCAAAGGTTAGACTGTGACTGATTGTCCTGAGTGTACCCAAGGCAAGGGAAAAGGCAACCGCATGAGAGAAAACAAATCATGCCCCACTGCAATGGACGCTTTCGCCTCTCATGCACTGTAAACCTTACTTCCTTTTTAGGGAATCAATGCATCGCATCTTGACATCGTGTGGAACGATCGCATCCTTAAAGGAAAGGAGATTTGAGATGTCACAGAAAGTCAAGACATGGGAATCGCACGTTCCCGGTTGCTTTGGTGGTTCGGATCATATCTTCGCCGGTCATCCCGCCGAGGAAAAACGCGCCAAGGAATTGCGCAAGGTGTGCTCGGAGCAGCGCATCCCGATGGATGACGTAGCCAAGGCCATTGAGCACTTCCTGAAATCCAAAAAGGTCGGAGACGCCCTCATTCAGGAGCAGGTGGAGCGGGCCAGAAAATTCTTGAAGCTGTCGTAACGGCCCTTTCAGCCCACCGGGATACTGCGGGCCGGAATCGCCCGCAGCCCCGGCGGACTGTGCGGGCGGCGGCCCCGGAATGACGCATCGGAGCGCCTCAGAGGGCGCTTTTTTTGTGCCCTTCGTCCAATCCGGCGCGGAGGCGGTTTGCTTCTCTTGCATCCCGTCCGGGCATGTTCTTTCTGTTGCAACATGCCGCGCCGCACCTCCTTTCCTTTTGATTGCCCTGCCGCCTCCCTTTTTCCCTTTCCATAAGAACGCCCCGGAAGCACTCTAACACCGCGCGCAAGCACTCTCATTACGTCCCGTTATGCGCTCTTTTTCACGTTACGATTTTTCGAGAACCCGATTGACACGGCCCTATCGTTGCCGTAGCGTTCGAATACCCTTATACTGGGCTGTTCCGAAGTGGAGGAGGGCGGCATTGTTCTTCCCGAGGGGGAAAATGCTTGCCTTGGGGCACGGACCTGAGGCCGCGCTCTGCAATGTGCGGCGTTTCTTCCGCAAGCATGGGGACATCGGCCCGGTTTCGTCGTCTTTACGGAGGAAACGCCGAGGGGATGCGGGAGGGGTTCCGACCATTTTGATCCACGCATGTGACCGACATCTTGCCGGCCGCTGAATAAGGAGAAGCGTATGCGTATTGCCGTTGGTCTGGGAAAAGAGAATGTCGAGGCTCGGCTGGAACGGCAGGGAGTATCCCGCCGAGATTTCCTGAAATTCTGTAGCATGGTCGCCGTGACGATGGGCATGGGGACCGGATTCGCCGAACAGGTCGCGCGGGCGTTGACCATGCCCCGCCGCCCTTCCGTGGTGTACCTGCACAACGCCGAGTGCACGGGCTGTTCGGAGGCCCTGCTGCGGACAGGGCAGCCGTTCATCGATGAGCTGATTTTGGATACGATTTCGCTCGATTACCATGAAACCATCATGGCCGCCGCGGGCGAAGCCGCCGAAGCGGCTCTGGAGCAGGCCATTTCCGCTCCCGAGGGCTTCATCTGCGTCGTGGAAGGGGCCATCCCCACGGCGAATGAAGGCAAATACGGCTACATCGCCGGGCATACCATGCTCGACATCTGCGGCCGCATCCTCCCCAAGGCCAAGGCCGTGGTCGCCTACGGCACCTGCGCCGCGTTCGGCGGCGTGCAGGCGGCCAAGCCCAACCCCACCGGCGCGCAGGGCGTCAACGAATGCTTCGGCGCGAAGGGCATCAAGGCCATCAACATCGGCGGCTGCCCCCCGAACCCGCTGAATCTCGTGGGCACGCTGGTCGCCTTCCTGCGCGGCGACAACATCGAGCTCGACGCCAACAACCGCCCCATGATGTTCTACGGCAGCAGCGTGCACGACCAGTGCGAGCGCCGGGAACACTTCGACAACGGCGAATTCGCTCCCTCCTTCGATTCCGAAGAGGCCCGCAACGGCTGGTGTTTGTATGAACTGGGCTGCAAGGGCCCGGACACTATGAACAACTGCCCGAAGGTCAAATTCAACGGGACCAACTGGCCCGTGGGCGCGGGACATCCGTGCATCGGCTGCAGCGAGCCCGGTTTCTGGGACAAACTGTCCCCGTTCTATGAAAACTAGAGGGAGCACCCATGAGCGAAGCCAGAAAAACACCCCAGAGCCATTTCACCGGACCTGTCGTCATCGATCCCCTGACCCGTATCGAAGGCCACCTGCGCATTGAAGTGGAAGTGAAGGACGGGCGCGTCAGCGAAGCCCGCAGCGTCGGCACCCTGTACCGCGGCCTTGAAACGATTTTGGTCGGGCGCGACCCCCGCGACGTGCAGCACTTCACGCAGCGCACCTGCGGCGTGTGCACCTATACCCACGCGCTGGCCTCCACCCGCGCCCTCGAAGACGCGATCAAGGTGGAAATCCCCAAGAACGCCACCTACATCCGGAACCTCGTGCTCGGGATGCAGTATCTGCACGACCATATCGTGCATTTCTACCACCTGCACGCCCTCGACTTCGTGGACGTGACCAGCGCGCTTCAGGCCGATCCGGTCAAGGCCGCCAAAATCTGTTCCTCCGTTTCCCCGCGCCCCGCGTCGGCGGACGGCTTCAAGGCGGTGCAGGCGAAGCTGAAAGCCTTTGTGGAAAGCGGGCAGCTCGGCCCGTTCACCAACGCCTACTTCCTCGGCGGGCATCCCGCCTACTACCTCGATCCCGAAGCGAACCTCATCGCCACGGCGCATTACCTTGAAGCCCTGCGGCTACAGGTGAAGGCGGCGCGGGCCATGGCGGTGTTCGGCGCGAAGAACCCGCACACCCAGTTCCTCGTGGCGGGCGGCGTGACCTGCTACGAAAGCCTGACGCCGGAGCGCATCGCCGAATTCGAAGGCTTGTACAAGGAAGTCAACGACTTCGTGAATCAGGTCTACATCCCGGATCTGCTGCTTGTCGGCGGCGCGTACAAGGACTGGACCAAGATCGGCGGCACGGCCAACTTTATGACCTTCGGCGAGTTCCCCGGCGACGAGCGCAATCTCGAATCCCGGTGGTTCAAGCCCGGCGTGGTGTTCGACCGCAAGCTCGAAGCCCTGCCTTTCGATCCCTCGAAGATCGAGGAGCACGTGCGGCACAGCTGGTACGCGGGCGATGCGGTTCATAAGCCGTTCCAGGGTGTTACCGAACCCAAGTTCACCTTCATGGGCGACAAGGATCGCTATTCGTGGATGAAGGCTCCCCGCTACGACGGGCGCGCCGTGGAAACCGGCCCGCTCGCGCAGGTTCTGGTGGCCTATCTCAAGGGCAACGCCGAGGTCGTCCCGGTGGTCGACAGCGTGTTGCAGACCCTCAGCCTGACGCCCGGCGATCTGTTCTCCACGCTCGGCAGGACCGCCGCGCGCGGCATCGAAACCGCCGTCATCGCCAAGAAGACCGGCGAGATGTTGCAGGAATACAAGGAAAACGTGGCTTCCGGCGACAAGAAGATCGTCGAGAACTGCGAAGTGCCGGACAAGGGCGAAGGCGCGGGCTTCGTGAACGCGCCCCGCGGCGGGCTCTCTCACTGGCTGGTCATCGAGAACAAGAAGGTGGCCAACTTCCAGCTTGTGGTGCCTTCCACGTGGAACCTCGGACCTCGCTGCTCGAAGGGCATCCCGAGCGCGGTGGAAGAGGCGCTCGTGAATACGCCCATCGCCGATCCCAAGCGCCCGGTCGAAATCCTGCGCACGGTCCATTCCTTCGACCCCTGCATCGCCTGCGCGGTGCACGTGATCGACGGCAGGACCAATGAAGTCAGTAAGTTTCAGATATTGTAAGTGAAAACGGGAGAACGGAAGATGGCTGAACAGGTGCTGGTTTTGGGTGTAGGCAATATCCTGTTCTCCGACGAGGCCATCGGGGTGCGCACGGTTGAGCATCTGCAGCAGTGCGCATCCCTGCCCGGAAATGTGGAGCTCATGGACGGCGGCACGCTCGGCATCCGGCTGATGGACGCCATCATGGGGTGTGATCTGCTGATTGTGGTGGATGCCGTCCTTGGCGGCGGCGAGCCGGGGACCCTGTACCGTTTGGAGGGCGAGGGGCTGCGCGAGAGTATGAGTTTCCGCGACTCCATGCATCAGACGGATCTGGTCGACACGCTGATTTACTGCGATTTGGCGGGGCACAGGCCGGATGCGGTCGTGATCGGCATGGAGCCAGCCGATTACCACACGATGGAGATCGGGCTGACCCCGGTCTGTCAGGCGCGTTTGCCCGATCTGGCCGGGAAGGTCGTCGAGGAGCTGCGCGCACGCGGGGTTATCGCGTAGTGTCAGGTTAGAGAAAAGATTGGGGAAGGGAGGGGAAACCTTTCTCCAGAAAGGTTTCCCCTCCCTTCCCCAAGCCCCATCCCTCCCTTTCCAAAGACTTTCGACTTTATCGAATCCCTGTTCGCAGTTTTTTCCAGCGCGGATGACCTTGGAATGGTGCGCCTTTCAAAGGGAATGCCTGCAAGCCGCGTTCGGGGGAGCAATGAAGAGAGAGGGAAAGCCACCATCCGTAGCGCTTTTTTTCCAGCTCACGCCGGAACGGACTCCTTTCGCGCGGCCTCCCCATTTTATGAAAGTCTCGGGAGGAGGGGGGACGCGAGCCTCGCTGGTGGGTTTGGTGGGGGGAGGGAGGAAGCCTTTCTTGAAAGGTTCCTCCTCATCATCAAGTCCATTCTGCGCAGCGCACAACAAAAAAAGGAAGGCCAAATGACCTTCCTTTTTAAATTTCTGGCTGGGCTACGTGGACTTGAACCACGATTAACGGGACCAGAATCCGTCGTCCTGCCAATTGAACGATAGCCCAACAACGTGAGAAGGTTTCTGTCAAAGAATGCCCGGGAAGTCAAGCGGAAAATGCTTTTTTCCGTCAAAAAGCGGCGTCATGGGCGGCGCGGCGGGGAAAGTGGGCGGAAAAACACACGGTTGCGCCGTCCGGGGAAGGCGGAAAGGCTGCCGCCGGAGCGACAGCCTTTTGGGTTTTCTGAGGATATGGCGCTGCCTGTGGGGATCTATTCGGCGAGCTTCTTGCCGATCATGCCGAGGACGACGCAAATAGCCATGAAACCGGCGCAAATCAGGACGACCTTCAATCCGATGTCCATAAGAACTCCTTGTCGTTTGTCAGGGAATGCCGGAGCGTTGCGCCAAGGCGGGGCATAGCCGCCGTGGGTCCGGCGCGCCCTTTTGGGGCGTCCCTGACGCATGGGGGAATGTGCGTTACACGCAAGCCCTGAGAGTGGAAACGAAGGAGATCCTATGAAGAGGCGGCGCGCCGGGGAGAGGCAACATGCCCCGGATTTCGGCAAGCCGTGGGAGGAGGAGATCCGCCCATGAAAGCGTCCTGAGCGAACGCGTGCAGAGCGGATAGAGCAGAAGGAAAAGCAGGGTGAGGAGAGGGAACCCTGTTTCCCTGTTGAGGCCCCTTTCGGGGAGGAAAGCCTTGTTCGCCCGGACAACGGCAGTGGCCTGCTCCGTTTCCAGAGGCAGGTATTCGCTGGGGACGAAGCTTGTTGTGACTGAAGTGTCAAATGAGGCGTTTGCCTTCAGCGCGTCCGGCGTGCAGAACAGCATGAGCAACATCAGTATGCTCAGGAAACTCTTGATAAAGAGTCTGTTCTTGGCGAACGTGGACAACATCATGGCAGCTCCCGCCGTTTCATTTGGCTTCATCATAAGCTACGCAGGAAAAGAGGTCAATAGGGTAGAAAAAAAGCCCTGTTACCTTTTTCAAAAACATGTTGACTTTTATCGTGAAAGAAAGAGCAAAAAGCGGCGCGCAAACGGGGGTGGGCTCCCGTCCGGGCGCCGCTTTCGGGGCGGATTGCCAAGGCTGGGGCGATGGCTTATGGAAGGAGAGGGCATTGTTTCCTCTAACTCTTTGTACGGCATATCTTTTTTAAGGAATACGAGAATGGGCCTTTTGAATGGGAACGTGTTGCGGCGTCCGCACCTGTCGCTGCGGCGGGAGTGGCATACCCTGTTGGCCGCCACCATCGGCACGTTGTTGACGTGTTTCGCGGTCGTCGCGCTGACGGTGCCGTATCAGTTCGCGGGCGGCGGCGTGCTCGGGCTCGCCCTGATCAGCAATTATGCGTGGGGGATATCCCCGGCATGGGTGCTCAGCGTCGGCAACGCCGTCCTGTTGCTGTGGGGCTGGAAGGCGCTGTCCCTCCGGTTCGCGCTCTGGACGCTGTACGTGACGGTCCTGACCAGCGTGGCTATCCCCGTCTTCGAGCTGTTCCAGTATCCGGTCATCGGCAATACCATCCTCGCCGCGCTGCTGGCCGGGGCCGTGGGCGGGGTGGGCTTCGGGATGCTTTTCCGCGTGGGGGCGTCCAGCGGCGGGACGGACGTCATCGTCATGGTGGCCCGGAAGCGCTGGGGCGTGGATATCGGGTCGATGTCCTTTTATATCAACGTGGTTATCCTCTTCGCGTCCTTTGTGGTCGTGGATATCGAAAAGATCCTCATGGGCGGGCTGTTGCTGTACGTGGAGACGGTGACCATCGACAGGGTATTGAAATCATTCGACAGGCGCAGCCAGGTTTTGATCATCAGCAAGCGCACGCAGGACATCGCGGACTTCATCCTCAACGAGCTTGACCGCTCGGCAACCATCATCCCGGCGAAAGGGGCGTATTCGGATCGGCCCCATGACATGCTGCTCGTCGTGCTCACCCGGCGGCAGACGGTGGATTTGCGGCAGTACATCGCGGAAATCGACCCGGAAGCGTTCCTCATTTTCTCCGATGTGACGGAAGTGGTGGGGCTCGGCTTCAAAAACTGGGAGTGAGGCGGCACGAGCGCATGACGCGCCGGATCAACGCGCCGGGCGGGCCAAGGCCGCATTGACTCCGCCAGCTCCTCCGCTTATCTTTTACCTGGTGCTTGAAACACCTCCACAGACGGTTTCACCCACCCCGAAAGAGTGGGGTCTTGATGCGTTGCCTATGGCGAAGTGCATCAAAACCAGAGAGGTGTTTTATGAGCCCAAGATCCAAGGCCTTTTCCCATCCCTGCCGCCGCCGTTCCGTTCCCCGCCGCCCGTTGCGCGCGGCTCCTCCGCCTTCCCCCGTATCAGACCTGTTTCCGCATCCCAAGGGTGAAATCCGCCGTTACAGCTTCCCCGCCTTGGCGATACGCTGCGAGCGGGAATTGCTTGAAGCGCAACAGGCTGAGGATATGAAAGAAATCCTTTCCAACGTTTCGGCGTCCGTGGATGCGTTCGCCTCGCTCATGGAGCTGATGGACGCCGAGGCCAAAGTGGACGGCGTGATCATCCATATTCTGGGAAGGGAACTGCAACGCATCGGCAAGATACTTTTCAAGATGCAGGACACGTACAGCACGGTTGAGCTTGTCGGCGCGTAACCTTCCGGACAACCGCACAGATTGCGTTCCAACACAAAACAGCCCTCGGCAGCGGGATTGCCGGGGGCTGTTCCTTTTTCCATTTTCCAACCGCGTGCCGCTTCCCGTGCGCCGAGGGCTTTTGCGCCAAAGGCTTTTCGAGGGTACGGAAAAAGGCGCGTTTCCGGTTACTTCCGTTTTGAGGCGATGTACTTGCCGACGACGATGCCGATGAGCACCGCGCCGATAAAGGAGATGAGGGGGCCGATCAATCCTTCCATTGCTTTTTCTCCGGGTTATGGGTGAAGGCTTTCCGCATTGGAAAACCGGGGCCGGGCAACCCGGACTCGGGCGGCTGGCACCGGAAGCCCGCTCCGGCTGGGGGAGGCGGAACCACCAGACGGGATCTCCAAACGGAGCGACCAACCGGAGCCGTCAGGCGGAACCGTCAGATGGAGGTGGCGGGTTCGGGCCCGTCGGGGCCGGGGTCTTTGCGCAGCGCGTTCGCCAGCGGGACAAGGTACAAATACAACGCATACGGGAGGCAGGCCATCGTCACGCCGAGCGTGGCGCAGGGGAGGCTGCCGGCGATGCTCCACGGGATCAGCGCGGCTATGAGGATGGCGCTGTTTTCGAGGGGGATCGCCATGTCCTGCCTGCGGGCGTAACAGGGGCGGCACAACTGCGCGGTCAGGATGGTGGCGAGCGTCTGGTTGCAGCTTATGCCGGACACGGGGACGCTTGCCAGCGTCATGGCCCGGAACGTCCCGATGCGCTCCGCCAGACGCCGTATGAGGCCGCCGAAACCGCTCAGGAGGTCGGTCGCGTCGAAAATGCCCGAATAGGACGACGACAGCAGGACGATGCCCGCCACCTGAAGCATGGACCGGATGCCGCCTCCGGCGAGTATTTCCGCTCCGGGCGCGGGGGTGTAGCCGAAGGCGAGGCAGGCGAACAGTTCCCCGGGCTCCATGCCCTGTACGGTCAGGCAGACGGCGCCCCCCGCGAGGATGCTCCAGAACATGGCCTGTTTCACGTCGGCGCGGAACAGGCTCAGGACGACGATACAGGCGGCGGGCAAGAGCGTCCAGCCGCTGAGAATGAAAAAACGGTCCATCTGTCCGGCGGCGTCCGGTGCCGCGAGCCGCGCCGGGCCGGAGAGGGACAGCGCCAGATAGCCCGCGCAGGTCAGGGCGAAGGGGAGCGCCGAGGTTGTCCACATACGGCGCATATTCGCGTATATATTGGTATTCGTGAGCGCACAGACGAGCGCCGCGCTGGATGATACGGGTGAGCATCTGTCCCCGACGTAAATGCCGCTCATGATAGCCCCGGCGGTGGCAAGCTCGTCCAGCCCGGCGGAACGGGCCAGCATCATAAAAATGACGCCGAGGGTGCTGACCGAGCCGAACGCCGTGCCGAGCAGGAGGCTCAACAGGCAGCACAGGAGGAAGACCCACAGGATGAAGTAGGCGGGGTCGACCCATTGCAGCGTATGATGGATGATGAAGGGGAGGGTGCCGCTGGCCCGCCAGACGGCGGTGAGCATACCGATGAGCCCGAAGATAATCAGGATATTCCGCACGCTGCGGACGCCGGACCACAGCATGAGGGCAACGTCGCGCGGCGCGTGCCCCTGCCGCAGGGCGTACCCGGCGAAACAGGCGAGCCCGAGCAGGAGCGCCCACAAGACGCTGGCCCCGGTGAGGACGCACACGGCGAGGCCGCCCAGAAAGACGCTGAGGACAATGGCTTTCACATCAGGTTCCTTGGCATCCGTATGGATGAGAAGGACGTGATTCCACGCCATGCCGCGCTTGTCAATCCCGGCCGGACGGCGCGACGGCGAAGGCTGACGGCTCTTCCCGCACACAGGGCCGCTCCGCCGCTTATGATGGGTGGTTTTATTGATGAGGCCTCTGCCCGAAGCGCGCCGGACAACCGCCTTCCACGCCGCGCCTCTCCCATTCCGTCATCCGGCGGGGGCTCCCTCCGCGCCGCCTCCCCATCATACAAAAGTCTTGGGAGGTGGAGGGGTGGGGTTTGGGGAGGGGAGGAGGAAGCCCTTCTCCAGAAGGGTTCCTCCTCCCCTCCCCAAAACTCTCGCCAATCTTCCCATCCCCACTCTTCAACGCAACTGGCTGTCCTTGCTGCCGCGGCGGTTGTAGAGGCTGACGGCGCGCTGATCCTTGTCGGCTTCCTCCTGACAGGCCACGCACAGCCGCACGCCGGGGAGGGCCTTGCGCCGCGCTTCGGGGATCGGCTCGCCGCACTCCTCGCAGAAATGCAGGCTCTCGCCTTTGGGCAGGTTGCGCCGCGCCCGCGCCACTTCGTCGTTGATCGAATCCTGAATCTGATCCTGTACCGCTCCGTCGCCAGCCCAGCCGCTCGCCATGTCCGCCTCCTTTCCGCATTTTCGCGGGATGTTTTCCTCTTACTATAGGCCTCGGCGGGGGCTTCGTCCATCCGGCGCGCCTCTTTTTCCCCGGTGTGACCCCGGTCACATCACGCCGGGGGGGATGGGGGTACCGTGCCTTCATGCTTGCAACAGGAGCGTGCCCATGAACAGGAACATCAGTCTGGCTTCACGCGATCCCCTCCCGCTCGGCCGGGAGGACATCTACAAGGGGATGGAGGAAATCGGCGCGTATCTGGACGTCACCCCGCGCGATTTCCAAGAAATCTACGCCCATGCCTACAAGATAGCCCGGGGGAGGCTGCTCTCGTCCATTACGGCGGGCGACATCATGCATGTCCCGGTGCTGTGCGTCGCCGAGGAGCAGTCCGTGCGGGATCTGGTCATCTTCCTCGACGATCACCGCATTTCCGGCGCGCCCGTCGTGGGCGCGGAAGGGCGCCTTTCCGGGGTCGTCTCGGAAAGCGACGTCGTCCGGTTCGTCGGCGGCGGGGAGACGGTGACGGTCATGCACCTGATGCACACGCTGATGCGGCAGGGGTGCGTCAGCGGCGCGGACCTTGAAGCCCCCGTCGGCTCGATCATGACGCGGGAGTGCGTCTCGGTCGGGGAGGGCGCCCATCTGGGCGACATGCTGGAACTCTTGCGGACGCGCCGGATCAACCGGATTCCCGTCGTCGATGCCGGGATGCGGCCTGTGGGGATCGTGTCGCGCACCGATATCATCAATGCCTTTGGAGTGATGCAGTGAGAGAACTTTTGCTGAAAATGGCGGGCGGCGAGCAGTCCCCGCCCCGCGCCAAGGCCGGGGAAATCTTCTCCGCGTGGGTTGGGAGCTGTCTGGCCATCGCCTGCATCGCGCTGCTGGAACGCTACGCCACGGGCAACTCGGGCTTCCCGCTGCTGATCGGCTCGTTCGGGGCGTCGGCGGTGCTGGCCTTCGGAGCCATACGCAGCCCGCTGGCACAGCCGCGCAACCTGGTGGGCGGGCATTTCCTGTCCGCGCTCGTGGGCGTCTCGTGTTACTTCCTGTTCCCCGGCACGCCCTGGCTGGCCTCATGCCTCGCCGTCGCCACCGCCATCGCGCTCATGCACGTCACCAAAACCCTGCACCCTCCGGGAGGCGCCACGGCGCTCATCGCGGTCACGGGCGGGGAGGGCATCCACCAGCTCGGCTATCTGTACGCCTTCGTGCCGTGCCTGCTCGGGGCGCTGATCATGCTCGCCATCGCCCTTATCGTGAACAACATCCCCAAGGCGCAGCGCTACCCGCAATTCTGGTGGTAGTGGGGAGGCCCCTCCGGAAGCCGGGAAAACGGCGCGGCGGGGGCCGGGAAGCCCGGAAGCGGCAAAGGCGGGAAGGCGGCGCTCCCGTTATGATGAAGGCCGGAAGGCCGTACCCTTGAGGGGCGTTTCGTATGGAGCGCCCCTTTTTCCGTGCTTTTTCCTCTATGGGGCGGGGTTCCGTGCGTTGGGCGCATCCCTGCGCCGTATGGAGGAAAGGCGGCGTACGCGGGGCAGCGGCCCCGGCTGGCCCTTTCTTGGCGCAGAGCCATACACGGGCGCGGGGCCGCTTGACAGTCCGGAATGTTAGTTATACTAACTCACGCGCTGCGGGGATTCCCTGCCCGCCCGCCGGGTTCGCGGGGGGCCCTCCGCCAGCTTGCAATGTCAGGATCCCCCGCGCGGCTCCCCGCCGGGGCGGAGAGGGCAAAACGTTTTTCTTTCAGGATGGACGGCATGACGGCGAAACCGGGTACCACTTCCACGGCGGACCGCATCCTTGATGCGGCCATCGGGCTCATGAATACGAAAGGCTACAACCCCGTGTCGGTACGGGAAATCGCCAAGGCCGTCGGCCTCAGCGAGATGACCGTGTTCCGGCATTTCCCTTCCAAGTACGCCATGCTGATGGCGGCCATGCGCCGGGCGCCGTATGCGGAAATGATCGAGGACGTCTTCACCACGCATGTCCGCTGGGAGCTTGAGCACGACCTGCGCCATTTCATGCGCCGCTACATGGACATCGCCGAGCAGCGGATCGGCATCTGGCGGATTTATTTCAGCGCCATCGGGCAGATCGACGAGCACAGCACGGAGCTGGTCAGCGACGTCACCTCGTTCCGTGAGCGCCTGCGGGCGTATTTCGAGGAGATGATCCGGCGCGGGCACATCCGGCAGCTGGACAGCCTGTATGTTTCCTCGCTGTTCTGGAACCTCATTTTCGGCTTCGTCATGACGCTGGTGATCGGGCGCAAGCGCCCGGGGCTGGTCCGGGATGAATACATCGAAAACGCGGTGTCCGTATTCATCGGCGGCGTTGCCCCGAAGGAAGGCGAAGCATGGCGGTAAGCGTCAGAAAGCCCGTGCTGTATGCGTTCGGCGTGGTTTTGTGCGCGGGGATCATCGGAGGCATCTGGCTGTGGTACCGCACCCACTGCGTCCTGATCACCAACGACTCCCGCATCGAGGGGACGCTTGTCGGCGTGGCTTCCCGCCTGTCCGACCGGGTGGTGCAGGTCATGGTGAACGAGGGCGACACGGTGCACAAGGGGCAGGGGCTCGTGCGCATCGACAGCCGCAGCGTCATGGCCCGCAAAGCCAAGGCCGAGGCCGCGCTTGAGCTTGCCAAGGCCCGCTGGGAGGACGCCAAGGCCGGGTTCCGGCGGCAGGAGATCATGGCGGCGCAGGCCCATCTGGATCAGGCGCAGGCCATGCTGGAGCGGACGGGGCGCGACTTCCGGCGCATGGAGCAGCTTGCCCGCAACGACGGCGGGGTGACGCAGGCCGACCGGGACGCCGCGAGTTCCGCCTACCGTGCGGCGCAGGCCAACGTCGCCGCCGCGCAGGAGGAGCTTGCCCTCAAGAAGGAAGGCTCGCGCCCGGAAGTCATCCGGGCCGCCGAAGCGCAGGTCATGCAGGCGCAGGCCGAACTCGACGAGATCAACGTGCTGTGCCAGGACAGCGTGATCCCTTCCCCGGTCAACGGCGTCGTGGCCCAGAAGCTCGTGAGCGCCGGGGAACTGGTGGCGGCGGGGCAGAAGCTGTTCACGCTCGTCAATACCGACGACATCTGGCTCAACGCCCGCATCGAGGAAACCCGCATCGGGCAGATCCGCGTGGGGCAGGACGTGGCCTTCACCATCGACGGCTATCCGGGCCGCACCTTCTCCGGGCGCATCTATGAGATCAACCCGGCGGCGTGCTCCGTGTTTTCCCTGATTTCCACCGAAAACGTCGCGGGCTACTTCACCAAGATCATGCAGCGCGTCCCGGTGAAAATTTCCCTGCCGCGCCTCGACAGCCCGGAAACGGACCCCGGCGAGCCCGAGGTGGTGTTCCGCATCGGGATGCAGGGAACCATTGAAATCCAGCTCTAACGCGACGGCCCGGAAGGTGATGCCATGCCTGCTTCCCTGATTGCGGCGGGGGACGCCCTCGCCCGTTTCTTCGCCGCGCCGGAAATCGGCTCGGTCCCGCACCGGAGCGCCCGGCAGGGCATCCTGATCCTTGTGGCCTTCATCGGCGGGATGCTGCCGATTTCCAACATGGCCATGCTCAGCTCGGCCTATCTGGCGCTTTCCGGCGACTTCAACGCGGATCTCATCGACCTCGGGCGGCTGGCGCTCGGCAACCTCCTGATCATGGGGCTGGTCCAGCCGCTGGTGAACCACATCCATGCCGGGCTCGGCCTGCGCGGGGCGCTCTTCCTCGCGCTGTGCGTGGTGTCCGTGGCCGGGGTGGGGGCGGCCTCCTCCGGCTCCCTCACGGAGATGACCCTGTGGTACGCGCTGGCGGGGTTCGGGGGAGGGCTGTTCCTGAGCCTTTCCGCGCGCATCCTGTTTGTGGCCGTGCCCCCGGAATCGCGCAGGCTCATGATGGCGATCTGGAGCTTCTTCATCGGGTTCGGGTCCAACCTGAGCCCGCTGCTCGGCGGGTTCCTCGTGGAGTTCCTGACGTGGCACTCCCTGTTCCTGCTCTCGCCCGTGGTGGCGCTGCCGTGCCTTGTGATCCTCTTCTTCCTGCTGCCGGACAGCCGCCCCGCCGGGATGCCGCCGTTCGACTGGTGCTCGTTCGCCTTCCTCGTCGCCTTCGCCGTGCCGACGCTCATCGCCGTGTGCTACGGGCAGACCTTCGGCTGGAACTCCTCGTTCATCCTGATCATGATCTTCTGCGCCGTCTCCGCGCTGTTCCTGTTCCTCGTCTCCTGCCTCAGCGCCGAGGCCCCGCTCCTGCACCTGCGCAACCTGCGCATCAAGGGCGTGGGGCCGGCGGTCATGGCGGCGCTCCTGCTCGTGATCAGCCATGTGGGGATGCGCATCCAGATGATCCTGTTCATGCGCAACGTGCTCGGCTACCCGCCGTCGGAGATCGGGCTCATGTTCCTGCTGCCGCTGTGCGTGTTCGTGCTGACGGTCGTCCCGACGGGCATCATGGTCGCCACGCACGGCAACCCCAAGCCCTTCCTCCTGGCCGGGATCGCCTGCATCGCCGGGGCCGGTCTCCTGCTCTCGCGGCTCGACGCCAACGCGGACTGGTGGCACATGGCGGTGCCGCTGGCTCTGCGGAGCTTCGGCTATGCGATGGGCAGCGCTTCGGCCACGCCCTTCCTGTTGCGCAACGTCCCGCCGGAGAAGCAGCCGCAGACGCTCCCGGCCATCAACAGCGTGCGTTTCTTCAGCATGTGCTTGTGCATGGGGTCGATCACCACCCTGAGCGTGCTCCTCAACAAGTGGTATTTCGCCCTCATCGCCGCGCAGGTGACGCAGGGCTCCTCGGCGGCTTCGGCTTCCATCTCGCGCTGGTCGGCGCTGTTCGCCGGGCAGGGGCTCTCGCCCTCCCAGTCCCGGCACGACGCGCTCCTCATCGTGTCCTCATCCATCAAAAAGCAGGCGTCCGTGTTTACGTTCGATCATCTCTTCCTCATCCTGTCGCTGGTGGCGTGCGTGGCTTTCGTGTGCGCCCTCCTGAGCCGTCGCGTGGACCCGCACCCCCACGCCGTGCGCGCCCATGCCCGGAATAGCCTGTCCCGCCTGTGGGCCGCCGTCCGGTCGCGGCTGCCGCGCCCCGCCTTCCCGCTGGCGGGGCTGCTCCTGTGCTGCCTGCTGGCGGCGGGGTGCACCCTCGGGCCGGACTACAAGCGCCCGGATCTGGATCTGCCCGCCGCTTCCGTTGCGGCGGACGAGCCCGGCGCGCTGTTCACCCGCGAACGCTGGTGGGAAGTCTTCCATGACGGCGCCCTGAACCGCCTTGAGGAGGCCGCCCTCGCGCACAACAGCAACCTCGCGCAGGCGATGGCCCGGGTCGAGGAGGCACGCGCGGCGGCGGGCGTCGCCTTTGCGGATCGCCTGCCTGCCGTGGGCCTGCGGAGTCAGGACGGCAAGCGCCAGATGACGGAAGGGGAGGAGCTCGCGCACCACTACGCCTCGCGGACGCAGGAGGCGTACAAGGCGGTCGGGTTCCTGAGCTTCGAGCTTGACCTGTGGGGCAAGTACCGCCGTCTGGACGAGGCCGCCCGCGCCGAGCTGCTGTCGACCGAAGCCGCCCGCGACACGATCCGGCTGGCGGTGGCCTCGGAAACCGCGCTGGCGTATTTCCAGCTCCGCACCTTGCAGGAGCAGGAACGGATCGCCGCCGACATGCTCAAGTCCTACGAGCGGACGTGCAAGGTCTATGAGACGCGCTACCGCCTCGGGCAGTCGCCGGAAACCACGCTGCGGCGGTTCGCGGCGGAACGCGACAAGACGCAGGCGCAGTTGTACGATCTGGAGGAACGGCGCATCCGCTGCGAAGGCGCGCTTGCGGTGCTCGCGGGGTTCAGCCCCGCCGGGATCGTGGACGGGGCGGGGCGGGCCTTTCAGGAAGGCCGGACGCTCGGCGAACTGGCACCGCCGCCGGACGTGCCCTCGGGCATCCCTTCGGATCTGCTCCAGCGCCGCCCGGACGTCCGCTCCGCCGAAGGCCGCCTCATGGCCGCCAACGCCCGCATCGGCGCGGCGCGCGCGGCGTTCTTCCCGTCCTTCTCGCTGACGGCGGAGGGGGGCTACTCCTCGACGCATCTGGATCGGGTATTCCTCGATCCGGCGCGGATATGGGGCGTCATGGGCGGGCTGGCGCAGCCGCTGTTCGAGGGCGGCAGGCTCACGGCGAAGCAGCGTATGGCGGAGGCCAAGTACGAGGAAGCGCGGGCGGCCTATGTGGGGAGCGTGCGGAACGCCTTCACGGAGACGCGCGACGCCCTCGCCGGGAACCGCATCAGCCGCAAGGCCCTCGCCGCCAGCACGGAGCGGGTGAAGGAACTCACGCGCAGCAACGAGATCATGGAAAAGCAGTATGATGCGGGCCTGAGCAGCGTTATGGACCTGCTCGACGTGCGCCGCCAGCTCTTGGCCGCCCGGCAGGAACAGGCCGAGGCTCGCCGCCGCCAGCTCGCCGCCGTGGTCGGGCTGTGCAAGGCGCTCGGCGGGGGCTGGACGGAAGCGAAGGGGTTTGAATGAGGCGTCGGGGAGGGGAACCCTTCGGAAGGGATTCCCTTTCCCCGCCCGAACCAGCCGGCCTGCGCCTTCCGCCGCACGGGGCTTCCGTTCCATCACCGTTTCGGAATGTCCCGCCGGGGACGCGCCTTCCCGGGGGCTTCCGGCCGGGGCGGGCCGCTGGGCTCCGGGGAACGGGAACGTTCCGGCGGGGCGGGCAGCGGCCCGCGTGGGGGGAGGCTCTATCTGTCGAGGTTCAGGAAGATGGTCTTGGTTTCGGTGTACTGGTCGTGGGATTCGCGGCCCTTGTCCTTGCCGCCGAACCCGGAGAGCTTGTAGCCGCCGAATGGCGTGGTGTTGTCGCCCTCGCTGAAGCAGTTGACGGAGACGGTGCCCGCCTTGAGCGCGCGGGCGTACTTGTGGGCCTTGGTGACGTCCTCGGTGAACAGGGTGGCCTGCAAGCCGTATGCTGTGGCGTTGGCGAGCCCTACGGCTTCCTCGTCGCTGTCGGCGGGGAGGATGGCGGTGACGGGGCCGAAGATTTCCTCTCGGACGATGGCCATGTCCGGGGTCACGCCGTCAAAGATGGTGGGCGGGATGAACAGCCCGCTGCCGATGGCGAGGGGCGCGCCGCCGGTGAGGACATGCCCCCCTTCGGCCTTGCCCTTCTCGATGTAGCCCATGATCGTCCTGAACTGGCCTTCGCTCACGATGGAGCCGAGGTTGTTTTCAGGATCGAGCGGGTCGCCGATGCGCCAGTTTTCGAGCTCGGCGAGCAGGGCTTCGGTGAAGGCGTCCTTGCGCTTGCGGGGCACGATGATCCGGGAGTTGGCGGTGCAGTTTTCGCCCATGTTCCAGAAGGCGGCAGCGGCGGCTTGCGCGGCGACGGCGGCGTAGTCGGCCACGTCGTCGAGCACCACGAAGGGGCTCTTGCCGCCGAGTTCCAGCACGATGCGCTTGAGGTTGCTCCGGGCGGCGTATTCAAGGAAGCGGCGGCCCACTTCGGTGGAGCCGGTGAAGGACACCACGTCCACGCCGGGGTGCAGCCCGAGCGCTTCGCCCACGGAGGAGCCGGGGCCCGTGATCACGTTGAACACGCCTTCGGGGATGCCCGCTTCGGCGGCGAACTCCGCGAGCTTCAGGGTGGAGAGCGAGGTGACGCTGGCGGGCTTGAGGATGACGCTGTTGCCTTCGGCAAGGGCGGGGCCGAGCTTCCAGCCCACCATCATGAGCGGGAAGTTCCACGGCAGGACGCAGGCGACCACCCCGGCGGGCTCGCGCACGATGAGCCCCAGCCTGCCGTCTCCGGAGGGGGAGATACCGCCGTACTGCTTGTCCGCGCATTCGGCGTGCCATTCGAGGCACTCGATGGTTTCCGGCAGATCCGTGAGCAGGCATTCGCGGACGGGCTTCCCGCTGTCCAGCGATTCGAGGACCGCCAGTTCGACCTGATGCTTTTCGATGAGCCCGATGAAGCGCATGAGGATTTTTTTGCGCTCCGAAGGATGCATACGCGACCAGGCCCCGCTTTCAAAAGCCTTGCGCGCCGCGGCGACGGCCTTGTCGACGTCTTCGCGCCCGCAGGAGGCGACCCGGGCGATTTCCTTGCCCGTCGCGGGGTTGACGGTCGGCATTGTCTCGCCGGAGAGGGCGGGGGCGAATGTCCCGCCGATAAAGGCTTCGGTCGGGTAGGACAGGTTCGCGGCAATCCGTTCGTAGTCGGCGTGGGACAGCAATGTCATGGTGGCATCTCCTTAATCGTTTGAGTGGCTTTTCAGATCCAAGGGCCGGAGGGCGGTGCGGCGCGCGCTTCCCGCCTGCCGGTTCCGCAAAACTCCCCGCCGAAAGGCGGCGGAGGGTTTCGCTGTTGATGGTTGCCCGCCCGGTCGGAACCGGCGCAGGAAAAACGCGGCGGCCAATCCCTTGGGAGCATATGCCCGTGGGGGGCCGCATCCCTCTGTCCGGGCCGTTCCGGGACGGGGCCCCTCCTTGCTTTATTCCTTATGATACGGTCCGTTGGGGGCAGCCTTGAACGCCTTCCGGCAGGGGGCGGATCTTCCCGGCAGCCTCAGCAGCCTTCCCGCCGGACCGCACCGGAACGGATGCCTTCCGCGCGGCCCCCGCCGGACGAAAGCCTAGGGAAGGGAGAGGGGCCGGGAAGGGGACCTGTGCGGGGGCTTCCCGCTCTCCAAAAGGCTCCCCCCGGCACGTTTCCCCTAACCTTCCGCCACGGCTACCAAGAAACGAACCCGTTCTTCAGCTTGTCGTTTTCTTCCACGATAAGGTGGTTGAACCCGGTGATGTGGACGTCCGAGCAGGACACGTAGGGGACGATCGCGGGCACGCCGCCCAGCGTGGTTTCCCGCAGCCCCTTGGCGTGGAACGCGCCGCCGCAGACGCTTTTCTGGACGAAGGTTTCTTCAAGCCCGATGAGGCCCCGGAAGTACCGCTGTGCAAGGCGGGTGGACGTGCCGGTCCCGCAGGGGGAGATGTCGGCCTGCGCGTCCCCGAAGATGCACTGGGCCAGATAGCCGCCGTCCTCTTCCGGGACGTTCTGGCAGAAGAGCACCTGATCAAGGTAGTTGATCGCCGGGTTCGTCGGATGGGCCACCTTGATGACCTTGTTGGCGGCGGCGAGGATGTCCTTGCTGAGGCTGCGCAGGAGGTTGACCGTGTCCTTGGTGATGGTCAGGCCGAGGGAATGCACGTCCGCCAGCACGAAGAAGTTGCCGCCATACCCGATGTCCACGGAAACGTCGCCGTATCCGGCAAGGTCGATGTGCAGATCCTTGCGGTACAGGAAGGCCGGGACGTTCTCCAGATTGATGCTGGCGACCATGTGGTTTTCCCACTTCACATAGACCGTCACCAGCCCGGTGGGGGTTTCGAGGACGATCTTGGTTTCGGGCTCCACGCGCTTGACCATGCCCGTCTCCACGAGGACTTTGGCGACGGAGAGCGTCCCCGCGCCGCACATGGGCTGATAGGTCAGCGCATCTATATAGAACACGCCATAGTCCGCCTCGGGCGAGCAGGGCTCGGTCAGGATGGCCCCGACGAGGGACAGGAACCCGCGCGGCTGCTGCATGATGCAGGTGCGCAGCCAGTCGTGGTTCCGGCGCATGTCTTCCATTTTTTCAGCTACGGAAGCGCCCTTGAGCGGAGGGATGCCGCCGGTGACGACGCGGATCGGGGTGCCCGTGGTGTGGGCGTCCACAACGAAAACCGACTGGGATGCAAGCATAATAGGCTCCTTTTTGAACTCGTATTTTCCAAAAAGAATCTGTGTTGGAAAAGACCGCCAACAGGGATTCGATAAGAATAAAAGTCTTTGGAAAGGGAGGGATGAGGCTTGGGGAAGGGAGGGAAAAGCTTTTCTTCAGAAAAGTTTTCCCTCCCTTCCCCAAGCTTTCTACTAACTCAGGCGCTTGCGGATGGCGAACGAGGCCGGGGTCTTGCCGAGCCCTCCGAGGGTACAGCGCAGATCGAGGGGAAGCATGAGCCCCACGTCGTAGACGGCGGCGATGGTCTCGTCGAGCGGGATGACCTTGTCGAAGCCCGCCAGCGCCATGTTGGCGCAGGCCACGGCGTTGAAGCCGCACATGATGTTCTTGCCGAGGCAGGGCACTTCCACGCGGTTCGCCACGGGGTCGCAGGCGAGGCCGGTGATGTTCTGGAGGGCCATCGAAGCGGCATCGAGGCACTGGGCCACGGTCCCGCCGAGCATGAGCGCAACCCCCGCGGCGGCCATGCCGGAACCCGCGCCGCACTCGACCTGACACCCGGCGACTTCGGCGGCGAAGGTCGCGGACTCCGCGATGAAGACGCCGATGAGCCCGGCGGCGAGCATGGCCTTGACGATCTCCTCGCGCGGCAGTCCCAGCGTGCGGCCCACGCCGATCAGCGTGCCGGGCAGCCCGCCGCACGATCCGGCGGTCGGCGCGGCGACGATGACGCCCATCGCGCTCTTCACTTCCATGATCGCGGTGATGTACTTGGTGACGTTGTTGAACAGGTCGTTGGGCAGGAGCGTCCTGTTCCGCTGTCCCGCGTCGATCAGGTGCGCCTGCGGGCCGAGGATGCGGTCGGCGTACTCGGTCCCGGCAAGCCCGTCCTCGACGGCCTTTTCCATGATGCCGACCAGCCGATCCATCTTGTTGAAAATGTCCTCTTCGGTGGTGTTGCCGCGCACGCTTTCATAGCGGGCGGCAAGCTCCCACAGCGGCCTGCCGTCCTGCTTGGCGTATTCAAGGAGCCCGGCGGCGTTGGAGAAGGGGACGGAGCAGCCCTCCCACGAGCGCGTGGGCAAGATGGGATCGAGCGCGATGCACCCGGTCACGCCGGGCAGCGCCCGCAGCCGGGCCACGGTTTCCGCATCGAGCGCGGAGGCGCGCTTGAGGTTGATGAGCAGACGCGCGCCGTCGCTTTCCGCCCGCAGTTCGTCGGAGGAGGCCACGGCCTTCACGGACGCGGCGGCCTGTTCGAGGGGGGCGGCGTGGGCGTCGATGAGCAGCAGGTATTCATGGTAGCCCCCGTCGATGCTCACGGGGAAGCCCTCGAAACGCTGCATCTCCACCATGCCGCCGCCCACGGAGACGGCTTCCCAATGGAGGGTGCACCCGTCGCCGCCGGTCGCGGCGATGCGGTAGTTGTTGGGGTGGGAGGCCCCGTAGTCGAGGATGGAGAAGGCCACCTCGACGCCTTCGCGCTCGGCGATGGCGCAGGCATCGGGGACGCGGGGATCGGTCAGGTCGATGTCGAGGAGCCCGCTGACGAATCCGATGTCCGAGCCGTGCCCGTGGTAGGATTCGGCCAGCGAGCCGTTGACGTCGAATTCGACGAGGACGCTGCGGACATCCCCGCCGAGGGACTGGCGGACAAGGGCGCCTATGCGGGCGGCCCCGGCGACATGGGAGCTGGAAGGGCCGCGCATGACGGGGCCGATGACGTCGTTGAACAGGCTTGCGGGAAGTTTTGCCATAACGACTCCTTAAAGTAGTGCTTGAAAAAAAGAGCGGGGCCCGTCGAGGCCCCGCGCGGTACGGCTACATGAGGCCGGGGAGGGAGCTTGCGAACATGTTCAGGATGAGGAGGACGGCAAGCCCCACGAGGCCGGAAATCAGCGTGGGGATGGGGTAGACGAGGAACGCCTGCTTGGTGCTCAGGCCGGACATCTTGCAGATGGTCCAGAAGCCGGAGTCGTTGGGCAGGCCGAGGCCGATGCCGCCGCAGCAGATGGCGAGGCCCACGAGGACCGGGGAGGCGCCGAGCTGGGAAGCGACCGGGGCGAGCACGGCGGAGGCCGTCACGATGGAGACCGTAATGGAGCCGAGGCCGATGCGCAGGCACTGGCTCATGAGGAAGCCGAGCAGGATGACCGGGATGCTCCAGCTCTGCATGACGTCGACGATGGCGGTGCTGATGCCGCTCGCGCCGATGACGGCCCCGAACGCGCCGCCCGCGCCGATGATGGCGAGGATGGAGCCCACGGATTCGGCGCCGCGCGAAACCACGGTGTCGAAAGGTTCGGGGAGGTGCTCGCGCAGGGAGAAATACGCCACGAACACGGTGATCAGCAGCACGATGTTGGTGTTGCCGAAGAAGGAGACGACGCGGCTGGCGGACGAGGCCGGGTCAAGGAAGGCGTTCAGGATGTTGGCAAAGAAAATCAGCATGATGGGCAGGAAGATGATGGCGATGCCGAGCGCGCCGCTGGGGTGGTCGGACTTGGCGAGGGCCTGCTCCACAAGGGCGGCGTCGGGCTCCTCGTCCGTGAGGAAAATGGGGGACTTCCTGCCGAGGAACTTGCCGTACAGCACGCCGCCGATGAGCGAGGCGGGCAGGGCGATGAGCACGCCGTAGACGATGAACCAGCCGATGTCCGCGCCCATGTTCCCGGCGACGGCCACGGGGCCGGGGGTGGGGATGACGAGGGCGTGCGTGCAGGTGAGGCCGACGACGAGGGCCGTGACCAGCGTGTTGAGGGCCAGCTTGCCTTCGCGGGCCATTTCGCGGATGAGGCCGATGAGGATGACGAAGGCCGCGTCGAAGAACACCGGGATGGAGATGATGTAGCCGGTGAGGTTCAGGGCCAGCGCGGATTTTTCCCGCCCGCACAGCCGCAGCATGGTGTTGGCGATTTCGCGGGTGCACCCGGATTCGTGGAGGATCTGCCCCATGGCGACGCCGAGCAGGATGATGATGCCGATGTCGCCCATCGTGTCCCCGAAGCCCTTGCAGGACGTCTTGATGATGGCCATCGGGTCAAGGCCGGAGCATACGCCCATCAGCAGGCAGCCGATGAACAGCGAGAGGAACGGGTGCAGTTTGAACTTGATGACCAGCGCCAAGACGACCGAGATGGACACAAGAAAGGCCAGGATGAGCGAGAGGTTACCGTCCATGAAAGGCTCCTGTGGAAGGGGTTGGGGGGTCCGGGGAAGGACAGCCTGCCGTGGGGAGGCAGGGGGCCGGGGGTGTAAGGGGTTCTTCGCCGTCGATGTGTCCGCCGGAGGTCGCGGGGGAAGCGCCTCCGGCGGAAGGCCTGACGAAAACGCGGGGGAAGCGCTTCCGGCTTGGCCTGCGGATCACGCGGGGAACGCGCCTCCGGCTGACGGTTCAGGTACTCCGGGGAGAATGGAATACCCGCCCGCCGACGGCGCGCCGTGGTCCCCGTGGGGTGGGAACCGGGGCGCGGGCCGTGGCGGGAAAAAGAAATCCCGAACGTTTATGAGAGATTACGGCCTGACGGCTATAATCCTTCGGGCGGAATGGACATGGAGGCCAGCTCTTCCAGCGGGAGCGGGAAGAGGGGCGGCTGCGCGTGGTAGGGCGGCAGCGTCTCGATGGGCAGGCCGTGCGCGTGGGCGATCATTTCGGCTACGGCGGCGGAACACATCCGGCCCTGGCAGGTGCCCATGCCCGGGCGGGCCTGCGACTTGAGCCCGTCGGGGGAGTAGCACCCGGCTTCGATGGTCCGGCGCAGCTCGCCCGCGGTCAGCTCCTCGCAGCGGCACACCACGGCGTCGTCGGCGGGCAGGAGGGCCGACGGGGAGGGCGCGAAAAAGATTTCCATGAACGGCTGCATGGCGTCGCAGCGGTACAGCCGGAACAGCGCGGCCTTTGCCAGACGGTCACGGGTTTCCAGCGTCAGCGCGCCGAGCTCGCGGCAGATGTCGAGGGCCACGGCCTCGCCGCTGGCGATGGCGGCGTCGGCTCCGCGCACGCCCGCGCTGTCGCCCGCGACCCGGATGCCGCAGACGTTGGTCTTGCCCCATACGTCCGTCTCGGCGTGCCAGTAGCGCTGGCGGGGGTTCCACGCATGGCGGCAGCGGGCAAGGCGGGTGATGCGGGTTTCCGGGACCACGCCTTCATGCAGGAGCACGGCGGTCCCTTGCAGGGACTTGCGCTTGCCGAAGCTGGTGAAGTCCACGGTCAGCGTTTCGCCGTCCCTGCGGATGGAAATGTCATTTGCGGCGGGGTGGCAGGGCGCGCCGAAGAAGGTGCGCAGGCCCATGCCCATGCCGTGCAGCAGGTACTGCGGGCGCAGGAGCGCGCCGGGCATACGCAGCGCGGCCTTGAACAGGCTGGCGGGGCTGCCCGTCAGCGCGACGCCAGCGATGGGGATGCCGAAATGCTTCAGGTGCACGACGGTCTGGAGGATGAGCGGGCCGTTGCCGCACAGCACGACCGGGCCTTCGGGCAGCATGGAGGCGGACTTGAGCAGCACGTCGGCGGCCCCGGCACCGAGCACGCCCGGCAGGGTCCAGCCCGGCAGGGGCACGGGGCGCTCCATAGCGCCGGTGGCGATGAGGAGCTGCCGCGCCTGCATGACGTGGCTCGTCCCCTGATGGCTGACATAGGCCCGGCCCGGGGCAAGGTGCCAGACGTTCGCCCCGCCCAGGAAGGTGGCGGGGGACTGGCGGAATTCGCGGACGAGGGCTTCGCCGCGCGCGTAATCGGCCCCGATCTGCTTGCGTTTGTCGGCGGAGGCGGAACCGGCGCTGCGGAAGATCTGGCCTCCGGGCTCGGCCTGCCGGTCAAGGACGAGGACGGAAAGCCCGTGCCGCGTGGCCTGCAACGCCGCGCTCATGCCCGCGGGCCCGGCCCCGATAATGACGATATCCCATTGCGTACGCATCACTTGTTCTCCTCTGTCCTGAAGGAAGGCGCTCCGGACTGCCGTTTCACCGACATGCCTTCCCGCACGGGGATGAGGCAGGACTGCTGGTTTGGGACGCCGTCGATCTCCATGAGGCATTCGTAACAGACGCCCATGTGACAGTACGGGCCGCGCCCGTCGTGTTTGCGGGCCGTGGTGCGGGTTTCGCCGCCCGCCCGGTCGAGGACCGCCGCCGCGACGGTCGTGCCTTCCTCAACCTGTATGGCCTCGCCTTCAAAGGTGATGGTGACCAGTGCGCGCTGGGGGGGAAAAACGGACTTGAACATGAAAAAACCTCTCTCCTGCGCTGTCGTTTCCGTGCCGGAACCGGCTGCGGCTGCTTGTCTGCGGGACATCCCGCGGCCTGCTTCCTAGGGAGGGGAATCCCTGAAGGGGCCCCCCCCTTTCCGGGCGGCCTTCCGCCGTCCTTTGCCCCGGCATCGCCGCCCTTGCCCCGTTTCCATTGCGGGCGGCCTGCTGTGGCCTTCCGGCCCGCTTTCCGCCGGAGGGGGGACGGCCTCCGGCAAGGGCCTGCCGGAAGGCGGCCTTCGCAGGGGCCGGCGGTCCGCTTTCCGGGCCGGAGCCGGGGCCCCGGTTTCAGTGCGGCGGGCTTTTCCGGCTGGCCCGCCTCGGGAGCCATGCCCGTTTCCGGGCTGCCTGCGGGACCGTTCCCGCCGTTCCGGTCAGGCCGACGGCAGCGACGGCGGGTTCATGCCGAACCGGTCGATGCACAGGGGCGCGAGATCGACCAGCGGGGTTTCGCCGCGCAGCATCTGGGATACGAGCTTGCCTGTGATGAGGGACAGGCCGATGCCGTTGCCTTCATGCCCGGCGGCCACATACACGCCCTCCACATGGGTGGGGGAGATGATGGGCTTGCCGTCCGGGGAGGCGGGGCGGACGCCCGCGTAGGCCCGGATGAGCTTCACGCCGCTGAAGGCCGGGAAAAAATGCTTGGCGCGCTGCGCTATGGCCTGCATCACGGCGGGGTGGGGCGTCGTGTCCATGCCCACGAAGCGGCGGCTGCTGCCGATGAGCACCGTGCCCGCCGCGGACGGCTCAAGCACCATCGCCACGCCGAACTGCTCCATTTCCGGGGTTACGCCGGGGCGCTTCTTGCCGCTCTTGGCCGCCAGATAGCCGAATTCCGCGTAGTTCTTGCTCACAAGCCCGTCGAGGCGCTCGGTGACGAGGATCTGCCCCTGCCGGGGGCGGATCGGGACTTTCACACCCACCATGTCGCCGAGGCCGGGGGTCCAGACGCCGGAGGCCAGCACCACTTTCTTGGTGGCGATGCTGCCGCTGCTGGTTTCCACGCTCTGCACCGCGCCGTTCCTGACGGTGATCCCGGTGACGGCGGTGCGGTTGAAGGCTTTCGCACCCTTTTGGCGGGCCAGCTCCGCGAGGCCGAAGCACAGGCGCATGGGGTTGAGCTTGGCGTCGCCGTTGAAGTTGAGGCAGGCGATGACCTTGTCGGAGACGTGCGGCTCGTGGCGGAGCAGTTCGTCGCGGTCCCAGAAGGTCACGTCCACGCCTTCGTTCTTCTTGCCCTCATAGTTGGCGAGCACGGTTTCCATGTCCCGCTCGTCGTCGACCAGCAGGCCGAGGCCTTCGGGCTCGAACTCGATGTCGCAGGGCAGCTCGCGGCTGATTTCCGGGAACATGTCCTGCCCGATCTTGCAGAACTGGCTGAAGTAGCCGGGCGCGCTGTCGTAGGTCACGGCGTGGCCGTCGCAGCGGCGGCTGGAGCCCCAGGCGTATTCGCCGCGCTCGACGAGCGCCACGTCCGCGCCGTCACGGGCGAGGTAGCAGGCGACGGCGGTCCCTACGGCTCCGCCCCCTATGACGACGATTTCCGCGTTTTCGTGTTTGTTCATCGTTCGTTCCTTTGGCCTTTCAGCGGCGGGAGGCTTGCCGGGCGGTTTCCAGCCCGGCGCGGGGGCCCTCCGGCGGCGCGCCCGGGGGCCGGGGCCTGCCGGGGCGGTCGGGGAGGGCTCCCCATTCGGGGGATTTAGGCGAAGTCGGCCTTGCCGAGCAGTTCGTCGAGCTGGGCCTTCACGCCTTCGGAAATGGGCTGGCGGGGCAGGCGGAGCGTGCCGGTGCCGAAGCCGCGCTGCTTGAGGATGTACTTCACGATCTGCCACAGCTCGCCGGTTTCCTCGGTGAGGCGGAGCAGGGGGAGGATCTGGCGGTACAGCGCGCGGGCTTCCTCAAGCTTGCCCTGATTGACGATGAGGTCGTAGAGGCGGGCGGACTGGGCCGGGGCGACGTTGGCGAGGACGCAGACCCACGCCTTCGCGCCCATGACGAAGCTCTCGTAGGCGAGGCTCTCGCAGCCGCAGAAGATCACGAGGCGGTCGGCCAGCTCGTCCACGGCGCGGGTGAGGCGCATGATGTCGCCGGTGGATTCCTTCAGGAAGCCCATGTGCGGCAGATCAGCGATTTTGTCCAGCGTTTCTGGGAGGATGTTGACGCCGCTGCTGCCGGGGTTGTTGTAGATCATCACCGGCAGGGTGACGTTTTCGGAGATGTGCTTGTAGAAGGCGTAGATTTCGTCCTGGCTGGGATGCAGGCCGGGAGGGGGGAGGATCATGACGCCGTCGGCGCCGATGGAGGCGGCGTGTTTGGCGACTTCGAGGGTGACGTCCACGTTGGTGGACACCGCGCCGATGATGACCGGAACGCGCCCCGCCACTTCCTTCATGGCGAATTCCGCGAAGGCTTTGCGTTCTTCAAGGGTCAGCGCGGAAAATTCGCCGGTCGCGCCGAGGGGGAGCAGGCCGTGCACGCCGGATTCGATGAGCCAGTTGATGTGCTTGGCGCAGGCGGCGTAGTCGATCTCGCCGTTTTCCTGAAAGTGGGTGACGGTGACGGCGAAAATGCCGTGGATCTGTTTCATGAAGAACACCTCATTGTGTTGGTTGCGGCGGATTCCGCGCGCCGGCTCCGCGATGCGGGCGGCGTCGGCCGCCGTTGTCCGTTGCGGAAGCCGGGAGCCGGAGGGCGCGGATTCCGTGTTGCGTTGGTTGCTGCGGATTCTTCACTGACAGCAAGGAAAATGCCAAAACGGGACGGTTTCCCTATCGTATGAGAATCGTTTGGAAAGAGGAAACCTTTTTTGGCGGACGGCAAAACCGTGTCCGGAAAAGCGTGGTTCGAGTGTTGCGTTTCGCTCCACTTTTCCCTAAAAGGGCGTATGAGTGTAGCGATACACGACAGGCGGACACCGGCGCGCTACACTTGGGGCGTCCGCTCCGCCGCCGCGCCGTCCGCGTCTACGGGACGCCGCCCCGTTTCCCCCTTTCGCCCGGACTTCCGGAGGCCCCGCATGGATACCTACGAAAAACGCAATCTCCTTGAAAAAAGCTACCAATCCGCCGTCCATGAGGCGTGGAAACAGTTCATCGCCAACAAGCCCATCAGGGAGAAGGACATCCCGCCGCACATCCTGCGCAGTTGGAAACTGAGCCGCGAGGCGGGCATGGACCCGTTGAACCCGCAGGTGCCGCCGGTCCTGAACAAGCGGGAACTGGCGAGCCTGTGCCGCCAGCACCAGACGCTCATCGACTCGGCCAAGCCCATCCTCGACATGCTGGAAGTCTCGATCCGCGACACCGGGTACATCGCCATCCTCGCGGTGGCCTCGGGGCACCTGCTGGCCGCCGTGGGCGACGACAACCTGCTTGTGCAGGCGCGGAGCCAATACAACATCCCCGGCGCGCAGAGGAGCATCAAGACCATTGGGGCGTCGGCGCTGTCCATGAGCATCGTGGAGCGTGCGCCCATCCAGATAACCGGCTATGAACACTATAATTGCTGGTTCCACGAGTGGAAATGCGCCTCGGCCCCCATCTTCAACGACAACGACATCCCCATCGCCTCGCTCACCATTTCGAGCCATATTTCGTGCAAGGACATCCACACGTTGACGCTCACGACCTCCTGCGCCAACTGCATCAGCATCCGGCTGCGGGAGAGCGCGCTCATCGACACGGAAAAGCGCCTCAACGCCATGCTCCAGCGCGTGCTCAATTCGCTCCCCGAGGCGGTCGTGGCCATCGACGGGAACGGCTCCATCACCCACGCGAACAACAAGGCCGCCAACTACCTGCTCCCCAAGAACGGCGTCCTTGTGGGCAAGAACATTGACGATCTGTTCCCGAAGCCCGAATTGCCGCGCGTCCGGCAGTTCATGCGGCGGGGGGTTCCGGAGACGGGGGACGTGACCATCCTGACGCACGAGGGCGAGCGGACGCACTTCTGCCGCTTCGAGCCGATCCAGCTCAGCAACGGCGACTTCGGCATGACCCTCTCCATCAGCATGAAGAGCCAGATCATCAATATTGCCAACCATGCGGGGGGCAATTACGCCAAATATTCCTTTGACGCCATCAGGGGGAAAAGCCCGGAACTCAAGGCGCAGATCGACCTTGCCCGGCGCACGGCGCGCACGGCCTCGCGCGTGCTGCTGACCGGGGAGAGCGGCACGGGCAAGGAGCTTTTCGCGCAGGCCATCCACAACAGCAGCTCGGTGTGCAAGGGGCCGTTCGTGGCGGTTTCCTGCGCGGCGATCCCGCGCGACCTCATCGAGTCCGAACTGTTCGGCTATGTGGGCGGGGCGTTCACCGGGGCCAGAAAAGGCGGCATGATCGGGAAGATGGAGCTTGCCAAGGGCGGCACGCTGTTCCTCGACGAGGTCAACAGCCTGCCCCTCGAAATGCAGGCCAAGCTGCTGCGCGCGTTGCAGCAGATGGAGATCGTGCGCATCGGTGACACCAAGCCGACGCCCGTGGACGTGCGCATCATCGCCGCGACCAACGAGGATCTCAAGGACGCCGTGGCGCAGGGGACGTTCCGGGGCGACCTGTATTTCCGGCTGAACGTCATTGAGATCGCCATCCCGCCGCTGCGCGAACGGAAAGCCGACATCGGCTATCTCGCGGGCATATTCCTCGACCGGCTCAGTCAGGCCAGCGGGCAGGGCGCGCCGGAGATTTCCGGCCCGGCGCTCAAGGCCATGCAGGACTATGCGTGGCCCGGCAACATCCGCGAGCTGGAGAACGTCTGTGAACGCGCGTGGTTGCTTTCCGGCGGCGCGGCCATCACCAAGGCGCACCTGCCCCCGCGCATCCTTGAGGCGGCGCACGGGGCGCAGCCCGGCGAGGAGCGCGGCGGGCTTGGCGAGGGCTTCGATGCCGGGGCACGGGAGGGTGCGCCGGGCGATGCGCCCGCCCGGAACGGGGGGGTCGCGTCCGGAAGCGTGGACACGGTGTATTACGAGCTTATCCGCAGCACGCTGGACGCCTGCAACGGCAACCTGAGCAAGGCGGCGGAGCAGCTCGGCGTGGCCCGCAGCACGCTGTACAGAAGGCTGCGAAAGTTTGGGATTATTGAATGAGCGAGCGGATGGGGAGAGAAGGCTGGGGAAGGGGGGAGAAGCGTGGGGCGCTCCCCCCTTTTTTCAGAAACGTTTCTCCCACCTTCCCCCGCGTCTCTTTGTCCGAGAACGCTACAGTTTGGCCGTTCCTTGTGAAAAGTGTAGCGTTGCGCTACAGGTTCCGCGTGCTCCGCTACAGATACTTTGAGCGGACAAACAGGGCTTTGTGAAAAGAGATAAGCAATTTGAACGGATAGGAGTTTGGCACCGTTATTGCTCACTGAAAGGGCATGAGAACAAGGCGCTACGCCTCTGTAAACGCCAAACCTTATACGGAGCACAAAGCCATGATGAAGCGCATCGACTATTTCATCCCCACCCGGATCGTCTTCGGCGCGGGCCGCCTGAAGGAACTCGCCACCCTTTCCCTGCCCGGCAAGAAGGCCCTCCTGTGCGTCACCGAAGACAAGCTCATGGAAAAGCTCGGCATCCAGCAGCGCGTGATCGAACTGCTCGGACAGAACGGCGTGTCCGTGGCCGTGTTCGACAAAGTCACCCCCAACCCGACCCGCACCGGCGTCATGGCGGCCGCCGCGCTCGCCAAGGAAAGCGGCTGTGACTTCGTGATCGGGCTCGGCGGCGGCAGCAGCATCGACACCGCCAAGGCCGCCTCCATCATGATGGCCAACCCCGGCGACCTGTGGGATTACGCCTCCGCCGGAAGCGGCGGGCGCAAGCCGGTCTCCGGCGCGTTCCCCGTGGTGGCGATCTCCACCACCGCCGGGACGGGCACCGAAGCCGACCCCTATGCCGTCGTGACCAATGAGGAAACCAACGAAAAGCTCGACTTCACGCTCGACGAGATCTTCCCCGCCATTTCCATCATCGACCCAGAGCTGATGCTCACCCTGCCGCACAAGCTGACCCTGTTCCAAGGCTTCGACGCGCTGTTCCACGCTTCCGAATGCTACGTGAACAACGGCAACGAGAACCGCCTCACCGAGCTTTTCGCCGTCGACGCCATCGAAAAGGTCGCCAAGCACCTGCCCATCGTCTCCGAGGACGGCTCGAACCTCGAATCCCGCAGCAACATCTCCTACGCCGCGAATATCCTGTGCGGGTTCACGCAGTCCCTCGTGTGCACCACCTCCCACCACATCATCGCGCAGGCCCTCGGCGGGTTCTTCCCCAACGTGCCGCACGGCGCGTCCCTGCTGCTCATCGCCGACGCCTACTATAAGAAGGTCTGCTCGCTGCTGCCCACGGAATTCGACGCCATCGGCGAAATCATGGGCGAAAAGGCCGACCCCGCCAAGCCCGGCTACGCCTTCGTGACCGCCCTTGCCAAGCTCATGGAGCGTACCGGCATGAACAAGCTCGCCATGTCCGACTTCAACATCAACAAGGACGACCTGCCCAAGGTGGCCCATATCGCCGCCGAAGTCGGGTTCGAGTGCGACCGCTACACCGTCACGGAAGCGGACGTGGTCGAAATCCTGATGCAGTCCTACAAGTAGCCCCGTTCCCTCCCCGTTCCTGTGCGGAGGGCGGCCCCTCCAATGTGAGCCAGCGGGCGGCCCGCTCCCCGTGCGGGCGGCGGACTTGCCTGAGAAGGCGGGGAAGGTGGGGTTGCAGCCGTTCCCCGCGTGGGGCGGTGGCTGTATTCGCGCTGAGGGCGTCCCGGCGGCTCTTCCGTCCCCCGCTTGGTGGCTGGGACTGGAACCCCTTCCCCGTTGGTGTGTCCGATAGGCTTTGGGTTTTGGGAATATGCCCGGAGCCCGTTCCCGTGTGGCGCAGGCCCGGCAGCCTTGCGGGGCGGAGAGTGGCCCGCCCCGCAAGGGGACCTTCGGGCAGAGGCGGCCCCCCTCGGGCGGGGCCGCCCAGCCCGGCTGGGGCCGCTTGCCTCCGCACATGCCCGCTTCCCGAAGGCCGCCGCATCCGCAGGCGCGCGGCGGGAGGCCCGTCCATCCCCTTCCGGGGCGCCGCCATCCCCGGCGTGCCGCCTCGGGGCAACGTTTTTTTCGTGGAGCAGCCGTGAAGCTGAAGACCGTCCTTTTCGGGACAACGTATGCATTCGGTTCGATCAAGGAAGTCCTGAACAAGGCCGGTGAGTTGCGCTCCGGAGACGTGCTTGCGGGCGTCGCCGCCTCGTCCATGCGGGAGCGGGTCGCCGCCAAGCAGGTGCTCAGCGAGCTGACGCTCGGCGACCTGCGCGAAAACCCCGTGGTCCCCTACGAGGACGACGCCATCACCCGGGTCATTCAGGACGCCGTGCACACGCCGGTTTACGGGAGCATCAGGAACTGGACCGTCGCGGAGTTCCGGGAATTCCTGCTGGACGGGCGCACGTCCGCCGCCGACATCGAGCGCGTCCGCAAGGGCCTCACCTCCGAAATGGCCGCCGCCGTGTCCAAGATTATGTCCAACGCCGACCTCATCTGCGCGGCGAAGAAGATGCCCGTGGTGGTGCGCTCCAACAATACCGTGGGCCTGCCGGGGCGGTTCTCCTCGCGCCTCCAGCCCAACGACACGCGGGATGACGTTTCCTCCATTGTGGCACAGGTTTATGAGGGGCTGTCCTACGGCGCGGGCGACGCGGTCATCGGCATCAACCCGGTGACGGATACCGTGGAAAACACCAAGGCCATGCTCAACGCCCTGTGGGAGGTCATCGAGCGGCACCGGATACCCGCACAAAACTGCGTGCTCGCGCACGTGACCACCCAGATGGAGGCCATCCGGCAGGGGGCCAATGCGGGCATGATTTTTCAGAGCATCTCCGGGAGCGAGAAGGGGCTCGGCGAGTTCGGCGTGAGCGTGGGGCTGCTTGACGAGGCGTATGACCTCGCCGGGCATTACTGCCAGGCCGCCGGGCCCAACGTCATGTACTTCGAGACGGGGCAGGGTTCCGCGCTGTCGGCGGACGCGCATTACGGCTGCGATCAGGTGACGATGGAGGCCCGCTGTTACGGGCTGGCCCGCCGCTACCAGCCGTTCATGGTCAATACGGTGGTCGGCTTCATCGGCCCGGAATACCTGTACAACCATCAGCAGATCATCCGCGCCGCCCTTGAGGACCATTTCATGGGCAAGCTGCACGGCCTGCCGATGGGGTGCGACTGCTGCTACACCAACCACGCCGACACCGACCAGAATTCCAACGAGAACCTGATGCTCCTGCTGGCCGTCGCCGGGGTCAATTTCATCATCTCCCTGCCGATGGGGGATGACATCATGCTGAACTATCAGACGAACTCGTTCCACGACATCGCCACGGCCCGCCAGCTGCTCAACCTGCGGCCCGCGCCGGAGTTCGAGCAATGGTTGGAGCGGCACGGCATCATGGAAAACGGTATGCTCACGGCGCGGGCCGGGGACGCCTCATTCCTCTTTTAAGGCGCGGCGTCGCCATTCGTAAGGAAAGGACATGCGGGAACAGGATGTAGAGCGTATCGCGGCGGAAGTGCTCGCCGCGCTGAGGGAAGGCGCTCCGGCCGGGGCGGATCATCCGGCCGGCCGGGGGGATACCGGGGGGGCGGGCCTTGTCCCGCCCGCCGGGCGGGGAAGCCAGCCGGAAGCGGCGCATACCGGGATGCCCACGGCTCAGGACGAGGGCCGGGACGGGGGCGGTACGCTTCCCGATCTGGCGGGGCCGGAATTCCGCCGGGGGTGTTTCATCGCTTCACCCCATCGGCGTGACGTCATTGATGATTTCGTTTCGCACACCGGGGCGCGCATCGCCACCGGGACTGTGGGGACGCGGCCCCCGACGCGGGCCTGCCTGCGTTTCCTTGCGGATCATGCCCGCTCGAAGGGGACGGTCTTTAAAGAAGTACCTGAAGAATGGATCAGCGGGCATGGCCTGTGGAGCGTTTCCACGCTGGCGGAGGACAAGGATACCTACCTCACGCGGCCCGACCTCGGGCGGCGGCTGCCCGAGGAGTCGCTGCGGGAGCTGAAGCGCCGCTATGCCGACGCCCCGCAGGTGGTGATAGTGCTTTCGGACGGCCTGAGCACGGACGCGCTGCTCGCCAACTATGAGGAAATCCTGCCCCCGCTCCTGAACGGGCTCAAGCAGGCCGGTATCCGGGCCGGGGCCCCGCTGTTCCTGCGGCACGGCAGGGTGAAGGCCGAAGACCGCATCGGCGAGGCCGTGGGCTGCGACGTGGTGGTCATGCTCGTGGGCGAGAGGCCGGGGCTTGGGCAGTCGGAAAGCATGAGCTGCTACGCGGTCTACCGCCCCACGGCGGACACGCTCGAATCCGACCGCTCGGTGCTTTCGAACATCCACAGGGAAGGGACGCCGCCTGTGGAAGCCGCCGCCGTCATTGTGGATCTTGTCCGGGACATGCTGCATTGGAAGGCCAGCGGCATCAAGCTGAACAGGCGTCAGGCCGGGGACGCGGGCGCATGACGCCGTCCGCAGGCCGGGATGCCGGGACGGGAAAGGGGGAAGCCCATGCCCAATGAGGCGAATACCGGGACGCGCGCCTATGTGCCGGGGAAGCAAGTGACGGTGGCGCACCTCATCGCGCACCCCGCGCCGGAAATCTGCGAAAAGGCCGGGATTCCCGACGTGGACGCCATCGGCATCCTCACCCTGACGCCGGGCGAGACGGCGATCATCGCCGGGGATATGGCGGTGCGTTCGGCGGACGTGAACGTGGCCTTCCTCGACCGCTTTTCCGGCACGCTGATCCTGTACGGTTCCGTGGGCGCGGTGGAGCAGGCCCTCACGCAGGTCAACGACATGCTCAACCGGCTGCTGCAATTCACCATTTGCCCCGTCACCCGGCACTGACGCCGGGCAGCGCTGGGCCCGCCCCCGTTCCGGAGTGGGTTCGGGCGGGGCGATGCCAGCAGAGCGATACGTTGCGTGCCTCCCGCCTTCCGGGGTGGGGGACGCCATGCCGCTTTCAATCCGGAAGCGGGGGGCATCGCTTATCTGCGGGCCCGGCGCGCTGAGGCCGCTGGAGCCGCTGGGGGCGGCCTTACGCCGATGCTGAAGGGGAGAGGCCGCTACGGAGGAAATCATGCCCAAACGCTGGAAATGCCTGCTTGCCGGGCCGCCCGAGGCCGGGAAGAGCACGCTCTGCGCCGCGCTTCTGGAGCCCGGTTCCGAAAGGCGGGTCATCAAGACGCAATCGCCCGTATTCCATAAAGATCTGATGGTAGACCTGCCCGGCGAGTACATCACCTACCCGCAGCGCCGCACGGCGTTCCTTGTGGCGGCTGAGGACGTGCGGGCCATCCTGTACGTGCAGTCCGCCACGGCGGAGCCCGCCCATGTCCCTCCGGGGCTGCTGCAAACCGTGCCGAACCTCCTCATCGCCGGGATCATCAGCAAAATCGACCATCCCGGCGCGGACATCCCGCGTGCCGAGCGGGGGCTGGCGCGCATGGGCCTGCGTGGGCCGTTCTTCACGGTGTCGGCATTCCGGCCCGAAACGCTGGAGCCGCTGCGCCGCTGGCTTGGAGAGAACGATCTCGTCCCGTGCGCCGGAACCGGGAAAGGCGCCTGAGCTGGAGGAAAGCCTTGTAAGGAAGGCCTGTTGGAAAGGCTCTCGAGGGGGGCTGGGCTGGACGGACGGCAGCGGGGCGGGATTTTTTTGCCACGGGGCGAAAAAAAGCTTGCCATTCCCGCATGGTAAGCGTAGGACTCTTTCCACACGACGCGGGGTGGAGCAGCATGGTAGCTCGTCGGGCTCATAACCCGAAGGCCGTAGGTTCAAATCCTGCCCCCGCAACCACAACGACATGAAGAAGCCCAAGGACAATCTCCTTGGGCTTTTTTTGTTGTGCGTGGGTATGCCCGACGTGGGGCATCGGCGGCTGGCGGAAAAAACTGTCCCGCCGTGGGGCATGGCGGCTGGAACGGCAGGCTGTCCATCGCCGACGCCGCGTAGGGGAATGGCGGACTGTCCGTGCCGTCGGGCCTGCGTGGAACGGGGCGGGGATTTCGGAGCGGGACCGGTCCTCCACGTGAAAAGGGCCCCGCTTTCCCTGGCAGGGACGCGCTATACCACAGGCCGCGCGCCGCCCGGCTGCCCGTACGGCGTACGGCGCCCGGCCGGAGGATAGGGGCGTGCCCGTGCGAAGCCCGATGCGGCATCCGCAACATGCCTCGCGGCGGGGGCTGAGGCGGCCCGTGCCGCGGCCTTTCCGTCCTGTTTGGCCCGGAGGAGGGCGTACCGGTCGATCAGCCGGGCACTTACCCATGCGGCGCAGTCGGTGATTTTTTCAGGTTCGACGGCGAATTCAGACCCGCCGAGCACGATGCCGAAGCGCTCGCGCAACAGCTTTTCCACCGCTTCGGGCACGTTGCACATCCGGTCGAAATCGAAATACCGGGCGCAGGTGGCGCATACGCGGGGCTCCTCAGCCGGTTCCGCCTCATAAGGGTTACGCATGGCATCCTCCTTGGATTGTTAAGGAAACCTGACGGGGATAAAAAGCCCCGGTCCCGGGGCTTCCCGTGCTAGGGGCGGCGGAGGCGTTTTGCGCACTCCGGGCATCTGCGCGCCAGTTCGGCGGCGTTGGCTCCGGCATCTATCCCCGTGCCCGTGTGCCCGTACCTCCGCGCCAGCGTTTCGCACTCGGCCTCATCCAGCGGCGACGCGTGCCTGTAGCCGCGCCGCTCCATTTCGAGCACAAGCTCCTCGTGCCGCCGGAACATGCGCCGGGGGTCCACCAGCTTCCCGGCGAGGAACCCGTCAATGTTTTTCCCGCGCCGTAAGCTTCCGAGAAGCATATGTAATTCAACATGTTCGCCCAGCAGGTGCTTACGGCACATCGTTTCCGGGGGAAGCATCCACATTCGCATAGCCGTACTCCTTTGCCGGGAGTCTAGCGGGCGGGGCGCTTCCATACAATGAGACTTGTGCGGGCTTGCGGCGCTTGGGCTGTGCCTTTGCATCCGCCATTCCGCCGGAGAGGAACCGGGTTGCGCCGCCGTTTTCCCCTGTGCGGCCTCCGTCCGTTTTGCGGCGGGAAGGCTGCCCATGTGGGCGGGGCACTGACGTAACCCCGGGAGCCGGGAACCTTGAGCCCGGTGGAGGACGGGCCCTTCCCTGCACTCCGCGGGATTACGTCGGCAGCGGGCTTTCAGCTCCGTGCCGTGAAGAGAGCGTTCCATATATAGAGTATCAAGTCAAGATAAAATTCCATATATGAGATTAAAAACCGCCGTATGGATTCCAAACACAGCATTATGTATGGGAATCCATTTCCCAACCATGCGAAAAAAGATCAGAAGAAGGCGATAAGAAGGAATCACAGCCCGGTTTGGTGGGAAAGCCCGGAAAGGGGCGGCCGTGGACGGGGGAGGCGTAGGGGCATGGCCGACCGGAAATGCCTGATGGTACGGTTTCCCTAAAGGAAAGGCGCGGATATGGCGGGGAATCCCCTGCCATGAAGGTAGGAACGTGGAGGGGGAGGAGGCGGGGGCGGCAAAGGGTGCCCCGCTATCCTAGAGAGGGAGGGAAAAAGGAGGGCGTGCCCGCACTGGGCTGTGCCGGGAGGCGGCCCGTGCCTCCGAGGAGCCTTGCGCGGGCCGCATTCCGGGATATGTGTAGGTTGGCGGGGGCTGCAAAGGGGAGGGGGGGACTCCTCCTGTGAGCCGGGATAGGCGTGTGGCGGGTGCTTTCCCGCTGGAAGGGGCAGCCCTCAGACGACCCGCCCGAACCAGCGTACCCTCCCGTAGACACGGAAGGTTTCGAGATCCGGGCCTTCGACCACGATGTCGGAGAAATCGCGGTTTTCCGACTTGAGCAGCCAGCCGCGCGGGGTGCGCTGGACGCGCTTGACGAGCAGCTCCTCCCCGAAGCCCACGAGGAAGATGTCCCCGTCCCGCAGCTCCTTGACGGACTGATCGACGAGGATGGTGTCCTTATGGCGGATCATCGGCTCCATGCTGTGCCCGATGACGTCCAGCATGACGGATTCCTTGGCGTGGACGCCCACCCTGCGCAGGAAGTCGTCGCGGAAGGCATACATCCCCAGAACCTCGTCCGAAGTGATGAGCGACGACCCGGCCCCGGCTTGGGCCACGACCTTGGGGATCAGGGTATAGCCTTCCATCCGCTCGTCAGGGAATACGATTTTCCCGCCGAGCTGGGAAATCCAGTCCAGCAGCTTGTCGGCTCCGGGAGGCGATCCGCCCTTGAGCACACGGAAAAACGTCGAGGCCGGGGCTCCCACCGTCTTGCCCAGATTGGTGATCCCGCCCGCCTTTTCCGCCTTTTTGTTCAGCCATTCTATGGCCTTTTCATAATCGGTCTTCATCCCGGAACCGTAGCAAGTTTTTTCATATATGGGAAGATTCTCATGTGGCATTTTTCTGTTGCCATTTATTTTCATATATGGAATTATCCATTCCGTACATGGGATAGGGCGCGCTTTCGTGAACCGGCCCGAGGCTGTGCCCCGGCGCTCGGCACCCCTTGCCCGGTCCAGTCAGGGCCGAGGCCGGCATCATCGGCGCGCCGTTACCGCTTCGCCGGCGTTTCATCGCGCGGGGCAAGGGAGCGAAAAGTTGAAGGAACACTTGAGGTTTAGGGGGGACGGCAGGGCTGCCCCGGACGCCATACGGGAGGAAAGGTGATGAAATACCGTAAGATATCGCCGTGCATCTGGAACGACGCCAAAGTCCGTGAGCTTTCCGACAAGGGCAAGCTCGCGCTGCTGTTCCTGCTGACGCACCCGCACATGACCCCGCTCGGCGCGATCCGGGCGAACGCCCCCGGCCTCGCCTGTGAGCTCGGGTGGTCCGAAAAGGTGTTCCGGAAGGCGTTCGGGGAAGTCCTCGCGCTCGGCATCGCCAAGGAGGACGCCAAGGCCCCGCTCGTATGGTTCCCGAACTTCCTCCGCCACAACATGCCGGAATCGCCCAATGTTGTGCGCTCGTGGGTGGGGGCCTTCAGGGACTTGCCGGAATCCCCGCTGAAGGGGGCCATGCTGGAGCGCACGGGTGAGGCCGTCCGGACGCTTGGGGAGGGGTTCCGCAGCGCGTTCGCCGAGGCGTTCCCCGGCGTGTTGGGCCGGGCCGCGCCCGGCGTTTCCGCCAGCCGTCCCGGAAATCTTGCCGGGGCTCCTTCCGAAGCCTTGCCCATACCCTTCGGGGAAGCCTTTCCGGAGGGTATGCCCAATCAGGAACAGGAGCAGGAACAGCGGCGGAAGGGGGGAAGGGGCACGCGCGCGGGCGGCGCGATCCGGGATGGGGGGGCCGGGGCTTTCCCGTCTGGCGGGCGCGGAGCTCCGGGCGGGGCCTTCGCTTGCGCCGGAAGCGTTTCGCCGGACGGAAGCCCGCGGGATGGGGCCCCTGCGGACGGGCGCTTGCCGGGGGAATATCCATCGGGAGAATGCCCACAGGGGGGAGGCGTTGCGGCGGGGATGCCCCTGCCCGACGGACGGCTTCCTTGCGGGGCGCGCTCGGCTTCGCATCCGTTCCCGCATCAGGCCCCGTACCCGGCTGGGCATCCGGCAGGACTCCGGGCTGGGCATCCGGCGCCCCAAAGGGCGGAGCGGCCTTTCCTCTCGTCGGGCTCCTTTCCGGGCGGGCCTCTCCTGGAAGGGCACCCGCAGCGGGAGGGGTTCCTGTCCTGCTGGTCGGCGTATCCCGTGCAGCAGGGGCGGGAGGACGCATGGCGCGAGTGGCTGCGGCTTTGGGAGCGCCGGGCGCTTCCCGAACCCTGCGCCGTGCGGGAGGCCATCCGGCTCATGCTGGCCGAGGACACGCGCTGGAGGCGGGGCAAGATCCCCAAGATGGCGAAATGGCTGGCCGGGATGGGCTGGAATGACCGCCCGTTCGTGGAGCCGGAGGGATGCGCGGGGGCCGCGCGTCCGCGTGTCGGCACGGCGGCGCGGCGGGCGCAGGACAACGACGACATGGCGAAAATGCTTTTGCAGGTGCGGAGGGCTCATGCACAATCTGGACTTTATGCTTCAAACGCTGGTCAATCTGGCGCTGCACTACCCGCAGGCGGGCAGGACGCCCGCGCAGTTGCGGATTCTGGCGGAGGACTGGGCGGAGGATCTTGCGGCGTTCCCGCGTGACATCGTGGAGCGGGCAGTAAAGGCACATCGCCGCGAATCCCCGTATTTCCCTACGGTTGCGGATATATGGCGGCGTTGCGAGGCATTGCGCCGGGGGCTTGAGGCGCGCCGGGAGGCGGAGCGGGCCCTGCCGGGGAGGACGCTGACGCGGGACGAGCAGATCGCCCTGAATACGGACTGGTGCGCCAAAATCCTTGCGAACCTGCGGGGGAAGATGGAGCGCGGGAAACGGGGAGGCTGCGGACGCGCGGGGTGACGCGCCTGCGCGTGCGGGGCCTTTCCGGGCGGGCAAGCGCGCGGCGGCGCAGTGGCGGAAGGCCGTGGACGCGGGGGCTGGGGGTTGCGGGGCACGGCGCGGGATGGCGCGGGCTCCGGGGGTGCCGGAGCCCTGCGGAACGGGGAAGCGGAATACGGAAACAAAAAGGAGGCGTGATGGGCGAGCTTTGGGTGAATTATGCGGAACTGGCTGATGCCATTGGCGAAGACGGGGCGGAAAAGCTGTGCCGCGCCGTGGGCGGGGTGTCCACGTACATTCCGCGCACGCAGCCGGAAGGTTCTCCGCTCTGCGGGGTCATCGGCATGGAACGGATGAGGCGGCTGTGCTCGGCGTTCGGCGGGTTGCGGGTGACGCTGCCCAACAGGAGGCGCAGCGAGCCCTCCAAGGTACGGATCGCGCGCCTGCTGGAATCCGGCAAGGCGCCGGGGGCCGTCGCCCTCGAAATCGGCGTCACGGAACGGTATGTGCGCATGATTGCAAGCCGCTGCAAGATCGGGAGCGGCGGAAGCGGCGGGCGGGGTTCGGTATGCCGCCCGGACTGAGAAGGGGAAGGGCGCGTCCCGCTTTGTCCGCCGCCCGCTTCAATCCGAGCCCCTTCCGGCAGGCACGGCTTGCCGGGTTGGGAGGGGGGCGGTTCGGGGCTTCGCAAAGACCCGTGCCCGAGGCGCGGGGAGGTGCCCGGGAAGCCCGTATGCCCAAAAGCCGAAGGGGACTGTTGCCCGAGGCGCGGGGAGGTGCCCCTTTCTTTTTTCTTGCCGATCCACGGCGTGGGGCGAGCTTCCCGCGGGCCTGAACCTGAGGCTCCCCGGGGGCTCCTGAGCTGGCGTGGGCCGTACGTTTGGGGGCGTGGGGCGGGGCTCCGCCGGAAACTGTTCAGGGTGTGGCTTCCGGGCCGGACGCGCCAAGGTGGGAGGGAGGAGGTTCCTATGGCTGGTTTTACCTTGCGTCATTTTTCCCCGGTCGAATTCCGCTGCAAGTGCGGGTGCGGCGCGGGCATGGAAAAAATGGACGCCGATCTGCTGCATCTGCTCGACGAGGCCCGCGATCTGGCGGGCACGCCGTTTTCGCTGACGTCCGCCTACCGTTGCCCAAAGCACAACAAGGCCGTCGGGGGCGTGCCCACGTCCGCCCACACGCGCGGGTATGCCGTGGACATCCGCTGTGTGGATTCCCATTCCCGTTTTGTGATCCTTCAAGCGTTGCTTGAAGTTGGTTTCCGGCGCATCGAGCTGGCCCCGACGTGGATCCATGTGGACAACGACCCCGACAAGCCGCGTGACGTGGCCTTTTACCAGCATGGAGGCAAGTACTGATGGAAGCGACCGTGATTGATTTCATCTTTTCGACCTTGATGAGCCTTTCCGCGCAGTACCCCGACGCGGCGTGGCTCGTCACCGCCCTGAGCGTGGTCATGACCGTCTGCGGCCTGTGCGCCGTGGCCACCGTATGGATGCCTGTGCCGAAGGAACCGACCGGGCTTTATGCCATCTTCTACCGCTGGGCCCATGCCCTTGCCGCACACTTCGGGCAGAACAAGGGCGCGGTGGCGGACGGCAGATCCGAAACCGTGCAGGCCGAAGTCAAAGCCGTGACGGGGAAGTGATGCGCGGGCCGTCGTATCCCCAAAGCGGCTCTCCGGGCGGCAAGGCCCGCGGCTGGCGGCAATCCCGGAGTTGGCGCGTGCCCGCCGTGGGGCGGCTGATGGCGCTGTTGTGCGCGCTGCTGCCGGGGGCGTGCGGCTGCGCCCAGTGGACGGGGCTGGCCTTGGCGGACGCCACCGCTCCGGAAGGCCCGGCACGTCCGGCCTGCACGTTCCCAGCCTCCGCATCGGAGTGGGGTATGCCGGCCCCGCTCTCAGATACATTGGAGGGGATTATGCCGGAACCGGCCCCGCTTCCGGGCCTCCCGGCTTCTGGGGCGGAGGGGCGGCTTTCGGGTATTTTGGCCCATACACCGGACCCGCCCTTGCCTTCTACGGGGGCGTTCCCGGAGCCGTCTCAGCCTTGCGTGGCGGGCTCTGCGGAGGGGCTGCCGTTCGTATGGGGAACCGTCTCCCCGGCAAGCCCCTGTTCCGGCGGGTGGGGGCTGCGGTTCAAGGGTATGGAGGCGGCGCGGTGAGCGAAGAAGAGAACATCCGGCTTGTCCGCGAGATCGGGGAAGTGAAGGCCGAGCTTTCCGGGCTCAAGGCCGAGGTCGCGGGCACGAACCAGCGCCTCGACGACATCGTGATCACCCAGCTCAAGGATCACGGCAAGCGGCTGGCCATGCAGGATATCCGCATCAGCTCCCTTGAGCAGGCCGAGAACAGGCGGGCGGGGGGGATTTCCGCGCTCGCGGCGATCGCCACGGTCGCCGGAAGCGTCGGGGCGCTGCTCATGAAGGTCTTCGGCTGATCTCCGGCGTCCCGCATCCGGCACCCCCTCATCCCCGTCTGGAGGGGCCCTGCAAGCGCTTGAGGCCGAGGCGCAGCTCCGGGACCCTCCCGTCCGGGGGAACCCTTTCCCACCCGTGGGGCGTCCTTACGATCAACATGGACAGCTATGGAATGGATACCCCCTTTCCCGTCCGCGGGGCGTTCCCATAGCCCGATCCGATAAGCTTCCCTACGCACGCCCTTTCCCACCCGTAGGGAGGCGTTCCGGCCTCTCATTTGGCCCTCTACGGACAGGTTGCCCCTTTCCCGCCCGTGGGGAGGCGCTCCGGCTTTCATCCGTGCCTTCATCCCTTTCCCCTTGCCCAGCCCCCTGTTTCAATGCCCTTCTCCGGGGGCGGTTTTCCGCCGCAAACGGTTTCCCGCGGCCCGGCGTTTTCGGCTTTTTCCGACCGCCGGAACTTGTTCAGGGTGCGCTTTTGGGGCGTTGCGCCGCATTGTGGGGACAGCCTCCCGATGGGGAGGCCCCTCGCCGCACAGGGGCAGGTCGATCGGCGCATAAAGCCGAGCCCTGATGACAGGGGGCCCCTCGCCGCAAGGGGGAGGGGCGCTCCGGAATGCGGAGGCCCCGGATCACAAAAGGAGCGTTCATGAACACTAGCGCGACAGGCGGCTTCCTTCAGCCCGAAACCGGTCTGGCCCGTTCGGACATCGAGCGGCTGATCGGGGACGTGATCGCGGGCATCACCGGGCTTCCCCGGGATCTCGTCCGCGAACGGATCGCCGTGCCTCAGGCCGATCCGGAAACCGGGGCCACGTGGTGCTCGTTCGGCATCACGAAGCGTTCCGAATCCAAATCGCAGGTGCGGCATTACGAAACCGAGGACGGGCAGGGCATGAGCCGCGTGCTCACCCTTGAGACGCTGACGGTCCCGGCCAGCTTCTTCGGCCCCGCCTGCGAGGACATGGCCCTGAAACTGAAGGCGGGGCTTCACATTTCCCAGAACCGCGAACCGCTCTGGCACGCCAACATCGCGCTGGTGCAGGCAGGGGACGTGATCACGCCTCCGGCTTCCTCCGCACCCGGCGTACCTGACGATCTGCGCTGGAGCGGGCGGGCGGATCTGACGCTGACCTTCCGGCGGGGGCCCTCGTCCCCGCAGGGCAAGGCGGGGGAAGGCACTGTGGCAATCACCCATGCGGAACAGCCCGATTGCGGCATCCGCGGCAACTGACAGGAGTTTTATCATGGCACGAGCTCTGAGCGTGGACCGCGTCGTCCGCGTCGGCATCAATCTCCAGCCGATGGCGGCGGCCCGGCGCAATTTCGGCACGCTGCTCATCATCGGCGCTTCCGGCGTCATCGACATGGAGGAACGCCTCCGCGCCTATACCGGCATCGACGGCGTGGCCGCCGACTTCGGCATGGACGCCCCGGAATACCGGGCCGCCGAACTCTATTTCTCCCAGTCCCCCCGCCCCGCGCAGCTCTGCGTGGGACGCTGGGGCAAAACCACCACCCCAGCCATCCTCAAGGGCGGCATCCTCTCCGACGGCGAGGCCGACGCTTCCGCGTGGGCTTCCGTCAAGGACGGCAGCTTCGCCGTTTCCGTGGGCGGCGTCTCCAAGGACATCACCGGCCTCGACTTCTCCGGCGCGACCAACATGAACGGCGTCGCCGCCGTCGTCAGCGCCGCCCTCGCCTCCGCCGGGGCTTCCTGCGCGTGGGACGGGCAGCGCTTCGCCATGAAGACCAGCACGCTGGGCGCTTCCGCCGGGATCGGCTATCTGGCCCCGCTGTCCGAGCCCGCCGGGACCGACATTTCCGCCATGCTGCGCATGACCGCCTCCACCGGCCTGCCCCCGGTCGCGGGCACCGACGGCGAAACCGCCAAGGAAGCCGTGGCCGCGCTGGCCGACAAGTCCGGCGACTGGTACGGCTGCGTCTTTGCCGACGAGGGCCTGGCCGTCGAGGATCACCTTGACGTGGCCGCCTTTGTCGAGGCATCCGCCAAGGCCCGCATCTACGGCGTCACCGTCACCGACAGCCGCGCGCTGGACGCCGGATACGCCGAGGACGCCGCCAGCAAGCTCAAGGAGCTGGCCCGCAAGCGCACCATCGTGGCCTACAGCCGCAACCCCTACGCCATCGTCTCCGCGCTCGGCCGCGCCTTCACCGTGAACTTCTCGGCCAACCGCAGCACCATCACCCTGAAGTTCAAGCAGCTTCCCGGCGTCGTCGCCGAGGGCCTCACCGAAACGCAGGCGCAGGCCCTCGAAGCCAAGCGCTGCAACGTGTTCGCCGCCTACGACAACGATACCGCCATCTTCCAGGAAGGCGTGATGTCCGGTCCGGCCTACTTCGACGAGATCCACGGCCTCGACTGGCTTCAGAACGCCATCCAGTCCGAAACCTGGAACCTGCTCTACCAGTCCAAGGCCAAGATCCCCCAGACCGACGCGGGCGCCAACCAGATCATCACCTGCATCGAGGCCGTGCTCGGCGAAGCCGTGAACAACGGCCTTGTGGCTCCGGGCACGTGGAACGCCGACGGTTTCGGCCTGCTGGAACGCGGCGATTATCTCGACAAGGGCTACTACGTATACACGACCCCCGTGGCCGAACAGGCGCAGTCCGAGCGCGAGCAGCGCAAGTGCCCGCCCATCCAGATCGCCGCCAAGCTTGCCGGGGCCATCCATTTCGTCGACGTGCAGATCGACGTCAACCGCTGATTGAGGACGGAAAACCATGGGACATTCGTATAGCTTTCTCGATGTGCAGGCTTCCATCTACGGGCCGGGCGGCAACGTCTCCCTCGCCGGAGACGAGGCCGGGGTCGAACAGGGCGGCATCACCGTCACGCCCGCCGGCGAGCGGAGCAAGATGACCGTCGGGGCCGACGGCTCCGTGATGCACAGCCTGCTCGGCGACAAATCCGGCACCGTGTCGGTCAAGCTGCTCAAGACCTCCAGCGTCAACGCGGCGCTCCAGATCATGTACAACCTCCAGACCACCACCGGCGCCCAGCACGGCATGAACACCATCGTCATCCGCGACGTTGCGCGCGGCGACGTGATCACCTGCCAGAACTGCGCCTTTGCCAAGCAGCCCGCCATCACCTACGGCACCGATGCCGGGGCTGTGGAGTGGACGTTCAACGCCGGGTCCATTTCCTTCCTGCTGGGGATGTAGCCATGCAGTTCACCATCAAGGACAAGACCTTCGATTCCGGCAGGCTGAACGCCTTCCAGCAGCTCCATGTGGTGCGGCGTCTGGCCCCGGTGACCGAGCGGCTCGTGGCCCTCGCCGGAAGCGCGGGCGACCCCGAAGCCTTCCTCGGCCCGCTGGCCCGCACCGTGGGCGAGCTGCCCGACGCCGATGTGGACTACATCCTGAACGCCTGCCTCGACGTGACGCAGATCCGGCAGGATACGGGCGGTTTCGCCAGGCTGCGCGTGAACGGCGTGGTCATGTTCCCGCTGGATCTGACCATGCTGCTCGGCATCGCGGCGCATGTCCTGAAAGACAACCTGTCCGGTTTTTTCGCAGACCTCCCCTCGGTTTTGAACCGTGCGGGGAAGGCTGCGGAATCCGATGGGTAACGCTCCCCGATGGGCAGGACTGGCTGATGAGGCCGGTCCTGCGGGGGCTGTGCCGGTATGAGGGCCTCAAGGACGGCACGCTTTCGCTTGAGGACGTGGCGCTCATGAACGACGCCCTGACCGTGCAGGAAGAGAACGAACGCCGCTTTATGGCGGCGAAAGAAAAGGAACGTGCGTGATGGCTGTAGCCGGAGAGCAGATACTCACCAGACTGGGGTTTGAGGTCGACGGGATCTCGCTCAAGTCCTCCTTGGAGAAGGCCGCGGCGTTCGGCTCCGCTCTCCGGCGGGCCTTTGCCGACGCGTCCGCCGCGTTCGTCGGGGTCGCCAAGGGGGAGGCCGAGGTCGCCGCGCAGGCGGACGCGCTCGGCGTTTCCGTGGAGCGGTTCGCGGAATGGCGGTTCATCGCGGAACAGACGGGCGCTTCGGCGGACGCGCTCGGGGCCTCCCTCAAGGCCATGCTCGCCAACAATCCGGGTTTGTCCGACGCGGCCTCGGAACTGGAGCGCGCGGGCGGGGCGATGCGGGAGATGGGCGATGCCCAGCGCGAGGCGTATGCGCGGGGTCTGGGCATCGATCCTTCCCTCATCCCCATGCTCACGCGGGACGTTTCCGGGCTGCGCGACATGTTCCGGTCGCTCTACGCCACGGCGGGGACGGACGCCGCGAAAGCCGCCGAGGACGGCAAGGGCTTCCTTGACGGCATGGCGCGGCTGGCGGGCCTGTGCGACCTGCTGGCGAAGACGGTGGCGCTTTCGCTGCTGGGCACGGCCCGGAGCGGCATCGAGGCGCTCGGGGATGCGTTCGTGGCGCATTTCGACGACATCCGGCGCGTGCTGGAGCTCGTGGTCGCGCTTGCCTCCGCCGCCGCCCCGGCCATCGGCGCGGCGCTCGGCCTGCTCGTCTCGTGGGGCGGGCAGCTCGCGGGCCTGCTCGGGACGCTGGACGCGGATCTCGTCGCCGGGATCGGCAAGGGGATCGCGGCCTTCATTGCCCTGCGCGGGGCCGTGGGCGCGGCGATCATCGGGTTCGCCAACCTCAAGGAAGCGTGGGCGCTGCTGACGGCGGCCTTTTCCGCCAACCCCTACCTCCTCGCCATCGGAGCCGCCGTAACGCTCGCGGTGGTCGTCATGGACAACTGGGGCGCGGTCAAGGCGTTCCTCCTCGGCGTCTGGGACGCCGTGGCGTCCGGCGCGCGGGCCGCCGTGGATGCGGTGGCGTCGGCCTTCAATAACGCAGTAAACTTCGTAACAGGGGCGGGGTCCGCCATTGCCGGGGCTGTCGGCCCGGCCGTCTCCTCCGCAATGGGCTTCGCCGGCGCGGTTGTTTCCGGCGCGGCGGATCTGCTTGCCTCGGCGTTCGGCGGCGCGGCGGACGTGGTGTCCGGCCTGTTCTCGGGCATGGGCGCGGCGATCGGGATTGCCTTGCAGGGGATCATGGACGGCTTCCGGCTCCTCGGCGGGCTCGCCGCCGCGATCTTCTCCGGGGATCTTTCCGGCGCGCTGGATGCGGGGATCGGGCTGTTCCGGAACTTCGGGGAAACGGCCCTCGGCGTCTTCCCGGCGCTCGGGGAAGGCATCCTCGGCGGCCTGTCCTCCCTGTGGGGCAGGGTCACGGAGGCGTTCCCGGACTTCGGCGCGTGGGCGTCGGGCGTTGCGGAATCCGTGGATTCGGCCTTCTCCGGTGCGGCTGAAGCCGTGGCCCCGGCACTCTCCAGCACGCTGGACGCCGTGGGCCCCGCCGTTTCCGGCGTTGCGGATGCGCTGGCCCCTGTGGTTTCGGGGGCTGCGGAGGCTGTTTCCTCCACGGTTTCCGGGGTCGCGGGCGCGGTGTCTTCGGCGTGTTCGGGCGTCGCGGGCTTCGTGGGCCCGGCTGTTTCCGGCGCTGTCGAAGCTGCGGGTTCGGCCTTCTCCGGTGCGGCTGAAGCCGTGGCCCCGGCGGTTTCCGGTTTAGCGGAAGCGGCGGTTTCGGCTTTCGGAGGCGTCGCGGACACGCTGGGCGCAGCCTTCGAGAACGTCGCTGGCGCGGCGTCCTCGGCCTTCTCCGGTGCGCTGGATGTGGTGGGGCCCGCGGCTTCGGAAGCCGCTGATCGACTTTCTTCGGCGCTGTCCGGCGCGGTGGCGTTCGTATCCGACCGGTTCCCGAGCCTCGGCGCGGCGGCTGAGGCAGTGGGGCAGGGGCTCGCCAGCGAGTTCCAGAGCATCCGCGATCTCGTGGCCTCCGTGTTCTCGGGGGATCTTTCCGGCGCGCTGGATGCGGCGCTCGGGCTGTTCTCGGGCTTCCGGGAAACGGCTTTCGCCATTTTCGCGGCGCTCGGGGAAGCCGTGCTCGGCGTGTTCGCCTTCGTGTGGGGACAGGTCACGGCGTCCTTCCCGGACTTCGGCGCGTGGGCGGCAAGCTCGGCTTCGGCGGTTGCCGGGGCGTTCGGCAAGGCCCTCGGCTGGGTGCGGGAAAAGCTCTACGGGCTCGTCGACATGCTTCCCGACTGGGCGCTGGAAAAGCTCGGCTGGAAGCGGCTCCCCGATGCGGGCGCGGAGGACGGTATGCCCGGATTCCGCGCTCCGTACGCCCACGGCGGGCAGGGCGCCCCCGCCGGGAACGGCGGTTCCGGATACGGCGGCCTTTCCTCCGGGAACGGTTCCTCCGGGAATGCTTGGGGGGCGGGTTCCGCTGCGGGCGTTTCCTCCGGCGGCGCTTGGGGAGCGGGCTCTGTGGGCGGCGCGCCTTCGGATGGCGCTTTCGCGGGCGCTCCTGCGGGAGGCTTGGGTACGGGAGGCTCCGGGGCGGGCAGTTTTGGGGCGGACGGCCCCGGCGGTCCATTCTTCCCGGGCGCTCCGGGAAGCTCCGGACAGGGAAGGGCGCCGGGGGGCGGCTCCTCCCGCGCGGGCCTTTTCGGGCCCGGCTTCGGGACGCAGCCGTTCTTCTCCCCCTCCACGGAAGCCTACCTGATGGCCGCCCCGTGGCAGTCGGCGGCGATGGCCTCCGCCGGCGGCGCGGTTTCGCTGGAATCCAGGACGGAAATCAACGTCAGCGGCGCAAGCTCGCCGGATGAGGTGGCCCGCCGCGTCGCCGTGGAACAGGACAACATCAACGCGGATCTGATCCGCTACGCACAGGGGGCCGCCCGATGAACTGGCTGACCCAACCGCTGGAACGCGTTTTCCTGCGCCCGCTGCGCAGCCTCGGCGGGCTCTCCTTCGACGTGGTCGTTTCCGAGGAGCACGAGGACACCCTGACCATCGCCAAGCATCCCGTGGAGCAGGGCGCGAACATCAGCGATCACGCCTACCGCAATCCGTGCAAGGTGGTCATCAGGGGCGCGTCGTCGGAGAGCACCTACGGCCTGCCGGTCTGGGACCCGTACAACGCCACCCTCTACAACGCGCTGCTGGCGCTGCAAAACGCCCGTGAGCCCTTCGACATCGTTACGGGCAAGCGCAAGTACGGCAACATGCTGCTGGAGAAGCTGACGGTGACCACCACCCCGGACTCCGAGCACGCGCTCATGGTGACGGCGGAGTGCCGCGAGGTGATCATCGTGAGGACGCAGGTGATGGCGGTCCCGGCCGAACCCGGCAGGCACCGGAACCCCGCCAAGACCGGCGGGACGGCGAACAAGGGCCAGAAGCAGGCCGTCCCCGTGAGGTGACGTACTGCATCGCCTTGAAGATACAACCAAAGTGAGTGCGACAATGCGTTATGTCATTCCCCTGACCCCTGAGCCGCAGCGGTTCAGCATCGTTCTGGCGGGCCGCGAGCTGCTGCTTGCCGTCCGCTGGATGGACGCGCCCGAAGGCGGCTGGCTGCTCGACATGGCCGACGCCGAGGGCGTCCCCCTCGTTTCCGGCATCCCGCTGGTGGCGGGGTGCGACCTGCTTGAGCCGTATGCGTATCTGGGGCTCGGGGGCGCGCTCCTGCTCTCGGGGGACGAGCCGCCCTCCCCGGATACGCTCGGGCGGGGCGTGGACCTGCTGTTCGAGGTGGCTGATCATGGCTGAGGCAACAAGCCGTAGCGGGGAACGCCGCGATGAGGGCCGCCAGTGGCTGCGCCGGTGCTCGCTGCTCGTCGGGCCCAAGGAGGGCGGCGCGCTGGAGCTTGGGGAACTGCGCGTTGCCTTCACCGTCAAGGTGAGCGAGCAGGAAACCCCCAACAGCGCCTCGATCAGGGTCTACAACCTCTCCGAGGCCACAGCCGGGCGGATCCGCAAGGAATTTACCCGCGTCATCCTTCAGGCCGGGTATCAGGGCAACTGTTCCGTCATCTTCGACGGGAACATCACCAAGGTGGCGCTCGGGCAGGAGGGCGGCCCCGGAGCCGGGAAGAACGGCGGCGAGGGCGAAGGGTTGGACACCTGCCTCGAGATCAGCGCCGGGGACGGCGACAGGGCCTACAACTACGCGCTGGTCAATACCTCGCTGGCGGCGGGCTCCACCCCCGACGACCACGTCCGCGCCTGCATGAAGGCCTTTTCCGCCAAGGGGATCGAACCCGGCTACATCCCTCTCCTTCCCGGCCAGAAGCTCCCCCGGGGCAAGGTCATGTACGGCATGGCCCGCGCCTACATGCGCGATACCGCGAGGCGCACCGGCACGGCGTGGAGCTTCCAGAAGGGCAAGATGCAGATGGTGCCCGCCAGCGGCTACCTCCCCGGCGAGGCCGTGGTGCTTTCCGCCGGAACCGGGCTCATCGGCACGCCCAAGGCCAACGACAAGGGCATCGAGATCAAGTGCCTGCTCAACCCCCGCCTGCGCATCGGCGGGCGCGTCCGGCTCGACAACGCGGGCGGGGCCGGGCTCAAGGCCGGGACGGGGCGGGAGCCGAGGGACGTCCACGACGGCCTCTACCGCATCCTTTCGATAACCTTCTCCGGCGACACGCGGGGCACGGACTGGTACGCCACCCTGTCGTGCGTCGGCATTGACGATACCTCTCAGCTTCCTTTGGACGAGGCACGGTGATGGACAGACGAGAAAGATGGGCCGAGCCCGTCGAAGCCCTGCGCGCGGCCCTCGACGGCAGGCAGGCGGAAATGTGGACGGCGCTGCCCGGCATCGTCCAGTCCTTTGATCCGGCGGCGATGACGGTTTCCGTACAGCCCGCCGTTGCCGGGCGGATCTCCGACGAGGCGGGAAAGGCCGCTTCCGTGGATCTGCCCATCCTGCTGGACGTGCCGGTGGTGTTCCCGGGCGGGGGCGGCTTTGCCCTCACCTTCCCGGTGGCGGCGGGGGATGAGTGCCTTGTGGTGTTCGCCTCCCGCTGCATCGACGCGTGGTGGCAGTCCGGCGGCGTCGGCGAGCCGATGGAGCCCCGGATGCACGACCTCTCGGACGGCTTCGCCCTTGTCGGCGTGCGCAGCCAGCCGCACAGGCTGTCCCCCGCCGTGCACACGGGGAACACGCAGCTCCGCGCCGACGACGGGAGCGCCTACGTCGAGATCACGCCCGGCGGGGCGGTTACGGCGGTGGGGCCCTCGTCCGTCACCGTCAGAAGCGGCGGCTCCATCACGCTGGACGCCCCGCGGATCGTCATCAAGGGGCTGCTCTCCATGCAGTCGCAGGGCGGCGGCGCGACCACGGCCACGCTCGCCGGATCGCTCAACGCCACGGGCGACGTGACCGCATCGAACATTAGCCTCAACAGCCATACGCACCCCGGCGACAGCGGGGGGACCACGGGAGGCCCGCAATGAAATACCGCAAACTGACGGAAAACGGCGACTACGCCTTCGGGCGCGGCGGCGCGGACATGCACGCCGACACCCCGGAAGCCGTGGGGCAGGCCGTCCTGACCCGGCTGAGGCTGTTCGCGGGGCTCGTGGAAGGGGCTGTACGACCCCGAAACGGGCATGGTGCGCCTGCCCGACGAGACGTACCGCCTGCTGCTCAAGGCGAAGATCGGCGCGAACCGCTGGGACGGGACCGTGCCCGGCGCGTATGAGGTCTGGGAATCGGCCTTTGCGGACACGGGCAGCCTCATCCTCATGCAGGACAATCAGGATATGTCCGTGGTCATCGGGCTTGCCGGGACGCCGCTCGACGCGGTGATGCGCAACCTCCTCCTGCAAGGGTACCTGCCGCTCAAGCCGGAAGGCGTGCGGGTGGCGTGGTACGCCGTGGCCCCGGAGCGCGGACCGCTGCTCGGCTGGAACTGCGAAACGGGCGGCCTGTCCGGATGGGGCAAGGGGATCTGGCCCGTCAGGCTGGAGCCGCTGCCGTAGGTGCGGGTTCATCAGGGCGGCGATAATCGAAAGGGGGCATGGCGGACGGAAGGGCGTCCGCCATGCCCTTTTTGTTTGTCCGGAGGGGCCGGAAGCCGGGGGAGGAGCAGGAGGGGCGCGGAGCGGAGGAACTTGTTCAGGGTCGGAAAAGGCGGCATGGGCGGGCATGGTGGGCGGAAGAGGAGTTCATCATGCCTACATCCGTTATCAATGAAATTCTTTCGTTTTGCCCACAGGGGACCATAGCCAGCGGCGACATCATGGCGCTGGAGGATTACAAGAACGACGTGCAGCGCCTCCGGGGGCATCAGCCGGGGATCGCCAGACGCGAGCTGGAGAACATGGCCCTGCGCCAGTCGTCTTTCGTCGCCGCCGGGCTCGCCCAGTTCGTCGCCAAACGCTACGCGCCGGGCGTCCGTGACGATGCCGATCTGGACGCGCTGGAAACGGCCATCACAGCGGCCATCACGGCCCTGATCGCCGCGGGCAACGCCCAGACCGCCACCCGCCTCGCCACGAAACGCACCATCGGCGGCGTGGCCTTCGACGGCTCGGCGAACATCCATCACTACGCAACCTGCTCGACGGCTGCCGCCACCGCCGCGAAAACCGTTGCGCTGGCGGGATTCGCGCTGGCTACCGGGGCCCGCGTCCTTGTGAAGTTCACCGTAACCAACAGCGCCGCCAACCCGACCCTCGACGTCAACGGCACAGGCGCGAAGCCCATCCAGTACCGTGGGGCCGCCATCGCCGCCGGGACGCTGGCCGCGAACCGGACCTACGGATTCGTCTACACCGGCGCGCAGTACGAGCTTGTCGGCGACGTGGACACGAACACGACCTATCCCCTCGCAACGGCCTCCAACGACGGCCTGATGGCGAAGGGCGACAAGGGCAAGCTGGACGGCATCGCCGTGGGCGCGGAAGTGAACCAGAACGCCTTCGGCAATATCCTCGTCGGCTCGACCACCATTGCGGCGGACACGAAAACCGACACGCTGACCTTCGTAGCCGGGACCAATGTGACCCTGACGCCGGATGCTGCGAACGACAAGCTGACCATCGCCGCCAACCTCGGCAAATGGCGCCCCAACGCCGCTAACCCCACGGGATTATATGTTCCCAAGCTGAGCGACCAGTTTTTTCCGAGCTTGGGTGGGTGGCGGTGGCCGGGAGGCGGGGAGTTCACAAACAGATACAGGCCGTAACGCCACGGGGATAATCGATACTGCAACGTGGATGCGTGATGTTTCCGGCGTGTTGTATGCGACCAAAGCAGGTAGGGCCGTGTCAGGGACAGGCATTGATGACGAGTACGACTGCCTCAATATCGATCTGGCCCGCGTCTGGGGGGAGCACGCCGGGACAGAGTTTACTCCGGTCCACATTCGTATCCCTGTGCTTCTCTATCTAGGCAACTCCGCATGACTTTTAGCCTAACCGTCCGCGTTTTCCGAGCTTGGACGGGTGGCAGTACCGCCGGGGCAACAAACCCGGCGGGCTTGCCTGCGGTAACAGGGGAGGCTTCATGGACAAGAGGTGCTGGTGGTGAGCCAGCCACCACCAATAGCGCAGGAGCATTTCGAGTGACACTCGCTGGCTCGACGACGACTAATGCGGTGAGCGGCGCAGGAGATGTAAGGTTGGATTTTGATGCTTCATGGTCAAATCCAATCTACGGAGCATCTCCTACGGTCATGCCAGCTTCGGTTGACCTCCCGGTCTGCCTGTATCTCGGCCTCCGCGCTTAGGCCGGGAGGCCAATATACAAGGCCACGGGTAACGCAACGTTGGCCGGACGATTTTCATTAGCGGTCGGGACTACACGGGAGGCGTCGAGGAAGGGGAAACCAGCAGTATAGCCTCCCTCTGGATAGCTACGCGTTCCGGTTGTACTCCCAATATAAAAAGCGCCATCAAAAAGCTCCGTGTGGATTGTTTCGCCCAGCTTACCGGCGATGTTGCGGATCGCGTCCTCCTGCGCTGAACCCGCTGTACGGCTTCCCCCCGTCCACCCTCGGAAAACGCGCAGGGTGAGATTAAAAGTCATGCAGAATTGCCTAGATAGATGATGCAGGGTTGCCAGATATGTACCGGAGCGAACTCCACCCCACTGTGGTTGCCCCAAACACGAGAGGCTCGAAAATTGTAGGCGCTTGTTTGTGACAATGTGCCTCCCGTTATTGCCATTGTGGCAAAATCGAGGGTGCTTGCACCAAAAGCACCAGAACCCGTCGCAAGCCAACCTTCCGCTGCTGCGGTAAATGTCTGGTCGCCGGTGAGCTCTCTGCCCGTATCTGCTTGCCAGCTTCCGGCCTCTCCCGTCCCCGTCCAAGCTCGGAAAAGACTTTTATCAATAAAAAACCATTAACCATAGTAGATAGTTATGACCATTCCTCAACTTCATATGTATGATTTGAAGACTGGCGAGTACACTGGCAGCCGTGATGCCACTCAGCGTCCGAATGGCGAATATATTCTTGAGGCGACTGGCGCGACGCCCGTTGCTTTGCCCGCATCCATCCCCTCCGGCCATGTCGCCCGCTGGACCGGGGATGCCTGGGAGACGGTGGAAGACCACCGCCAGCACATGGACGAGCGTGGCCGCAAGGAAGGCGGGACGCAGTACTGGCTTCCCGGCGATACGTGGCGTTCTGAGCCCCGGTATACGGAGGAGCTTGGACCGCTTCCCGATGGTGCGCTTTTGGAGCGCCCGCTTGATGAGTACAAAGCAGACAAGCGCCGCGAAGTTTCCGACGCCTACGCCTCCGCGCTGACCGCCACCCTGACGATGCCCGCGGCAAATCCTTCCGCGCTGGAGGTGACGATGGGCGCCGCACTTTTTGCCGCTGACGATGCTGTAGGACTGGCCGACGTGCAGAAGATTCTGACCGCCCGGCGTGACGCACTGTTCGCGCTCGTCGACGGTGCCGCCAGCAGAGCGGAACTGGGGCAGATAGAGGTTTCCTATCCCGTTTGAGCCACCCTCTCGCCCGTTGTTCTCCCCGGCCACTTGAAAGTGCGTCCGGGGATTTTTTATATAACACACTGAAAAATAAGGTTTTTTAGTTGACGAACGAGGCTTCTATGGTAAGTTTTTATCAAGTAATTCAAGTAGATTACATAAAAGGAGCCAAGCATGTACAACGCCTCTTTTTACCCGACGCCCGTCAGCGTGGCGGAGAAGATGCTCGCCAAGGCCGGCAAGCTCTCTGGACGCTCGATTCTCGAACCCTCGGCGGGGAAGGGCGATCTTGCCGACGCCGCCGTGGGGAAGCTGGAGTGCTATTACCACACCCGCTGCCGTGAGCTGGTGCATTGCATCGAGATCGAGCCGGAGTTGCAGGCCGCGATCCGGGGCAAGGGCTATCCGCTGGTGGGCACGGATTTCCTCACGTTCTGGCCGGACGAAAAGTATGACCTCATCCTCATGAACCCGCCCTTCGCCAACGGCGATGCGCACCTGCTCCATGCGTGGGAAATCCTCGACCACGGGGACATCGTGTGCCTGCTCAACGAGCAGACGCTCCTGAGCCCCTGCACGGCGAACCGGAAGTTGCTGGCCACGGTCATCGAGGCGCACGGCGAGGTGGAGCACCTCGGAAGCTGCTTTGCGGAGGATGCCTTCCGAAAGACGCAGGTGCGCGTCTCGCTTGTGCATCTGCACAAGAAGCGGGAGGAGCCGAAGTTTTCCTTTGAGGTCGGCTCCGATGAAGAGGGGGCTGCCGTTTTCAGCGACGGTTCCCGGTTCGAGAGTGAAGTGGCGACGCGGGACACCGTGGGGAACCTCGTGGCGCAGTACGGGCGCTGCCGGGAGCTGTTCGTCCGGATCGCGCATCTGGCGCAGGAGCTTGCCCACTACGCCGGGCCGCTCGGCACGGACGGCGGGGAAACGGTCGGGGAAACGCTCAAGGAACTGATGCGGCAAAAGCCGACCCGCAGGGTGCAGGAGGATGCGTACAACCGCTTCGTGCGCTCCCTGAAAAGGAGCGCGTGGCGAGAGGTCCTGCGCCTGACCGATGTGAGGAATCTGGCGTCCCACGGTGTCCAGAAGGAACTCGACAGGATCCTGGAGAGCAACGAGCGCATGGCTTTTTCCGAAGAGAACGTCTACGCGCTCGTCGAGTCCATTTTCCTGAATCGTGGTGCCATATTGCAGCAATGCGTGGTCGAGGCCTTCGACATCATGACCCGCTATTACGCCGAGAACCGCGTCCACGTCGAGGGCTGGAAGACCAACGATGCGTGGAAGGTCAATCGGCGCGTCGTCCTGCCCCGCGTCGTCAGCGTGACGTTCAGCGGTTCCGGATACCTGAGCTACGGCAACTCCCGGCAGAATTTGAACGACATAGACCGGGCGATGGCCTTTCTTGAGGGCAAAAAGCTGGAATCCGTGCCGTGCACGGCTGTGCGTGCACTGGAGGGGCACTTGAAGGCGTGTGGCGACGATTTTTCAGGCGTCCTGTTCGAGAGCACCTACTTTGAGATGCGCTGCTACAAAAAGGGGACGCTGCATATGTACTTCAAAGATAAAGGACTTTGGGAGCGTTTCAACCTGACCGCCGCGCGCGGCAAGAACTGGCTCCCGGACGATGTGAAGGCACGGGAGCGGGAGGCTCGCGCCCGGAACAGGCGGGCCGACCAGTACGGCCTCCCGCTTTCCGCCTGACCGAAGGCCCCGCCGAAACGCGGGGCTTTTTTTATGTATTTTATTGAAAAAACAGGCTTTTTCTCTTTATAACCGAGGGTACTATGGTGCTAATAATTCATGCGATTTCAACAACTTAAACAATTTAACCCAAAGGAAGACAACATGAACAACGCTACCCTCATCGCCGAACGTGATTCTCTCCGCGCCGCCTTCATCCGCTACATCGCTCTTGACCAGTTCATTGGCTGCGGGTGCAACCCCGACGACTTCGACGCCCACTTTGAAAACATGCAGGACGCCCTGCGCGGCGGAGCGATGGAAGAAACCATCAGGACGCTTTCCTCCTCCATCGAAGATGTCGTGTTTGACGTACTGAACGAGTGCGAAACGTTCCAGACCGAAGCCGAGTAACTGAAACGGCCCCCGTGCCACCGGGGGCCCGAACCCTCAGCCTAAAGGAGCCAAGTCATGTCAGTCATCTCTTTCCGCCAGTCGTTCCGCATCCTCCGAATACCACGCGGAGTGTTCGAGGGTCGGAGGTTGGGACTGGAACGGGACTACCTTGCAGCTGACTGCTTTGACCGCGACGAGTGAAGGTGAGTAAGCTCCTTGTATATCTTCCCTACGAGCTGGAGTGGGACGTCGAGGCATAATAGGAGAAGTTCCGCCGAAAAGAAGGGGGCCGAAAGGCCGGGCTAGCTTGTTCAAGGGAGACAATCACACACTATAGAAAAATACATACTTTGGATGTACATTAGAGAAACAGGAGAAAAGGAGGGACAGATGAAGGTACATTACAAGCAGCAACACCCCAACTCGTGCGGCGCAGCTTGTCTGCTTTGCGCCGCCATTGAATTGGGGATCACGGAGATTCCTAAGAGTCCTCATTACATGTTGACACTTGGCGGAAGTGCTCTTGAAGCGACGACAACATGCGAAACCGCCTTGTATCAGATCATTACTGGACAAGGGGATAACATTCGAACGGAAAGCTGGGGGTATGGGATGCCCTCCGGCATAGTGCGTTGTGCTCGGTTTTTGGGGCTTGATGTAATCGTTTACGGGTTCAATACTCGGACTATCAAAGGGCTTTCTTGGAGCTATGCACAAGAATTGCAGGCAATTCAAGACCTCGGCGTATTGTTAAGGGTTGATGCGCCAAAAACCAATTTGACTCTACAACCCGACGAGCGGGAATTAAGAGTGCTCTTAGGGCGGAGTTTGTGTCCTTTCACCATCGGGGCTTTGCATTATGTCATGGTTCGTGATGATGGCAGCACAATGGAACCGGGTTACGGAGAAGAACATCCCAGCGTGAAGTTAGCCAAGGAACGTATTGCCATGCACGGAACAGGTTTGTCCATTGTGGTAAGTAAAAGAGGAGCTACACAATCTTCGTCCTCTTCCGTTCAGAGTCTTTATGCTCCCTCGGTATAGGTGCGGGTGGAGGGCACGGTGGTTTTTAGCCGCCGTGAATCCCCGAACGAACCGTGAAGGAAATCGAAAAGCAAACGGGCGTCAAGCTGAGATAACCCAAAGGCGCGGGGAGGGAATCCTCCCCGCAGGAGGGCATATATGACTTACTACTTCTCCATTTTCCTCCCCGTGCGCGAGGGTGGATACGCCATCTTCTTCCCGGACTTCCCTGAAATCGCGTCGGAGGGGGAAACGGTTGACGAGTGCATGGTCATGGCGCAGGACGCCCTTTCCATCACCGTCGAGGAATACGCGAAGGCCCGCCGCGAGCTTCCCGCGCCTTCGACGCTGGAGCAGGTACAGGCCGTGGCGCAGAAGGAGCTTGAGGACGAAACCGTGGACGCTTCCCGGCCTCCGCTGTTCCAGCTTTTCGGCGCGCCCGACATGGATATGACCCCGGTGCGCATCAACATCAGCCTCCCCAAGTGCGTGCTGGAGGGGCTGGACCGCAAGGCCAGCGCCCGGGGGATGACACGCTCGGCGCTCATCGCCAAGGCTGCACAGGCGTATATGTAACGGGTTGATGCGCTGATAGAGGGCAAAGAACGAAGCCCCCGGATGTTTGTCCGGGGGCTTTTCGCATCTCATGAATCGGTCTTTCTATGCAAAAAATGATGCTTGTATCGCAACCAATAAATGCTATATATTTTAGTATTCCGAAAGTATTGTAAAAGTATGGCAGTGCTAAACTTTGCCGTGGTATTCTGAGGCAAAGGAGTGCCGCCATGAAAGAGGCCAGCATCGTGGAAATCGAGAGAAAAGCCATAGCGTTGATTGACAGGTTCAGAAAGGAAGCGGGACTGAGCGAGGCGAAGTTGGGGGAACTCGCTTTCCCCGAAGCGAAAAATTATCGTCAAAAAATAAATAGTTTACGAAATGCAAGGGGAAGCAGTAATGAACCTTTGCGCCTTCGGTTAGGTGATTTTTGCGCTATTTGTCATGCGTTGGGAAAGAACCCCGCACAAGAGCTTTTACTCCTGTGGGGGGAAGCTGATAAAGAGAATAGTTGAGTCAAAATGCACACTATTTTTTCAGAGCCGCCGATTGGCGGCTTTTTTTGTGCGTAATTTTTTAGCAACAGAATTGACATAAGCTAAATAATATAGCATATCCATATCCAACGGAACTCAAGGTTCCCGTAGCTCATTGACAATCAGCCCCGGTGAACCCCTAGAGTCCAGGCGGGCACGGCGCTTGGGTGCGGGTGGAGGGCACGGTCGGCTTTTGGTCGCCGTGAAAAGGTGTCAAAGGATAGGAGGGACTATCCAAAGAGGGGAGGCGAAAGCCTCCCCCTCAAATCGGTCTTTATGTGCAAAATTTTGTGCTTGTATTGCGCTAAAATTTGGTAGAGGATCAATGCTATATTGATGAGCAGAGCGATAAACACTACCAAGTGTGCGTTCTGCTTAAAAAAGTCGTGATGAAATAATGATATTATTCATTATATAATTTGAATAATTATGCTTGTGGCAAGGTTGATCCTATAACTATTATAAAAAATAGGATGAGTTATGAAAAAGTTAATTGAAATTTTTCTTACAGGAAACCATGAACAAGGTTGGCTTTCAAGAATTTTTGGCGGATCTACTCTGTATAGTGATTTTATTGATGATTTTTCATATGCTCAAGACCGTGCTGATAGAAAAAAATATGTATATGACTATGTTCAAGTGCCTTGTGATACAATCAGTAGCCCTGTACCCCATGGAGGACTTTCGAATGCGTTATTACAATGGAATAGCATGCCTCATAATGATGCGGATATATTAAAAATACGTATTAATTCCCATGGAAACTCTGCTACAAAAGGCTTTTTTATGGGAAAAGATTTTGTGGATGTTAAATTGATGTGCTCTTGGCTAAGAGCACATGGTTTAAAGCATGATGCTACAGATTCTTGGAAATTAGTGATATGCATATTTACATGTTATGGCGCGGACACGGCTTATAGTATGGGGAGTACGCTGAACAGGATTGGCCTCTCCAATTTTACCACTACAGGAGGAACAACATCGCTTCTGATGGGCCCTGAAGGACAAGTCGTATCGGACAGGAAAATTCGTCTATTGTCCAAAAAGCTAGAGTGGAAAGAAGAACAAGATGGTGAAACGGCCAAAAAATCCTACTACTTTCCATAGGGCTCTTTATAGCGCGTTATCTGATTTTTTCCTTTGAGGCTGTTTCGATAGAGATTTTACTCTTCCAACACAGTCTCAATTCGCCGGCGCAGTTCGGCTGCTTTGCGGGCATTGCCTCGGGCGTAGGTCCGGCCCATCTGCCACAGTTCGCCAATGGCATCTTTGAGTTGGGTCGGGACGTCCTCACGCCGCATGGCCTGCCGCTGGAGCGTTTTGATGCTGTCGCGCCACTCGTTACCCGGATTCTCGCTGCCGCACCCATAGACGCACCGCCGGAATATCTCCGAGTCCTTGAAGCCGTCGAAGTCGTTCAGAAGGTCGCTGATGGCCTCCCGGACGGCTTCCGTGGCGTCTGATGCGCTTTGCGCCCGCGCCGCCGGAGAGGAGAAGGCGACGCAGGCAACGAGGCACAGTGTGGCTAGGTTCCGTTTCATTTGGATATGGCGCTTACTGTTCTCCAAGGTAATAGCCCACGGTCGTTCTGAGGAGATCAGCATACTGGTAGATGTCGTCGAGTTTTTCGATCTTGTGTTTGGTTTCGTTCTTGTCCGCGTCGAAGGTGCCTATGTATTTGACCGACACGGAGTTGAAATGCATACGGCAGAGCGGCTTCCTGTTGTTATCGTCAAGGAGGATGCCGCAATACGTCTGCCGATCGCGCATGACTACGCGGGCCGGGTCGACGACGCTGCACAGGATGGCCTTGATGATAAGGTAGCCTTCAATCTCTTCCTGCGTCGTCACGATGCCGGATTCGTTCTCCACGGCTTCTTCTGCCTGTCCCTTTGCGGGCTCGGCTGGTTCGTCCAGTACACTGGCGTAGGTATTCGGACGGGCTATGCCCTGAATGCGGGACAGCAGGATGTCATTGATGTAGTGGTCGAACGCGAGGGAGACTTTGGGGCGGAAGTCATCAAGGACGCTGGCCCTGAGCTGCCCGTCATAGATTTGGGCGACAAAGTGTTTCACAAAGGTATCTGAGGGAGATGCCAGCTCTTGGGCGATGAGTTGCTTGATCTGCCGGAGATGTTTTAGGTCCTGTGCGGCGGACAGAGCGACATCAACGTCGAAGGAGTCGTTGGCGAGTTTCTTCAATTCGGGGATGAGGGCCTCTTCCAGCTTATCAAAGTTGAATATCATGAATGGTTTGTCATCCATAATGTTCGGCTTGTCGAGGTCGGAGAAGAACTGGTATTGCACGCCGTCCGTCAGGATGGCGAGGCGTGCGGTAGGCGTGTTGTGGAAGTAGCGGTGGAGCTGGTCGGCCTTGCCGGAATCAAGGCAGGTCCCGGCGCACTTGGCTTCGATGAGGATGATGACCTCTCCGTCGCGCTTGATGGCGTAATCCACCTTTTCACCCTTTTTAGTACCTACGTCGGCCGTGTACTCGGGGACGACGATGCGCGGGTCAAAGGTGTCATAGCCGAGCGCTTGAAGGAACGGCAAGATAAGCGCGTTTTTCGTCGCTTCTTCCGTTACGGATGCGTGTTCCCTCAGTTCTTGGATACGTGTCGCCAGTGCCTTGACCCGATCTGAAAATTCCATGTTTCCCCCATGATGGTTTCGGAAGAGCAGCTTGTCCTCATATTGTTCGCTACAACTACTCCCTTCTTGGAAAGCAGCAGTGTTCCGGCGTCCGTCCTGGCTGCTTTAGCGCAAGTCCGGTCATTTCCTCTACTGGATTTTCAGTTCTGGCTTATCAAAACATCGTTATAGACACAACCATGAAGGGGGAAATTGGGGATAGGTGTTTGGGATACCCCCCTCTTTGACAAGAGTCTTTTTATAGCTAAATTTGTTGTTATAAAAATACGAATAAAGCTAGGAGCAAAAAAGTTATGACTGGGGTAGGATGCCCTCAAAGTGTAAGGGGGTTCATCATGGATGAAAAAATGAGGCCGATCTTGGAACGGGTCACGGCTGAACATCTTTTTGTGGATGTCAGAAAGAAAGCCGGAATGACCTTCGACAAGTTGGCTAGTGTTGCCTATCCCACTCAAAAGATTGAATCATCTCGAATGAAGGTGCACCGTTTTTTGAAGCCGCAAGTAAACGGATTGCCTAAGAATATGTATTTATATGACTTCATCTTGTTTTGCGAGGCATTGAACGTCGACCCAGTTCGTACCTTGGCCGAGATTCTCAATAAGGTAGAGCACGAGGTACAAACCGAAGAAAAATAAATATCTACTCGCTATAGACATTAAAATAAGCTACTTCGGTAGCTTTTTTTGCGCCTGTATTCTAGCTATATTAGATAATTTTGTTGACTTAAACTAGCTAATAACGTTAATTCGATTTCAACGGTAGAATACAGGGGTATTCCCGTTCGGTTCATTGACAATCAGCCCCGATGAAACCCTAGAGTCTAGGCGGGCACGGCGCTTAGGTGCGGGTGGAGGGTACGGTCGGCTTTGACGTCGACTGTGAAAAGGTGTCAAAGGATAGGAGGGACTATCCAAAGAGGGGAGGCGAAAGCCTCCTTTCGTTTTCTCGGATGTTGCCCGGAAATCATATCTTATCGATGAGAGTCTATAGAGGCCATTTCAAAGCAATAAAAACTACGTTATGGTGTATCATTCATTTTGGAATTAGCTCTACACTCCCCAAAGTTTCTTGTAACCAGAAGAAGGAAAAGAGGTAATATATGAGTCAGCTCGGGCATTCTGGAAACTCTAAGTACATGGGGATAGAAAATGGTCTTAAATATCATCAAGGTATTTGTGGCATTTGTGCCGTTTTATATGCTGTTTATATGGATTGCAGAGAGCGACGCTGCGAGCTGGCTAGCACGCTGGGAATTGATTATTTACGCAGATGTTTTATTCAGGATGAAATACATAATCTTTTGACTTCATATCCAAAACTTCATAAAGATATACAAACGCTTACCAGGGAATTTCCAGGATACACGGGGTTCAAAATAACTGATTATATGAGTACTCTTTCTACTAAAAAGACGAGTGGCGACTATTCAATTGCATTACCTCCAATGGCTGTAGTGCAATATTTGAAGAGATGGAATATTGATGCGACGTTTCATCAGCCTCCTAGCTCCCCGCTACCGAATCGCTGCATTCTCGGTCTGGGGTTCTTTAGTTCGGGGGACTCTAAGCCGAAGTTGCGGCACTATGTTTATAAAAAGGGTAAAAAAATATTTTCCTATGGTGAAAAATACGATGATCTTGAAGCGTTTACAAGTGTAACGGATCCTGACTATAAAGTATTGTATAGCATAGAGTGGAATTCTCAACCTGTAGTGGATATTTCAAAATAAGAGACGCTACATTTCGAGCTTGTGAGGTGAGCATGTTTCGCGTGATGCCTTTGATCGTGGCCCTTGCGTTCCCGCTCCCGGCCCATGCATGGCCCGGCACTGTGCTGGACGTCCATGACGGCGACACGGTGACGGTGGCGCCGATGGGCGACGTCCGCGTTCCGATGCAACTTCGGCTCTACGGCATAGACGCCCCGGAACTGGAGCAGAAGGGCGGCCCGCAGTCCCGCGATCACCTGCTGTCGCTCGTGCGACCGGGGTGCGTGTGTGCATGGACGTATCTGCTGTTTACGTTTATATTATATAGAATTATTAATATAAAGAACAGCGCAGGGAGTTCGGTCATGCAGACAAAAAGGGCGGCAAGCGTTATGTGCTTGCCGCCTTTTTGTCTATCGGTAACTTGTTATTTTTGAATACTTTTGCAGTGTACCCAACCCGTATGAACTACATAGCTTTCATCAGTCCAAAAAACCTTTTTCATCCGTTTTGTTGCACAATTTGTAATAAAAATTGGACATGTTGACATGTCAACCATTCTAT
>ENA-UEPH01000164-UEPH01000164.1-human-gut-metagenome-genome-assembly--contig:-NODE-164-length-79560-cov-7.637457_pt1 | contig 79560 bp, 64 predicted proteins | sample MGYA00242891_ERZ507898 | MGnify/ENA primary metagenome ERZ507898 (study PRJEB26167, sample SAMN06115411) | human gut metagenome | host: Homo sapiens | place: China:Guizhou | collected 2014-10-15...
TGGTGGTGATGGTGGTGGTGTTCGCCGTCTTCATGGCAATGGCAGTGGTGCTCGCCTTCTTCATCATGATGGTGATGGTGTTCACCGTCTTCATGGCAGTGGCAATGGTGCTCCCCTTCCTCGTCATGATGGTGATGATGTTCTTCCGGGACATCGGAAGAAACGACCGGATCAGGGCCGTAAAGGTATGCCATGTCATGGTCGTGGTTTTCATGTTCTGCATCGAGGATGACATTGAAGTCGCAACAGTCGATGCCGGATTTCTGTACGCGGGAGATTTCTGTCTTGAAGCCCTTCACCGGAAGGGAAGCGAGTGCTGCTTCCAGTGCTTTCTGGTCAGCGCCCAAATCAAGCATGGCAGCAACGAACATATCTCCGCTGATGCCGGAACCGGTTTCCAGATATAATTTTTTACTCACTGATTTTTCCCCTTTCTGCAAGCCTGTTAATTTGGGTCGCCACGTAGCCGGCACCAAATCCATTATCAATATTGACTGTGACGATGCCGTTCGCGCAGGAATTGATCATCGTCAGAAGCGCCGAAAAACCGTGGAAGCTGGCGCCATAGCCGACCGATGTCGGAACGGCGATGACGGGATTCTTCACGAGGCCTCCGATGACAGAAGCAAGAGCCCCTTCCATCCCGGCGACGGCGACGACGCAGTTCGCGCTCCTGACCAGGGTTTCCTTGGAAAGGATCCTGTGGATGCCGCTCACGCCCACGTCGTAAATGCGCTCGACATGCGTGCCGAAGTATTCAGCCGTCTGGGCCGCTTCTTCGGCGACGGAAATGTCCGCCGTGCCGCCTGTGCAGACCGCGACGCAGCCGATGCGTTTCTTTCCTTCTTTTTCCTTCTTCAGGATATGGGAGACGGGGTCATAGGAAATGTCGGGGATCCTCTCTTTCACGAGTTCATACTGGTGGGAAGAAGCACGCGTCCCGAAGACTTCCCCGTCCAGCTCATAGAGCTTCTGGAAAATGTCTGCTATGAACTTGTCGGACTTTCCCTGGCAGTATACGACCTCGGCAAAGCCGGACCTTTCTCTTCTGTCCGTGTCGAGCTTTGCATATCCCATTTCCTCATACGAACGCGAAGCAGGGTTGGCGCGGAGCAGCTCTTCGGCCGCTGCCGTATCCATCATCCCCTTCTTCACTTCTTCGAGTATTTCCCTGACATCCATCGTCTCACCGCTTTCTTACATTTCCAACTGATCCTTGCTCAATACTTCATCCATGCTTCCCATACGGTAGCCCAGAAGATCCATCGTCACATACGTGAAGCCGATCGCTTTGAATACGCGGGAGACTTCATCGTGCAGCTTGAAGAGCTTGAAGAGTTCTCCCGGGAGCACTTCGATACGCGCCAGATTTCCTTCATGCACGCGGACGCGGAGCTGTGTGAAGCCTTTGGAAAAAAGGAAATTCTCTGCTGCTTCGACCATCGCAAGCTTCTTGGCCGTGATGCCTTCGTTGTAAACGAAACGTGTCGCCATGCAGGCAAAGGACGGCTTGCTCCATGTGGCAAGGCCGGCTTCTTTGGAAAGGGCACGGATGTCTGCCTTGTAAAGTCCGGCATGACGGAGCGGGCTCTTGATGCCGAGCTCTGAAAGCGCTGTGAGACCAGGCCTGTACTGCGATGCATCGTTCATATTTGTCCCGTCGATGACGTAAGCGAAGCCTTCTTCTTTGGCAATCTGCTGCAGCGTGCTGAAAAGGAAGTGCTTGCAGAGATAGCAGCGGTTCGTCGGATTTTCAGCGAAGCCTTCGATGGCGAACTGGTCCATCTTGATGACCTTCTGGCGGATGCCTTCCTTCGTGCAGTATTCCATCGCGTCAGCCACTTCCCTTTCAGGAACGGATGCGAGATTCATCGTGACAGCCATGGCTTTGTCGCCGAGGACTTTATGAGCTTCATGCATAAGGTATGTGGAATCCACGCCGCCGGAGAACGCCAGCATGACGCTGCCGAGCTCCTTCAGGTATGCTTCCAGATCGTCTTGTTTCTTCTGTAATTCCTTAGTAAGCATAAGATTTCTCCATTCTTTTTTTGAAAAAGACCGCAGACTTCAGGCGCATGGCCGGAAGGAAAGAGAGCGGCTCTGTAACGCGGGGATTTCCCGTACTTTTTATTATAACATTTCATAGAACAGAGAAAACATGACAGATATGAATGTATAAAGAAAGCGGCTGTGGAAATGTAAAATCATTTCGTCACAGCCGCCTTTCGTGACGGTATATTTGACTAGAGGATACCCGCAAGCATCTTGGGATTAGCTGAAGACAGAAAACCATACAACCAGCCTTCGGCTGAGGAAATGCAACTCATCCGCCCGACATCAGAATTTGAGGTCGGGCACCTTCCCTTCCAGGGCAAGGTCAAACTGCCATAAAACTATTTTCCTTCCATCATCTTGCGGATTCGTTCCCTGCGTCTTCTTGCTGCTTCTTCATCGACGATGATATGATGTCCTGCCGATGTCACGACTTCCATAGGCTTTTCGGGAACGGCTTCCCTGCCATAAGTGCCGTAATCGAAATCGCCGCCAAGTGCGCAGCTTGCGCAGTCAGCGCCTCTTGCACCGCGCCACATGCGGTACAGGCAGTATCCGAACCAGCCTGCAATGACAGCGATGATGAGTCCTACAAATATATTGTTCATAGATGCCTCCCCTGGTATCTTTTGGAACGAAAATTAAGAACAAATCGAGTGAAAACCTTTCTCAATATGATTATAGCACGAAAGGCAACTTGGTCAAATGCGAAACGATTGCAGTTTCCTCAAAATTTCATGCGCGCCTTACTTCGAAATTCATCTATATCAAAGTGGGCAAACTCCCGTCTCTGTCTAATTTCTACGCCCTTTTAACTTGTACTGAAATACAAAACAAGGTATAATGAAATAATTGTAAAACGGAATTTAATGTAAAGGGAGCAAATTGTGAAAAGAAATCAGCACACCATCGGGAAAGATGTCACGTACAAGGGCCTGGGTCTCCACTCCGGCATGCCTGTCACCATGACCATGCATCCCGCCGCTCCGGGGACAGGAATCATTTTCAAGCGAAGCGACCTGCCCGGAGGACCGGAAGTGCCGGCACAGTCCCGGTACATCACCAATACGCTGCGCGCAACGACACTGGAAAAAGGCGAAGCAAAGGTCTTCACCGTCGAACATGTCCTCTCCGCGCTCTACGCACTCCAGATCGACAACTGCGTGATCGAAATGGATTCACCTGAACCGCCCGTAGGCGACGGCTCTGCGAAAACCTTCTGCGACATGGTTGAAGAAGCAGACATTGAAACACAGGATGAGATGATCCCGATCCTGACACTCGATACAAGCGCTGCTGTCTACGAAGACAACAAATTCATCACAGCCCTTCCCTATGACGGGCTCCGCATCACATTCACCTCGATCAATCCGCATCCCCTTCTGGGCACACAGATGAGAGACGTCGTGATTGACCACGACTCCTATATGAAAGAAATCGCGCCGGCAAGAACGATCGGATTCACATGGGAACTCGAAGCCATGAGAAAGATGGGCCTTGGCAAAGGCGGCACACTGGAAAACGCCGTCGTTTACTCCGAGACCGAATGCCTCTCTCAGCTGCGCTTCCCCGACGAACTTGTCCGTCATAAGATACTCGACATCCTGGGAGACATTTCCCTCGTCGGCCCGCTTCATGCGCACATCATCGCCGTCCTCGGCAGCCATAAGCTGAACGCCGAACTTTCTGAGAAACTTCAGGCTTTGAAAAAAGACCTCAAGGAATAAAGGAATAAATCCGTACGCACCACCCACATTTCAAGGAGGAAATTATTATGGAAGAAACACAGGAAAAGTTACATCTGAACGTTGAAGAAATCATGGAAATTCTGCCGCACCGCTATCCGATGCTTCTCGTCGACAAGATCACGGAAATGGTACCGATGGACTATGTGATCGGGCAGAAATCCGTCACCATGAATGAACCGTTCTTCCAGGGCCACTTCCCGGGCCGCCCGATCATGCCGGGCGCCCTCATCTGCGAAGCTATGGCTCAGGTAGGCGGCGTTGCCCTTCAGTATCCGGAAGAAAACAGAGGACTCATCCCCATGTTCACAGGCATGGAACGCGTCCACTTCCGTTCCCCGGTCGTACCGGGAGACGTTCTCGTCACCAAAGCTGTCATTGAAAAGATCAAGGGCCACATGGGCAAAGTCCACTGCGAAGGCACCGTAGACGGCGTCCGCAAAGCAGATGCTGACTTCATCTTCTACCTGATGGATCCGAACAAATCCAAGAAATAAGACTCACCAATAAGCAAGACCGTCCAAGCCGCTTCCCCGCAGCAGGAAACAGCCGATTTCAAAATCATGGACAATCATTTAGGGACCCGCCCGACTCCGCTGCCCGGCCGCCCGTAAAACAAAGGGGAAATATAAGAACATGGAATTAAAAGTGATCAAACCGATAGATCCGGCGATTCATCCGACTGTCATCATCGATCCTACCGCTATCATTCATAAAAACGTCACCATCGGACCATACGTAGTCATCGGTCCGAGATGCGAAATCGGAGAAGGCACCATCATTGAATCTCACGCCGTCATCGCAGAAAACGTCCGCATGGGCAAGAAGAACCACATCTTCCCGCACGCCGTCATCGGAGAAGCACCGCAGGACCTCAAGTATGCAGGCGAGTACAGCACCGTCGTCATCGGAGATGGAAACGACATCCACGAATTCGCTACCATCCACCGTGCAACCGGTGAAAACTGCGAAACCCGCATCGGTTCTCACAACATGCTTCAGGCATACACCCACGTAGCCCACAACAGCAACTTCGGCGATTACATCGTCGTATCCAGCTTCTCCGGCGTTGCCGGCCACGTCACTGTCGAAGACCATGCTGTCATCGGCGCCATGAGCGGCGTCCACCAGTTCGTCAAGATTGGTGCTTTTGCCATGATCGGCGGTATGTCCAAGATCGTTCAGGACGTATGCCCCTTTGTCATCGCTGACGGCAACCCTGCCAGAGTCGTAGGACTCAACGCAGTCGGCATTGCCAGAAACAAGATCCCGGCCGAATCCAAGAGCGCGCTCAAAAAAGCATACCGCCTCATTTTCCGCTCGGGCTTGAAACTCAACGATGCTATCCAGGAAATGGAACAGGAACTCCCGTCCACTCCGGAAATCGAACATCTTCTCCGGTTCCTCAGGAACTGTGACCGCGGCCTCTGCCGTACAAGAGACAGATAATACAGAAACCTCCCGTCGTCCCCTTTCGACCGGGAGGTTTTTTCGTGCCCGGAATACCCGCTATTTCCGACCCGCCATTGAACGTCAAAAAACTGACCGTCTCGAATCTGTAAAAATTTTCACGATTTCATATCGCATCTATTATGATATGATGAGAATTTATCACAATTGCAGAATTATTTGACAAACAGGTCTATAATATAAGAAAGTGTCCGACAGTCAATTTTTAACGTTACTAATGAAATGGGGAATGGATCATGGAACTTAAAGCTATCAGACCACTAGAGCCGGACATTCATCCGACGGCCATCATCGACCCGACGGCAATCCTGCATCACAACGTGAAAATCGGACCGTACGCCGTCATCGGCCCAGGGTGTGAAATCGGAGAAGGCAGCATCATCGAATCCCATGCCGTCATTGCGGAAAACGTGCGCATGGGCAAAAACAATCACATCTTCCCGCACGCCGTCATCGGAGAAGCGCCGCAGGACCTGAAATTCAAAGGTGAATACAGCACCGTCGTCATCGGGGACGAAAATGAAATCAGAGAATTCGCCACCATCCACCGCGCGACCGGCGAAAACTGCGAGACCCGCATCGGATCCCACAATATGCTTCAGGCATACACCCACGTAGCCCACAACAGCTGCTTCGGCGATTACATCGTCGTATCCAGCTTCTCAGGCGTAGCAGGCCACGTCACCGTCGAGGACCATGCCGTCATCGGCGCCATGAGCGGCGTCCACCAGTTCGTCAAAGTAGGAGCCCTCGCCATGGTAGGCGGCATGTCCAAGATCGTTCAGGACGTATGCCCCTTCGTCATCGCCGACGGCAACCCCGCCAGAGTCGTAGGCTTGAACAGCGTAGGCATCGCAAGAAACAACATCTCTGCCGACGTCAAGAGCGCCCTCAAGAAAGCCTACCGCCTCCTCTTCCGCTCGGGCTTGAAACTCAACGAAGCCATAGAAGAAATGGAACAGGAACTCCCCTCCACCCCGGAAATCGAGCACCTGCTCTACTTCCTGAGAAACTGCGACAGAGGCCTCTGCCGTACAAGAGACAGATAAAAGATTGTAATAAGAAGAGGCTGTGCCAAAATCCGCTAAAACGCTGCTTTTTCCTTTTCTCGAGCGAAGCGAGGTTTAAGGGTGTTAACCTTGCTCCGAAGGAGAAGGTCCCGGCGAAGCCGGGGAATACAGTAGTTCTCGAGTGAAGCGAGGTTTTGTAGTTTTCAGACAGAACCAATAAATACACATGTTGGATAATCCTCTAATGGAATATTCCAATAGAAAAAAGGCTGTGGCAAAATGATTACACATTTTGTCACAGCCCCTTTTATTATGTCTTTTCTTTTGATTTCATAGAGAATAAAATGAAGGTAGAGGCAAAAACAGTTACAGTTACAATGCATTAATTATCACAGAATTTCTAAAACACATCAGTACAAAAAAGACAAATATGTACATGATTATATATGATGAGTCCCGGTAACCTGATTAGAAGAATCCAAAGGGATTTAACCGATAGAGAAAGGAGAACAGTGATATATTATGAAAAAGGATGAGCTAAAAGAAAGAATCAAGTCTCTTATTTCTGAGGTAACGTTCACCTATAACGGGGAAAGACGTGGTGAGATTTCTGCATTTGTAGATATATATACCACGTATTTTGACTCTTTATTGAATTATGCCGATCGTTTGTTGAATGACATGGAGGCTGCCCGGGATGTGGTTCAGCAGGTGTATTACAAGATATGGGAAAACCGGGAGGCTTTGAATATTTCTCTTTCCGTCAAGGCTTATCTTTTCAAGTCGGTGTATCATGGATGTTTGAATACGTTGGCCCACCAGAAGAATATTCAGAAGTACGAGCGGGAACAATTATCCGATGTCTATTTTTCAACCGTCATACAGTCTCCGGAGGCTGAGATTGCTTTGTGGAAATCCGATATCGAACAGGCTATTCAAGATGCGATTGCCACTTTACCGGAGAAATGCCGGGAGGTTTTCATGATGAGTAAAATAGATGGCTTGAAAAATCGGGAGATTGCGGAGAAATTAAATATTTCGGAAAAAACAGTTGAACGCCATATGTCCATCGCTTTGAGAAAGTTACGGGATGAGTTAGATTGGGTGTTGCAAATTATTTTATTTTTTTCAGTATCTCATTGGGGGTAAAGTTTTTTTTAACTGTCTTTAGTGTATAAAAGCACAAAAGATGAGTGATGAAACTTTCAATATAGAAGAATTACTGGTTCGGATATTGGCGAATCGGGCGAGTCAAGAAGAAATTCTATATTTCTCGAAATGGATAGAAGAGGGGGAGAACCAGGTATATTTCGAGAAGTTGAAGAAGTTATGGAATCTTTCAGCCGGTGGACATGCCAATCAGGATATGCTTATCGCGGGGGTGAAGGATTACTATCGTTTCATGGAGAATACTTTAAAACCCAAGCGACGGCTGAGGTTGATCCGGCGAATCGCTTCCGTGGCGGCCGTGGTTGCGGTGGCCTTAACTTCTGTTTTATGGTTCAGTCGAACTCGGGAAAATACTCCGGTAAAATTGAAGAACGAGATTTGCCAAACGGGAGGGATTATATTGAGGCTGGCAGATAATAAAGAGGTTAACGTGCTTGATGATTCATTGCAATTAACCGGGGGAACGGGAGGGAGCGTGAGAATTAATAGGACGAATCAACGGGAGATCGTGTACGAGATAAAAGACTCTTTAGAAATGACAGGGGAAATGGAACTGGCGTATAACCAGATTATAGTTCCCGTGGGAGAACGTTTCTCTGTCCGGTTGTCCGACGGGACGAAAGCATGGATTAACTCCGAGAGTTCTTTGCGTTATCCGACGTATTTCGGTAAAGATTGCCGGGAAGTTGAGGCTCGTGGAAATGTCTATTTTGAAGTAGCTAAGGATGCGACACGTCCTTTCGTTGTCGTGTCCCGGGAAATAAAGACGGAAGTATTGGGAACGCATTTTGAAGTAAACACGTATGGGGACAGGGGTGAAATAAGTGCCACGTTGGTAGAAGGGAAAGTACGGGTGAGCGTGGGAAGTCGTTCTGTTATTATAGAACCGGATCAACAGTTCATTTTCAACACGAAGAACGGGTGTATTAATGTTGTGAAGGTGGATGCGCTTAATAAAGTGAGATGGAAAGATGGAATTCTCGTGATAGATAACGAACAGTTTGATGATGTGGTTTGGAAGTTGGAGCGTTGGTACGGTGTTTCTATCGTGAATGAAACAGGACTTGTTTTTAATCAATCGTTTAGCGGGGAGTTTGACCGGGAAGATATTCAAGCAGCTATAGCGGCCGTGTGTGTGAATTTGAATATAACTTATACTATTGATAAGGACAGAATTATTCTTAAAAGATAACAAAAGGAGCATCCCTTCGTGCGACCAACACTTTTAAATGCTCCTTGCGTTAAGCTTTGCTTATTATAAACTTAACATGACAAAATTATGAAAAAAAACAAGTATTCATTGTCTTTGTCATTAAAATTTCTCACGAGAGTAGTTTTATTGACCATTATGGGGACAAGTTTCTTATGCTTTTCGGTGAAAGGGGACCCGGTAGAGCCTCAACGAGTCTCTTTAAACCTGAAAGATGTTTCTCTCTCCGTGTTGTTCCAGGAGATGAAGAAACAAACATCGTACAAGTTCTTTTACAATGACGTGCAAGTAAAAGATGTAGGCAATATCACGGTTGTGGCCAATAACGAGACGGTCGAGAGCGTGTTGGAACGTGTATTCCAGGGTAAAGAATACACGTACAGGATTTCGGGAGAACAAATTATCGTGGTTAAACGTCAGGAAACTAAAAAGTCCGTACAAGAGGTAGTTATCGAGGGGATTGTTTTGGAAAGAGATTCGATGCCCATTGTCGGGGCAACGGTCGTGTTGCAGGGAACAACGACTGGAGTTGCTACCGATGTAAGTGGTAAATTCAGATTAGTCGTTCCTTTGGATGATGAAATCTATATAGAGGTCTCTTTCCTGGGGATGAAAAAACAAGTTCACAAAGTTTTGGGTTTACCGAATCCTAAGCCGATGAGACTCGTGATGCAACCCGAAGCCATGGGGATGGATGAAGTTATCGTGACCGGTTATGCCAATATTCGGAAAGAAAGTTTCACGGGGGCGGCCACGACGGTTACCAAGGAGGACATCCTGAAAATATCCCCGAGAAACGTTATCGACGTGCTGCAAGTATTCGATCCTTCTTTGCGGATGGTGAAGAATAACGAGATGGGTTCTAACCCGAACACGCTGCCCGAGTTCTATATCCGGGGACGTACCGGGATGGATGGTGTAACTCAATTGGATCGGTTGGAAGCACAACAAGGCGGGAATATATCTCAATTCTCGTTGACAACGAATCCGAATTTACCAATCTTTATTTTGGATGGTTACGAGGTGGAAGTACAGAAAATCTACGATATGGACCCGAACCGGATTGCCAGTATCACGATCCTGAAAGATGCCGCAGCTACGGCCATGTACGGTTCCCGTGCTTCAAATGGTGTGATCGTTATCGAAACGGTAACCCCGGAATTGGGTAAATTGCAGGTGTCTTACACGTTTAACGCTTCACTGACGGCTCCGGATCTTTCTGATTACAACCTGATGAATGCGGAGGAGAAATTGCGGGCGGAAGTGTTATCCGGGTTATATGATCTTAGTTTGCCTAATGATGTTGAACAATATGCAATAAAAAAGAACTACATAACCAGTGGGGTAAATACAGATTGGATGGCTCAACCCCTCCAGAACCAGTTTAATCATTCTCATAGTTTGTACGTATCCGGAGGTACGGAAGGGTTTCGATTCGGGAGTGATTTGAGTTATGCGCACGAGGGAGGTGTCATGAAAAAGTCTTATCGTGATCGTATGAGTGTCGGAGTGTACGTGGATTATCGGGTAGGGAAATTACAAATCCGTGATAATGTGTCATATGACATATCCAGATCATCTGATTCTCCTTATGGTTCGTTCAGTGACTATACAAGTCAACAACCTTATTATGCGATATATGATGAAGATGGTAAACTCAAGAAGCAATTGAATATCGGTGTACCAAATCCTCTTTATGAAGCAAGTTTGGGGAATTTTAGCCGGAGTGAATCTTACAATTTAACGAATAATTTGAGCCTTTATTGGTATATTAATGATCATCTTCAATTGCAAAGTCAATTTGCGATCACGAGGACTGAATCAGAAAGTAAAAAATTTACAGATCCCTTGTCAACAACTTATGGTTCAACAGACAGTGATCCTTTTTCTAGGGGTGATTTGTATGTCAACACCACGGACAACTTCAATTGGAATCTGAATGCTTTTTTGGCTTATAACAATTCTATCGGGAAGAATTATTTGAATCTTTCTTTCGGTATCAATGCTCAAGAGTCACAGAGCGGGAATTTGTCTTCTCATTACAGAGGATTTCCTTCTGCTGCTTTACACACGATAGGTCACGCGAAAGAGATCGTGGAAAAGCCTTCAGGGGAAGATAACAAGACCCGGTTGATGGGTATTTTCTTTAGTGGAAATTATTCTTGGGATAATATCTTTTTAGCTGACGCGTCTATCCGTTTTGACGGTTCTTCCGAATTCGGTTCAGAATCGCAATGGGGATCTTTCTGGTCTTTTGGTGCTGGGATTAACGTACACAATTTCGAATTTATGCGGTCACTTCCATGGATTAATCAATTCAAGGTTCGTGGAACTTACGGGGCTACCGGTAAGGTGAACTATCCGCCTTATGCAGCCCGGGATATGTACAGCATTCTATTTGATGATTGGTATTCTACTGGTATCGGTGCCACTTTGCAAGGAGTCGGAAATGAAAATTTAGTATGGGAGAAAACTAACTCAACGAATATCGGTTTTGATCTTAGTTTTTTCCAGAGCAAATACAATATAACTTTCTCGTGGTATAACCGTCAGACGGTGGATATGATCACGGATGTGACAATTCCGTCTTCTGCTGGTTTTACTTCTTACAAAGATAATATGGGAGAAACACGAAATCGAGGATACGAAATAAGTTTTAATGCTTCAATTATCAATCGTAAAGATTTCGGGGTAAATGCGTTTGTAAACTTTGCTCACAATGAGGGGAAATTGATGAAAATATCCGAGGCGTTGAAAGCGTATAATGAACGGGTGGATGATTATTTAACTTTGAGATATACTAGCTATGCTAATGCCGCGGATAAATCTCTTCCATTCTTGAAATACGAGGAAGGTGGTTCGCTAACAGCTATTTATGGGATGAAATCACTGGGGATTAATCCTGCCGATGGAGAAGAGTTGTTTGTAGATCGTTCCGGTAATGTTACTAGCGTGTGGTCATCTTCTCAACAACAAATTATAGGAAATACAGAACCTAAAGGGCAAGGGGCCTTCGGTATTAATATCCGGTGGAAACGTTTGACGTTGTACACGAGCTGTATGTATACTTTTGGAGCGCAAGAATATAATTCGACTTTGTTAAGTCACGTGGAATGTGTCGATTTGAGTAAATCCAATGCGGATAAGCGGGTGTTAAGCCAGCGTTGGCAGAAACCGGGGGATATTACTCCATTGAAGAATATTGCTAATAGAAACCAAACAACTCAATCCACGTCTCGTTTCGTGCAGGATAATAACGAATTCAGTATAAATTCGATCTCGTTGTCTTATGATTTCAATCCTGAGTGGGTAAGGCGAATTGGTTTGGATGTGCTCCGTTTGCAGGCTAGCACGAACGATTTGGCGACATTCTCCTCTATCAAACAGGAACGAGGTTTATCTTATCCGTTTGCTCGGACCTTTAATTTGGGTTTAAGTGTTAGTTTCTAAAATCATTTACTTATGAAAACATATAAGAATATATTGTTATCTGTTCTGTTCCTGTTTTCCCTTTCCTCTTGTTCCGATTGGTTCGAGGTAACACCGGAAAATGAGATATCTAAAGAAGATCTGTTTGCAACTTACGATGGTTATAGAACGGCGCTGAACGGCATTTATCGGAATCTTTCAGGAGAGGCGCTTTACGGGAATAATCTTTCGTGGGGGTTTATCAGTTTTCTTGGTCAGAATTATAATCCAACTTCTTGGATTGCCATGTATGATGTTTCTGGTAGCGTTATGAACTATGACTATGAGAATGCGGATGTAAAGAGGGTTACTCAAGCAATTTGGGAAGCGGCTTTTAACACGGTCGCTAATTGCAACGTGCTTATCCAGAATGCGGAACAACAAGGGAACGATTTCTTCTACGAGGGGGAAAACGAGAGAAATATCCTTATCGGGGAAGCAAAAGGTATACGGGCGCTCGTGCATTTCGATATGTTGAGATTATTTGCCCCGGCCCCGGTCACGGGAGATGATGCGGCTTACGTGCCCTATGTATCGAAATACCTGACATCTCACCCGACACACTTGCCGACGTCCGTGGTATTGGATAGCATTATTCATGATTTGAAACAGGCTCAAAAACTATTGGCATACAACGATACGTTATACAATCTTGATATGATGAAGAGTGCAAGTATGCGTTTTGATGGGAATGTAACAAGTACTGCTAAGGGGGGAGATTTTTTCGCTTACCGAGGAACCCGTATGAACTACGTGGCGGCAACGGCCTTGTTGGCGCGAGTTTATCAATATAAAGGGGATAAGGCTACGGCTTATGAATATGCTAAGGAGGTTTATCGTTTCTATAACGAGAAAACATGGTATGGTTTTACCCCTGAAAATAATATAAGTAACACGAATGTTGAGTTTCGTAGATGTAAATTGTTTGAGGATATTTTATTGGCCTTCTACAATACGAATATATACGAAGTTTATGATAATTATATCCGGGCTCATTTTTACTGGCTAGGTAATTATTGCCCGATAAAAAATAGTACGAACTTATTCGCGGGAGATGAACAAGATTTCAGGTATCGCTACTTGATCGGGTCAAACACGACAAGTACCGGTTTTTCGTTGAAATGGGTTCCCGTGAAGGATGTCAGTGCATTGTGGAACGTGCAGTACCAGTATCCCCTTTTACCTGTCATGCGGATGAGTGAGGTGTTCTATATCATGAGTGAGTATCTGGCCGACCATAATTTAACCGAGGCTATATCTATATTGAACACCTTGAAAAGAGCAAGGGGTGCAGATGAAGTGGGCACCTCGCTGACTCGGGATGCGTTTTTGGAGGTATTGTACAATGATGCCACGCGAGAGTTTATTGCCGAGGGACAGACGTTTTATCTATATAAACGTTTGAACCGAAGTATGTATAACGGGGAATACCCAATCGATATGACCGGAAAATATGTAATTCCGCTTCCGGATAGTGAAAGTATTACACAATAAAAAGGAAAAAATCATGAGAAACAGAATATTTGTAATATTGCTATCTATTTTTATGTGGATAGGATGTGATAGAAGGGAGATTCCCACTTACAATACGGGAATACATTATATCGAATTCGAAAATGCAACGACAGATTCCACTATTTTCACGTTCATCTATCACCCCAATGCGGACGATTATGATTTGCCAATAGCGGTAAAAATAGCTGGAGACAAGGCAGAGAGGGATTTGACTTATAGTGTTGTCGTGGACGAGGAATTTACCACGGCAGAAAGCCGTCACTATTCATTGTTACCGGAGACCATGGTATTCCGTCAAGGAGTATTCCATGACACGTGTTACGTTCGTTTGAATAAAACCGAGGACTTGGGCCGTAGGTCAGTGAGATTAGTACTCCGTTTGGTTGCGACTTCTGATTTACTAGTAGGTAAAGTGGAAAATTCAGTGGCTGTTATCCAATTTTCAAATACCGTGGCCAGACCGGATTGGTGGAATTCTGACGTGGAAACGTATTATTTGGGAAGTTATTCGCAAAAGAAGTTCCTTTTGTTCTTGGAAGTTACGGAAGCAGACCTTACCGGGGCGAGTGTCAGTGAAATACGGGCAGCTGCGCTGTTATTCAAGCGATACTTGCTTGATCACGAGGGTGAACCGGAAACGATAGATGAAGACGGACATCCGATGACAGTTCCTGTATTAGGGTTGGAAGAGTTATAAATATAGTTTGACAAGCGTGAATATGAAAATAATAAAATTATTATCAGGGTGTTTTATAGCAATGACGTTGCTATACGCCTGTTTCGATGACGAGGGAAATTATGATTTGTCGGAGTTGACGACCGTGGATATTCGTATATCTTATACTCAACCTTCGATAGGAGAGGTATATGTTATCGAGCCAGAGATAGATTACAAGGGTGTGGATTCTACAGAATTTGCATACACTTGGGTATGTGATATACAAGATACATGGAGTGATACAATTTCTCGGGAAAAAGAGTTGCGATATACTTTTACGGAAATAGCGAATTATAGAATTCGCCTTGTTGTGGAACATGTGCCAACGGGAGCGTTAACGACTTACGGTATATATGTTGCAAGTCGTTCCCGCTATTCTACGGGATGGACGATCTTATCCGAGCAGAATGGCCAATCGATATTAAGTTATATCCGTGTTGATGAGGACGGGGATAATAGAACCTATAATCTTTTTGAGAACATTTATACCACTCTTCGTGGAGAAGAGTTGGGAACAGGTCCTATTCGTATGGGACGACATTTTTCACGTGAAAGTGACCAAATCTTGGTTATTCAAGAAAGTGGTGCGGTGGAGATTGACGGTTTGGATTTCTCGAAAGCTATTACCACGCGGGAAGAGTTTATCGGGGGGGCGTATCCTACCGGTTTTGTTCCTAAACAAGCGGAATATGCCAATCGATTGGAAGCAATCTTGGGGACTGACGGGAATGTTTATACCCGTATAAACCCGAATGGAAATTTTCAAGTATGTCAATACAATACCTTACCGGCATTTAATAATGCCCGAATTGCCAAGATGTATTACTGCGCATATTTAGGGTATATCTATATGTATGATGAATTGAACAGCAGGATGATAGCTATATGTGATGAACCTCAACTCTACACGGGTATGGTTATTAATATGAAAATGGATCCGGATGGTGTAAATTCGGAAAACTTTACCCCGTTGGATAATATGGGGGAAGGAACCCAAGTTCTGTTTATCGGCTCGTATAGCGTGGAAGGAGCAGAGGGCCGGGATTTCGTGCAAGTTATTAAAAAAGGAGCAGATCATTATTTCCAAACGTATAAAGTTTATCACGGGAACGGTTCATCTTTGATGTATGCCTTTGACGGAGAGGAAGAGTTGTTTGTTGGGAATGACTATGTAAATAGTGAGTCTAAATATTGTATGGACGGCTCCTCCTATTTTTATTTCACGGCGGATAACGTTCTCTATTATTGGAACCGGGTAAATCGGGTAGAACCACTCTACACGTTTCAAAGTAAGATTGTTGATATCGAACGTTATGCTAATGGGGATAATCGGGAGGAAATCGCTGTTGGCTTGGAGAACGGGGAATTTTATATCTTGGATGCTTCTTACGAGGCCATTAGCGGCCAGAAAGAGAAGGTATTGTTCCGTACAGAAGGTCTGGGGCGAATAGTGGATGTTCAATACAAGTATGGAAACTCCTCTAAATTTAATAGTGAGTCGAGACAATAATTGCCGGTTTTTATCGTGAGGTAATCCTGAAAGTTATTTTATGGAAAGCTACTACCCCCTCCGCCTCCCCCTTATACGGGGGGGAGGGGTGATTACCAATTGTTTCCCACTCCCATGGAAGGAGGAGAAGGGATGATAACCAAGCGGTTGCCCCTCTTGTGTAAGGAGAGGGCAGGGGTGGTAGTTTAATACGAACGATTTCGTAATAAATAATGTTAATAATCAAATAATTAACAGGTCGTAAAAACGATCTGTACAGGGAGTGTTTGTGTAAAAAAATGAGTCATTGTAAAAAGAAATTTATGGAAGAACCAATTGTAAGAGTGGAACATTTGTCTCATCGCTACAGCGTACAATGGGCGATACGGGATATAAACTTCGAGATCAATCAAAAGGGAATTCTAGGACTTCTCGGGTCGAACGGTGCGGGGAAGTCTACCACGATGAATATTATCTGTGGCGTGTTAAACCAGACGGAGGGTACGGTCTATATCAATGGTATAGATACCCGTAAAAACCCCGTGGAAGCCAAGAAACACATCGGTTTTCTACCGCAAAAACCACCTTTGTACACGGATCATAACGTGGACGAATACCTGACCTATTGTGCCGGGTTGCGACTGATGGAGGACAGTAAGATCAAGGAAGCTGTCGAGGTGGCCAAGGCTCGTTGCGGGATATCTCATTTCAGCAAGCGTTTGGTGAAGAATCTTTCGGGGGGATACCAGCAACGCTTGGGAATCGCTCAGGCGATTGTTCACAACCCGAAATTCGTCGTGTTGGATGAACCGACCAACGGGTTGGATCCGAATCAGATTCTTGAAATACGTGACCTGATCCGGGAGATAGCCCAAGACCATTCCGTTTTACTTTCTACCCACATCCTTTCGGAAGTTGAGGCGATATGCCAGTCGATCAAGATGATCGAGCAAGGGAAGTTAATCTTTTCCGGCACGATCGACGAGTTTCACGATAGTGTCAAATCCAATAATTGCATCGTCAAGCTGGAGAATGCCCCCGCGGAAGAGGAGTTGAGAAATATACCGGGAGTCACCAAGGTAAAGAAGCTGGATGAACATACCTTCCGCGTGCAATTCGAACAGGGAATTCCGGTAACGAACCGGATAGCGGAGATCAGTGTGAACCGGGGATGGAGGCTAAGCGAGATTCAGATGGAAAAAGTATCTATGGATGAAATCTTTGCCCAATTATCCGGGAAAAGAGTAGTTGATAAATTTTAATGTGACAATATATGAAAACAATATATAGAATAGCAAAATCGGAACTGAATTCCTTGTTTTGTTCGCCGATCGCCTGGTTGGTATTGGTGATATTCACCTTTCAGGTCAGCATGGCATTTTCCGATCGGATTACATGGCATTTAAAAGACCTTTTGTTGAACAACCGTACGAGCGAGGGGCTAACAGCCTATTTCTTACTCACGGGGTTCGGAAACCCTTTATTTCCGGGGGTGCTTTCCTATTTGTATCTTTATTTCCCCTTGCTGACCATGGGATTGATGAGCCGGGAATTCAGCAGCGGTTCGATCAAGTTGTTGTACTCATCCCCGATTACTAGCACGCAGATCGTTCTGGGAAAATTCTTTTCCATGATGCTCTACGGGTTGATCATGATAGCGATCGTCTCGGTCTACGTCGTCTTCTACATGTTCGTGTTGAAGGACTTTGATTACGCGATAGCGATTACCGGGTTGATCGGGATATACCTGATCATGTGTCTTTATTCCGCCGTGGGATTATTTATTTCTTGTCTGACTTCTTATCAAGTCGTGGCGGCAATCGGGACTTTCGCAGCCTTGACGATTCTTCAGGTGATTGACGGGGTGTTCCAAGGCGTGGACTTCTGGAGGGATATCTCCTATTGGATTTGCACGGGACCGCATGGCCCGATCGCGGGGCTTATCAATAGCGGTGATGTCTTGTACTACTTGTTAATGCCGGGATTGTTCATCGGACTGTCTATCATGAAGCTGCAATTTGCCCGGCAGAGCAAGCCTTGGTACGTGAATGCGGGAAAATACCTTGCCTTGATCGTCGTGGTCGTGGCCGTGGGATACGCTACGTCTCGCCGGACAACCGTTTGTATCACCGATCTTTCTCGTTACGAGCAACTGACATTGACTCCCAAGAGCCGGGAAATCCTGGATCGCTTCAAGGGGGAGGAATTGACGTTAACCACTTACGTCAATATCCTGGACGAGCACATGGCCGAAAAGACGTTTCCGGCCAACCGGATTGGTGATATGTCTGCGTTCAGCCGGTATTATCGTTTTAAACCGGACATGAAGTTTAAGTATATTTATTACTATGACCACGTGCTGAACGGTCACGCCTGTTGCGAGCATGAGGCTTTGGAAGAGGAAGCGAGGAAGCAGGCCAAAGTAAAAGGGATGGATTTCGATGACATTCTTTCCCCGGAAGAGATGCGTCGTATCCGGGATTTGAGTGAAGAGAACAATCAAGTGGTCCGGGTGCTGGAGGATAGCGAGGGGAACTGGACTTACCTCAGGATGTTCAACGATTTGAATCCTTATCCTGGCGAGCAGGAAATCTCTGTGGCCTTGATGCGTATGAAGGAGGGAGCGGTGAAGATCGGTTCCCTCTACGGTCATGGTGAACGCGAGATGAATAAGGATGGTGACCGGGAACTGGGTGGGCTTTTCACGAATGGTTCCAGCCGGGGGGCGCTTATCAACCAGGGGTTTGACCCGGTAAGCGTGCCGTTAACCGAGGACTTGGAAATTCCCGGAGATGTGCAGATTCTTTTAATTATAGATCCCAAAACGCCATTCTCTGCCGTGGAGTTGGAAAAGATTCGGGAGTACGTGGCCAGTGGTAGAAACCTGATCATTGCGACCGACGTCAACCGCTCGGTCGTGATGGACGAGTTACTGGCCGATTTCGGGGTAAAAGCCCTGCCCGGCACGCTGGTACAGGCTCACAAGGATTTCGTTCCCACGAATATTTATGCCAATTTCACGCCGGAAGGCGGTGCGATCAGCCCGACTTTCGAGAATTGGGCAAACCGTCGTCTTCCCTTGAGCATGAGCGGGGCCGTGGCCTTGAACTACACGACGGACAAGGGATATAATGTGTGTCCCCTTGTCGTTTCGCCCGTGGATGGCTGGTTAGAGTTGGAGACAACGGACTTTGACGGGGAAACCCCGGTCTTTAACGAGAAGGCGGGAGAGATCAACCGGCAACTGCCAGTGGCTCTGGCCCTGACCCGTCAGGTGAATGGTAAGGAACAACGTGTCATGATCTTCGGTGATGCCGATTGGATGACTTCCGGTGAGTTCGGGCAAAGGAGGACTTTCGGGGTTGCCAACGGGGCGTTGACCACGATCATGTGCAGTTGGATGGCCGACTATAAGTACCCGACTTACTTCCCCCGCCCGGCGCAACCGGATAATCAGATTTATCTTACTTACCAGTCGAAAGGGACGTTAAATTTGATTTTTGTCGTTCTGTTCCCGGCCGTGATCCTGTTGTTGTATTTCCTGGTATGGTTCAAGAGAAGGGGTAAATAATAATTATTAATCATTGAAAATATGGAAGAATCTATTGTAAGAGTGGAACATTTGTCACATCGTTACACGGTGAATTGGGCAATTCAAGATATAAACTTCGAGGTGAACCAGAAGGGAATCCTGGGGTTGCTGGGATCTAACGGGGCCGGTAAATCGACCACGATGAATATCATCTGCGGGGTGTTAAACCAGACACGAGGCACGGTTTATATTAATAACATCGACTCCCGGAAAAATCCCGTGGAGGCTAAAAAGAATATCGGTTTTTTGCCGCAGATGCCTCCCTTGTACTCGGATCACACGGTGGACGAGTACCTGACCTTTAGCGCCGAATTACGATTGATGGAACCGAAGAAAATCAAGGCGGCGGTCGAGATGGCGAAAGAGCGTTGTGGTATCGCTCATTTCAGCAAGCGATTGATCCGTAACCTCTCCGGGGGATACCAGCAACGGTTGGGGATAGCGCAGGCTATCGTGCATAGCCCCAAGTTCGTGGTGCTTGATGAACCGACCAACGGGTTGGACCCGAACCAGATTCTGGAAATCCGCAAGTTGATCAAGGAGATCGCCGTCGATCATGCCGTGCTGCTTTCCACGCATATTCTCTCGGAAGTGCAGGCCATGTGCGACAATATCAAGATGATCGAGAACGGTCACCTCGTTTTCTCCGGCACGATCGAGGAGTTTGATAATTACGTGAAGCCGGATACCTTCATCGTGAAATTGGATAATCCCCCGTCCGACGACGAGTTGTTGGCTATTCCCGGGGTGATCCGTCTCAAGCATCTCGATAATCACGCTCTCCGCGTGCAATTCGATCGCCGGGACGATATTACCGAGATCGTGGCCGGGATTTGCGTGCGCCAGGGGTGGGGATTAAGCGAGATCACCCTGGAAAGAATCTCGTTGGAAGAGATTTTCGCCCAATTATCAGGAAAAAGAATGGTTGATAAATTTTAATGAACGTTATGAGAGCAATATATAAAATAGCGAAATCGGAACTGGGAACCCTCTTTTATTCCCCGATCGCGTGGTTAATCCTGATCATATTCGTTTTTCAGGTATTCGGTAGTTTTGTTAACATATTAGGCTGGGCCGTCGACTCCAAGGTGATGAATTACGTGCGGGGATATCAGACTTTTACCTTGTTCGTGACGGGGGGATTTGCTCCCTATACCACGATACAATCCACGTTGTATCTCTACATTCCCTTGTTGACCATGGGATTAATGAGTCGCGAGTATAGCAGCGGTTCTATCAAATTGTTGTTTTCCTCACCGATCAGTAGCCTGCAAATCATACTGGGAAAATTCCTTTCCATGATGATCTACGGTCTAATCATGATGGGAACGGTGTTGGTTTTGATCATCGTGGCCTACTTTTCGATCAAGGACTTGGATTTGCCTTTCTTGTTATCCGGGTTGTTGGGATTATACCTTTTGATGTGTACTTACGCGGCGATCGGGTTATTCATGTCAACCCTGACTTCTTACCAGATCGTGGCAGCGCTGGGAACCTTGACGCTGATCAGCTTCTTGAACTTTATCGGTAACTTGTGGCAATCCGTCGAGGGCGTGCGTGACATCATGCACTGGTTCTCCCTTGTTGGTCGGGCGGACGAGTCCGTCCGGGGATTGATATGCAGTGAGGATATCCTTTATTTCGTCCTCGTTTCCGGCATGTTCATCGGACTTTCGGTGTTGAAACTGCAATTTGCCCGCCGGAGTTGCTCTACGGCCGTGAAAGTCGGGAAATACGTGGGGCTTGTCGTTTGCGTCATGGCGTTGGGATACATTACTTCCCGTCCCGCCTTGAAATGTTTCTATGATGCGACGGCGAACAAAGACAGGACGATCACCCCCAACAGCCAGGAAATTCTTAAGAAAGTTGATGGGGGACTCACGATCACGTCCTATGTAAACTTGCTTGATCCTAACGGTTATCTCGGGATGCCGGGCAATTGGGCGAACGACTTCAGACCTTTCGAGCAATTCGTGCGCTTCAAACCGGAAATCAAGATGAAGTATGTCTATTTCTACGACAACGTGGCCGGTTCGCAATACACGCGGAAGGAGATGGAGCAGCACATCGAGCGGCTTGTCATTACCTCCGATATTAATCCCAAGAAAATACTGACGCCGGAACAGATACGCGAGAAAATAGACCTGTCGTCCGAGGAGTATCGTTTCGTCCGGATACTGGAACGGGAGAACGGTCAGAAAGTACCCTTGCGCATGTTCGCCGATCAGAATCGCTATCCCTCGGAAGCGGAAATCTCGGTCGCCTTGAAGAGCATGATCGACAAAAGCCCGCACGTGGCCTTCTTGACTGGGCATGATGAAAGGAATATTCACCGGGGAAGCGGGTTCGATTACTCCACGTTCTCGACTGTTCTCAATTCCCGGGAAGCCATTATTAACCAAGGATACAAGCCTTACCCCTTGACCCTCGAAGAAGGGGGAAACATCCCCGATGAAGTTGACGTGCTCGTGATTGCTGATCCCAAGAAAGTCTTGACCGATGATGAGTTGAGACAGATTGATCGTTTTATTGACCGGGGAGGGAACTTGCTCGTTACCGGGGAAGCTCGCCGTCAAGATTTAGTCGCTCCGGTTATCGCCCGCTTGGGACTGGCTTTCGTGCCGGGAGTGCTGGTTCAACCGCGGGACGGGTATGCTGCCGATTTACTTTTCTCGGCTTTCACCCCGCAAGGTAGCCAGCTTGAACCCCGTTTCAGACGCATGACCGAGTTGGGAGGCCGGGTTTCCATGCCTTCCGCGGCGGCGATTCAAGTCGTGGAGGATAAAGGATTTGAAGTTATTCCTTTGCTTGAAACCGATCCTGTCGGGTGCTGGAATGAGTTGGAAACGAGGAATTTCACGATCGAAGAACCCGTGTTGAATAAAGCAATAGGGGAAGAGGAAAAAGCCTACACGACCGCTTTCGCCATGCGCCGCGAGGTGAATGGCAAAGAACAGCGTGTGTTTGTTCTCGGAGATGCCGATTGTATCAGTAACGGGGAACTCGCCGTGGAACGTTCCATCCGTGCGGCCAATTACTCCTTGGTTTTCGGGATGTTCCAGTGGCTTGTGAACGATGAGTATCCCATTGACATCAGTCGCCCGGCTCCTATGGATGATGATGTTTACCTCACCCCGGCGGCATTTGCCTGGGTAAAGATATTCCTGCGTTGGATTTGCCCGGCGATCCTTGTCTTGCTGGGATGTTTACTCTGGTTCTCCAGACAAATGAAATAGTGTTTGTTCGTGCAAAAGGCGAGGTCTTACGGGACTTCGCCTTTTTAGATTGATTAGGTATTCATGTTCTGGCTTGACAGCCCCAATTAATCGTGCGTGATTATAAAAGTAATTGCCGTGGAGTGCTGCCAGATACTTACTTCGTTATCTCGCCAGTGACTCACTAGTTTATTCATGATAAGTTAGGGTAAAATCAAGTACAAATTAACCTCTCGCTCAATTAACTTTCAATCAACTTTCAGTTAACTTTCAATTAACTTACTAGTGAGATACTGGAGAGATACTAGTGAAACTGTCCCGAGATACAGGTGAATCTTCCCATGTAACTTTATACACATATTAACTTCATGGGATAGTCTTTTTACAACTTTTATATACAATCTGCTTTGAATCCCGGATTAAACGTTAAATTTGTCGTACGTGGATATTGAAATATTGATTACATGCAATTATCAGAAGATCAGATTATAAAGTTAGCTCCAGATGCGGCATCCGTGAAAGCGGGGAAAGGCTTAGCCTCGGCGGCGAAGTGGGTGTTGCGGGGAGCGAGTGAACGAGCGTTGTGGGGGCATTGTCAGGGAAGTGGGAAAAATCCTTACCAGACACAGGTGGATTTGCAAAATATAGCTTTCAAGTGTTCGTGTCCCAGTCATAAGTTTCCTTGTAAACATGGCTTGGGACTGCTGTTTTTATACGCCTCGCAACCCGAGTTGTTTTCGACCGGGGAAGAGCCCGAGTGGGTGACCGAATGGCTGGAAAAACGGGCAGGGAAAGCTGCCGAGAAAAAGGAGAAGAGTGATAAACCCGTGGATGCCGAGGCGCAAGCCAAAAGACAGGAGGCCCGCCATAAGAAGGTGTTGAATGGTATCGAGGATTTGCAGGGGTGGTTGAAGGACCTGGTGAGGAACGGCCTATTGAACGTGCCGGAGCGGGCACAGGCTTTGTTTGCCGAAATATCCAAACGTATGGTCGATGCTCAGGCTCCCGGTCTGGCGGGAATGATGCGCCAGTTGCAAGAGATAAACTATTTCGGGGAAGACTGGAAGTACGAGCTGACGGCGGGGATAAGCCGGGCTTATCTTGTGGCGGAAAGTTACAAGCGCTTGGAACAGTTGACGGAAGACGAGCGGGATGAGGTGCGCACCTTGATTGGCTATCCTCAGGCCAAGGAGGATGTGCTGGCAAACGGGGAGCAGGTGGCGGACGATTGGCTGGTGGTGGCCTCGGAAAGTCGGGCGCAGGATCGATTGACCGTGGAATACAATTGGTTGTACGGACGACAGACTCGACGTTTTGCCCTTTTCCTGCAATTCGTGGTACAGGGTTCTTTACCGGAAACCACTTTATTACCGGGGAGCGTGGTCGTGGCAGACGTGGCGTTTTACAAGGGGATTGCCCCTTTTCGGGTGTTGATCCGGGAGCAGAAAGGAACCGGGGAAATGTTCGACATCACGGGAGAGGGAAGTCACGGGAACTTGACGGGAGCCATGCAGGCGTACCGCTCGTACATGACCCGGAATCCTTTTGCCTACGAGGTTCCCCTGTTGGTGAGGGATGTGCGTCTGGTGGTACATGAAAAGCAATTGTGGATCAAAGACCGGGACGAACGCCTCGTGCCGGTAAGCATGGGTGAGGCGAGCAGGTTGAAGGGATTCGCGGTGACCGGTGGACGGGAATTCACTGGTTTCTTCTTGGCAGGAGAGCGCGAATGGAGAGTGTTGTCTTTATGGATAGATGATAAATATTACACCTTGAGTAATGAGTATAACGGATAACGTGATAAATATAGCCCTGTTGGGAACGGCCAACCGGGAACTAACTCTGGGGGAATTGCCGGACGATCTGGCAGGGACGCTGGAGCGGGCGAAAGTCGGTGCAGCGGACGGGGAAGAAGCATTTTACAAGGGGGCGGCTGCCTTCTTCGCTTACTACCGTTCGGGATTGGAACCCTTGCAACTGAAAGAGGCCGTTCCGGTCTCGGAGGCCGAACCGGAGATGAAACCCTACGCGGGACAGAAAGCGGCCACGCTTTTGAGTATCCTACTGGGAGAAAAGTATGCTAACATGTTGCTCTTCTGGTATCGGAAAGCCGCCGAGAGCGGTAAACTGATCCCGCCTGAATACCTGCCGGACGTGTTGGGACGGGTGTTCCTGCCGGGTAGCCAGACGGCCAAACGGGAGCGACAATTGTTGTCGTCATTGATCGGGAACCGGGGGCGTTGGTTATTACCCGTCATGGGCTATGCTGCCTTGCAGGAAGAAGGGAATGAAACGTGGGAAACAGCCACTCATGCCGACCGTAAACAGATATTGTCACGTGTTCGTTTGCAGGAACCCGCCAGGGCGATCGAGATGTTGCGGGGGGAATGGAAAAACGAGTCTGCCCAACACCGGGCGGAATTCTTGGCCTGCTTGGAAAACGGTTTGTCGGTAGCCGACGAGGCGTTTTTGGAGGAAGTACGCGGAGGGGATCGTAGTAGCACGGTGAGAGACGAGGCCCTGCGCTTGTTGCGCTTGATTCCCGGTTCCCGCATCCTGAACATGTATGCCGGGATATTGAAAGAACACTTGCATTATCGGCGCTTGTTCGGCTGGTCGATCGACCCGGTCGCTTACTCGGAAGAACTCAAGAAAACGGGTATCAACGAGGTTAGCAGTAATAAAGGCGAGAGCGATAGCGATTATATCTTGCGGCAAATGGCACAGTACATGCCGTTGTCCTTCTGGTGCGAGTTATTGGATTGTGACGCGGAGACGGCAGCTCGGCGATTGCGGAAATCACCGCCTTTCCCGAAGCATATTTACCTGACCGGGACGATATTGAACTTCAAGGATCGGGAATGGGCTTTCCACATCTTGAAAGACGAGCGGGTCGTGCAAGCTCCGGACTTGATGCAGTTGGTTCCTTTACTCTCGATGGAACAACGTGAACAGTTGAACCTGAGTGGGAAAGCCGATCGGAATTTCTACATCGGCCAATGGTTTGGGGAAGATGACGGTGAGTGGGGCGAGAAGTTCTCGCGGGGTGTGCTGGGTATGATTTACGGCATGGACTACTGTTATTACGACCGTCCGACCTGTGAAGCGTTGGCCCTCCGGCTTCCCGTTTCGCTATACGATTACATCACGGGATTGGGATCGGCCAAGGCGAACAGCGCGAGTCACTGGGAATTCACGGTTCGCCTGCAGCAGTTATTATTAATGAAAAAAGATATAGTGGAAGCCTTTAATGATTAAGCGATTTGATGATTTTCGATTAGGTGATTCCTGCCGCACAACCCTAATGCTTTTTTACTATAACGGAATCATTAAATCGACAATCACAGAATTATTGCGTTCTAAATTGATAAGTAATTAAAGTAAATAAGATATGAGTTTATTATTAAGACAACACGCGGAACAGCAGTTCGAGGAAGAATTGCACGAGCTAAAGAAAAACGAGACGAATAAAGTACCGGAAAACTGGCAACTATCCCCTCAATCGGTGGTGACCTACCTGATGGGAGGGAAACTGGCTAACGGTTTTGAAGTAACACCCAAATATATCGGGCATCGTCGGTTGATCGAGATTGCCGTGGCCACACTGGTAACCGATCGAGCTTTGTTGTTGTACGGTTTGCCGGGAACGGCCAAAAGCTGGGTGAGCGAGCATCTGGCAGCCGCTATCTCCGGTGATTCGACCTTGATCGTGCAGGGAACGGCCGGGACGGGGGAAGAAGCCATTCGCTACGGTTGGAACTACGCCAAGTTACTGGCGGAAGGGCCGAGTGAAGGGGCATTGGTACAAACTCCTGTCATGCGGGCCATGCGGGACGGTAAACTGGCCCGTATCGAGGAGTTGACTCGTGTAGGTTCGGACGTGCAGGACACGTTGATCACGATCCTTTCCGAGAAGACCCTGCCTATCCCCGAATTGGACCGCGAGATTCAGGCCATACGGGGCTTTAACGTGATCGCCACGGCCAACAACCGGGATAAAGGGGTTAACGAGTTATCGAGCGCTTTGAAGCGTCGTTTTAACACGGTGATCCTGCCTTTGCCCGACACCATTGACGAGGAGATAGACATCGTGCGCCGTCGGGTGGAAAGCTTCGAGGCCGTTATGGACCTTCCGGCAGAGAAACCCGCGTTGGAAGAGATTCGCCGGGTGGTGACAATCTTTCGGGAATTGCGCCAGGGGGCCACGGAAGACGGGAAAACGAAACTGAAAACTCCAAGTGGAACGTTGAGTACGGCCGAGGCGATTTCCGTCGTGAATAGCGGTTTGGCCATGTCCGGTTACTTCGGTGACGGCCGGTTGAACGCGACTGATCTGGTGTCCGGTATTATCGGAGCCGTGGTAAAAGACCCGGTACAGGATCATGTAATCTGGCAAGAATACCTTGAAACGGTGGTAAAAGGACGTGACGGTTGGAAAGATATCTACCGTGCCTCTCGTGAAATGCTGTAACGGCTATTTTTACTCGATTAAAAAGAGTAATCTAGCTTTCCCTCTGTTTATAGAGGGCACAGGAAAAGTCGGATTCGCGAGCAACGACTACCCCCTCCGGCTCCCCCTTACACAGGGGGAGGGTTGATTACCAAGCGGTTTTCCCGCCTGTGTAAGGAGGGGACAGGGGTGGTAGTTCAAGATTATGGGACTTTTTCAGCGGCCTTATAAACAGAGGAGGAGGTAGAATACTCTCTAGGAATAAAGATATGTACCCGATAAGGTAGCATAACTTTTATCTTTTAGTTTTTATCTTTTATCTTGTATCTTATACAATGGTTGACGGAATACATTTTTTAGGCATACGACATCATGGACCCGGTTCCGCCAAGAACGTGAAAGCGTACTTGGAAGAACTGGAACCGGATATCATTTTACTGGAGGGGCCTCCGGAAGCAGAACCTCTGGTAGCGGGAGTACGCCACGAGCAAATGAAACCGCCCGTGGCCCTGTTGGCTTACCAGCCGGATGAACCCCGGCGGGCGGTATTTTACCCTTTTGCAGAGTTTTCTCCCGAATGGCAAACCTTGCGTTACGCGACGGGACGAGATCTGCCGCTTCGCTTTTTTGACTTGCCTTTAGTGCATCATCTGGCTTTGTGGAAAGAGCGGGAGGAACAAGCGGAAGCCAGCGAAGACACCACCCGTGAGAACGAGGAGGGGGAGACAGTCGAACCGGAGATCCAAAATCAAACACCGGAAGAGGACGTTCCCGAAATACTTCCCGTTGATCCTTTTGCCCATCTGGCCAAGGCCGCCGGGTATGACGATCCGGAATTGTGGTGGGAAGTAAACTTCGAGAGTCGCCGGAACAACGAGGAGATATTTGCGGCCGTCAAAGAGGCGGTGTCGGCTTTACGGGAGTATTTCCCGAAGACTGATCGGGAGACTTTGTTGCGGGAAGCGTGGATGCGCAAGATGATCCGGGCCGCTCAAAAGGAGGGATTCAAGCGTATCGCTGTCGTTTGTGGGGCCTGGCACGTTCCCGGTTTGGAGAAGATGCCCACGCGGAAAGAGGATAACGAGTTATTAAAAGGCTTGCCGAAAATAAAGATCGAATGCACGTGGATACCGTGGACTTACGATCGCTTGTCTTATCGTAGCGGGTACGGGGCTGGAATCATATCCCCGGGCTGGTATGACCATTTGTGGAACTACCCGGATGATGACGGGACTCGTTGGATGAGCAAGGTGGCCGCTCTATTCCGGACGAAGGGAATGGATATCTCCGTGGCCCACGTCATCGAAACCGTGCGGTTGGCACAGGTGTCGGCGGCTTTGCGAGGTTTACCCCGGCCTTCTCTGGAAGAATTCAATGATGCCGTGACGACGGTTATGGGATTCGGTGACCCGATCCTGTTGCAAGTTATCCGGGAGGCTTTGGTCATTAGCGATCGAATGGGAAGTGTTCCCGATGATGTACCTAAAGTGCCTCTTCTCGTGGATGTAGAGAAGTCATTGAAACGCTTGCGCTTACCGCTTTCCACGGAGGTAAAGGAATTCCAGTTGGATTTACGGAAACCGACGGATTTGGAACGGAGTATATTCTTCCATCGCCTGAATCTTCTCGCTATAAAAATGGCTCGTCCGCTAAGTATTGACGGGAAGGGTACCTTCAAAGAAGCTTGGTCCGTTTATTACGAACCGGAACAGACGCTCGCCGTGATCGAGAAAGCGGTGTGGGGTAATACCTTGGCCGAGGCTGTCGTGGCGTATAACGCCAGTTTGTCGAAAGAGATAGACTCCATATCCCGGTTGGTGGATTTATTGGAGCGTGTGATACCTGCCGATTTGCCTGTTTTGGTCGAGGAAATGACTTCCCGTCTGGACACGTTGTCGGCCTCGACCACGGATGTGCTGGAAATGATGAAGACAATACCGGGAATGGTAAACGTGGTACGCTACGGGAGTGTACGTAACCTCGATTACGGGAAAGTCAACGACATGCTGCATGCCATGATGGCCCGCGTATTGGCCGGTGGAGTGCTGGCTTGTACCAATATTGACGAGGATGCCGCCGCGGAGATCATGGAACGTTTCATGGCGGTCGATTACGCCGTGGCCACGGCCAACCAGCCGGGATTGACGGAAATGTGGATCGAGTTGGTGCAGAAGATACGGGAAGCCCGGGGTGTCCATCCCTTGTTGTCTGGTTATGCCACCCGTTTACTGCGGGATAAAAACTTACTGGGATATGAGGAGACGGCGCAAACCCTGAGCTACTACACGTCGCACGGGAACGGGGCTTCCGACACGGCTTTTTGGTTTGAAGGATTCCTTAAATCATCGGGAACGATTCTCTTGTTAGACGATCAGTTATGGGATTTGGTAAACGCTTGGTTGGCTTCGTTAGGTGACGAGAGTTTCATGGAATTGTTGCCTATTCTAAGGCGTACGTTCAGCGAGTACAGCGTGCCCGAACGACGTAAGTTAGGTGAGAAAGCCAAGGGAACGTCTACCGTGAAACGGGTGAACACCGGAAGCGAAGCCTTTAACCGGGAGGATGCCGTGAAAGTGATCCCGTTGATCGAGCGACTTTTGGGAATCGGAACAATTGAAAAAGTTTAGAATTTAGAGTTTAGAATGAAATGATTTTGTGATTGCCGATTTAATGATTCTGTGATTATGAAAAAACGTGAGAATTGTGCGGATGGAATCACCTAATCGGAAATCATAAATCAAGAAATGGGAATGGCCTTGTGCGGGGGGAATAACTTGCAACTTGCTGCAGGCAAATGTAACTTGTAACCTGTAACTCGCCGAAGGCGAATAAAACTTATTATTATGGATGAAGCTCTTTTAAAGAGATGGCGAATGATACTAGGGGGAAACGAGGCAGATGGAACAGGAGTCTCCTTGTCGCCCGAGGAACGTCGGGTGGACGATGCTTTGAACGCTTTGTACGATAGCGAACGAAAGGGAGGATTGGGTGGTTCAGCCCCGAAAGTGAGCCGTTGGTTGGGGGATATCCGGGAATTCTTCCCGCAGACGGTGGTACAAGTCATTCAGAAGGATGCAATCAAGCGTCTGAACCTCACCTCGTTATTGACCGAAAAAGAGATGCTCGAATCGGTCGTGCCGGACGTACATCTGGTGGCCACGCTCATGTCGTTGAGCCGGGTGATTCCCGAAAAGAACAAGGCGATTGCCCGGGAAGTCGTGCGGAAAGTGGTGGACGAGTTGATGAAGAAACTATCGTCGCCCATGCAACAAGCCGTGACCGGGGCGTTGAATCGTTCCAGCAGGCGGCGTAATCCTCGCTATAACGAGATTGACTGGAAGACGACGATCGAGAAGAACCTGCGTAACTACCAGCCCGAATATAAGACCATTATCCCGGAAGTACGTATCGGTTTTGGCCGGAAACGCCGGGCGTTGAAAGATATCGTGCTTTGTCTCGATCAGAGTGGTTCCATGGGGTCTTCCGTGGTTTATTCGGGAATCTTCGGTTCGGTACTGGCGTCTATTCCCGCGGTTCAGACCCGCATGGTGGTATTCGATACCTCGGTGGTCGACTTGACGGACGATTTGCAGGACCCCGTGGATTTATTATTCGGCGTGCAACTGGGTGGCGGTACCGATATCGACCGGGCCCTGGGATATTGTCAGACGGTGATTACCCGTCCCACGGACACGGTGCTGGTACTCGTGACCGACTTGTACGAGGGAGGAAACGAGCGGGAGATGCGTAAGAAAATGATTTCGTTGGTACAAAGTGGGGTACAATTGATTGTCCTTTTAGCGCTGAACGACGACGGGGCGCCTTTTTACGACAAGGAGAACGCGCAATTTCTGGCCGAGCTGGGAGTTCCGGCCTTTGCCTGTACCCCGGACAAGTTCCCCGATTTAATGGCCACGGCATTGGCCAAACAAGATATTGGAACGTGGTTATCAAAGAACATAGAATGAGAGAAAAGAACAGATCTGAAATAGTAGAACGTTGCGTGGAGGTATGGGAAGCGTCCGTGAGGGCGACCCATGACTTCGTGCGGGAAGAGGATATCGCTTTTTACAAGCCTTTAGTGAAAGAGAACTGCGAGAAGTTGCCCTTGCTACTACACTACGAGGGAGACGATATCGTGGCTTTCTTGGGCTATGACATGACCTACGTGGAAATGCTTTTCGTGGACCCGGACTACCGGGGACAGGGTATCGGGCGGGCGTTGATCGAATGGGCAATAGAGGATATACACGTCGAGCGTTTGGCTGTCAACGAGCAGAACGGGCAAGCCGTCGGTTTTTACGACAAACTCGGTTTCGAGGTAGAACATCGTACTGACGTGGACGGGTGCGGGAAACCTTATCCGATCCTGTACTTGCGATTGCGAAATCCCCGCCAGCGAATGGTGAAAGTCACGGGGGATAAGAAGGCTTACCTGCCCTTGTTGCTGGATGCCGACCCGTGCGAGGCGATGATCGACCGTTATCTTGAAGAGAGCGACATGTTCGTGTTGGAAAGAGACGGGGAGGTGATCGGCGAGGCCGTGGTAGACGGGAAAGGGGAGATCAAAAACCTTGCCGTGAAACCGGAATGGCAGGGCAAACTGTACGGCATGTACATCTTGTCGAGCCTTGCGAACTATTATAAAGACCGGTTCTCTCGCCTGTGGGTAGGAACCAGTGAGTCCGGTGTGGGGTATTACGAGCGTTATGGCTTCGTGCAGGATCACGTGATCAAGAACTTTTTCACGGACAATTACCCGGAGCCCATTATCGATAACGGGCGTCCTTGCGTGGACATGACCTACCTCTATTGGCAAATCCGGGAAGAATAGATATTAAGAAGTCTAATAAGTTCTTTTTCTATAAAACAACTACCCCCTCCGGCTCCCCCTTACACAGGGGGAGAGTTAGTTTGTGGGTGAAGCTCCATTACATAGAGGGTGAGTTGATTACCAAGCGTTTTCCCCTCCTGTGTAAGGAGGGGTTAGGGGTGGTAGTTCAAGCTAAAGAAGCTTGCTAGACACTCTTTCGTCCCTAAATAAAATACACCTTCCGGGAGCGTCATTAAGAAATAATGCCTATCTTTGCTCCCGGAATTATAGTATTAACCCGTAAATATAGAGGAGGATTGGGTTATGATTGAACAAAACTTACATATCATCTGAGGAGTCAGGCATGGATTGCCGGGTAAATAGACCCGATAATCTTTCGTGTACTTTCAACTGACTTCATTTCTTTACGTTTATTTTTATTAACACGTGCAGCGAGGGCGTGTCCTGTCGTGTCATGCACGGATAAATATTGTTTATGGACAATCATACAAGTAAGAAAACGAGTATGTCGTTAAAAGAACTCGGTAAGCTGGGCTATACTTCCAACGTGGCCAAAAGTCTTGCCGTTAATATTATATCAAAACATTGTAAATTCACTCCTAAAGAGGAGTTAACGAATATTTTAGAACATATTTTGCGAGAACCCGAAACGTGGAAGACTAATCCGGTCTGGGGTAAGTTGGCTACCTGTTTCAGTCCTGACGTGGAGGAGACACCTTTTGTCGCTTACGAGTTGGCGAAGAGCGTGCCGGGGTATATGGTTTACGGGAACGCATTTGTCGAGGATGTGGCACGTGCACAAATGGACATCGCTATGCGTCTGCCCGTGACGGTCGGGGGTGCGTTGATGCCGGACGCACATGGCGGCTTCGGGCTTCCCATCGGTGGCGTGCTTGCCACGGAGAATGCCGTGATACCTTATGCTGTGGGGATGGATATCGGTTGCCGGATGAGTCTGAGTATCTTTGACGAGAACGGGAAATATCTGCAACGTTATGCTTACCAGCTGGAAAAAGCGTTGCGGGAGTACACTCATTTCGGTATGGACGGGAGTGTGTCCTACAAGGCGGAACACGAGGTGATAGACCGGGCAGAATTCGGTTATACGCCTTTATTACGGTCTTTGAGAGGAAAAGCGGTTCGCCAGTTGGGAAGTTCCGGCGGTGGTAACCACTTTGTGGAATTCGGGCAGATCGAGTTGTTCGAGGGAAATGGTTACGGTCTTCCGGCGGGAAACTACACGGCTTTGCTGTCCCATTCCGGTTCCAGAGGTGTCGGGGCGGCCATTGCCAAGTATTTCACGGGTGTGGCCATGGATACTTGCCGCTTGCCCAAGGAGGCCAAGAATCTCGCGTGGCTGGATCTGGCATCGGGGGTCGGGCAGGAGTACTGGATGAGCATGAACCTGGCAGGGGATTATGCCCGGGCGTGCCATGACTGTATACACGGGATCATGGCTAAATCATTGGGATTAAACGTGCTGGCACGGGTGGAGAATCATCATAACTTCGCCTGGCAGGATCGTTTGGAAGACGGACGGGAGGTTGTGATACACCGCAAGGGAGCAACCCCCGCTCACGCCGGGGAAGCCGGGATCATTCCGGGAAGTATGACTGCGGCCGGGTACTTGGTAAGGGGAAAAGGAAATCCGGGGGCTTTGTTTTCAGCTTCTCACGGGGCCGGAAGGGCCATGTCCCGGCAACAGGCCAAGAATAGCGTCACCGTGTCCGAGTTGAAGAAACGATTGCGTCATGCCGGGGTCACACTGATTGGTGGAAGCACGGAGGAATCGCCCGCCGCTTACAAGGATATCGAGATGGTGATGAGAGCGCAGCAAACCCTGGTGGATATCGAGGGATGTTTCCAACCCGCTATTGTCCGGATGAACAGGGAGTGAAGGGGAGTTTGAAAAAGTTTAGAGTTTAAAGTGGGGAACTACCACCCCCGACCCTTCTTACACAGGAGGGGAGACAAGCGTGGAAAGATGTTTCAACTTAGTACCGCACAACCCTCTCCCCCTGTGTAAAGGGGAGGCGGAGGAGGTAGTTTAGAAAGCTAAAAGTTAAGAACTAAAAGCTAAAAGTTTAAAGAGGAAAGAGCGTTAGTTCGCGCGGGGGCAATAACTTGTAACTCGCCGGAGGCGATTCTTTCTTGTGGAAATCATGTTTTGTCAAGAAATATGACAAAGCATTGCGTGATTAGGCTTTGAAATGTATCTTTGTGAAGATAATGAAGGTGTGTAAATAATTTGTGTGGTGAATGGAAATAATGATGACGTTCCCGGTCGGGATCAAATTCAAGTACGGGTGGCGGAAATACCAGGCCAGGGTACTCAAGGAACTGGATAATTACTTGTCTAACGGTTCTCTTCATGTGGTAGCCCCGCCCGGTTCGGGGAAGACCGTGTTGGGGTTGGAAGTGATGCTTCGGTTGAATCGTCCGACGCTGATACTGGCTCCCTCGTTGGCGATCCGTGACCAGTGGATTGATCGTTTCTGCGAGTTGTTTTTACAGGTGAACCGGAAACCGGAATGGATATCGTGTGACGTGAGGCGCCCCGCTTTCATGACGGTATGCACCTACCAGGGATTGCACGCGGCTTGTAATAATTTGGATGATGACGAGGAGGGGACGATCGCTAAAAAGGGAGTAATGTTAACTCCCCGGAAGATTGCCAACGAGTTGAAAAGTCTGGGCGTGAAGACCGTTATACTCGACGAGGCACATCATTTAAAGAACGAGTGGTGGAACACGCTCGATTGGTTGAAACGGCAATTATCCCCGACAATCGTCGGTCTGACAGCCACTCCTCCTTATGACGTGACGATTGCCGAGTGGCAGCGTTATATAGAACTCAACGGGACGGTCGACACGGAGATTACCGTTCCCGAATTGATACTGGAAGGCGACCTGTGTCCTCACCAGGACTACGTTTATTTCTCGTTACCTTCCCCGGAGGAGTACGACCGGATCAACGCCTTTCGAGCGGATATTGACAAGTTGTTTCGGGAGATCAAGGAAGACCCCGTTTTCGTGGAAGCGATTTCGACCACCCCGGTTTGGGTTGATCCTTTGAGTCATTTGGAATGGATATTCGGGAATATGTCATTTTACTCGGCCATGTTGATTTTCATGCACGGCGTGGGTAAGGAGGTACTTCCGGTACATTTCGAGGTGATCGGGAGCAAGACCGTGCGGGTTCCCCCGTTGGATTACGCGTGGATGGAGGTATTGCTTGATTTCTACCTGCATGGTGACAAGGCGTTTTTCCCTGGCCGAGAGGAACACCAAGAGGCGTTGGAGAATAAACTGGCCCGCCGGGGTGCGACGGAGAGGAAGCAAATCAATTTCCGTTATAACAGTCGTTTGATGAAGACGCTGACGGCCAGCGTGAGCAAGCTGAACAGTATCGCCGAGATCGTCCGTTTCGAGTCCTCCCGGTTGGAAGATCGTCTGCGCTTGGTGATCCTGACGGATTATATCCGGAAGGAGTACATGACGAGTACCGCGGTAAACGATATGCCGTTGGACCGGATGGGCGTGTTCTCCGTGTTCGAGAAGTTGCGGCGGGAGAAGATCGGGGAGGGACAGATCGGGATATTGACAGGTTCCGTCGTAATCGTTCCCGTGGCGGCCTTGAGCGTGTTGGAAGGGAGCGTGCGGGATACGGGACTGGACAAGGTGTCAACCCGACCGTTGCCCTACGATGCCGCTTACGTGGAGATCGGGTTATCGGGTGCGTTAAAAGACGAGATCACCCGGATCGTGACACGCGTGTTCGAGGCCGGGGCGATCCGGATACTGATAGGCACGAAATCCTTACTGGGCGAGGGGTGGGATGCCCCGTGTATCAATACCCTCGTGCTGGCGAGTTTCGTGGGTTCGTTCGTGTCATCCAACCAAATGCGTGGTCGGGCGATCCGGGTGGAGAAAGGGAATGACGAGAAAACGGGAAATATCTGGCACTTGGTTTGCGTGGATTCGACTTCCCCGACAGGGGGCGATGATCTGGAGTTGTTGCGGCGTCGTTTCCGGGGATTTATCGGGATTCCGAGCCGGGCGGACGGGACAATCGAGAACGGCGTGAGGCGTTTGGATATCCCGGCATCATTGTGCGACCGGGAAACGATCGACCGGAAGAACGACGACACGTTGAAAGAAGCGGCCTCCCGCGATTCCCTGCGTAGGCGTTGGGAGAATGGCCTGAAACAAGGAGTAAACCTCGTGGAGGAGATAAAAGTTCCGTTCGGGGAGGAAAGGGAGTATCGACCGTTGAAGAGACTCTATTTGCGTCACACGCTGGCTTATTTGTTTGCGGAGATCGCTTTTGCCGCCTCTATCTTCTGGAATGGCCTGTGGGAAGCCATAATACGAGGACAATTCCGTCATCTTCGCACGTCGAGCGACTGGTGGCTTGCGCTACTGACCGTTTCCGTGGTCGGTTTTTGTACTTTCGGGTACAAGGGCATAAAAGCTTTCCGGCTTTACTTAAAATACCGGGATATATCCAAGGATGTTCGCCAGATCGGCGTGGCTTTGCTCGACACGTTGGCAGGCGAAAGGATTGTTACCACCGACAGGAACCTGTTGAGCGTGCAGACATTCAACGATGGCAGCGGGGCGGTCTATTGTCACTTGCAGGGTGGTTCGACTTACGAGAAGTCCGTGTTTATAAACGCCATGCAAGAGATCATCGGTCCGGTGGACAATCCCCGTTACGTGATGATACGCGAGAGCGTGTTGTGGCATCACTTCAAGCAGGAAGATTTTCATGCCGTGCCGGAAGTATTAGGACGGAAAAAGTCGAGCGCGGAGAGTTTCAAGTGGAATTGGGAGAAGAAGGTCGGCCCTTGCCGTCTGGTATTCACCCGCACGCTGGAAGGGCGCAAGTTCTTGCTGCATTGCCGGATGAATTCGTTAGCAACCCGGTTATCGGATGACGTGGAACGTGTAAATATTTGGAGATAACGATCTTTATTTATATTTTTTTGTATTTTTGACCCGGAATTAATTAATACACGATAATATGGGATTCTTTAATAAAATATTCGGTGGCGGGACTGAAGTGAAGAAAGAGACTTCGGCGAGCAGGATCGTGAACGTGATCAAGGAAAAGACCACGGTGGAATGCGTGACACTTGTACCGGTGAAGGAGGGGACGAAGCCGTGGAACAGCAAGATCGGCGGGATGCCTTACATGCCGCAAGGATTCGAGTATCCTCTTGACGAGACCGACTTGACGGTTGTGCTGGAAGGACAGCAACCAGCGGTGAAACCGGGAGCCACGGCTAGCGTGTTTGCCGGGTTGGGCGGAGATAGCCCCATCGAGCCCGCGGTAAAACCGGGGGTAACGGGCGAGCGGGAAGCCGCTTTACAACCGGACGAGATTGAAGAGCAAGCCGGAGGAAAGGTGGAGGAACACGAGAAGATGCCGTTGCGTTTTCTTGCACAGTTGAATTTTAGCGAGATGCCGCCCTTGGAGGGATTCCCGACGAAAGGTATATTGCAGTTTTACATCAGCGGGGAAAGTTCCTACGGTTTGAATTTCGAAAACCGGGTGGGACAGCACGGTTTCCGGGTCATTTACCACGAGGATGTGGTGGAGGACGAGTCGGTGTTGTTTTCCACTTTACCGACGGATGCCGTGGAATGGAAAGACGCCTTTCCCGTGGAGGACGAGTTACGACTGACATTCGAGAAATCCACGATGCCCGTGATGGCCGGGGATTACCGTTTCGACAAGATATTACTGGAGGCTTACAACGAGGTACATGCCGACAACCCGGTGCCTTCTCTGGACCGTATCCCGGAAGACAATCTGGATGACGTGTACGGTCCTCTGGAAATGGGGGGACACCGCGTCGGGGGATACCCGATATTTACCCAACTTGACCCGCGGGAGTATCACGAGGATTTGAAGGGACATACCGTGTTGCTCTTCCAACTCGACTCGGAAGACGGTGACGATTACTCGATCCTGTGGGGTGATTCCGGGGTGTGCAACTTCTTCATCCGCCCGGAAGACCTGGCAAAACGGGATTTCAGTAACGTGTTATACAATTGGGATTGCTATTAAGTTCATAAAGTTTATAAGGTTCATAAGGTTCGTGGACCCCTGCGGGGCGCTTTATCTACGGCAGCTTGAGCTGCCGTTAAACTCTGTCCGAAGGACACCCGTCACTTTATGAACTTTATAAACCTTATAAACTTTATAAACTTTATAGACTCATTTCCCTTCCTCTAACCACTCCATGTTCGTGGGGTACTGGAATACCTTGAGCTTGAAGAGGGGAAGAATAGCAAACACGTGATCAAAGATATCGGCTTGTACCCGTTCGTAGATGACCCACTGTTTTTCGGCCGAGAAACAGTATATTTCTAGCGGGATACCTGTCGGGGTGGGTTGCAGCTGGCGCACCATGTGAGTCATTTCGAGATTGATGCTTGGGTTAGCGGCAAGCCATGCCTCCATGTATTCCCGGAAAGTACCGATATTCGTCAAGCGGCGTTTATCGAGCGGATTTTCCACGTTAGAGTTATATGTTTTCAACTCGTTCAGTTTACCCTCGATATAGTTTTTCAGCAAGGAAGATTGCTTCAGGCGTTCGATATCCTCGTCCGTGAGATAATGCACTGAATAGATGTCTATATTCACGGAGCGTTTGATCCTCCGCCCGCCGGATTCTTGCATTCCCCGCCAGTTGGTAAACGATTCGGAAACGAGCTTGTAGGTAGGGATCGTCGATATGGTTTTGTCCCAGTTCTGTACTTTCACCGTGGTCAAGTTGATCTCGATCACGTCTCCGTCGGCATTACTGCTCGGCATGACGATCCAATCGCCGATATTTACCATGCGGTTGGATATCAACTGTATCCCGGCCACGAACCCGAGGATCGAGTCCTTGAACACCAGCATCAGCACGGCCGACACGGCTCCCAGTCCGGCGAGCAATGCCATCGGGCTTTTCTCTATCAGGATACTGATGATGATAATGATAACGGCGCAGTAGAGGAATATCTTGATCACCTGGATAAACACCTTGATCGGCCGGTTCTTGGACACCGGGTAACTCTCGTAAATCCGGTTGATCCCGTCCAGCACGGTAAAGATCATGAGCATGGAAAAGATCGAGATACAGATATTGAGCGTTTTGGCGATAAACGTGATCTCGCTCCAGTTGCTTTGCTTGTACACGGTCATTACGACGATCGGGGCGATAAAGAGGCCCAACCGGTGGAAGAAACGGTGATCGAACATGAGGTCGTCCCAGTTCGTTGCCGTGTGTCCGGCAATTTTCATCACGATTTTTGCCAGCCATTTTTTGGCAATGATATAAACGATCGAGCCGATAACGACCATGATAACAATCAAGATCAGGGCGTAGATGAAATTTGTCAAACTTTCCGAATAGATACCAAAATGCTGCAATCCGGCCTGGATATACTGTTCAATATTCATGTTAACAATTTTTAGTTAGTTTAATGCACGTTGACAAAGGTAATAATTATCATTGGAATCATGTTTATTTTCCTTATTTTTACAGGGAATATTCATGTTTCACGTTCGTGAGGGCATACCGTTTTCTGTAAACGTTGATGTAAGGCTATAAGGAGGCGTGGCGAGAGATTCAATACCGATTATTCACTTTAAATAGGACTGTAAGAATGGCAAGAAGTGGAGTAATATATTTTTTATTCCTGGGGATAATGATCCTTTCCGGGTGTGGTAAAGACGAGTGGGAGGGTTTGGAATCCCCGTCGGGAACCCTGTTCGAGATCACGAGTGATGCGCAACAGGTACGCGTGCCGGTGCGGAGCAGTTCGACGTGGGAAGTGACCGGAAAAGCGGGGAAGTGGTACCGGTTCCGGCAGGTGAAAGGAGAGAAGGTCGACACGCTGGTGTTGGACTTGACCGTGAACATCGCCCGGCAGGGACGCGGGGTTAACCTGCAACTGGCGAGTGATGCCGGGACGTTGGGAATCGAGGTACGACAGGCGGCCGCCACGGGGGATTATTTTTTCGAGTTGCCGATCGTCTTTCACGTGCTGCATGATTCCCCCGGGAATAACATCCCGGCTGGAAAGTTAACGAGTTGTCTTGACAAGGTGAACGCCTTGTACGCGAATGCCTCCGGGAAAGGCGTGGATATGGGATTCCGTTTCGTTCTGGCGACACGCGATCCCGATGGGAAGCTTCTCGACGAGCCGGGGATACACCGCGTGCGGAGAGCGGGCCTCCCGATGAGTGGGAAGAAATTCGTGGATAATGCTTTCGGCGATGTCGCCATGATGTGGAACCAGAGGGAGTACATTAACGTCGTGGTTTTCCCGTTCACGGAAGACCTGTTCGGGGTAGCTTACACGCCTTTCATGCCGCAAGGTATTGCCGTGCCGGGATTGACTCAAACGGACTGGTACGCCACGCGCCTGCCTGATGATTTTGTTTATTGCATGGCATGGAATACCACCCTGATTGATTACACGTACACGATTGCCGGGGAGGGGGTCGTGATCGAGGCTGGGGGATACATAACCCTGGCCCACGAGCTGGGGCATTACCTGGGGTTGTTGCATCCTTTCACGAACGGTAAAGGGGAAGTGGGGGATTACTGTGATGACACGCCCGACTATGATTGGGATGAGTACGAGAGTTATCTCGTAATGCTTGACGAGACGACGACTTCCCCCGGGGAGTTTTACCGGGAAGCCGTGAAACGGGTGGCGCTTGACGGGACCCGTTTCGTGTCTGAGAACTTCATGGATTATGACATTGGTTACATGTGGAGCAGTACCCCCGACCAGCGGGCGAGGGTCAGGACGGTGTTGGAGAACGCCTGGATGATACCGGGGCCGAAGATAGACCTCCCCGGGGCACGTTCCGAGGACATGGTAAAACCGGACAAGCCGAAGCCGGTCTCTTGATTGGCGATTCTCTACTTTTTCACAGATTGGCGCAATATCGGGATACGTTTGAGTATATGTCCGATGGAAAGGAGACTCGCGATAATCCCAGTCCTGTAATGCCATTTCCCGATATCGGAATTCGCCCCGTCCACTCCTAGTAAGATAATCCCCGTGATAATAACAAGCACGAACACCGCCGATAATCCCACGGTGATTTTACTCTTTTTTCTTATTCCGTTCTTTATGATACTCCTGTACCAGCCCCGGTGTGTTGTTACGTGGAATATCATGGTTATAAGAAATAGAAAACTTGTCAGGACATGAAATACGGCCCAATTATGCCATGTTTCGTGGGCATACCCGTGTCCGGCAACGTGCAATTCTATTCCGGTATACACGGAAAAGATAAACGTGGGAATCAAAATCCAATCTATTACAAAAATCTTTTTCATCGGTTTCCTGTTTTACATTGATGATACAAAATACACCATTTCGAAGGAAACAAGACGATAACAATTGTAAAGAAATGATTAGCGCCGGTTGCGGATTCGGGATAAGGACACGGGAGTGATACCGAGATAAGAGGCGATGTAATGTTGCGGGACCCGTTGTATGATACCGGGATGCTCTTTCAATATTTCTTCGTACCGCTGTCGTGGCGAGTTCTTTATACGGGAGAGGAATAGTTGCTGGTAGACACGGAAACGGTCGACGAGCTTTTCTTCATACATTCTTCTTATCAAGGGGTTTTGTTCAACGAGATTAAAGAAGTCATCTCTTTTCACGGCCAGAATTTCTGTGGGCTCGATACTTTCTAACGAAAAAAGGCTCGGCTGGCGTTTGTACAAGCTGTCGAATGAGGCTACAAAATCCCCTTCGAAGAAGAATTGGAAGGTTATGTCTTTCCCTTCGTCATGAAAGAAAAGACGCAAGCATCCTTTTTTAACGAGATATAATTTGTCGGCAATCCTGCCTTCTTCCAATAATTTAGTTTTTGGAGGGACGGACAGGTTTTCTCCTTCGAGATAGTCCGACAGGTTGTCGGGGCGGTTATTGATCATGCGTGTAAAGGTAGGAAAAAGTATGAAAATCTTCGAACTTGGCCTTTCTGTTTTTCTATCGCTACCTGTAACGAACTTATTAATCACCGTAGGCGATTAATAAGTTATTACTGCCTCCTGTTTCTTCCCGTCCATCCACGCTGTTAGCGGGGCTTTAAAGCGTACGTGGCGGGTGTACTTGCCCTCCTCGATGACTTCTTGCCCGGCGAGGATGTCGAAGTTGATAAAGGCGTCGTTCGACTGGAAGGGGATGGCGAAGTATCCCACTTTCATGGAGGTAACGTTGTGGAAGAAGTGGGAACCTAGCGAGGCGTCGAGCGGGAAGTCGGGCAGGCCCTGCTCGACGATGATCTTGGCGTTGGCGATGTCGGACCATTGCACGGGAATCCCGGTCAGCGGGTCGCGTGTGCCCCAGCGTCCGGGGCCGATCAGCAAGTACTTTTCGCCTTCCCGTGCGATCCGTGCGTTGTGGTGTTTGATTTCCTCGGCAATTTCCTCGGTTTTGAGGCGGTCGAACTTCTCCGGGTCGACATAAACGACGTCCCGTATATATTGCAACTTCCCGTTGCCCATGCCCTTGTCGGCTTTCAACAGGATGCGTTCCGGGTCAACGAGCGCTTCCTCGATGTCGATATTGTACTCGTTTTTGATCAGGGGTTTGATTTGTAGCAGGTAGAAGACGGGGGTACCGTTCTCGAAGTTCACGGAGAACTCGATCTCGACGGGCGAACCCATGGCCTGCGAGAAGATGTCGAGCAGGATTTGCAGCGTGGGGGCCAGCGGGAAATAGTCGTATTGCAGTATTTTCGAGAAGTCGACGATCCGGGGGCCGCGGGTCGAGAAGTCGTACGTGATCCGGTCGTTCATGAAGTCGTACACGGAAGCAGTGTATTCCAGCGTGCCGTCGCGCTCGGCTTCCGAGATGTCGTGGGCCTTGATTGCGGCGTTCTCGCCGTCGCGGTACAGGTCGTAGTCGTGGTCGAGCATGTTGATCGCATAGAAATAGCGCTGTGACGATTTGATCTTGTCCTGCGTGGAGGCCAGTTGCAACTTCGGGTAGGCGGGGCTGAAACGGTGTGTCCGCTCGCCGCCGACGACGTACGCTCCCAGGCCGATGGCCGTGACAGCGAACCCGTCCTCCGGCTGGATGTAGGAAAAGGGGTAGAAGTTGTAGGATTGTGCCACGCCACTGATCTCGGGGTAGTAGCGGCCGTTATGTTCGTTGCCGATGACTTCCTGTATGATGACGGCCATTTTCTCCTCCTCGATCATGTAGTCAATAGCGTTGAAGTAGGCCCTTGATTCGGGCGAGTAGATGGAGGCGAAAACCAGCTTGATGGCATCCTCTACTTCTTCCAATCGGTGTTCGAGATCGGGGTGATTGTTGGGAAGGAGGTAGGTGGAGTAGACCCCGGCGAAGGGCTGGTTGAGCGAGTCCTCGAACAATCCGGAAGAGCGCACGGCCAGCGGTTTGGTCATTACCCGGAGGTATTCCCGCAGGCGAGTCCGCAGTTTGCCGGACAACCGGGCCCGGCGGAAGGCCGCAAGGATGTGATCGTACGCCTTGTCCGTGAAGATGACATCGTAGAGGTCGTTGGTTTCGAGGAAATTGTCGAACTCCTCGACACCGATGACGGACGTTTTCGGGATGGCTATGCGTAATTCGGGGATCAGTCGTTTGAGGTAGACGTTCTCGATGAAGTTGGAGAGAAAGGCTAATCCCCGTCCCTTGCCGCCCAGCGAGCCCTCACCGAGCAGGGAAATGTAGCGATTCGAGTTGACGAGCCGCGGGTCGAAGTTGATGATTCGTCCCCGCAATTTTTTTAATTCCGAGGCCTCGAAGACGGTGGCGATAAAGCGGCGGGTTTCTGCAGGGCTTTTGAAGTAGCTGAAGCTGTATCGCCGCAGTTTCTTGGCGAGGTTGATCTCCCCGCGTGCCATGAGCCACGTAGAGATTCCGTTGCGAATGGCGTGGTATTCGAGCGACTCGTCGGGGATGGTGGCCAGTTTCCGGCGAAATTCCTCGATGCAGGTGGCCCGGTCGATCGGTCGGCCCTCCCGGTCGCGGAAGATAAAGTCACCGAAACCGAGCTGGTTCTTGATGAAATCCTGTATCTCCCGCGCCAGCGTGAGGGAGTTCTTGTCGATGAAGCGGGCGTTGATTTCCTCGGCCCGTTTCTTGTTCTCGATCTCGTGACTTTGCAACAGGCAGGGGATACGGTCGTCGAGCGATTGCACGTGACGGATCAGGCTGACGCCCGCATCCTCGTCTTCCACCCCGTTTCGGGCGTAGCGGACGTCGGAGATAACGCCGATGATGTTGTCGCGATACTTGTCGATGATGGCCACGGCGTCCTCGTAGGTGCTGACGAGTATCAGTTTCGGCCGCGCACGCATCCTCAGGATCAAGGTGGTCTCGTCGTCGCGGGGTTCGCCGTCGATGATGGCCTGTGTCTGGGTCATGATCTCGGTGTAGAGGAGGGGGAGGTAGCGGGAATAGTACTTGATCGAGTCCTCGACCACGAGGATCACCCGCACGTCGCCGAGCCGGGTGTCGGGTTGGAGGTTGATTTTGTCCTCCAGGTACTTGGCCATGGCTAGGAATACCTTGGTCGACCCGTTCCACACGAACACGCGCTCGATGGATTGCCGGATTTCCGGCTCGACGCGGGTGAGGTACGAGAGGTCGGCGTTGTTGTTGACGAGCATGAGCTGGTAGATGTCGGGGTAGAGTTCCTTGATGCGGCGACTGGTGGCGATGGGGGTTTCCTTGTCGAGGCCTGCCATGATGATGACGAGGTCGAAGTGCTTGTTTGCCAGTTCCTGCAAGGCGGCTTCCTCGTTGGCTACCGACGTGAAGCGGGGGGCCATGAAGAGGTTAAGTTGCAGGTACTCGCCGAATATTTTCCCGGAGAATTGTCCCTCTCGCTCGATGGTGTACGAGTCGTAGTAGTTGGCGACGAGTAGTATCTCCTTTACCTTAAAAGGCATGAGTTCCTGGAATATGTCGCGGTCGCTTTTCTTGCGTTTGTATATTTTGTTCAGGTCTATTTTCTTCATGATTGCGCGTGTTTACGTTCTTACGCGAATATAACTTTATCCGTCGAGAAATGGAAGGGAGTGGTGAAGTTTTTCGGGGGAAAGTGAGAGATGAAAGTTTAGAATAAAAGAGCGTTTGATTGTGCGGGGCATTTACCTGTAACTTGCCAGAGGCAAATGTAACCTGTAACTTGTAACTCGCCGAAGGTGATCTTGCGATAAAAGTTAAAAGATTGAAGGTGAAAGTTGGAAGATTTTTATTAACTTGCGACGTTTTATGAAACAGTGATATTATCGAGAGTTATGAAAGTACGTGCTACCCGGTTTGCTACCTTGTTACGCTTTTCTCGTTGGAACAGGAAAGGGTTTGCCATCTTCGCCTCGCTGGGGCGGGAGGTGCGGATCGGCACGCTGGCGATTCATATTTGCGAGATGTCGTTGCGCAAGTCATCGAGAAAGGGCGTGATCGTGAACTTGTCGGAGGTGTTCGGGTGGTTGACACGTGCGTTCGAGGCGTGTGAGGAGAAAGTGGCGCGGGCGTGTCTCGTCTCGTATCCGGCACGGGTGGATGCAGATGGCACGGGTGGCCGGTTGAAGATATAACGGGAAAGGTACGTCTGTCGGTTTACGGGCGTGCCTTTTTTATTTGAAAATTGAAAAAGGAAAATTGAAAATGGAAGAGACATTACACGAGAGGGCCGAGGAAGGGTCCGTGACTTGTGACTCGCCGGGGGCGAACGTGGTCGAAGTGTTAAAGAAGAAGGTGTTCGAGGGGGGTGAGGTGACGAGGGAAGAGGCGTTGGCTCTGGCTGCGGTGACGGATAAGGCGGTGCTGTACAAGGCGGCCGGGGAGATACGTGACCGGTTCGCAGGGAGGTATTTCGATACTTGCTCGATCGTGAATGCGCGGTCGGGACGTTGCTCGGAGAATTGCAAGTGGTGTTCCCAGTCGGTGGTGTTCAAGACTCACGTGCGGGAGTACGAGCTGATTGACGAGGGAAGTTGTCTGGAACTGGCCCGGCTGAACGCGAGGTACGGGATTGACAAGTTCTCGTTCGTGACAAGTGGCCGGTCGCTCTCGGACAAGAATATTGATCGCCTGTGCGATTACGCACGGAAGATTCGTGCGGAGTTGGGTATCAAGTTGTGCGCCTCGATGGGTTTGCTCGGGCGGGAGCAGTTGCTCCGGTTGAAGGAGGCGGGTATAACGCGTTACCATTGTAACCTGGAGTCTTCGCGCCGTTTCTTCCCGACGCTTTGCACGTCACACACGATGGACGAGAAGATCGAGACGATCCGCGCCGCACAGGAGGTGGGGATGGAGGTTTGCTCGGGCGGGATTATCGGCATGGGCGAGGCGATGGAGGATCGCGTAGACCTGGCGCTGACGGTGCGCGGGCTGGGCGTGAAGTCGATCCCGGTGAACGTGTTGAATCCCATACCGGGGACGCCGCTGGAAGGCACGCCGCCACTGGCGGACGAGGAGGTGCTGACGACCGTGGCCGTCTTCCGCTTTATCAATCCCGACGCTTTCCTGCGTTTCGCCGGGGGGCGGATGTTGATCGCTCATATCGAGGAGGAGGCGATTCGGGCGGGGATTAACTCGGCTATCCTGGGCGACATGCTGACAACGGTGGGCTCGAAGGTGGTGGAGGACATGGAGAAGGTGAAACGACTGGGGTTCACGACGATCGATAATGGAGAACGAGGGGTACGGGAGTTTTAGTTTTTAACTTATAACTTTTAGTTTTATAATGAACACGGCAGAATTATTGAAGTTTGACAGGGAGCACTTGTGGCACCCGTACACGTCAACGATTGACCCGCTTCCGGTTTATCCGGTGAAGAGAGCGGAGGGGGTGTATATCGAGCTGGAGGACGGTACCCGGCTGATCGACGGGATGTCGTCGTGGTGGTGTATGGTACACGGGTATAATCACCCGGCGATGAACGCTGCAATCGAGGAGCAAGTGAGGAGCATGTCGCACGTGATGTTCGGGGGACTGACGCATCGCCCGGCGGTGGAGCTGGCGGGGAAGCTGGTGGAGATGCTCCCGGCGGGTATCGAGAAGATATTTTACTGCGATTCGGGTTCGGTGGCGGTGGAGGTGGCGATGAAGATGGCTTTGCAGTACTGGTACGCCAGTGGGCGGGAGGAGAAACGCCATTTCATGACGATCACGAAGGGGTACCACGGCGACACGTGGAATGCCATGTCGGTGTGTGATCCGGTGACGGGGATGCACTCTATTTTTCGGGGATCGTTGCCCATGCAATATTTCGTGCATCGCCCGGAGGCGCGTTACGGCGAGGTGTGTATGGAGGAACATATAGGGGAATTTAAACAGTGCTTGCGTAATAATCATAATCGTATCGCTGCCGTGATCTTGGAACCTATCGTGCAAGGGGCCGGGGGGATGTGGTTTTACTCGGCCGATTATTTGCGGCAGGTACGGGAATTGTGTAGCCAGTACGACGTGTTATTGATTTGCGACGAGATTGCCACCGGGTTTGGCCGGACGGGGAAGATGTGGGGGGGCGATCACGCGGGGATCGTACCGGATATCATGTGTATCGGGAAGGCGCTGACGGGCGGATACATGAGTTTCGCCGCCACGATGACGACAGGGAAGGTGGCTACCCGGATTTGCTCGAAAGATCCTGGCGTGTTCATGCACGGCCCAACGTTTATGGGTAACCCGCTGGCCTGTGCCGCGGCAAACGCCTCGCTGGACCTGATCAGGAGTTACGACCTGGCGGAGATGACGGGACGGATCGAGGCGCAGTTGAGAGCGGAGTTACTGCCCGCGAGGGAGTTCTCGAACGTGGCCGACGTGCGGGTGTTGGGGACGATCGGCGTGGTCGAGTTGAAGGAGCCCGTTAACATGGCGCTCGTGCAGGCTGCTTGCGTGAAGGAAGGGGTATGGATTCGCCCGTTCGGCAAGTTGGTGTACGTGATGCCGCCTTATATTATCCGAGAGTGGGAGTTGAAACGGCTGACGACAGCGATGTTGCACGTGATTTCGATGTTTAAATGAGAGTTGCTCCGGCAAGTTGGCAGGTTGCAAGTTACTACCACCCGCGACCTCTCCCTACACGGGAGGGGAGGTGGACGCGTGGGAACGCTTCGACTTGGAACCGCGGTACCTTGTCCCCTCGTGTAGGGGGAGCCGGAGGTGGTTGTTGGGAAGATAAAAGTTGAACTTAGTTTAGAGTTTAGAATTTAGAGTTTAAAGTGAAAAGAGCGTTTGGCCGCGCGGGATATTAACCTGCAACTTGCCGGAGGCAAATGTAACTTGTAACCTGTAACTCGCCGAAGGCGAATAAAATGATGAATCGAGAACGATATATAAATAAATTGAACAAGATTAAGGAGTCGGGAAATTACCGGATGCTGCGGGACGTGCAGCATAACGGTTTCCTGATTCATCATGATGGGCGGGAGATGTTGAATCTCTCGTCGAATGATTACCTGGGGTTGTCGTCGAACCCGGTGTTATATGAAGATTTCCGCCGGGAGAATGACGTGAAGTTGCTATCGTATAGTGCAGTGTCGTCGCGCTTGCTGTCGGGGAATCACGAGTATTACGACTTGCTGGAAAGTGACCTGAGTGATTTGTACGGGAAGGAGGCCGCGCTGGTTCTCAATTCGGGGTATCACGCTAACATCGGAATATTGCCGGCGCTGGCCGGGAAACGGGATTTGATCGTGGCCGACAAGCTGGTGCATGCCAGTATTATCGACGGTTTGCGGTTGAGTGATGCGGAGATGTTGCGCTATCGCCACTTGGATTATGAGCATTTGCGGGAGATTCTTTTTAACCACCGGGAGCGGTACGAGAACGTTTTTGTCGTGACGGAGTCTATATTCAGCATGGATGGTGACGTGGCGGATTTGCAGGAGTTGTGCGATTTGAAGAAGGAGTATGACGCTTTCCTGTACGTCGACGAGGCGCACGCCGTGGGGGTGCGGGGCACGAACGGGCTGGGATGCTGCGAGGAGCAAGGTTGCACGGACGACATTGATTTTATCGTGGGTACTTTCGGGAAGGCTTTCGCCTCGTACGGGGCTTTCGTGGTTTGTGACGAGTTGTTTCGGGAGTACTTGATTAACACGCAGCGAAGCCTGATTTTTACCACGGCTTTGCCACCGGTGAATGTGGCGTGGACGCGCTTTATACTGAACCGGATGCCGGATTTCTATTCCTATCGGATGAAATTGACGGGGATTGCCGAACGCTTGCGAGCCACGCTGACGAAACGGGGGTTCGAGACTCGGGGTGACTCGCACATCGTGCCTTTCTTGTGCGGGAGCAACGAGAATAGCGTTTACATGTCGGGGGCGTTCCAGGATAACGGGTTCTTCGTGCTTCCCGTGAGATATCCCACGGTGCCGAAGAACGAGGCACGCATCCGCTTCTCGTTGAACGCTGCCATTCCGGAGGAGGATTACGAGTGTTTGTTAGAGTTTATAGAGGTGAGCCTCTGAAGAGTTTAGAATTTAGAGTTTAAAGTGAAAAGAGCGTTTGGCCACGTGGGATATTAACCTGTAACTTGCCGAAGACAAATGTAACTTGTAACTCGCCAAAGGCGAAACTTATGCGAAGAGTATGGATAACTAGGAAAGGTAGCGGGGGCGTGACCCTGTTCTTTTGCGGGTGGGGGATGGACGAACGGGCCGTGCAACACCTGACGGGAGAGGATGATTTGCTTGTCTTCAACGATTACCGGGATATTTCCGAGGAGGAGGCCCCGGCACTCGACACTTACGAGCGGGTCCGGGTGGTTGCCTGGTCGATGGGTGTGTGGGCAGCATCCGTCCTGTTGAACCGTTGGAATATTCCCGTGAGCGAGAGCGTGGCGATCAACGGGACCGAGCGTCCGGTGGACGAGCGTTACGGGATACACCCGAGGATTTACCTCTTGACGGAACGGGGAATGACGGAAGAGGGGCGGGATAAGTTCTTCGCCCGTATGCTTTCCGGGGAGGACGAGGTCAGGCGGTTCGAGGCAAACAAGCCTCGCCGGGAGTTGGACGAGCAACGGGATGAGTTGCGGTTGATCCGTGAGCAATCGGCCCGGCAAAGGCCGGAATGGGGGTGGAACCGGGCGTACGTTTCCGGGGAGGATGTTATTTTTCCGGTCGGGAACCAGCGTGACTGGTGGAAAGACCGTTGCGAGGTGATCGCGCTGACGGGGGGACATTACCCGTTTTACGTGTTGGATAAATGGGATATGATATGAATGAGTTTATAAGGTTTATAAAGTTTGTAAAGTTTATAAAGTTCCGGGTGTCCTTCGGACAGGGTTTAACGGCAGTACCAGCTACCGTTGACAAAGCACCCCACGAGGGGTCCATGGACTTTATGAACCTTATAAACCTTACAAACTTTATGAACCTAACGACTTGATACATGGAGATAAATAAAGAAGAAGTAGGACAGCGTTTCAAGCGGAGCATGTTGAGTTACGATGCTAACGCACGGGTACAGAAGCTCGTGGTGGAACGGTTGGAGACGATGATCACGTCGGTGGCCGGGGTGCGGGATGGGAAGATCCTAGAGATTGGGTGCGGGACGGGGTTGCTGACGAGGCGGTTGAAGCGGGATTTCCCGGAGGCCGGGTTATACTTGAACGATCTGGTAAGGGATTTGTGCTATCACGCCGCGGATGGGAATAGTGTGCCGGGGGAGTGTTGTTTTCCGGGGGATGTCGAGAAGATAGCCTTTCCCTCATGTTTCGACCTGATCGTGTCGGCTTCCACGTTTCAGTGGTTCACGACCCCGGGGGAGACGTTCCGTAAACTGGCGGGATGCCTGAAGACTGGCGGCTTGATGGTGTTTAGCACTTTCGGGAAACACAACTTGCGGGAGATTCGTCTGACGACGGGCGGGGGGCTGGATTATCGTTGCAAGGAGGAGATGAGCGAGTTGCTGTCGCCTTGTTTTGAAGTCGAGGAGGTGGCGGAAGAGTTGCACGTGATCGAGTTCGATAGCCCGCTGGAAGTGTTGCAACACTTGAAACGGACGGGGGTGAATGTCTCCGGTAACCCGACAATATGGACGAAAGGGCGTGTCGATGCTTTTATCAACGACTATAATACCCGGTTCGCCGTTAACGGGAAGGTGACGCTGACTTACCACCCGCTTTATTTCGTTTGCAGGAAGACAGAATCGTAGAAGAACAAAAGATAAAAAGATGGAAGAAATATTACAGAAAACAACAGGAAAGCAACCTGTAACTTGTAAACCTGTAACTTGTAACTTGCCGAAGGCAAACTTAACTTGTAACTCGTCGAAGACGATTTTCGTCAGCGGGATTGACACGGATGCCGGGAAGTCGGTCGTGACGGGGTTGCTGGCTCGGTCGTTGAGAAAGAGGGGGGTGAACGTGATCACCCAGAAGTTTATCCAGACGGGATGGGTCGGTGTTTCGGAGGATATACAGAAACACCGGAAGATCATGGGGATCGAGCCGCAACCCGTGGACGTGGACGGCACGACCTGCCCTTACGTGATGACTTATCCGGCCTCGCCGCATTTGGCAGCCGAGATTGACAAGGTGACGCTGGACACGGGCAGGATCGAGGAGTCAACGCGGCGATTGGAGTCGATGTACGACATGGTGTTGCTCGAAGGGGCCGGGGGGCTGTACGTGCCCGTTACGCGGGAGTATTTCACTATTGATTATATCGCCGATCACCGTTTGCCGTTGATTCTCGTGGCTTCTTCGAAGCTGGGGAGTATTAACCACACGCTGATGAGTCTTGAAGTGTGCCGGGCACGGGGGATAGAGATAGTTTGTCTCGTGTACAATCGTTTTCCGAATGATAGCGAGTGGATCACGAACGATTCAATCACGATATTCCGGCAATATTTGGAACAGCATTTTCCCGGGACAGCGTTGATCGAGGTACCCGTGGTGCGGGAGACGGATTACCCGGACTTGGATATCAGTGCGTTGGAGGGACGGGTATGAGACGGGTTGAATTGCTTTCCCCGTCGAAGAATGCCGGGGTGGCGATCGTGGCGATCAATAACGGTGCGGATGCCGTATACATGGGTGGTCCGGCTTTCGGTGCCCGTAAGATGGCGGGAAACACGTTGGAAGATATCGAGCGGACGGTGCGGCACGCTCACCGGTTTTACTGCCGGGTGTTCGTGACGCTGAACACGATCCTGTATGACGAGGAGTTGCCGGAGGTGGAACGGTTAATTCACGACCTTTACCGGATCGGTGTGGATGCGATCATCGTGCAGGATCCCGCTATTTTGAAGCTGGACTTGCCACCGATAGCACTTCACGCCAGCACACAGATGCATAATTACGATCTGGAACGGATCAAGTTTCTCGATCGGTTGGGGTTCCAGCGGATTGTTCTCGCACGGGAGTTGGCGGTGGAACAGTTGAAAGAGATCCGGCGGGAGGTGCGGGCAGAGCTGGAGTATTTCGTGCACGGGGCTTTATGCGTGAGTTTAAGCGGACAATGCTACATGTCTCATTACCTGATGCAAAGGTCTGCCAACAGGGGCGAGTGTGCCCAAGCTTGCCGGATGCAGTGGACGGTGGAGGATGATGCGGGAAAGGTGGTGGTGAAAGACAAGTACGTGCTTTCATTGAAGGACTTGAACCTGTCGGCCCACCTGTCGGAACTGGTGGAGATCGGGATTGATTCTTTCAAGATCGAGGGACGGCTGAAAGAGGCGGATTACGTGGCGAATGTCACAAATTACTACTCTTCCCGCCTAGACGAGATTGTGGGGCGTGAGCCGGAGTTGGCACGTGTCGGTTCAGGACACGTGGTGGCAGGCTTCGAGGCCGACCCGGAACGGAGTTTTAACCGGGGATACACGGATTATTTCCTGGTGCGCCGCCAACCGGGCCTGGTGAACATGGACACGCCGAAATCGACTGGTAAGAAAGTGGCCGTGGTGAAGCAAGTGAAGGGGAACCAGATGTGGGTTGACCTGTTGGAACCCGTGCATAATGCCGACGGGCTCTGCTACTTCGACGGTCGGGAGTTGCAAGGAATCAAGGTGAATTCCGCGGAAGGAAACCGTTTGAATTGTAACGAGAGATTAAGCGTGAAGACGGGAACCGTGTTGTATCGTAATTATGATCACGAGTTTGTAATGCGGCTAGCGAAAGCGACTTCCACGCGTAAGATTGAAGTGAAGATTGACGTGTATGCGGAAGAGGAGCACCTAGTGCTGGTGGCAACGGACGAGGATGGGGTTTCCGTGACGATCAGGAGCGATGAGACGTTTGAACCGGCCACGAATCCAGCACAGGCGGGGCGGGTTACCGGGCAATTACGCAAGAGCGGGGACACGGATTACGATTGTAGCGAGGTCGAGTATCACGGTGACACGGTGCTTTTTATCCCCGCCTCGGTGGTGAACGGTTATCGTCGGCTGTTGCTCGACAAGTTGAGCTTGGAACGGGAAAGGTCGCGGGTGACGTGGGTGCAGGAGCCTTTGAATGCGGACGTGAAGTACACGGGAATTGCCGACTGGCGGCTGAACGTGGTGAATCGTCTTTCGGCCGAGTTTTACCGGGAACACGGGGTGGAGACGGTGGAACCCGGCTTCGAGAAGGAGGAGAGGTCGGCGGGCAAGGAGGTGATGACGACCCGTTACTGCCTGTTGTTCGAGCTGGGCATGTGCCGTAAAACCGGGAAAGACAAGGTATTGAAATTCCCGCTCTACCTCTCGAACAAGCTGGGGAGGTTCCGCCTCGATTTCGATTGCAAGAATTGTTTCATGAAGGTGATTTCCGTTTAACAGGACAGCGAAGGCCTAACAAGTCTTGTTTTATTTGCATTTGAACTACCATCCCTGTTCCCTCCTTGCACAGGCGGGGAAACCTATTGATTATTAACTTTCCCCCTGTGTAAGGGGGGGAGCCGGAGGAGTTTTTAGAAGAAAACAGATTTTTGACACGCCTTTATATTTCCCGTAACGTTCCGTTTAGTGAACGAGTTTTAGCCCGACTACACCCGTGAGGATCAGGAACACGAACAGGAGCCTGTAAAGGTTTGTGGAATCGTGAAAGAACAGTATTCCCAGCAATACCGTACCGACAGCCCCGATCCCAGTCCATATCACGTACGCCGTGCCGATGGGGATGCTCTTCTGTGCGAGGTAGAGTAGGAAACCGCTCAATCCCATGGAGATCACGGAGAGGCCGATGAACAGGTAGAAATATTTCTCGTGAACACTCGCCAGTTTAAAACCGAGGGGCCAGCCTATTTCTAATAGTCCGGCACAGATTAATAGAATCCATTGCATAGTCGTTATTGTTAATGTTACCGGGCAAAGGTAGGGACGGGGGACGGGAAAATACTTGATATTTATCAAGAATCGCCTTCGGCGAGTTGCAAATTGCAGGTTATTGAATGCACGAGAGGAGAAATTTGGAGTTTAGTTTAGAGTTTAGAATGAAAAAAGAGTTATCTTGCAGGTGAAAATAACCTGCAAACCTGTAACTCGCCGAAGGCGACCTTATGATAGACGAGAAAATACGAGATCGGTTGATGCCTTTCGTGACGGAGGTGAACTACCCGAAGGGGTATATCCTGTTTAGTAGTGATAAACTGGAAAGAAATATCTATTTCATTAAAAAGGGTATGGCAAGGGCTTACGTGGAGGTCGACGGGAGGGATGTCACGATCTGGTTGGGGATGGAGGGTGATGCCGTTATCTCGGCCAAGGGATACGTGTACGGTGAGAAAGGGTACGAGACGATGGAACTCCTGGAGGACTCGGTGTTGTACAAGATAAGCATGACCGATTTACAGGCTTTGTACCACACGGATATCGAGGTATGTAACTGGGCAAGACGATTGATCGAGCGGGAGTTCGTGAGAACGGAACATCATTTGATAGGCAATCTGTCGGAACCCGCGGCGGACAGGTATGCCCGTCTCTTGCAGGAGAAGCCGGAAGTACTGCAACGTGTCCAGTTGCAATATATCGCTTCCTATCTTGGGATTTCTCCGGAGCACCTGAGCCGCGTACGTGCCGGTAACAAAAAACGAGCAAAATAAACAACGGGTTTGATAAAGTTGCTGTAACCGAAACAGGTTCGCCTGAGGCGTGTATGATTTTGTAAATCATGAAACAAAGACGTTACAAACGTGTTTCATTGTCGGCTATTTTTACTATCTTGCGCAAGTTTATTGTAAAGAAGGGAAATATGAAAATACGGAACTATCATTTTATTCGATATATCAGCGTGTTGCTTCTTTTTTGCCTCGTGTCCTGCGAGAAAGATGACGTTGAACCGAAGAAGACAAGAACGCTAATGGTTTACTTGGCGGGGGATAACGATCTTTCAAGTTCGTTGCAGAAGAATATTAATGATATGTTGAAAGGCTGGGAGAAAGGGTTTAATGGTAATATTGTTATCTATTATGATGCCAGTGGTGCCGCTCCTAAACTTCTGACCTTTGTTGAAGGTAAAAAGGGAGTCTTTGAAAAGCGGGAAATCAAGACGTACGAGGAGATGAATTCCGCTTCATCGGAGACTTTGAGAGACGTGATCAAGGAAATGCAGGAGTTATACCCGGCAGAATCTTATGGTCTGATTCTTGGATCTCACGCAACCGGGTGGATATTGCCGGGACTAGGGGGACGTGGTGAGAGTCAACGAATGATGACAACTCCTATATCAAGAAGTTTCGGTTCTGATGGAGGGGTGGAAATGGATATCCGGGATATGGCAAAAGATATGCCGGGAGGATTGGATTTTATCCTGTTTGACGCTTGTTTTATGTCTTCTATTGAGGCATTGTACGAGTTGCGGGATAAAGCAAAGTATATTATAGCCTCGGCGGCAGAATCGCCCGCTCCGGGGTTCCCTTACGAGGAGTTGATGTCGTATTTCTGGGGGACAGGTGAAAATCTGAAAAAGGATTTACAGGAGGTGTGTAGGATATTCTATGAATATTATAGTAATTACGATATGGGATTCGGCACGATCGCTTTGATTAACCCGGCAGAATTGAATCATTTGCGTGATCTTACCCGTCAGGTGTTACAGGGAAAAGCCGAGACCGTGGCTCAAATGGGACGTGCGGATGTTTATTATTATCCGAAAGCTGCCTATAGTAGACATTATATGTTTTTTGACTTGGGACAATTTATGAAATTCATGACGAGTGAAGATCCCGATTTATATGATGCTTATTTGAAACAGTTGGATAAGGTTGTGCTGTACAAGGCCGCGACCCAGCCTTTCTATGGTCGGAAAAATGAAGTTCAGCAAGATAAGTTCAGCGGGATATCTACTTATATTCCTCTCGTTGTTCCTAGCTGGTCTAGTTACACGGATGCCTACTGGGGTTTTGATTGGGCGAAGTTCGTGTATGACAAGGATTGAAAGGAATTCCACCATCTAACTCTCCCCCTTACACAGGGGGAGAGTGTACCGCAGTACCAAGTTGAAGCATCTTCTCGCATTTGTCTCCCCTCGTTAGGAGACTATAGAAAAAAGTTCATTATCTTGAATTTCTTCTTACACGAGAGGAAAAAACGCTTGGTAATCAACTCTCCCCCTGTGTAAGGGGGAGTCGGAGGGGGTAGTTGTTTTTCTCCAAGCCGTCTTTTTCGGTAGCTTCGTGTAAGGGAAAGGAGGAACGTTTTCGTCTTCCATTCTAAATGTTTTATTGGTTTCCCTCCTCCGCGATCGAGTAGAACATCGTGGCACCCGTTTCGATTAGCTCGTCCGGGAAGTCGTATTGTGGGGAGTGAAGCGGGGCACAATTTTCGCCGGCACCGAGTCCGAATATGGCTCCCTTGTATCGTTGGGTGAATAACCCGAAATCTTCACCCCAGCTAAACGGGGTTTCCAGTTTGATGTATTCGAAATGATTGCGAATGGCGGCATTTCTGATCATGGTGACGGCCTGCTCATCGTTCTCGTTAGCTGAGAAAGGTTCCAGCCACTCGATCTCGTGTTGCAGCCCCGGTGTCTTTTCACAGGCGGAGGCGATCAGGCTCTTTAATCTTTGGGCGTGTTCATGGAGTTGCCGATCGGTTTTTGCCCGGAGAGTAGCCCGAATGACACCGTTCCCGGCAGACACGCCATATGCTTCTTCGCCCACGTGTATTTCGACGATCGTGGCAAGGAAGTAATCATCGCTTTGTATGTCCGTGTTATTCCATCGTTGAAGCTCTTCTATCACGTGTAGGGTGGTCGGGATGGGGCTGATCCCTTTCTGGGGTTCTGCCGCATGGGAGGTTTTCCCGGAGAGGGTGATCGACACGCTGATCACTGCACAGGTGAAAGAATCTTCCTTGCAGAGCACGGTCGAGGATTTAAATCCGGGGATGTTATGCAAGGCAAATGCCTGATCGATCTTGTAGTAATCCAGTACTTTCGTGTCAAGCACGGCCTTCGATCCGCTCCCGTTTTCCTCGGCAGGCTGGAAGAGGAGTAATACCCGTCCGGCTTTTAACGGTCGGTCGTGTAGCATTTGGGCGAAACGCAACAAGATTGTCGTGTGCCCGTCATGCCCGCACTTGTGGGCAACACCGGGATTGAGGGAATGGTGGGGGAGCGTGTCCGCTTCCTGAACGGCCACCGCGTCCATATCCGCCCGGAACAGTAATGTGGGGCCGTCTTTCGAGAAAAGGTATTCGGCTAACAGGCCGTTTCCCCCGACGTGGCGGATGATCTTGGTCGGGGTGAACGCTTGTAGTTGTTCTTCCACGAAGCGGGCGGTTTTTTTCTCGTGCCCCGATAATTCCGGGTGCTGGTGCAGTTCCCGGCGTATGTGGTTAAATATATTTTCCTGCATGGTGTTTATCTTTTAGCTCTGCAAAGTTAGAAAAATTAGTCCATAAACTTTATGGGCCTTAAATTGTATTATCTTTACAACGAATTGTAAAACCGTGAAAGATGAAGTTAAATAAATCACAGGGAGACTTTTTAGAACGGGTGATCGGGCGTTGGGAAGCGGAGGGGTGTCTGGATAAGGAGACGGCCGAACGGTTGAAAACGACCTACACGGTGCGCCCTTTCGAGTGGAAAGAGTTGGCGAGGTACTCGTTCTGGATCGCTATCGCATGCGGCGTAATTGCCGTGATTTCCGTGTTGGCCGATCATTTGATCATGGATATATTGGAAAAATTGTTCCTTTCCTCTTATATGCTGGCGAGCGGGGTTTTTGCCGTGCTGGCAGTTCTCGTGTATTACTGGGGATGGAAACGGCGGCAGAAGATGCCGTACAAGGTATTCAGTAACGAGACGATTCTTTTTCTCGGAGTTATACTGACGGCGGTCTCAGTCGGGTATCTCGGGGCGGCTCTGGATAACGGGAGCGGGCATTTCTCGTTGCTTTTCTTGTTGGCGGCAGTGATTTATGCTTTCCTGGGTTTTTATTTCTCTTCGGTGCAGGTGTGGGTATTCGCCCTTCTGTCGCTTGGGGCGTGGTATGGGGCGGAAACGGGGTACCTGACGGATTGGGGTTCTCATTTCTGGGGGATGAATTACCCGCAGCGCTACGTGGCTTTCGGGGCCGTGTTGCTTGGTTGTCGTTTCTTACTGTCCAAACGGAAATGGTTCGTTCCTCTGGATCATTCTACTTATGTCGTCGGGATGCTTTACTTGTTTATATCTTTATGGATTCTTTCCGTGTTTGGAAATTCGGAGAGTTGGATTCGCTGGTATTCGACGAAACAGGTGGAGTTGTGGTATTGGAATTTGCTGATTCTTTTTGCCTCGGTTATAGCGGTGTATATTGGTCTGAAACGGGATGACTGCGTGGCACGGGGATTCGGGATTACTTTTTTCCTGCTAGGGATTTACACGCTGTATTTCTCTTTGTTGTGGGATGTCATGCACGCGGGACTGTTCTTTTTTATATTGGCCGTATCTTTTTGGCTGCTGGGACGTAAAGCGGAGAAGGTATGGAATCTGGAGTTCCTACGTGACTCGAAGAAAACGAATGAAGATATAGAATAAATGGATACACTGGTAAGTTTCGGGTATTGGGGATTATTTATCGGTTCATTTCTGGCCTCGACAATTATTCCGATGAGCGCAGACGTGTTGTTGGTGGGAGTGTTGGCGTTAGGGGGGAATGTCTGGGGTTGTCTGGCGATTGCCACCGTGGGGAACTGGTTGGGAGGCCTTACCTCGTACTGGATCGGCTGGTTAGGACGTTGGGATTGGATCGAGCGTTGGTTTAAGGTGAAGCGGGAAAAACTGGAGCAACAGAAAGGACACGTGGATCGCTATGGCGTGTGGCTGGCTCTTTTCACGTGGTTGCCTGTCGTGGGAGATTTGTTTGCCATAGCCCTCGGATTCTATCGTGTCCGTCCTAAGATGTCCGCTTTCTACATGCTTGTCGGCCGTTTCGCCCGCTTTCTGGTGTGGGTGTTGCTGTATATCAAATACGCCGATCGTTTCATAGAGTGGATCAGTTGATCCGGTGGTTGTTACCAGCTTCCGCTAGACCCGCCACCACCGAATGATCCACCGCCAAATCCGCCGAACGACCCACCACCGCTGCTGAATCCCCCGAAACCGCCGCTACTGCTACCGCCGCCCATGGGGAAGATAAAGAAACCGCCACCGCCTGATCTGTGACCGGGGGTATAACCGCCATTACCACCTCTACGACGGAATATCAGGGATACGAGAATAAGGAGGATGATGAAGCCGATAACGATGTCAAAAGCACCCCCGTTGTCTTTATTTTTGTATTCGTCCGCCGTGTATTCTCCCTTCGACAGGTCGATCAGCACGGATGTAGCTTTGTCAATGCCCTTGTAGTACGCGTTCTGTTGGAAAGCGGGGATGATTTCGTTACGGATGATGCGAGAGGCGATCACGTCGGGCACGACGCCTTCCAGCCCGTATCCGACGGAAATGGCAACCTCACCTTTTTCCCGTCCCGTTTTTGGTTTTATCAGGATGACAATTCCGTTATCTTTACCTTTTTGTCCGATTCCCCATTTCTCTCCCAAACGGGCCGCGTAGTCGTTGATGTCATACCCGTTTAACGTGGGTACGGTAACTACCGCTATCTGGGTCGAAGAGTTGTTGTTGAATTCCGTGAGTTTCTTCTCCAAGGCGGCTTGTTCCTGCTTGCTGAACAGCCCGGTGAAGTCGTTCACGATACGTTTGGGTGTCATCGGTTCCGGGATATCCTGAGCCCTTGCGGAGGTTACGGTAATTCCGGTGATAACGGCGAGTAATATGAATAGTTTCTTGATCATGTTGTTAAGTTATTTCGCCTTCGGCGAGTTACAGGTTACAAGTTGGCAGGTTACAGGTTAAAGGTCATGATGGGTTACTATAAACTTGTAACCTGCAACTTCCGGTAAACGTGTTTACCGGAATGATATCTCATCCGGGAGTTCGTTCTCGTCATCGGCTTGATAGGGGAAATATTGCTTTAGCTGTTCCCCGGCCGTGATGACCGCTTCACAAATGCCTTCCGTGATGTTGCCGGCTCTGAATTTCTCGACCATGTTTTTCATGATTGAATCCCAGAAATCGGCGGGTACTTTGGCATTAATTCCGGCATCACCGAGAATGGCGGATTTATGGTCGAGCAAGGCCACGTAGACCAACACCCCGTTTCTCAATGCTGTCTTGTGCATTTTCAACTCGGCGAATACGTCTGCCGCCCGGTCTAGCACGTTTATTTTACTATGGTTCTCGATATGTATCCGGATTTCCCCGGACGTGTCTTTCTCTGCCTGCCGTATTGCGGCCACCATGGCATCTTTTTGTTCTTGGGTAAAGGCTTTCTCGGGAGACATGCTAGTTTTGGATTTATGATTTTAATTTTAAAGTTTAGATTCCAGCCGCACAAAAGATCGCTATTGGCAGGTTACAGGTTATTAAACTTTTAGCTTTTAACTTTCTAACTACCCCTTCCAGCTCTCCCTTATACGGGGGGGCGTGTGTACCACGGTACCAGGTTGAAGCATTTTCTTGTATTCGTCTCCCCTCCCGTGTAAGGAGGGGGTGGGTGGTAGTTTTTACACTTTCAATTTTCAATTGCTTAGAATTTCACTTCCGGTGCTTTCTCGGCTCCAGCGGTAGCTTCGAAGTAAGGTTTCGGGGTGAAACCGAACATCCCGGCGATGAAGTTCTTTGGGAATGAACGGATGTAAGCGTTGTAGCTCTTCACTTCCTCGTTGAATTTGCGTCTTTCCACGGCGATACGGTTTTCCGTGCCTTCCAGTTGAGCCTGTAAATCCCGGAAGTTTTCGTTGGCTTTCAAGTCGGGATATTGCTCGGAAATAGCCATTAAACGGGAGAGGGCAGAGGAAAGTTCTCCTTGCATGCTATTGAACTTTTGGATCGTCTTCTCGTCCAGTTGATCGAAGTTTACTCGCATCTGCGTGGCTTTCGCGCGTGCTTCGACGACTTGGGTCAGCGTGTTCTGCTCGTGTTCTGCGTAACCTTTCACCGTGTTCACGAGGTTTGGGATCAGGTCCAGACGACGTTGGTATTGGTTTTCGACGTTAGACCATTGTGAAGAAACGCTTTCGCTTCGGGTCACCATTTGATTGTAGCTTCCTTTGAACCACATGAAGATTCCGATCACGATGACGATAATTATTCCAATTACAATATAACTCTTTTTCATGTTTTGCTTTTATTTAATGATACATGTGTCACGCAAATATACAATAAAATCTTCCGACTACCAAGCGGATTCTCTCCGGAGTCTCGCTCGTATGTTGATTATACGTCAAAGTAAGATCGAGGACAAGTTACCGATGCGCATCGGCAACTTATCGGTAACTTATCGTTAACTTATCGGCAACTTACACTAGGGACACTACTGTATGTATACAGAAATACAGGAAGATGACTAACGCTACTGTAATTTTTTGGGTACACTTCACTTTGCAACTCACTCGTTGAGAGTGGGATCATCTCCAAATAATTCCGAATGTTCCTTGATGTATTTTTCCTGTGTTAACCATTTTTTATAGTTTTCAATAAAATACTCACATAGATGTGCTGCTGAAATGGGTTCTCCAGTAATTCTAAAATACAAAGGAGTACCATCTTTCTCGTAAGTTACAAATTCTCGTGTCGAACCATGTAGAAATATTTTGCATGTCTTTGTCCCGGCGTTTGAAAGAGAATCACTTAACCAAGATATAGTTTTACCATATCGTGGAGTTAATCGATTTATAAGCCATAACTTTGTATTCTTTTCTTGCTCTACAATAACCCGTAATTCGGGTTTCCCGTCTCGAAATGCGATAATGTTCAATTTGTCCAAGGGGAACATACATGCCTGCAAATTTTCTTCGGAAGGGTTATCGTAAAATTTTTTATTGTCGAATTGATAATAAGAAAAAGTTGCCAATTCGTACTTGTCTATTTCACTGACAAATTTTTCGGTAAGGTTAGTATGCCCCTGACCAAATGATCTGGTTTCATTTCCTGTGATATAAAAAGCTTTTAAGTTATTTACTATTATTTTGTATTTTTCGTCTTCAAGATTTGTAGAAATATCTTGAAGAGAATATTGATTTACTGCTACTTGTTTTGGTTCTGAACAAGAAAATGTAATCAATGCTAAATATATTAATGTATACTTCTTCATCGTGTGTATGTATTTAAAAGTTATTATACCATGATATAGACTCTACTCCAAAGATTACCACTACCGGATGATTGACTTTCAACAAAATCATAATCTCCGGTCCAAGGGTCGATATATTCCACTTTATAAGTTGTCATATCCCAAACACTATTATATGTTATTGTCACATGATACACCCATATAGCATGATACTCTGCTCCTGCTGATCTCAAGTCCAACAATCCAGCAGTAGGTAGAGTTCGGTGCGTGGGTGAATTCTTGTAAAAAGTAAATGGAATAATCTCCCATTTAAAGTATGAACTAGATGTTTTGTGATTCCAATATTCAATGCATTCGTCAAATTCTACACCTCCACAACCTATACCTACTTGACAACAATCCCAATTTGGTGGAGAAATAATCCCAGCTTGCTCATCACTCCATTTAATATATTGTCCAGCATATAGACATTGTTCTCCACCAAGAGCCATTTGTAAAGTCGCAAACAAGCACCATGTGGGGTTTTCTTGTCTAGCAACATTCACGTCGAAGCTTTGAACGCCTATCTCGGTAATCTGATTATAACTACAAAATATGATTATTAAAAAAAATAAAACTGTCATTCGCATGTATTTTTTCATAACTAATTCTATAAAATTTATTAATTATATTATTAATCTCTTTTAGCATTCATAATTTTAGTTATCATAAATTGTTGTTTTATTGGTAAGTATGATTCTTTGTAAAATAGAATTGAGTATTATTATTTTTATGAGATTTATATTTCCAATAAATTACAATTTAATTATTTATGTATGTATATGAATCACAAGATACGAATAATATTTAATAAAAAAAATAGTTTAGTATTTTTTATTAAATATATCACTAATGGCAATGGAATTTCATGATTCCATAATTTATTGCGAGCAAAAAACGATTACCGGGTAATTTCGATCTTTATCACACGGTCGTAAATATAAAGTAACAGGGTGGTGCCCAGGCCTATGGCCAGAATGACCATCCAGATGTCGGATGGGGAGTATTGTTGCCAGAGGAGGTCGGTGAGTTCCTTGTGGCTTAATTGAAGTTGTTGTGCCACGTTGTCGAAGTAGGCGTTATTGGATAATCCTTCGGGAACAACCAGTCCTTTGTCGGTGGCAAATTGTCGGGTGATGATCACCTTGTCGGACATATTCTGGTAAACAACCCCGGCGATAATTCCGGCGAAGACGTTACCGATGAAGACGGGGATAAAGGAATATCCCATGTAGAGGGCTTTTTTGTCATGCGGGGCGATACGGCCGATGTATTCCGTGATCTTCGGGGAACCAGCCATTTCCCCCAGTGAGAAGATGAGTATGGCTACCAGAGTGAACAGCACGTTTTGCGAGAAAAGGGTGAGCGCCATCCCGATTGAACACACGAGGAAACCCGACATCATGGATTTCAGGGGTTTCATGCGCATCACGATGCTCGAAACAATGATCTGGAAGATAATGATGTAAAGGGCATCGAAATTTGCCACGAATTCGGCATCTATGACTCCCGGTGCGGGACTGTAATTCGTGCTGATGAAAGGTATGTAGCGTTCGAAGAAGTGGTAAAGCACGCTCGTGTCGATCCATTGCGAGATAAAGACGGGCAGGGTGAAGAACAATTGGTTGTACATGGTCCAGAACCCCGCTACGATAAGGAGGAAGATCACGAATTTCAAGTCTTTCACGATACTGAACATGTTGCGGAATATCTCTTTGAATGTCCGGGCGAGAGAGGTCTGTTGCACGGTTTCCCGGTTCGGTTCCTTGTAGAAAAGGAGTAAAATAAAGTTCAGCGCTATAATTCCCGCCGAAACGTAGAATACAAGATTTGACGATCCCTTGAACAATAAGGTGACCATGGGACCGAAGAAAGCCCCGATGTTTACCATCATGTAGTAAATTCCGAAGCCGATGGAAGCCGTTTCGTTCGTTGTCGTTTTGGCAACCGTGGCGGATATGATCGGTTTGAACAGGGCCGCTCCAAGTGCCAGGTAGAGATACATGAGGAAGACACCCGTGAACGTGGAAAACATGGGCAACAGGATAAAGGCAGACGTGTAGATCGTGAACGCTAGAGCCAGCACTTTTTTATACCCGTAACGGTCGGCGATCGCTCCGGTTAGCACGGGTAGGAAGTAAAGAATCCCCGTGCCCACGCCCATAAGTATACCTTTCTGGCTTTGCGTGAATTCTAGCCCGCCGACATCGGATGATCCCGTGAGGTAATTGGCAAAAAGCATGAAGAAACCATACCATGCCCAACGTTCGAATAACTCAAGAGTATTAGCCACCCAGAAGGTGCGGGGAAATTTACTGAACACGCCCATTTACTTGTTTTTTAGTGATTGATTCGCAAATATAACGAATTCAGGCCATGAAAGGAAAGAAATGTGGATATTTCTAAAAAAAAGAAACCTGACGAGGGGGGGACGTTCTCGTCAGGTTTGCAAGGATTTAACACTATTTAGATGATTGTTAGTGTTGGGTATGATTGATAATCATGTTTTTTCTTTACTTGGGGAGTTGTACTAACTTCCAGATCGTAGCTTGTTTCCTTGGGATAAACCGGAAGTTTATCGATCAGTTTCGTGCATTGTTCGTCAAGATAAACACTCACGTTACTTTTTCCCGGAGCGGTCATGCTCAAGGCGATATTTGGGGGTGCGGTTCAGTTGAAACATTCGATTTTGAATAAAATGTCACGAATTAATCTATATTTTCGACCTTTGGGAAGTAAAAAATAATGCATCCCGGGAAGGGATGCATTATTCTATGTTGGAAATACTGATTTCTTATTTCACGAGATTCATCGTGTCGGTAGCGATCACCAGTTCTTCGTCAGTCGTGATGCTCATTACCATTACTTTAGAGTCAGCAGTGGATAACACTTTGTCCTGTCCGCGTACGCCTTTGTTAGCGGCAAGGTCGAAATGTATGCCCATGTATTCCATGTTGGTACATACTTGTTCACGAACCTCGCAGTCGTTCTCCCCGATACCACCCGTGAAGACGATCAAGTCGGCCCCGTTCAACACGGCAGCGTAACTACCCACGTATTTCTTCACGTCGTAAGCGAGGATATCAAGGGCCAAACGAGCCTTGTCATTTCCGGCTTCGGCAGCGGCTTGCAGGTCACGACAGTCGGAAGAAACCTCGGATACTCCTTGTAATCCTGATTTCTTGTTTACCAAGTCGTTAGCCTGTGCCGTGGTTAATCCTTCTTTCTCGCAGATATATAATAATGCACCCAGGTCAAGGTCGCCCGTGCGGGTTCCCATGATCACCCCGGCGTTGGGAGTGAAGCCCATGGAAGTATCCACGGATTTACCTTTATTAATAGCGGTTATGGACGAGCCGTTTCCGAGGTGGCAAGTGATAATCTTTTTCTCCTCGATGTTCCAGCCTAGTATTTTACATGCTTTTTCGGCCACAAACTTGTGGGATGTCCCGTGGAAACCGTAGCGACGGATACGATAATCCTCGTAGTATTTGTATGGGATACCATAGATGTACGCTTCTTTCGGTAAGGTCTGGTGGAACGAAGTATCGAATACTGCTACTTGCGGGATTCCCGGCAACAGTTTTTCCATGGTCTCGATTCCCGTCAGGTTTGCCGGGTTGTGTAGCGGTGCTAGCTCGCAGCAAGCGGCGATCTTTTTCTTGGCATCCTCGTCAACACGTGCGCTTTTGGCGAAGAATTCACCCCCGTGAGCCACGCGGTGACCAACGGCGTTGATGTCGGTCAAAGTCTTGATCACGCCATGTTTCGGGTCTACCAATGCTTTCAGGATCAGGTCAATTCCGGCGGTATGATCGGCGATAGGTTCTTCTACCACGTATTTATCTTTTCCTTCCGGTTTGTGCGTGAAACTTCCAACGGGTAAACCGATCTTTTCCACTAATCCTTTAGCGAGTAACGTTGGTTCTCCGGCCATGTCAAGTAGTTGGTATTTAATGGAGGAGCTACCGCAGTTTAATACTAGTACGTTCATTATAATTTATGATTTATGATATTAGATTTTATGATTTATTTTGCCGCAGCTTGGTTCACGGTAATAGCCACGAGGTTCACGATGTCGCTCACGGAACAACCTCTTGACAGGTCGTTGATCGGGGCTGCCATACCTTGAAGTACGGGACCCACGGCCTCGATTCCGGCGATACGTTGAACGAGCTTGTAACTGATGTTACCAACTTCTAGGCTTGGGAATATCAATACGTTAGCTTTACCAGCCACGGGGCTGCCCGGGGCTTTGCTTGCACCCACGGATGCAACGAGGGCGGCATCAGCTTGCATTTCTCCGTCGATCATCACGTCGGGAGCCATTTGTTTGGCTAGTTCGGTAGCTTTTACCACCTTGTCAACCAGTTCGTTTTTAGCCGATCCCTTGGTTGAGAAGCTCAACATGGCCACTCTCGGCTCGATCTTGGCGATAGCTCTCGCTGTTCCGGCAGTAGCCACGGCGATTTGTGCCAGTTCCTCGGCGGTGGGGTTGGGGAGTACTGCACAGTCGGCGCACACGATTAACCCGTTTTCTCCGTATTCCGGTTTGTTGGTCAACAACAGGAACGCGCCTGATACGACAGACATTCCCGGTAATGTTTTCACGATTTGTAACGCGGGACGCAACACGTCTCCGGTAGCGTTCTTGGCTCCGGCAACTTCTCCGTCGGCATCACCGCTCTTGATCATCAAAGTGGCAAGGTACAACGGGTCGATCACAAGCTTCAAAGCTTGTTCTTTGGTCATTCCTTTGCTCTTGCGGAGTTCAACCAGAAGATCAGCGTACACCTCTTTCTTGGCATGATTTTCGGGGTCGATGATCGTGGCTTGTCCGATGTTTTTCAATTCGAATTTCTCGGCCAAAGCGTTAATCTCTGCCGGGTTCCCGATCAGGATAATTTGCGCTATACCTTCACCTAACAGGATATCGGCTGCTTTCAACGTGCGTTCTTCTGTTCCCTCCGGAAGTACAATTCGCTTGTTGTACTTCTTCGCGTTTTCTTTGATTTGTTCAAGGAGATTCATGATAATTTTATTTTTATATAATAGTACTTGCAATCGTTAGCGCGAAAGTATGAATAATTAATCAAATTGTAATGCAGACGTTACAAAAAAGTGTTAGACAAAAGAACAGAAGGGCAAAAGAAAGAAAAATCACGGTTATTTTAGAAGCTTTCACTTTCACGGGGTGAAAGTTTATTCCCTTTTGTTCTTTTGTTCTTCTGTTTGTAATTTGAAGCGGATGCGTAGGACCCCGTCGTTAAAATCAAACGAGATCACGCGAAAAGTTCCGATCTCGGCCGTGTTTGTCACGTGCTGTCCGATACAGGCGCATTGGTCGTAATCGCCGATGCGGATCACCCGGATCGTTTTGATGCCCGGTTCGGGGAGACGTGTCAAGTTGATACTCGCGGGCACTTGTTCGATCGGGTAGAAGATTTCTTCCACGTTGATATTTTGTTGTATGATGTCATTTACCGCTTGTTCGACCATGGCGATATCCTCGGCCGCGGGAGCGGTCTTGAAATGGTAATCACATTTGGACTTCTTTTTCTCGATGTGGGCGGAAAAAGAGCGTTCGCAATGGAAATATTTTACCATTTGAGAGTTTAACAGGTGTTCTGCCGTGTGCATCGGGGGATATTCTTGCTTGTTATGCGCGTTGAGTTGAATTTCTTGTTCCATACGTGAATATTGAATGTTAACGATACAAATATAAGGAATATTAGGAAGAGAATAAAATATATTTCACGATAGGATGAAAACATTCCTGTTTAGTATTATTTTTATTTGTCGTAAAACTGAATGCTCGTGGCATGAAAGTAGGTAAAGAAATAATACGGCAAATGTCTTTAAGCGATTTAAAGGTAGCTTGTGAAATGATTCCATGATATAGAAAAAAAGTAGGGTACCCCCTTTTTTTTCCCTTCGGTATTCTTCCAGTTCATCGACGCTTGCGAGTATTGTTGAAGTGTTGTTGTACTGGAGGAAGAGCGTTGTTGTTTCCTTTCCTCGTTGAAAACATGACAGGTTTTGTTTGAGAAATTCCTACTGACCGTCAAACACGAGCTGGTAAAGTCGCATTCGTCGTTTGGATTGGAATTCCCATTTTTCCGTGTTCCAGTAGGCCGAGTCCACGGGTTGGGAATTGGCGTACGTGGCTTTTATCCATTTTCCCCAGAAATAGTCCCCATCATCCTCGTATCGTCGGTCATCGGGTTTATAATACTTTCCACAGAGTTCCGCACCCGTTTCCAGCGTGATTTGTGAACGAGGGAAGACGATATGGGTGGAATCGTTCTCTTTCGTCAGGTTGTTTTCTTTGTCGTTTACCCCATCTTTGAACCATCCGAGCGAGTCCCTGTACATGACGAATCTTATCGTGTCGTCCGTGTTGTTGATAACCCGGTATTTGTCCTGACACCAGTAATCACATCCCCCGGCCACGATCGCGGCTAACAAAGGGAGAAGAATTTTTTTCATTTTGCACGACATATCTATGGATTTTGGAATGCAAGATAATGTTTATCATTCAAATAAACAATTCATTTCCTGTTTTCAATTAATTAACTAACTTTGTCCCTCGATCGGGCGGTATTTTACCGCCGCGGGATCACTTGACAGGTGGTTCCGGTTTAAATTTAGGTTTAAATAAAACTGTAATTATGAAGTTATTAGAAGGAAAGACCGCCATTATCACGGGGGCGTCAAGAGGAATCGGAAAGGCCGTGGCATTGGAATTTGCTCGCCAGGGAGCGAACATCGCTTTTACCGATTTAAGATACGATGAAATAGCACAAGAGACCGAAAAAGAGATTGCCGCATTAGGCGTGAAAGCTAAAATGTACGCTTCCAACGCGGCAGATTTTGCCGCCACGAGTGCTACCGTGGATGAGATCGTCAAAGAATTCGGACGTGTAGATATACTTGTAAACAATGCCGGGATCACGAAAGATACCTTGTTGATGCGCATGAGCGAGGAACAATGGGATGCCGTGATCAACGTCAACCTGAAATCCGTGTTCAATTACACGAAGGCCGTTTCTGCTATTATGTTACGTCAAAAATCAGGTTCTATTATCAGCATGAGCTCCGTGGTAGGAGTGAGCGGTAACGCCGGACAGGCTAACTATGCCGCTTCCAAGGCCGGTATCATCGGTTTCACGAAGAGCGTGGCAAAAGAACTCGGTTCTCGTAACATCCGCGCCAACGCCGTGGCCCCGGGATTTATCATCACCGATATGACCGCCCAATTGCCAGAAGACGTTCGCAAGGAGTGGGCTGCCAAAATTCCGTTGAGAAGAGGCGGTACCCCGGAAGACATCGCGAAAGTGTGCGTGTTCCTCGGATCTGACTTGTCGGCTTACGTGACGGGACAGACCATCCATGTTTGTGGCGGGATGAACATGTAACAATTGTAATTTGAAAATGGAAAATTGGAAATGAGAGAATTCGTGTAGGAATTTGATTTTCGGTTTTCCATTTTCCATTTTCTTCACGTTTAATTCATCGAGAAGCTTGTTTCTTGTCCGGGAAAAATGAAGTATTTTTATTTTACATTATAAAATTATAAGTCAGGGGATTCCTTGTAATTGTAGCCTTGCCTGTTCCTGTATTCCCTGGGGGGAACCTTCATGATCCGCTTGAAATATTTGATAAACGAGGAAGGGGTCGAGAAATTCAGCTCGTAACCGATTTCCTGTACTGTTTTGGAGCTTGACGCGAGCAAGGATTTGGCTAGCGTGATCACGTAATGATCAATCCATTCCCCGGCGAATTTCCCACTTGCCTTGCGGACGATTGCCGAGAGATACTTGGGCGTGAGACAAAGTTTGTCGGCATAGAACATGACGCTGCGTTCTTCCATGTGGTACTCCTCAACTAGCATGATGAACTGGTTGAAAATGTTCATCTGGTGCGATAATTTAAACTCGGTGCTACGCGACTGATTCACGATAAACCCGTAGAGCTCGTAAAACAGGGCATGTATCAGGTTGTGCACGGCGGTATAGAAGAATTGCGAGTTCGGATTACCGGTTCTCTTGGATAGTAGCAGTTGATACCATTCCAACCGGTTGACCTCTTCCTCGTTCAGCTCGATTATCGGTTGGTATTTCATTGTCAGGAACAGGGGGATTATTCCCTTGAATCTTTCCCTGAAATAATCGCCCGAAATACAGATCAATCCGGCCTCGTAATCTGGTGATGTCTGGCTGAAGCCGACAAGCTGTTTCGGTAGCACGATGATCAGGTGGTTTTTCTTGATCCGGTACTTTTGGTCACCGATCATAAACTCCGTTGTTCCTCGCCGGCACAGGGAGAAAGAAAATGTTCCCGTGACATAGATTTGTTGAAGTTCCACCTGTTGACGAAGAAATTCTTTCTCCTTGGCAATATTATTATAAATGATGAACCCCTCTGAAACATAGTCCGGTTTCGTGTTCTGTTTTAGTTCTTCTATACTGATCGTCCTGAATTCTTTCATCCTTCCCTCTGAATTGTTAAGCAAAGGAATGAATTATCCGCTATATATACAATGAGGGATCGACGTTTAGAGTATTTATACCGTCCTAAAGGAAATTAATAATTTAATGATGCTATATAGTGAATATATTGAATAATTACTTGTCTTCGACAACTTCTTTTGGTCCATAAAGTCATGCCTTCGGCATCTAAAGTTCATAAAATCCTTGGAATTATTGTTTTACGAACTCTATTTCCGATTGGTTGCTCAAGCTGCCATAGTCTAAGCGCTCGTGGGGGCAACAGACCTTATGGACCTTGCGGATTAGGCTTCGTCTCGGGCATTCGTGAGCTTGTTGATATTGTTCGTGAGCTCTTGATGAAAGAACGGGGTACCACCTCCGGGAAGCGCTCCCGATATCGATTTGATCAATACTTGTTTATCATCCAGCAACACGAATATCTTGCTTCCCCATCCGGACCCGATACCGAGAGGGGTGGGCGTTTTCGCCACGATGTAATTCTTTCCTTGAGCACACACAATCCCGCCGATCTCGTTGATCGTTTGTTTCACGACCCGTTCGGTTTCCTCCGGGGTAAGCGAGACAGGGACAACCTGCATGGCCAGTTTCTTGCGTTTCCACCCGTAGAGTACACCCGCGAGAGCGATCCCGCAAATCAGGAATACCCACGGCGTGAGAGTAGTAAATACTTGATTATTATTAAAATAATACCACGGCGTGAAAATAAGTATGATCAGCAGCAGGCAAATGGTGTAACAGTAATGAACGAACGCGTCGTTGGCGTTTAGTTGTAACACGTGACTGGCGGCGGATTTCCGGATTTGTTGTTCTGTCATCATAGCTAACGATTATTAAGTTTATTTACAAATATACGGAATATTTGAATACACCGTAACTTTAATTCATTAATAGATAATGAATTCGTGACAATGTTTTCGTTCAATTAAGCCGGAAATAAGTTTATAAAGTTCATAAGGTTTATAAAGTTTATAAAGTTTATAAAGTTACGGGTGTCCTCCGGACGGAGTTTATCGGCAGCCCGAGCTGCCGTAGACAAAGCGCCCCGCAGGGGTCCATGTACCTTATAACTTTATAAACCTTATGAACTTTATAAACTCAAAAACCGGGTAGAAATCAAAGAAACGATTTCTACCCGGTTTTTTTGGTTATTTCCCGGAATATACCTACTTTTAAAACACCATATTTCACCGGTTGCCGGAAAGTCATGTCCGCGATTGTGGCTCGCTTTTTGTAACCACATTAACAAATAAACAAGTAATCATGGAAAGGCATGTTAAATATAGGATGAAAGCCGGGCTTAAGATAGCCGGGGCGTTTCTGTTGTTGTGTTGCTTTGCTTCCTGCGGTAGTTATAAAGTGTTGAATATCGACGTGTTGCAACCGGGAGAGATGAATCTCGGGCCGGGCAACGTGCAAGTCCTCTTTGTCGACCGGAAGATCATTCACGAGGCCGATTCTCTTTCGGCATTACAACTCTACACGGCGTTACGCTTGAGACGGGACGACATTGTTAACTGTTTCTATGATGGTCTGCGTGCAGCCTTGCGTAGTGGCGTGCGGCCGATATTAATGGTCAAGGGACTTGGGTTAACCCCGACTTACGTGCCGGATGGCTACGAACCTAAGCCGATTTCTCCCGCGGGCATCAACGAGTTGAAAAAGATTACCGGGCTGACACATGTGCTTGCCGTGGAATACTGCAAGTTCGGGATCGACGCTTCGTCTCGCCTGACGCTTGACAGCAACCTCCTCGTGCGTCTTTACGACGTGGAAGGGAACGTGGTCGATTCCGTGCGGAGTGACAAGTTGGATGCCCTCGAACACATGCGAGTGGGGACCGACGATTACGCGACGATCTGTAATTTCTTCTACGACTGTGGCGTGGACTATGCCGAGCGCATGACACCCACGTGGAAACCCGAGGAACGCCGCCTGTACACGGGCAACCGGGTACTTGACCTTGGATTTTATTACTTCGATAAAGAGGACACGGACGAGGCTCGCCGGATATGGAGTGCGGCTTTGAACCTGAAACCTAAGGTGGCAGCCAAGGCCGCGGTCAACCTGGCCTGGCTCTATGAGCAGGAAGGCAACTTTTCGGGCGCCAAGGCGTTGCTCGAAGCGGCGCTGAAAACCCTAGGACAAAGTAACGCGAATGACAAATTGTCCGTATACATCAAAACGTACATTGACCGCCTTGACAAGCGGATCAAGGACGAAACCAAAATTATGGAACAAATATAAACGACATTAAAGCATGAGAAATTTCGATTATTACAATCCCGTGAAAATACTTTTCGGGAAAGGAAAGATTGCCGAGATAGCAAAGTGGATTCCCAAGGGAATGAAAGTGATGATGACCTACGGGGGTGGGAGTATCAAGAAAAATGGCGTGTACGATCAGGTCATGGATGCCTTGAAAGGATTTGATATCGTGGAATTCGGTGGTATCGAACCGAACCCGAAATACGAGACCCTGATGCGTGCCGTGGAACTGGCAAAGCAGGAGAACGTGGGATTCCTTCTTGCCGTTGGTGGCGGTTCCGTCATTGATGGTACCAAGTTTATCGCCGCTGCTACCTGTTTCGAAGGCAACGAACCCTGGGACATCGTGGCCAAAGGCGCCCGAGTGAACGCCGCCCTCCCGCTCGGAACCGTATTGACACTTCCGGCCACGGGATCTGAAATGAATAGCGGGGGAGTGATCACCCGTCAATCCACGCTGGAGAAACTGGCATTCAATTCTCGTCACGTCTTCCCGAAATTCTCCGTGCTTGATCCCGTGGTGACCTACTCGTTACCCATGCGTCAAGTGGCTAACGGAGTGGTGGATACTTTCGTTCACGTGATGGAACAATATTACACCTTCCCGGAACAATCTGAAATACAGGATCGTTTCTCTGAATCTATCCTGAAAACCTTGATCGAGCTAGGCCCGAAGCTGATCCATGCCGAACAACCGAATTACGACGACCGGGCGAACTTCATGTGGGCTGCTACCATGGGATTGAACGGGCTTATCGCTTGCGGCGTGACTCAGGACTGGTCTACCCACCACATCGGCCACGAGTTGACCGCCTTCAACGGGTTGGATCATGGCATCACGCTGGCCATCGTCCTGCCGGGTGTGATGAACGCTACCAAGCTCAAACGCCGTGAGAAACTATTGCAATACGCCTCACGGGTGTGGAATATTGACACACAACAACCCGATGCCGCCGATCAGGCCATTGCCCGCACGGAACAATTCTTCAACGAATTGGGCGTGAAGACCCGCCTTTCCGACTACGGCGTGGGTATCGACACCATCGACCGTATCGAGAAACGTTTCCGCGAACGGGGAGACTTCGCCCTCGGTGGTATCGACGATGTCAACATCGACAACGTGAGAAGTATATTAACCTCAAGACTTTAATAATTTAGAATGTAGAATTTAGAATGTAAAATGGGAAAAAGCATCCCCGTGTTACATTCTGGATTCTACATTTTTATTCTACATACTACATTTTAAATTCTAAATTAATCCTATGCTGCGTGTATACCGGGCTTCCGCGGGTGCGGGGAAGACTTTCGCCTTGACCATGGAATACTTCAAGATCGTTTTTAACTCCCCGACGGAGTACAAGAACGTGCTGGCCGTCACCTTCACGAACAAGGCGACCGAAGAGATGAAATCCCGTATCGTACGGGAACTCAACAAGCTGGCGGAAGGACAGAAGAGCGATTACCGCGATGAAATCCAGCGTACCTTGAAGCTGACGGCCGAGCAGGTACGGGAACGGGCGGGCGTATTGCGTACCTTGATTCTGCACGATTACGGTCGGCTCTCGGTTACCACGATCGACCGTTTCTTCCAGCGCGTGATCAAGGCGTTTACCCGCGAGTTGGGGATATTCCCCGGTTACAACGTCGAGCTCGACAGCGATTACGTGTTGCAGCGAGCCGTCGACCAGGTGATGCAGCGCATGAACAGGGACAAGGAATTGGGTGCGTGGATCACCGAGTTGATGAACGACAGCGTGGAAGACGCCAAGACGTGGAGCGTGAAGGGCAAGATCGCCGAATTGGGGAAAGAACTCTTCGGCGAGAGCTACATGCTTTTCGACCAAGATGTGCGGGAGAGATTCAACGACCGCGGTTTCTTGAAAGTCTACAAGCTCTTCCTACAAGGCGTGGTTTCCCGCTTCGAGAAGCGCATGGAGGAATACGGGCGGCTAGGTTGCCAGTTGATAGAGGAAAGCGGCTTGCACGCGGAGGACTTCAAGGGAGGCAAACGGAGTTTCATCTTCTATTTCTATAAATTGCGGGACAAGAACCTTGATAAGATCACGGACACGACCCGCCGGGCGATCGACAATCCGGACGAGTGGGTGACGAAGAAACACGACCCGGCCATCCGGTCGGGCATAGAGAGTGTTTACCCGACCCTTAACGCGTGGTTGCGGGAAAGCACGGAATATTACGACGAGAACCTGCGGGATTACGTGTCGGCGGGACTTCTCTCGAAAAACCTCTACCAGCTAGGGATTCTCAACGATCTTTACGGGGAAGTACGGGATTATTGCGATGAGAAGGGACTGATGCTATTGAGTGACACGACCCGCCTGCTCAACATGCTGATCGCCGGGAACGACACCTCGTTTCTGTTCGAGAAAACGGGAAATTTTTACAAACATATCATGATCGACGAGTTTCAGGACACCTCGACCATGCAATGGGGCAATTTCCTGCCGTTGGTCGTGAACACTCTTTCCGAAGGTGGGCGGGCCTTGATCGTGGGTGATGTCAAGCAAAGCATCTATCGTTGGCGTAACGGTGACTGGCGTTTGCTGGCTGAGGGCGTGGAACGAGATCTCTCCACGTTTGGTATCGACAATGTAATTTTGGAACACAACTGGCGCAGTTGCAAGGAGGTCGTGGAATTCAACAACCGCTTCTTCTCCTTGGCGGCCGTACAACTGAAAGAGTTGTACGATCGGGAATGCGGCGAGGAAAATGCTTATTCCCGTTCGATTACCGAGGCCTACCACCAACCGGAACAGCTCGTCAGCCGACCGGGGAACGGGTACGTGGAGATTCGTTTTGGTGGTGAGAAACAGGAGGAGGAGAGCGCCGGGGAGATCATGGAGTCGGTCGTGGATATCGTGAATGACACGATCCGCCGGGGCGGAGAGCTCAAAGACTGCGTGATCCTCGTGCGGAACGGGAAGGAGGGTGCGTTCGTTGCCGATTACCTGATAGAATATAACAAGCGGGAGGGTATTCCCTTCCCAGTACCTTTCATATCCAACGATTCGCTGTATGTCTCCTCGTCGCCTTATGTGGAGTTAATCGTCAACGTTTTGCGCTATATGGTAGAACCGTACGATGCGGTGAACCGTACCGTGTTGCTCTACAACTACCGCTCGTTCGTCAAGGGGGAAAACACATCCGGTGACGATGCCCTTTTCAATGCAGGCAGCCGGGACGAGAGTTTTCTCGATGCGCTCGACATCCCGTTGTTGCGAGAGCCGGGGCGGTTGACCTCCAGTTCTCTCTTCGAGATATCGGAAAACATCATTGATGCTTTCGGGTTGCGGGGCAGGGCGGAGGAATTGCCCTACCTGATCGCTTTCCAAGATATCCTTTTCGATTACGAGAAGAATAACACCAACAGTATCCCCGTTTTCCTCGAATGGTGGGAAAAGGAACGCGATAAAAAGGTGCTTTCCACTTCCGAGGAAGTTGATGCGGTGCGCATCCTCACGATTCACAAGTCCAAGGGACTGGAATTCAAGACGGTTATAATTCCGTTCTGCGCTTGGGACTTGGACGACATCCGGCACGGGCGGCGCATCTGGTGTCGCAACCGGGAGGAGGGATTCCGCGATCTCGAATATGCCCCGCTGAACTATTCCGCCAGGCTGGCGGACAGTCATTTTCGGGAAGATTATCTCGTCGAGCACGTGAAAGCCTACGTGGATAACCTGAATCTGCTTTACGTCGCTTTCACGCGGGCGGAACGGGAACTTTACGTCCTGCCGTATGCTCCTAAGGTGACGAAAGAGGGCAAGCCCTCGGACATCGGGGCCTTTCTCTTCCAGGTGTTGGAAGTGAGCGACATGCCGGGATGGGATTCCGGGAACTTGCACCTGCGGGTCGGAGAGAAGCCCGTGCTTGAGAAGAAATCGCAGCCTACCGCAAACAACACGTTGAGCCTGTCGGAATACCCGATCCATGAGCTGAACGAGCGGGTAAGTGTCCGCTACAAATATGAGGATTACACCGATCCCGAAGTGACGCGGGTTTCCGCCATTGACGAGGGGAAAATATTACACGAGATATTCCGTCGTATCGAGACCATTGACGACGTGGCAGGAGCCGTCGATGACATGTATCGTTCCGGCTTGCTCACCCTCTCCGAGCGAGATACTTACGGGGAGCAGGTGGTGACTTACTTGAATAGTACCATCCCTTCGGACTGGTTCGGGGGAACCTACAAGGTGGTGAACGAGCGTGATATTCTCTTCCGTGTCTCCGGGAAAGCCCGTCCTGATCGTGTGATGATCGACGGCAATAAAGCGATCATCGTTGATTACAAGTTTGGTCGTGTGGAAGAAAAGTCCTACCTCCGTCAGGTGGGTTTCTACTGTAAAACCTTGCGCCAAATGGGATATACCGACGTCACGGGATATATCTGGTACGTGACGCTGGGAAAGGTCATTAGTTTATAAAATTTATGACGCTTATAAAGCCCGAGGACTTTGGGGCAAGAAAACTAAAAATTTAGAATAAAAAAAGCGGTTGCCAGTGCGAGGGATTAACCTGCAACTTGCAACCTGCTAATTTGTAATTTGAAAATCGCCGGAGGCTATTTTCAATTATTCCTATAATCCGCTCTTTTCCTGCCGAGAGGAACGCTAACGCCGAGATAGGCGTTCAGGCGGTTGGCTTCTTTCGGGGCTTTGGTCATCAGGTAGTCCGAACCGATGAACACGGGACCCATTTTCAGTCCGATACCCAGCGTCTTGAATTCACTGTGCAGGAAAGAATAACTTAACGTTGCGCCGAACCAGTTTTTCGGGCGATAGTTAGCGGAAAGCGTCAACTCCGAGTAAGACTTGGGTTTCGTGAACTGCGTGGACGACAACACTCCGAAGCCTAGTTTATTATTCAGGATCATGTATTCGGCACCGAGGTTCAGGGTTGAACGCAGGCTGGTTCTACGGCTTTTGCTCTTCTCTTCCGTTTGGAGTTGAAGCAAATCAAAGTCGAACACGTCTCCTGCCACGTAAGTATCTTCCGGGTGTTCCGGATCGAAGCTGACAAAATCACCGTAATCATGCTCGCTGTTGGTCGTGGCAATGGTGGTCGATGATTTCGTCCACTTGATGAAACCTAGGTCCAGGATCGCAGCCGAAACGTTGATGCAGTTGAACAGGTTGTAGCTTGCTCCCAGGTCGATTCCGAACCCGTAGCCGGACACGCCGGGAGAATCGAAATCAATGTCATCGATATACCCGCCGTCTTCATTATGGCTAAATTCAAGCCCTTTCATGGAAGTTTCCAGGCGTCCTTTCGTCTTCACTTTCCAGGATTGGTAGCTCATGATATCTTCCGTGTTTATCTTCGCCTGGATCTGGTCGATCTTCGCGTCAAGGTTACCGATACCTACCAGCAATTTTGCCCGTCCGCCGATCGTCAGGTCGCGGGTCACGGGGCGGGAGTATCCCAGACCGATTTCGGTGAAGACATCCGCGTGAAGCTCCATGTTCTTGATATCGTAATCCAATTTCAACTGACCGTCTCCGAGTTCCGGGTCGATATTCGCATAACGGGCGAACTCGAACATCGTTTTCGGAATCGAGGCACTGACGATAGCCCGCGCCCCCAGATTCACGGTCCAGAAGCCCTTGCCACTGTAAAAACCGAAAGAGATCACGTCCGTGGTCAGGTCTATATTCATCGTGTTCTTCGTGTCGAGGCGATTGATAAACTTGTCGCTATTCAAGAAATCATTCTCGTTCTCGATGATATCGATAAAATCCTGTACGCTCAACTTGTTGGAAGAAGCGGATAAACCGATAGCCCCGACCGCAGGGATGTTAAAATAACCTCTGGCAGGTTGCAACGCCGGGTTCATTTTGAGGCGTGCCGGGACGTTGTCCATGAAATAGGAAGTACGAAGCCCCTGTGCGAACCCCTCGGAAACCCCGATAACGGTTAACAGCATGGCCATGCAGCTAACTTTCAAAAAGGTAAAACTTTTTTTCATAAATCGTGTCATTAATACATCTGAATTGATATTTACAAGCTACAAAATTGATGTTTTTTTTTAGAATAGCCAAGGAATATTATTAATTCTTTGTTCCGATTTAATGAAATAAAAGAATATTTGTCTCTCCATTATTTGGAAATATGAAAAACATGCTCTATCTTTGCACTCGCAAAACAGAACAAGTTTTGACTAACATTGCGGGATGGAGCAGTTGGTAGCTCGTTGGGCTCATAACCCAAAGGT